>Ga0115559_1003033_pt1 | contig 10540 bp, 10 predicted proteins | sample COGITO_mtgs_1105_3_FD_87281 | JGI IMG/M metagenome (GOLD analysis project Ga0115559, IMG submission 87281) | Pelagic marine microbial communities from North Sea - COGITO_mtgs_110506 | ecosystem: Environmental > Aquatic > Marine > Epipelagic | place: Germany:Helgoland, sampling site Kabeltonne... | reverse complement strand
CTTTCATATTTATCAGATATTTTGCCTCCTGTTGTTCAAAATAAATATGGCCCTTTGGGTTGGGTCCCCACGCTTGCATTGACCTGTAATATCCGCCAACTACCGCAAACAAACCAATTATTTATTGATGGTCTTGCAAAAGACATCAGTAACGGATATTTTGAGCAAGATTGTAATATATGGGATATGGATGGAAACCTTGTAGCTACTAGTAGGCAGCTTGCAAAAATCTTAAAATCAGAAGAAAAAATTTCTTCATAATCAAAAAAGGAAATCAAATGAAATTTACTGGTACAAAAAATTATGTGTCAACTGAAGATCTCAGCATGGCTGTTAACGCAACAATAGCCTTGGAGAGACCTTTAATTATTAAAGGAGAGCCAGGAACTGGAAAAACATTATTAGCAATTGAAGTTGCTGAATCACTTGGAATGGAATTAATTGAGTGGCATATAAAGTCAACCACAAAAGCTTCTCAGGGACTTTATGAATACGATGCTGTAACTAGGCTTAGGGATTCTCAACTAGGCGATGAAAGAGTAAAAGATATTAAGAATTACATCAAAAAGGGTAAGCTATGGGAAGCTTTTGAATCGGACAAACAAGTTGTCTTGCTTATTGATGAAATAGATAAAGCAGATATTGAGTTTCCAAATGACTTGTTGCAAGAGCTCGATCGCATGGAGTTTTATTGTTATGAAACTGGAGAGACAATTAAAGCCAAGAAAAGACCGCTAATTATCATCACATCTAATAACGAAAAAGAACTTCCTGATGCATTTTTAAGAAGATGTTTTTTTCATTATATCCAATTTCCAGATCGCTCAACAATGGAAGGAATTGTTAAAGTTCACTATCCTAAAATTAAAAAGACTCTTGTTAAAGATGCCTTAGATTTATTTTTTGATGTTAGAAAAATACCAGGCATGAAGAAAAAACCCTCTACCTCTGAATTAATTGATTGGTTGAAGCTACTAATGTCTGATGAGCTTCCAGATGAAATCTTAAAGAATGCCGATACATCAAAGGCAATACCACCTTTGTATGGTGCTTTACTTAAAAATGAACAAGATGTTCAGTTGTTAGAAAGGCTTGCGTTCATGTCTAGGAGAGATCAAACAAAATAAATGCTCATTAATTTATTTCATACAGTTCGATCATCTGGTGTTCCATGCACGTTAAGAGAACTTCTTGACTTATTAGGCGCTCTAGAAAAAAATCTAGCGTTTGCTGATATGGAAGATTTTTATTTTCTTTCAAGAACTGTTCTTGTAAAGGATGAGAAAAATTATGACAAGTTTGATAGGGCATTTGAGATCTATTTCAAGGGCATAGAGACTTTAGAGGATATTTTTGAAGCTTTAATTCCTGAGGACTGGCTGCGAAAAGCATTTGAAAAAGAATTAGATCCCGAAGAATTAAAAAAAATTCAATCTTTAGGAGGTTTAGAAAAGCTGCTTGAGGAATTTAAAAAAAGGCTTGAAGAACAAAAAGAAAGACACGAAGGTGGTAATAAGTGGATAGGAACCAATGGAACCTCGCCATTTGGAAATAATGGAAATAATCCTGAGGGCGTAAGAGTAGGTGGAGAAGGAGGCAATAAAAAGGCCGTAAAAGTTTGGGAACAAAGACAGTTTCAAAATTTAGATGATTCTGTTGAGATTGGAACCCGAAATATCAAAGTTGCTTTAAGAAGATTAAGAAAGTTTGCACGCCAAAGCACTGAACTTGAGTTAGATATGGATGGCACAATAAAGTCAACAGCTAGAAATGCAGGAATTCTAGATATTAATATGATTCCTGAGAGATCTAATCATGTGAAGGTTTTAATTTTCTTTGATGTTGGAGGATCGATGGATCCTTATATAAAATTGTGTGAAGAGCTTTTTTCAGCTCTTAAAACTGAATTCAAGCATTTAAAGTATTTTTATTTTCATAATTGCGTCTATGAATCTGTTTGGGAAGACAACAGAAGAAGAACTCAAGAAAGGTTCTTAGTTCAAGATATTATCAATAAATACAGCTCTGATTATAAAGTTATCTTTGTTGGTGATGCCACAATGGCTCCATATGAAATTACGAATTCAGGAGGCAGCATTGAGCACTGGAATGAGGAGCCCGGTGGAGCAACCATCAAACGTTTATGTGGGCATTTTGATAGGGTGGCTTGGTTAAATCCTGTGCCCGATGATCATTGGGACTATACTTCGTCTTTATGTATTATTAGAGAACTGATGGATAACAGAATGTTTCCATTAACATTAAAAGGACTAGAAGAGGGGATGTCAGAACTATCAAAATGAATACAATTAATACTTCGCAAAATAATGGAATTAAGTGGGGCCCATTCACTCTAAGAATTCCTTTCATTCATATTAAATTTAGAGCTCCTGAATTTCTTCAAGGTCTTGTAATTTCTGGCGCCACGGCTTTTGCAGCCGCTCCATTAGCTATGAAACTTGGCTTGACTTTTGAAGAAGCTGTAGCTTTGAGCATGGTTGCAGGTACTTTTATTTCAGCTGGACCATTAATTTTTGGTGAGCCAATGGCACCTGGCTGGGTTACTCCTGCAGTTCCTATTGTAATGGGTGCTTTAGCGGCAGCAGGCTATTATGGAGTTCCTACCGAAGGTTCAGATGTTTGCGTTGATGGAGTTTGCAGATACAACCCGGAAGCTTTTCAATTTATGGCCGCAATGTGTTTTGAATTTACAGCTTTGATTTTAATTCTTGGTTTAACCGGCTGGGGTAAGTTATTGGTTGAACGAATTCCCAATGGATTAAAAGCGGGAATCATCTTAGGAGCTGCTTTAGCTGCTTTTTACCAAGTATTTTATGAGGACTTTGATGCCTATCTTATGCAGCCTGTATCTATGACAGTAGCAATAGCCTTATGCGTTATAACTACTTTTTCCAATCCATTTAAACGTATTGCTGCTAAGAATAAATTTTTTGAAGTTGTTGGATCCTTGGGGTTATTGCCAGGATTTTTAATTGCTGGTTTGGTTGCTTTCTTCCTGGGTGAAGTCACTTTTAATATTGAGTGGGGTTTTAAGATTCCAGCAGTTATGAGTTTAATTGAAAAAACTTCTCCACTTTACATTGGATTGCCGACATTGCAGATGTTCATCGATGCTTTACCGCTTGTAATCATTGGTTATATGCTCCTTTTTGGTGATCTTGTTACTGCTACAGAAGTTCTAAAAGATGCTCAAAAACATCGTGATGATGAGCAATTACCCATTGATCTCAATAGATCACATCTTTCTGTTGGAATTAGAAATTTATTGGCTTCATTAATCAATCCTTTCTTTCCTACTCAAGGTGCTTTGTGGACAGGCGTCCATGTGGTTGTTGCTGAGCAATGGAAAAAGGGGCATAAACACATGCCCTCAATCTTCGATGGAATTGGTTCTTATTATTTAATGGGTATCCCTTTCTTGTATTTCACCTTGCCTTTTGTGACTCTCATGCAGCCACTAATGGTGATGGCTCTAACTTTGACACTTATTCTTACTGGCTTCGCTTGCGCCTATGTCGCCATGTCGATTCCAAAAAAGAATTCTGAAATGGCAACAGCTCTTCTGATTGCATTCTTTATAACTTTTTATAGTGCCTGGGTCGGTCTTCTAATAGGTTTATTATTGACAGTTTTTGTTGATGGATTTGAAGAAGAAAGCGCATGAATCAATTTGCTCTTGAGATCACTGATCTTAAAAAAACATATAATTCAGATATCATTGCTTTGAAGGGCATCAACCTTGCAGTCAAAGAGGGTGATTTTTTTGCCTTGCTGGGTCCCAATGGTGCTGGCAAATCTTCTACGATTGGAATCATTGCCTCCTTAGTTACCAAGACTGCTGGCAAAGTAAAGATCTTTGACATTGACACAGATGAAAATTTTCCTGAAGCCAAGCGTTTACTGGGTGTTGTATCTCAAGAGATAAATTTTAATAATTTTGAGAAAGTCATTGATATTGTTACCACTCAAGCTGGTTTCTACGGCATCCCGCTAAAAGAATCATTGTTAAAAACTGAAATTACTCTTAAACGTCTAGGTCTTTGGGAAAAGCGCAATGATCAGGCTAGGACATTATCAGGTGGATTTAAACGAAGGTTGATGATTGCAAAAGCACTTATTCATGAGCCAAAGCTTTTAATACTTGATGAGCCTACAGCAGGAGTTGACATTGAGCTTAGAAGAGAGATGTGGGAGTTTTTAAAAGAGATTAATGCTCAAGGAACTACCATCATATTAACAACCCACTATCTTGAAGAGGCTGAGCAGCTATGCAAAAACATAGCCATCATTGATCATGGTGAATTAGTTGAAAATACCTCAATGAAAGATCTTCTAAGCCGACTTGATGTTCAAGGATTTGTTTTAGATATTAATCAATCACTAGACCAGCCTCCCTCTATACCGAATTTTCCAATAACTCTCGAAGACTCAACCACATTAAATGTTGTGATTAAAAAGGATCAATCTATTAACGATCTGTTCGATCAATTATCAGAGCTGGGTATAAAGGTTTCATCCATGCGCAATGAATCAAATAGGCTAGAAGAAATGTTTATCGAGATGGTTAAGAAGAATTAAATATGAAAAGAAGAAATGAAATATTGGTTTCTTTGATTACCCTTATTAGAAAAGAAATTAAACGTTTTTTAAGAATTTGGGTGCAAACATTAGTACCACCAGCAGTTACCATGTCGTTGTATTTTGTGATTTTTGGGTCTTTGATTGGTCCAAGAATTGGTACTATGGATGGCCTCGATTATATTCAGTTTATGATACCTGGACTCATAATGATGTCCGTAATTACAAACTCATATGCAAATGTTGTTTCTTCTTTTTATTCTGTGAAATTTCAAAAATCTATTGAAGAGTTGTTAGTATCTCCAATGCCAAATTGGGCCATATTAGTTGGTTTTATTATGGGCGGAGTTTCTCGCGGAGTTTTAATTGGTTGCATAGTTTTTTGCGTTAGTCTTTTCTTTTATCCATCTTTCACAATAGTGAATCCATTGCTTACAGTGGTAGTCTTATTTTTAACAGCCATATTGTTTTCGTTGATGGGATTTATAAATGCTATTTTTGCAGATAGCTTTGATGATATTTCTATCATTCCTACTTTTGTTCTCACACCTTTGATTTATTTAGGCGGTGTATTTTATTCAATCAACATACTTCCTGATCTTTGGAGAAATATCTCTATGGCCAACCCAATGCTTTATGTTGTAAATACTTTCAGGGAAGGGATGCTAGGGGTTAGCGATGTATCTATTCCATTTGCATTGGCGATGATCGTTTTTTTCATCGTTGTCCTAGCATCAGCATGCCTATTGCTTTTACATAGAGGGATTGGAACTCGTCAGTGAAAATTAAATATTTAGGTCAACAATCTACTCCAGCACTTAACTCATACTCTCCAGATTTTCTGGATTGCATTCCTCGCAACAATCAACACTTGAATAATTTTTTTGGATTGGATTATTGGAATGCTTATGAATTCTCATATTTAAATTCAAAAAATTTACCAACAATTGAAACTTTAGAAATTAAAATCTCCATGCATTCAGAATTTACGGTTGAATCTAAGTCTTTGAAGTTATATCTAGCATCTTTTTATAATAAGAAATTTAATAATGCTGCCTCAGCACATAAATTAATAGAAAAAGATTTAAGCAAGCTTTTAAATTCCCCTGTATCGGTTAAAAAACTAAATCGATTCAATGCTTCTCCCAAATCAACATCGATTGAAAAATTTAATAACAAAGTTCCAAAAAATAAAGTTGTTAATTTTCAAGGCTTTAGATCCATATGTCCCGTAACCTCTCAACCAGACTGGGGTAATATCTATCTTCACTCTACCTCTCATTCGATGGATTCAACAAAACTAATAAAATTTCTTAAATCCTATAGAAACAGAGGCGATTTCCATGAAGCCTGCATCGAGTCAATCTTTGTAACTGTGCTTGAGGATTTTGTCGTTAATGATTTAACTGTTTATGGCAAATTTTTAAGAAGAGGGGGTATTGATATCAATCCGATTCGATCAACTTCAAAAAAGCTGTTATTTAACAATTTTAGAGATTTTAATCAGTGATTTTCTAATCCAATAGAGTCAATATTGCATTTCTAATTTCTTCTTCTATTTTTAGATGCCCCTTAATATTTGGATGAATTCCATCAGCCTGCATGAGATTCAACGAAACCATTTCTTTTATTGAGCCGTTAATAAGAGGGAGGTTGTATTCAATTGCCAATTCAGCATACATGTCCTTAAAACTATTTGTGTATTGCTCTCCATAATTAGGAGGAAGCTCAACCCCTATAAGCAAGACATCCGCTCCATCTTTAAGAGACATTTTAATCATTGCTTCTAAATTTTTTCTTATTACCTTTTTAACAGACATTCCTCTTAAACCATCATTTCCTCCAAGCTCTAAGATTACTAGATTTGGTTCATGCTCTTTAAGTAATTTCGGAAGTCTAAATAAGCCTCCAGATGTTGTATCACCACTAATACCAGCGTTGACTATAGCTATATTCATACCGCTTGCATTTAAATTACTTTCAAGGACTGAAGGCCAAGATTCTTCAATTTTAACCCCATATCCAGCGCTCAAACTATCACCCAAAACAACAGTTATATATTTTTCTTTTATTGATTGATTGGATGAATGTACTGGTGAAGCAACTAACAGTAGAATACCTAGAAGTAAAATCAGGTATCTCGTGAAAAATTCAATTTTAGAAGTTAAGAACATCACAAAAGAAGTTAACAGCCCAGAGGGCCTTTTGACAATAGTTAAAGATATTAATTTATCTGTTGAGCATGGCAAGCCCATCTCTTTAGTTGGCCCGTCTGGGTCTGGTAAAACTACCCTTTTAGCCATTATGGCAGGCCTTGATTTGCCTACTTCTGGATCTGTCACATTGTTAGGATCCGATATTACAAAACTAGACGAAGACAAGAGAGCCCAAATTCGAGGAAAGGATGTCGGATTTGTTTTTCAATCATTTCACTTAATGCCGAGGTTAACTGCCCTTGATAATGTCATGCTGCCTCTTGAAATTTTAGGAGATAGATATGCCATGGACAAAGCCCAAGAAGCTTTGGAGCAAGTTGGATTATCAAAAAGATCTAAGCATTTTGCAACTCAGCTCAGCGGGGGTGAAAAGCAACGTGTCGCTATTGCTAGGTCTATAGTAAACAAGCCAAAGATTTTGTTTGCAGATGAGCCAACCGGCAACTTGGATATAAAAAGTTCTGGCGCAATTACTGACCTTTTATTTTCATTGAAAGAGTTAATCAATACAACTTTGGTTTTAGTTACCCATGATTTATCTTTAGCAGAAAAATGTGATGAAGTTTTCGAACTCTCTGAAGGGCAATTATTGTGAGCAGGGGTCTTGTATACGGCCTAAAGAAATTTTGGTCAGAAATTTTTAGTGGCGATCTATTAATTTTATTTTTTTCAATCGTTTTGGCTGTCACATCAATTTCAAGTGTTGGTTTTTTGGGTGATAGATTAAAATCTTCAATGCAAATGCAAGCCTCGAGCATACTTGGTGCTGATCTTGTATTGCGTTCAGCAACTGAGATAGATTCAAAGTATTTAAACTTAGCTTCATCGCTTGATCTTAAATCAGCTGAAACAGCTACATTTTTAAGCATGATCATAGCTGATGAGGGCAATTTACTAACTTCAATCAAAGCTGTCACCCCATCATACCCACTGCGAGGTAAATTAACGGTAGTTAATTTTGATAATTCTCCTATCCAGCACTCGGGATCACCGCCACAAGGTTCTATTTGGATAGAAAAAAAAGTATCCGAATCGTTGGAATTAAATCAATCAGACAACATTATTATTGGTAATAAAAATTTTATAGTTGAAGGGATTATTCAAGATTATCCAGATAGAAATTCTAGCTTTGTCGGTTTTTACCCAGTTGCAATTGTAAATATTAATGATGTTGATGCCATGGGGGTCATTCAAACTGGCAGTCGAGTGGTTTATAGACAGCTGTTTTCAGGTACCCAGAAAAATCTGGATCGCTTTGTGGAATCACTTGACACTCTACCGCCTAATATTAGACTTCAAAATGCAATAGATGTTGGCGATAATCTTGGAGAAGATATCGCTAATTCCACGACCTTCTTCAATTTAGCCAGTTTATTTACCATCATTATCTCTGTCATTGCAGCCATGATGGCAGTAAGAAGATATGCAAGCAGAAATCTTCTTCATACCTCATTGATGAAAGTTTTTGGTGCCTCAAAAACATTTATTTTAGGCCATCAAATTACGCAGCTTTTTTTACTTATTATCACTGCATCAAGCTTTGGGTTAATATTTGGTTATGCATTGCAACATCTTTTAATATCTACCTTGCAGGGAATAATCAATGCGGATTTACCACCGCCATCATTCAGGCCAGTCATTCTTGGTTTGATTACAGCCACTTTTGTTGTATTTGCTACAGCAGCTCCTTACATCAAAATTCTTAGTGATACAGAGCCAATAAGAATTCTTAGAAATGACTTTACTATTAAACTTTCAAGCAACTTCATTATTTACTTAGTTGCTTTTTTTTCAATGTTTGGATTCTTGGGTATTTTATTTCAAGACCTCAAATTAATTTTATATATTGTTATTACTTTGGTTGTAGTAACTTTTGCATTGTATTCCATAGGAAGATTATTGCTTTATGCGCTTTCTTTTATGCAGTTTTCCAACGGAACGGGCTGGAAGCTGGGTTTAAAGAATTTAGTTCAGCGTGGCAATGAAAGCATCTTACAGGTGATAATATTTGGCCTATCATTATTGTTTCTTGTTGTGCTTGCGGAAACTAGAACTGATTTAGTGGATTCATGGAGCGAAACCTTGGATGAGGATACTCCTAATTACTTCTTATTCAATATTCAAGAATACAATCTAAAACCTATTTCAAATTATTTTGAGGATCAGGCACAGATCACTCCTGACTTTACTCCATTGATTCGTGGCAGACTTCTATCTGCAAAGCGTCCAGGATCTGATGTAAATTTTGATAATTTAATGGATCGAGAGGCAAATTTAACTTGGCAAAATCTTTTACCAGTAAGTAATAAGTTGGTTGCAGGGAAATGGTGGGCTGAGGGCGATGAAGTTAAAGAAGTTTCGGTTGATCAAGAGATTGCTGCATCCATGGATTTAGAAATTGGTGATGAGCTTACTTTTTCTGCAGGAGGCAAAACCTTTAGCGTATCTGTAACAAGTTTTAGAGAAATTGAATGGCAGAGCTTTTCTCCAAATTTCTTTTTTATCCTTTCTCCGGCAGCTGGCAAAGAGCTACCTAATTCTTATATTACGAGCATCAAGGTGAAAGATTTAAATAAACTGATGAATAATTTTGTAGCAACTTTTCCAACCATTACCAGTGTTAATTTAGAGGCAATTATCAACCAAGCCAAAAACTCAATTTTCAGTGCATCACTAGCAGTTCAATATATTTTTCTGCTAACTTTGATAGCAGGAGTTTTGGCTTTAATTGCTTCCATTTACGCAAACAAAGATCAGCGAACCAAAGAGGCAGCCATCATGCATGCCATTGGAGCCAGTCGAGCTATGATCTTTAAATCTGCTGCATCAGAGTTTTTTATCTTAGGCATCTTGTCTGCGACTACGGCCGTTATCTTCTCAACTTTACTTTCCTCTGTTATTTTCTATCAATTCTTAGATCTCATATATTCACCCAATATACTAATACTTGGACTAAGCTTTTTGCTTGCTATTACTTTTATTTTTGTTGCTGGGGTCCTCTCTATCAGGAAAAGTATTTATGCTTCACCCATGATCACTTTAAGAGATTCTTAGGTTTAGTTCATGTAAAATGCCTTACCAATAAGCAGGAGAGATGGCAGAGTGGTCGATTGCGCTACCTTGGAAAGGTAGTAACTGGGCAACTGGTTCCGGGGTTCGAATCCCCGTCTCTCCGCCAATGCTCTGAAATCAATATTTATTAAATGACAATTTATAATTTTTCATTTAGAGTTAATCTCACTTAATCAATAAATTTAATTTCTCATGAAAGAATTTTATAAAAACATTAGCGATGCTCTGGCGATGCTCGATGGTTTAGAGCAAGATCTCAATATTAGGCACTTAACCCCAAATGAGCTGAAAGTCTTTTATACCATCATTATTCGTTCCTACCATAATAACAATGGCTCCAATATTTCAGACATAGTTGAAAATTCTGGAATGTCTCGTTCAACTGTTTATAAAACTCTGAAAAAATTATCCGCAGAAGGGATCATCCATTTATCTCAATCTGATGAAGATGGTCGCGAATCCTTGGTTCTATTAAATAGCTAATACAAACAAAGAGCTCTTTAGTGAAAAATTTTTTTTACCTAACACTTACAAGTTTTATATTTTCATCAGTTTTATGGATCCTGTGGCATTTTTTAGATACCCACGCATTTTTTTTAGCAGGCAAGGGTACGTTTTTCTACTTACCTCATGCTGCAAGAGTCCTATGCGTT
>Ga0115559_1003032_pt1 | contig 10541 bp, 9 predicted proteins | sample COGITO_mtgs_1105_3_FD_87281 | JGI IMG/M metagenome (GOLD analysis project Ga0115559, IMG submission 87281) | Pelagic marine microbial communities from North Sea - COGITO_mtgs_110506 | ecosystem: Environmental > Aquatic > Marine > Epipelagic | place: Germany:Helgoland, sampling site Kabeltonne... | reverse complement strand
ATCCCCTGGATACTTATTAAAGCCTTTATAACTTTCCCATCTTACAATCTCATCTGCTTTACTGTGTTGAGACTCTGGAACTATTGTATAATGTTTTGCATCACTTCTTATTTCACAAAGTGTATTACCATGAGGAAACTTTTTACAAAACTTTTCTAATTCTTTAGGTAAAATAAACTGTTTAAACTTTAATTTTTCATTCCATATATAATGACTAGTAGGATTACTATCTCTACCAAAAATAGAACTTTTGTTTTTTAAATATATATCTGTAAATCTTCTGACAATAGGATTGTCAATATCAAAATCTGTGTCTTGGTCTAATCTAAGAGCTATTTCGCAGTGTGAGTATTTTTGTTTCCATTCTTCTTTCGTTATCTTAAAATCCGGGCTGGCCCAATTCTTAACTTCGGGCGTGCCCTTGAGGCACGGTATAATGACCCTCCCTAGATCTATCCAATCCGCATAGCTAACCGGCGATGTATTCACACTTTCATCCATAATTAATAGTGGACGGGTCCACTCTCGCTTAACCGTCCACTTCCCGCAGGAACTGTTATAAGTTTATAGTTTTTTTAGCTGGTTCTTGGCTTTCAGGTTTAGCTTCCACTTCACCTTTACAAATTTTTTCTGCAAAGTTTTTTGCAATATCATACAAACCTTTTTCTGATACTGGTCCAACTTTACTTATATCCCAACCAAACCATGTTCCTTTGTCATTAGACATCTGAACAGTTTTTAAGTTGTAAATGTGGCTATAAGTTGGCGGTGTAAATAAACCGTTCTTACCTTGCATTTTAATACCCATCATCATCGAGTTCCATTTTCTACTAACTTTTAATTGAGTAGATTTCATTGAAATCAATGCGCTTGTAGGGTTATCGCTAACTTGAATAACGAAATGGTTAGCAGTGTTTTCAAGATAATTACCATTTGGTAACCTGTCTTTGTAAGACTTATCTCTAGTAGTCTGACTAACAATGTCACTATCCGCATCATGAATTGCAACAGGTGCACCTGTACTGGTACCTCTATCTTGCCATTCAACATACTGTCTTTTATAAAACGCAGGTATAATTTGTATACCTTTTGATCCATCAAAGATTTAGTTAGTAACTGTATTGATAATCATTCCTGGTTCTGCACCATCGATATATTTACCATCTCTTTTGTTTATCTCTGGAGATAGTTGTCCCAAAACTTTTAGGAAAGGTAAAGCAAGATCTTCTTGCGATATGTTTTGAGTTCCTTGATCTGCATCAGCTTCAAACATATTGATAGCTACTGCTCCGTCTTTTTTAGTTGTTACATCGTTCATGTTTATTTGTTCCTTTTTATAGTTGTTTTATTTTCAGTAAACACACTGAAAATTTCCGTTGGCATTTCTTTTCCCGCCTCTATACGCTCACGGACTAGCGCTTTGAGAGTCATGGGTTCTACCTTCATCTTTTGTGTTGGTTGGAACCCTTGACCCTTTGCAAGGTTAGCATAATCTGCTGCCTTGTTATCTTCGTTACGACCAAATGATACCAAGATCTCGTTCTTAATAATATCACCTAGCCCGTTGTCTCGAAGCCAATTGAACGCCGACTCTTTATTAGCTTCTGTAATTGAAGCCTTGTACGACGTAGCTACTTTAAGATGTGATCCATCTTGTAACTTTAATTCTGATAAACCCATTTCACTCATCATGGTAGGTATAACCTCACCTGATAGTCGGTTCATTTCTTCTTTTGTTTTTTTCATAACCTCTTCTTGAACAGTTAGTTTTTTGTTAAGGTCTTCTAATTTTTCAACTTGGTCTGCAAGAGACTGAATGTTTTCAGTTTTTCTTATAGAGTTCTGTTGATCTTCTTCAAAGTTAATCATCTATTTCTCCTTTCTCGTATAGATTAATCTCAATAGGATAATATTGTCTTTCTTGTTTATCCCATTTCAATACATTGTATTTACCGTTTGTAATATCAGAAACTATAGAACATGCTACACCTATAATTGCAGGATCCCCTGTTAATAATAAATAATCTCCTTGTTTAAAATTTTTTAAACCTTTTCTTAATTTAAAAATTAATGGACCAGGAGAAAAAATCATTTGAGAAAATTCTGGTAATAAAAATTTAAACTCACCATATCTAGACGCACCAATAATATTAATTTTAGGATTACCCAATTGAGTTCCAGGAATTTCTTGTATGACATAAACTATATTTTCTTTCATACTTGACAATATAATGTTTTAATATTATATGTCAACCCAGAAAGAAGAAAAATTATGGATTATAAATTTAAAACAAAACCTTACGCACATCAACTAACTGCGTTAGAAAAATCGTGGAACAAAGAGAACTTTGCTTATTTTATGGAAATGGGTACAGGTAAAACTAAAGTATTAATAGACAATATGTCTATGCTTTATGATAAAGGCAAAATAGATAGTGCTTTAATTATTGCACCTAAAGGTGTTGTTAAAACTTGGTATGAACAAGAACTTCCAACTCACTTAGCATCACATATAGAAAATGTATCTGTGTTGTGGCAACCTAACATTACAAAAACACAACAAGAAAAATTAGATTCTTTGTTTGAAATTGATAGTGGATTACATATTTTAATTATGAATGTTGAAGCTTTTTCTACAGAGAAAGGTGTTAAGTTTGCAACTAAATTTATTAATTGTCATAAAACTTTAATGGCTATTGATGAGTCTACAACTATTAAAACACCTTCAGCTAGAAGAACTAAAAACATTATTAAACTTGGTTTGAATGCTAAGTATAAAAGAATCATGACAGGTTCTCCTATTACAAAAAATCCACTTGACTTGTATACGCAGTGCGAGTTCCTTGATCCGTGGTTATTGGACTTTAGTTCTTACTACGCGTTTCGTAATCGTTATGCAGAAATGAAAACAATGCATGTAAGTGGAAGATCAATTCAAGTAGTAGATAAATTTCAAAACCTTGGAGAGTTATCCGATACAGTTAAAAAGTTTTCTTACAGAGTATTAAAAGAAGATTGCTTGGATCTACCTCCTAAGAACTTTATTAAACGTCATATAACTTTGACTGTTGATCAAAAAAGAGTTTACGAACAAATGAAAAAACATGCCATTGCAGTTTTAAATAAAAAGGTAACTACAACTGTAAGTGTGTTAACTCAATTGATGCGATTGCATCAAATTACTTGTGGTTATGTAACCGCGGACGATGGTTCTGTTCAAGCTGTTGAAAGCAACAGACTCAATGAATTGATGTCCATCTTAGAAGAGACCGAAGGTAAAGCTATTATCTGGGCTAATTATCAAATGAGTGTTGGTGATATTATACAAAAAATTATTAAAACTTATGGTAAAGATTCTTATGTTCATTACTATGGTCTAACTCCTCAAGAAATTAGACAAGAAAATATTGTACGTTTTCAAACAGATCCTAAGTGTAGATTTATTATAGGTACACCTCAAACAGGAGGTTATGGAATTACATTAACACAAGCCAATACTGTTATTTATTATTCTAATGGTTATGATCTTGAGAAAAGATTACAATCGGAAGATAGAGCACACAGGATAGGTCAAAAGAAAAGTGTAACTTATATAGATTTAATTGCGGAAGATACAATTGACGAAAAGATTGTAGAAGCTTTACGTAAAAAAATTAATATAGCGTCTGAAGTATTAGGTGAAGAACTTAAAGATTGGATTTAACCAACTACTTTGCCGCCAGACCATTTCATTTCTGGTAAACCTTCGGTGTATTTTTTACCATCGAAGGTAAGTATTTGTTTTCTGTTAGATCCTTTTTCATCATAAGACACATGTATCCATCCCGCCTGGTCATCTTCGGGTTTATAATATTCTAAAATGCATTGATCGAAGTCAACGTTGTTAGTCAACCAGTAAGCTACTTGAATATTGGGCACTGAATGGATTTCAAAGTCTGCGGCGCAACCAAGTGCATGCTGACTCGTTTTTTTGCTCCCAATAGCCTCACACAGCGCCTCTGAGCGGTATCCTGAGCTAATGCTTAGGGGTTTGTCAAAGTGTGCTCTAGTGGGCTCTAAGACCTCATAACAGAGGTTTCCTAAGTTTTTTATCTCTCCGGGCCCTGGAATGTTGTCAATTCCCTTACGAACTGCAGTCATGCTACGTGTCATCTCTTCAAGAGTAAAATGTTTGGATAATTGCATATTTTATTTAATCATGTTTAATAAAAGTGCAACGATTATTCCAAATGCTCCTCCTATTATCATCTTTTCCATACGCTCAAGTCTTTGTTTAACTTCTTTTATTTGTTCAAAGGTTTGTTTCTGCATAATACGACACAGTTTTTCATGGTCGTCTATTTTTTGTGATGCAGATTTTTTTGTCATTATGTTCTCAACCTTTGTCTAATTATTTGTTCTTCCGGTGATAATAAAGCACTCTCTGTCTGTGTCAAGTTTGTTGTAGGGTTTATATTTGCTGCTGTTTTCATTACTTTTGGTGTAGGTGTATTACCTAGTGGTGGTGCTTCTGGTTTACTTGTAAAACCAGGTGAACCTGGAATTACTAAATCTTTAATTGCTCCAGGTATTTTTTTAATATTTCTTTTAATAAACCCTTCTTCTTTTAATGGTTTACCATTATCATCATACATTAATCTACCTTCTTTATCTGTTTGATAGGATTCGTTATCAGGATTATAACCCCCTTCTAGTTTTTGAGTTTCTTCATTATAAATTTCAGGAAAAAATTTAACACCACTATATTTATCTATAATACTGTCCAATTTAGATTGAGGAAATAAAAAATTTCTATTTGTAGTGTAAATGTATTTACCATCTTCTTGATTAAGTTTATTCATTTGATCTTTTACAGTTCTAACTTTAGTTTCAAATCTAGGTGTAGAATAGTTTACAGGAGTAAATCTCCCACTTAATAAATTGTTAATCATTTTTTTAGAAGTACCTGCTTGTTTCATAATATCATATATTTTATTTTCAGATAAATCTAACAACCTTAAATCTTTAATTCTGATGTACATATCTTTTTGAATTCTAAATGCTTCTTGCTGCATTTGATTAAATTTTGCTACTGTTTGTGTAGGTGTTTTATTTGCAAAATCTTTTACATCATAAAAACCTTCTGTTTCATCAACCGCTCTCAACATTCTGTTCATTGTAGATGTAAAGTATTTAAGATCTTTTTTAACATCAATTCTAATGATCCGTGTTCCGGTAAACAAGGCTAGTAATTCATCACTCAAGTTAATTGGTTTACCACCTTTAGTTAAATCTTTTGATAATGCGTCTCCTATTTTTTGACCACTAGTTACTACTCCGGGTTTAACTCCATCTAATACATAAGTTAATGATTTAATAAATTTATCTCCAAGATCATCTGATTGTGTGTACACAGAACCTCCACCATCTTTTTTACCGTTTCTTGTAGTCACATCTATAAATCTGTCAAACCCTAATGGCTCCGACACAAATGGTTCTAAAAAAGACAATACTGGTCCATTTTCTCCAAACATTAAATTCATTACAAACTGTTCTGTTTCTTGTGGGTTTAGATTTTGTTTCTGTGCTTGCGCAATCGCTGCGTCAAACGGTTCAAACAAACTATCATAAGGACTAAAATATGAAAAATTAATTGCAGCGCTTTCGCCATTCTTCCAACCTTTAACAGCTAATAAATTTTTATTTGCATCCCAAGATGCAGCTGATGATCTTTTATAAGCATTCCATTGTGAATCTGTTGAGTTAGTTAAAAATTGAGAAATCTCTGTAAATCCTTTTCCTATTGCATAGCTGGTCATAAAAGCACCTGTTAATCTTCTTATACCCATCTGTTGTATAGCTCTATTAGTTGGATGTGCTGCTTCTTTTAAACCTATACTCATAATATTTGCTCCTGTTCTAAGTATCTCTGCAGGAAAAGATATAAAGTTTCCTAAAGGTAATTTTCTTAATTCTTGAATAACAGGAGGTACCTTACTATAAGTTGGATAAGTATTTCTTAAAAGATAAGCTGATGCTTCTTCAATAGCATCATCAAATGTTTTTTTAACTCCAGTAATAGTATCGATAGGTTCAAATTCTTTACCCATATACTTAAACCAATTTTTAACTTCATCTAGATTTTTTAATGCCATTGATAATTGAGATTTACCAAATTCAAAACCATAACCTTTCCACAAGTTATCTCCCCCGGCGTATAACCTTGCAACTTTATCTGTCGGAGCCATCTTCATTAATTTATCAAATAAAGCATCTGTTGTATTTATAGAACCGTCTTTTATTTGAGTTAAAACTGATTTCATTTCTGAGGCTACAACGTTCTCATCCCATACACCAAGTCTAACTAATTTTTCTACATAGTTATTAAAATCTACTTCATCAATTCTATTACCCCCTGCCTTAAATATATCTCTTGCAACAATTCTCATAGCATCAGTAACACTTGCTCTACCGCCTACGTGGCCATTCATTAATGCAAAGAAAGAAGCAGATGTAACATTTCTAACTTGTGTTTGGGGTGAGTATAATGTTTTACCAATTTGAACACCAACTTTAGCTTGTAAAGCATGACGGTAAAAAGCCATTTGAACTAATTTATCTAATGTTCCTCCTACTCCAGCAAACCCTTCTACATATTCAGGAGATGCCCATTTACCTAAAAGATCTGATTTCATAATACCAAGTTTTGGAACACTTTTTATTTGTTGAGCACCAATAAACCCTGCATTAGTTGCATCTTCTAAAGTATTAAATAACCAACCATTTTTTAAACCTGATTTTGAAATATAATCTGCAGCTTTTTTATTTGCCATAGAGGCAATAGCTTCTGCCGTAGTAAAAGCAACAGACGCTTTTAAATTTCTTTCAGGACCCAATAAGTTTTTAATTTCGTTAGGTAATTCTTCTCCTGTTTTTAAAAATTTAAATTTATCATTTTGTAATATACGTGTGCCTATTTCTTTTAATTGTGTTAAAGGAGATTTCCCTTCAGCTTTAGCTGTTCTTAATATATCTTCCGCATGCATTTTAGCAGATTCTATATAAGCTTTTTCTGCATTAAGTTTAGGAAAAGTGTTTACAGCAGATTCTCTTAAATTTTTGTTTTTTTTAATTACATTGTTAACTAAATAATTAATTGCTTTATCCATTATATCTTTTGCAGGAACACGTTCAGGATTTGTAAATGTTTGAAAGGACCTAACTAAATATTTACCTACATTTTCAACTTCAACAGTAGCTAAATCTTTTGCCAATTCATCAGCTTTGCTTCCTTTAGGTAAAACTTTTTTAAATTCAAATTGAATTTTTTTAATATCATTACTTAAATCTTTTGTTAATGCTTGAAGTTCTTTGGGTAGATCATTTATTTTTAATTGACCTTTTACCACTCTATCAACATCTTCTAAAATATTTTTTGCTATCTCTTTAATTTCATCTGCAAAATATCTTTGAATAGCTGGAGAAGTAGTATTTTTATTATATTCATTTTCAAATTGTTTAGCTAATTTATAAGCAGTATTTTCTAAACCTTCATAAGTTCTATCAATTTTCCTAGCTCTACTTTTAATATATAATTGTACTTGTTCACTGATGCCTTCTATATCTTTTGGTTGTTTACCATAAGATCTAAACCATGATAAAAAGTTGTCTAGTCTTTTAATATTTCTATTTACTTTATTAGGGGAAGTCACTGATTGTAATCTCCATTTTTCAAAAGGAGGTAGCTGTCTAACAATTTTCCCTGACATACCTGATATAATCATAGGGGCAATTATTTTTGCTGTAGTAAATTTCCCTGCGTTTTGTAACGTTTCTGATCCGGCTCTTGTTAAAGGAGCTACATATTTATTACCTAATAATAATTTAGCACCTTTCATTACTGTATTATCAATTGCTTTAGCTCCAAGTTGCGCTACACCTAAACCTTGTTTATTAACGAGTAATGGTTTTAATCCATACTTGTACCCTAGTTGTGTTGTTTTACCTATCAATGGAAAACCTCCACCAATCAAAGTACCTTCCGCACCATATTTAATTCTGTTTCTAAACTCTGCTCCTGCTTTTTTTCTTCCTGTTAAACCTTTAGTATCTTCAGGTTCAAAAAATATAGATTCTCTTCCTGGTTCTGATGCTAAAAAATCTGTAGCTCCAACTATTGTTGCACCTTCAGCAACTCTTGATGCTACTTGACTAACTTTTTTTAGTTTACCTCCTTTAACAGCGTCGGCCGCTTTTTTCATTTTAACAACTGCAGGTATTCTGCCGGTAATTTTAGCAATCGTCATTCCCGGAATACCAAACTGTGTAAGAATAGATGTAAGTTCCCCTCTCCATGTTTCAGGACGAGTAGGTTCACTCTTCTCCATTATTTTTTCAAACTTAGATAAAAAATCTGTATTGGCTGCAAGGTCTGTACCTGCAAATAATAATGCACCTAGACTATGTTGAAGATCATGTATACCAGAGTCTATTCCTTTTGCTATTTCATCAAGACCTGTTGTGTAGTCTCTCTCTTGTGTAATCTCTCTATTATTTATTCTAAAACTTGGCGCCTTTGCATCAGGTAAAGATTTAACAACTTGTTTAATATCTGGAGATATTTCTTTAAGTTTTGGATCCATAAAGTATGAATCAATTGCTCTTTTGGTAGGATTCAATTGATAGTACAAACTCATAATATTTTTAGGGTCAGGCATAGCTAACCACTTCACAGGTTTTTTAGGTTCTGTTTGAGTAGATAACTCTTCTTGTATTTTAAGTTTGATTTGATCTAAGTCTAAAGGTTTCGGATCCCTTACTTCAACTTCAATAGCTTTGTCGTCTTTAACATCTTTAAGAAATCGTTCGTAGGCAGTATCAGCCATGTTACGCTCCCGGTAATACTAAATTAACACTATATTTTTTATTGAACTGATCTACTTCTTGTTGTGATGAAATCATTGCAAAATCTTCCAAAGCTTCTGCACTGTTAGACATGAGTTCTACAATGTCATCTGTAATTTCATTAGGTAGTCTTGCTCTTAATTGATCGTAACTAATTAAATTATTAGCACCATCATCCATTGATCCTTGGTCCGTGGGCATTGCTGCTTGTTCCATGGCCATTGGGTCTTGTGCCATTCCCGATGGACCACCGTTCATGTAACCGGCTCTTCCGCCATCAGCATAAGTTCTTATACTTTGTAGCTCTTGTCTAATAGATTCAATTGCGTCCTTTTTAATCTGTGGGTCATTAGGAGATTTATATTTACGGTTTTCACCTAATCTTGCATCTTCGTTATATAATTCTTCTATTCTATTAGGGACAGCTCTATCCCCTAAACCTTTTGAATAAATTTCCATTAATAAATCATCTTCTAGATTTTTTGCAGAGAATCTATTGTATTTTTCTTGTAGTTGTCTTAACTCTAATTCTTCTCCCTCTTCTAATAAACCTTCTTCTCTTTTTTGTTTCAATTCTATAAATCTAGGCATTATTTCTTCAAGTGCTTTAGCAATCTCTAATTTTTCATAAGTCTTAGCTGCTCCACCTTCTCCTGCTGCTTCTGCAGCAATGTCAAGGTTTCCTTGTAATAATGTTTTAAATAAATCACCTTCCGCTGCGGCTTTAGTTATTCTTCTTGAATCTATATCTTGATATAATTGTGATGTTGGTTCTTTAGCTGATTTTGCTGCTGTAGTTAATAATCCCTTAAACCCTGAACCTGATGAAGGTCTCGACATTAAATCTAAACCAAATGTAGTTAAAAATCTATTTGCTGCTTCACCTTTAGGTCTTTCCAAATAAGGTTTGTAAGCTTCTAATAATTCAGGAGTCATTTGCCCCTTTGTAGATTTTAATATTTCTCCTAAGTCATAAGGAAGTTCTCTTCCTGCATATCCACCTGGCTCGTCTACCAAACCTCTTTTAGGTTTTGTAGTATCCAACCCTGATGTAATACCAGAATTTGCAGAACCACCCATTCTAAACATTGGTCTTTTTAAAGTTCTATTCATATTATTTCAATGCGCCGTATATTCCTGCTCCAGTAGCCGCTGCACCTAATGCAGTTTGTAAGAACGATGGGTCAGAAACTTGTGATTGTTGTGTCCCCGATCCTTGCATTCCACCCATGATCCCTGTAACAAGATTACCGTAGTTTTGTAATTGTTCTTGAGGTTGATAAGCAGCCATTCTATTTGCTTCTCTTGTAGCATCATATCCCGCTTGTGTTTGTGCTTGATTTAATGCGCCCAATGAACCTAAACGTGAAATATCTGTTCCTTGCATTCCTTGTAAACCTTGTCCAAACTGTGCTTGTTGGCCAGCTAAGTTTGATTGGAATGATCCTAAACCTTGAGTTGCTCCTGCAATTCCTTGTTGTGCTTGACCTAAACCAAATCTATTTGCAATGTCTTGTTGTCTTGCAGCTTGTGCTTGACCAAAACCTTGTTGTAATAAACCTGCTTGTAGTGCTGCTCTGTTCATATCAGAACCTTTCATATATTCTGATTGTGCAACACCTTCACGTCCACCACCAAATGCACCTGACGCTACTGCT
>Ga0115559_1003024_pt1 | contig 10553 bp, 6 predicted proteins | sample COGITO_mtgs_1105_3_FD_87281 | JGI IMG/M metagenome (GOLD analysis project Ga0115559, IMG submission 87281) | Pelagic marine microbial communities from North Sea - COGITO_mtgs_110506 | ecosystem: Environmental > Aquatic > Marine > Epipelagic | place: Germany:Helgoland, sampling site Kabeltonne... | reverse complement strand
GTTTTACACAAAGAGCAATCACCTCTATTATTAAAGATTCTGATGGGTTTTTATGGATTTCTACTTACGGGGACGGATTATTCAGGTATAATGGTGTCGATTTCAAAAATTATAAGCAAGAAAGAAATATTAAAGAAAATTCTTTAAATAGCTCTATCGTCTATTCTATACTTCAAGATTCTCAAAAAGATATATGGATTGGCTCTCAAGTAGGTCTTAACTTTTACAATAAGAATATTGATAAATTTGAAACTATAAATATTCAAAAAGAAGAAAAGAAATTAAAGTTTGCAATACATTCAATTGTAGAATATGATGAAAATACTTTACTTCTAGGAACTCATGAATTCGGATTATACAAGTTTGACAAAAAAAACCTTACTCATAAACTGATACCCTATAAGACGAACAAACCAAAACTAAACTTACTTATAAATGCTATTGTTAAATCCTCAAATGGTAGATTTTTAATCGGAACAAATCATGGTTTAATGACATTTGATCCATATAACGAGGTGCTACAACTAGCGAAATTAAATACTGTAAGCGGATATGAAACTATTGATAAATCTATAGAATCTCTTCATGTTGCAAAAGACAACTCTATATGGATTGGCACATTTTCTTCTGGATTATTACGTATTCACCATAATAATAACGATATATATTCAATTAAAGAGTTTTCTATAAGTCAGAAAAGAATTTTGTCTTTGGCAGAAAAAACAAATGGAAATATTATCTGTGGAACTGAAAATGATGGGCTTTTTGAAATAAATTATAAATCAAGAAACATAAAAAGCTACAAACAAGAAAAATTAAAACAAAACGGAATAAAATCAAACTCTATTTGGACCGTTTTTACTGATAATAAAGATAGGGTTTGGTTAGGTTATTACAATAAAGGAATTGATTTACATGATGATAATTATAATAAGTTTAGCTCTATAAAAAGCCTTCCTTATGAAACGAATTCATTAAATTCAAGTTCAGTAACAGGTATTGCTAAAGACAGTGATGGCCGTTTTTGGATTAGTATGTTTGATGGAGGTGTTGATGTATATGATCCAAAAAATAAAAAATTCATAAATCTATATGATCAAAAAAACACCATTGCACGAGGATTAAATAGACTTGACATACCTACAGTGTTTATTGACAGTAAAGAGAATGTTTGGATAGGAACTTGGGACTCTGGATTGTTTTTTTTAAAACATGACAGTAAAAAATTTGTGAATATAAATACAACTAGTAACAAGAGCATATTTAAATCTAATAGAGTTATGAGTTTTGGTGAAGATTCGAAAGGAACTATTTGGATAGGTACCTTTGGAAATGGACTCTATTCTTATAACCCTAATTCAGAATCTTTCACACATCATGATACTCTTGAATTTCAAAAATATTATACAAATACCAGTAGTATTAGAAAAGTATTAGTTGACCACAAGGATGCAGTTTGGATAGGCACAAGAAATGGGCTTTTTAAAATTGTAAAAGATAAAACAGAAAAGTTTAAAGTTTATTCCACTAACGATTTAATGAATACCATTTTAAATTCTGAGATTGACGAATCTAAAAACTCCAGTATTGTTTTTAGTTTATTTGAAGACTCAAAAAAAAATATTTGGATTGGAACACTTGGAAATGGGTTGGCAAAATTTACTGCTAAAAATGATTCGCTAATATGGTATAATTTAGATAATGGGTTGATTCATGAAACCATATCCTCTATAACACAGGGAACTAATGGGGCTCTATGGATTGGAGGTAATAAAGGGCTATCTAAACTAGATATTAAAAAAAACACATTTACAAACTTTAATAAAAAAGACGGCTTACTTTCAAACAGCTTCAATTATAACGCTGTTTTTAAAGATATTGACAACGTTCTTTACTTCGGAAATTTAAAAGGAATTAATTATTTCAATCCTGATAAAATCGTCTATAACCAAGAAAAACCGACTGTTTATATATCTAATTTAAAAATCTCTAATGAGATAATAACTCCCAGAATAAAAAATTCTCCCCTTAAGGATGTGATTTCAAAAACAAAAAATTTGGTATTAAACTACGAGCAATCAAACTTTACTTTTGATTACGTTGGAGTAAATTATACTAGAGGTGAAAACAATCAATATGCCTATCTTTTAAAAGAGTTTGATGAAAATTGGAATTATGTAGGAACAACTAGAAGCGCTACATATAAAAATGTTCCTCCGGGAGACTATACTTTTATGGTTAAAGCCTCAAACAATGATGGTATTTGGAACAATATTCCAACATCCATAAATATTAAAGTTCTTCCTGCTTGGTGGGCAACTAAACAAGCAATTATTAGTTATATTATATTAATACTTCTACTTGTCTATATAATTTATAAATATATTAATACACGGATAAAAGAAAAAAGGGAGTTAAGTACTGAAAGAAAAGAATACAAGCAGTTTGAAGCTCTTAACGCAAAAAAAATTCAATTTTTTACAAATATTTCTCACGAATTTAGAACGCCTCTTACCCTTATTTTAACCCCATTAGAAGATATAATTGAAGAAGATACTTTAGACTTACCTCAAAGTATTAAAGAAAAACATAATATTATATATAAAAACGCAAAACGTCTTTCTAGACTTATTAATGAATTGATGGACTTTAGAAAATTACAATTTAATAAGATGTCTATTAACGCATCACAAATTAATATAGTGCCATTTATAGAGGAGGTAGTTGGTCATTTTGAAGAAGAGGCTTCGTTAAACAACATTCTCCTTTCTGTAGAATATGATCAATACGATTTGATTATCTGGTCTGATCCATCAATGCTTGAAAAAATCACATTCAATTTACTGTCTAATGCATTTAAAGCAACACCTGCCGAAGGCTTAATCACCATTCAAATAAATAATCCTTCTAATTTAATTCATCTTCCTCTAGTTCACGAAACTAATCCAGTGAAAGCTATCGAAATAATAATAAAAGATACCGGATTAGGTATAAAAAAAGAAAACCTCACCAAGGTTTTTGATCGTTTTTATCAAGCTAATGAAATGAATGAACAATATTATGGTGGAACTGGTATCGGTTTAGAATTGGTAAAAAGCTTTGTTGATTTACATAAAGGAAAAATAGTATTAACAAGTAAAGAAAATATTGGTACACAATTCAAAATTTACTTCCCTTTGGGTTATTCGCATTTAAAAGAAAATAATATCAATAAAGACCAAGAAAAGGCAATCAATCAATATTCTGATTCTCAAAATGAACATTTAAAAAACCATGGGTATAATAGTGAAGAGAATGAAAGTAAAAAAACGATTCTTATCGTAGAAGACAATATTGAATTAAGAACGTATGTGAAAAATGAATTGAAAAATGATTATATTATTAAGGAAGCTGAAAACGGATTGGAAGGTATAGAAAAAGCAACTAAATATATTCCAGATATCATTATTACAGATGTTATGATGCCAATAATGGATGGTTTTGAGCTTTGTGAGCGTATAAAAAATGATTTAAAAACTAGTCATATCCCTATATTAATGGTTACAGCTAAAGGAATGCAAATTGACAAAGTTAAAGGGATTGATTCTGGGGCAGATGTCTATCTAAACAAACCTTTTAATATGAGGATTTTGCGATCACATTTAAATCAGTTAATTACCAGTAGACAACTATTATTTGACAAATATTTCAATACCTTAAGTACAACCGTTAATTCTAATAACACCACTTCGTTAGACAAAGAATTTATGAGAAGTGTTTTGGCACATATAAATGAAAATATAAATGATGAAAAGTTAAATGTAGAACACTTGGCCGGTGAATTATTTTTAAGTAGAAGTAAATTATATAGAAAAATAAAAGCGTTAACTGGTGATACTGCAAACGAATTTATTAGAAAAGTTCGTTTAGAAAAAGCAAAACAACTTATTAGTGAAACAGAACACACAATAAGTGAAGTTTGTTATAAAGTTGGTTTTTCATCTCCCTCTTATTTTACAAAATGTTTTAAAAATCATTTTGGAATACTCCCTACCGAAGTTCGAGAATCTATAGTTCTTCCAAAATCAAAGTCAGATACTAGAATAGAGAAAGTAAAAGAAGAATGAAAAGGCTGTAAAATTAAGAATATTATGGACTGAAAAAAATGTCAATGTTTTTTATGGTAAATTCCTGTTGATAAATTTTAAAAAATGTTTTTTTTGATAAAAAATACTGGATTTAAGAGCTAACTTTTACTACTTTATTGTCTTTTAATTGATATTCTTCTTTACTCTCTATGCATAAAGCAATCCCCTTATCATTGAAGTCTAACCTGTGACCGTATTCACTAATCCATCCTATCTGCATAGACGGATTCCCAACTACTAAAGCGTAGGGTAACACTTCTTTTACTACTACAGCACCGGCGCCTATAAAGGCAAATTCTCCAATAGTATTTCCACAAACAATGGTCGCATTGGCACCAATACTTGCTCCTTTTTTTACCAGTGTTCTTGTATATTTATTATTTCTTTTTATGGCACTTCTTGGGTTTATAATATTGGTAAAAACCATTGATGGACCTAGAAATACATCATCTTCACAAATAACTCCTGTATAAATAGAAACATTATTTTGTACTTTCACATTATTACCCAGCACAACCTCTGGTGATACAACAACGTTCTGACCTAGATTACAGTTCTCTCCAATAGAACAATTAGACATGATATGGCTAAAATGCCAAATATTTGTTCCATCACCAATTTTGCAGTCAGAATCTACGACAGACGTTTCGTGTGCAAAGAAAGATTTCATATTCTAAAGATGTTTTTAATTATAATTCGAAAATACAATTTATTATTGAAATCTTAAATAGAGAGGCTATAATCAAAAAAAAACAACCCTAAGATTGCTTTTTTTTAGTTTGTATATGATTGAGGAGATTATAATTGTCTTACAATCATTATACCATTGGCATTTGTACAAAGTCCTGGTGAAGCAACTCCACCCCAATCAAAATTGAAATTCATTACATATGGTGAATAACCAACTTTTGTTGAAGTCCAGTAGGTTAAAGACTCATTAAAGTCCCCTTTTTCTTCTAAATGAACATTATCATAAATAGCCTACATAGAATCTCTACTAGGAATAAACCAATCATCAAAGTTTCTATATTCTAAATCTAGGACTGTTTTAAAAGCATAATCGCCTTCATGTTCTACTCCATTAACAGAATTGTCATTTGCGTTTCCATTAACAATTTGTTGTGTGTTTTCTTGTCCAGTACCTATTGCTGAATCGGTATCTAAATCAAATATATCTCCCCAAGCAATGATTCCAAACTCAGAATAATCCGATGCAACTAAAGTTGTTCCATCAATCTGATTGATATGAAATATAAAACCACCACCATATTCTAAACCATAAAGAGAGTCAATACCTATTTCTGTTACAATATTTAAAACTGGAACACCATTTTCTAAGTTTTGAACAACTGATAATTCAGAATTAAAAATTGTTATATCAATAGTGTCATCGTTTGAACAACTGATAAGTAATAATGCTACAAACGAACAAAAAAACATTTTTTTCATATTATAATATTTAATTAACATCAAATTTAACGACAAAAAGTATACCAAAATAAATTTTTAGCTAAAAAAACCAGGAAAATTTAAAATTCTATTATAGGTAAGGTAATTAATCTACCTCTATTCTCATTGGAAGTGTATATTTAACTCCTACCGCTTTTCCTCTTTGCCTTCCTGGTTTCATTTTTGGAAGTAACTTAATTATTCTGATAGCTTCTTTCTGTAATTTTGGGTGTGGTGCTTTTGCTTTAATATCAATAATATTCCCAATTTTATCTATCTTAAAAAGCATAATTATTCCCTTCTTTCCTGGAGAAATCCCTAAATCGTTTGGTAAATCTGTATTAAATTTTCTTTGAAAATGTTTTTGCATTTTTTTGTTGAAACAAGATTTCAATTCCTTTTTACTTCCTTTACATCCTGGAAATACAGGCACATCTTCTATAATTGTAAAAGGCACATCTTGAATTACTTCTTCTGGCACATCTACTTTTTCAATATTTGCTGCTTCTAATGCTTCTGTTTCATCTGGCTCCGTAGATTGTATAACCGTTTCGTTAACATCCACATCATCATCTACTACCTCAATTTTTTCTGGTAAAACTGGTGGTTCTGTTTTTGGAGTTTCTAGCTCTCTAGGTTCTGTAATTGGTGTCCTCATCTATATCTTGGTTCATTGATACTCCTTGTAATGCTTTATATTGTCTTAACGACTTTTTTTCAATGACCACATGCTAAGAAAAAGTGCTAAAACTAAACCTAGCTGTATAAAAATCTTACTATAGTTGTCTAGAGTAACTTTAGGGTTTTTCTTGTTTTCCATACCTGTATTTTTTATGAGTTTAAGATTTAAAAAACAAATAGCATGCCAACAAAAAAATCCCAGCTTGTAGGCTAGGATTTTAAAAATATTATTAGTTGAAAATTATTCTACATCAATTCTCATTGGAAGTGTATATTTAACTCCTACTGCTTTTCCTCTTTGCCTTCCTGGTTTCATTTTTGGAAGTAACTTAATTATTCTGATAGCTTCTTTCTGTAATTTTGGATGTGGAGCTTTTGCTCTAATCCCTACGATATCACCTTGTCTATCTATTTTGAAAAGCATAATTATTCTTTTCTTTCCGGGTGCAAGGCCCAAATCGTTTGGCAAATCAGCATTAAATTTACGTTGAAAATGTTTTTGCATTTTCTTATTAAAACATGATTTTAATTCTTTTTTATTTCCTTTGCAACCCGGAAATACCGGTACGTCTTCAATAATTGTAAAAGGGACGTCTTCAATAACTTCTTCAGCTTCTTCTACTTCTTCTATTTCTTCTACTTCAACGGCCTCACTTTCATCTGTTTCTGTAGATTCTATAACTGTTTCTTCAACTTCTTTTTCATCTTCAACAACTTCAATTTTTTCTGGAGTTGGTGGTGGTGGAGTTTTTGGAATCTCCGGCTCAATACGTTCTGTAATTGGAATTTCTTCTTCCATATCAGCGTTCATATTTACATCTCCTAAATCACCAAACTGGCGATCAAATGTTTTTTTCTCAATAGCTACATACGTAACACAAAGTGCTAAAACCAAGCCTAATTGCATAAACAATTTGCTGTAGTTTTCGAGGTTTGATTTTGGGTTTTTTTTGATTTCCATTACTGAAAGTTTTTATAGTTCGCTAATTTAACTAAATTATTATTTTATTTACAAGATTTAACATTAAAAGAGTTGAATTTTTTTTTCAAAGAAATGAAATATTAAAACTGCTAGTCCAATACCAACACTATTTGCCAGAATATCTAAATAACTAGTTGTTCTGTAGGATGTAATTGTTCCTTGAAGTATTTCAATAACTATGCCGAAAATTAAACAGCCTAAAATTAGGTATTTTATATTTTTTTGAAATTTTTCATTTTTTAAAAAGGCGTATAACCATGAAAACATTAAGAAAAAATACGCAATAAAATGATACGTCTTATCTGATACTGATATTGATTTTAGCGTTATTAAATCTGGCTTTACAAGGCTACCAATAGCGATAGATACTGTGATGAATATGGCTATAAATATAGCATTATCCTTCAATAATTTTTTTATAGTTTTGAGCATCTAATAAGTCTACTAATTGTGAATCATCTGCAATTGATATTTTAATCATCCATCCTTTTCCATATGGATCTTCATTAACAATCTCAGGCTCATCTTCTAAAGATTCATTAAACTCAATGACTTCACCTGACAATGGCATAAATAAATCTGACACTGTTTTTACAGCTTCTACTGAACCAAAGACTTCGTCTTTTTCTAATGTATCATCTAGTGTATCTACATCAACATAAACAATGTCTCCTAGTTCTCCTTGAGCAAAATTAGTGATTCCAATGGTGGCTATATCTCCTTCAATTTTAACCCACTCATGGTCTTTTGTGTATTTTAAATCTGTTGGAATATTCATATTAAATATTTTTATTTGTTTCCTCCTAAGTTATAAATAAAGTTAAATCCTGCGTTTATAGACTGCCTTGGAAATGTTGTTGAAATAGCATATCTAGACGTTTGGTGATTGTAATAAAACGAGGCTGTTAAATTACTATTTAATCTATAATCTGCAGTTAGTTTTAATGAAAATAATTTTTGACCACCACTTATCTGATCGTTATCTGAATTTACAGATCTAACCAAGGTTAAATTATCTCTCAATGAAACGTCTGCTCTTACATTTATATCTCCTTTCAATGTTTGTTTTTTACCTGTAAAAGAGGTCTTCACCTTTACATCTTTAAAGACATAGCCAAATCCAAAAACATACTCTGTTCCTTTAATATCGGTTAGTGTGCTGTTATTAAAATTCATGGTCAGCGTTCTATCTCTCTTTAGCTCGCCTCGCATAGAAAATGAATTTTTCATTTTCATATCTACTCTAATAAGTGGTGAAAATTCATCTACCAATGTTGCTGATGAAACTAGTTTGCTAGGCTCAAAATCACCTGCTATATTAGTAACTGTTGGATCATTAGAATCAAACTGAAGGTTGTTTGTAAAGCTAGAAACTGTGTAGGATGATTTATATCCATGGGCAACACTAAAACTGCTAAAATTATTTTTAAACCATTTCAACTTCATAAATCCAGTGTAGCGAAGATTCCATGATGGAATAGGTATATTTCTAAAAATACCTAAGTTCACTTTTTCCGCATCTTTACCAGAATAGGCAGATAGAAAGGCGGGCAGTAAAACATCTTGACTACTGCTGCCATAGCCAACAACAGTTCCGTTTTCTGAATCTATATTGTTTGGATCATCAAGATTAATACCTGCTTGCTCTCCTAATCTTCTTGAAATAGCAATTCTATTTGTTCTTAACTGCTGAAATAATTGATCCCCATCTTTAAAAGCAGTTGAAAACATAGAATAACTAGTACTAAAGTTTCCTGTTATAAATGCAGGTATTATTTCATCTATAAAACCATTTCCACTAGGATCATTAGAATCTACCCTAATGTCTAGTTGTTGTGCCAAACTTCTGGTTTTAATTTTATTTCCAGTTATTTCAATATTTAAATCCTTAATTGGTTTTAGAGAAAAATTATAATCTAGTTTATCAAAGTGTGTTCTTGTATAGGTTTTATCGTAATAATCTTCTCCATCTACCCTTGGTGCAACTAACCAACCGTTTTCTAATGCTGTATTTCTAATGTCTACCTGACTTCCAAAAACAAAGCCCAAAGATGGTGCTAAACCTCCTCCAAAATTGTTTCTACCTAAAAACCCGACTTCTGGTTCATATCCTGGTAATAATTGCCCGTTATTTTCAGTATAGCTTATTTTTCCTGTTTTTACAGAGGTTATTAAATCATAGAAGCTTTTTATAACTTTTCTTCCTAAAGGTTGTTTTTTCCTTTTACGAACAGAAACTTGATTTGAGGGTTGAAGCTTTCCATCAGGAGATGTTACTTTTTTTGTTCTGTTTTTTTTCTTTAAAAACAGATTTTCAAATTTTGTGTCCTTATAAAGTTTTGCAAAATTTAATGATCCAGTTATGTTATGTGTATTTGCATTTTGGATTAAATTCCCAACTCTTTCCACAATTGATGGGTCTTGAGAGGTCGCTCTCCAATCAAAATCTGCAGTGTAAGCATAATCTACTCCTATAAAACCTAAATATGGAATTTTATTGATTGGAATTTTATACGTTGAATTCAATTTTTGATTGTATTGAGTAGGTCTTCCTAAATTAAAGAATTTGGTAAAAATCTCTAAATCATCTCCATTCCCAAAAGCATCATACATATAACTGTTGGTTGCATTAAAATTAACTGCTAATGATTTTGTGAAATTAAAAGCAAGTGCATAATCCCAATCAAATAAAAATCTTCTTTGTTTTAATGTTGGCTGTGCGCTTAGTCCTTCAACTAAGTTCCTAGATCGCTGTTCATTAAAATTTCTATTTATTCTAGAATTAATAGCTAAGCTTGATGGAACTGGATTAAAATTAATATCTCTTATTAACTGTAAATATTTACTTTTAAATAATTCTTTTTTCTTAAAAGGTTCCAAAAATTTTGACTTAAAAGTAAAGTTGTAAGATGCTGCAGCTGATACTTTTTGATTTACAGCTCTTTCAATATTATAATCTCTATGAGACTCTTCATTGAAAGAATAGGATACAGATACATTTTCTACATCGTAAAATTTAGGTTTTTTAGATGATTCTGGATTTCTGTTCTTTCTTACATTAATAAAACTTATGCTTGATCGCTTTGTATAATTTCTAGAAACGTCTGTTCCTCTTGGGAGAGTTGAAGGCAAGTTGGCTGCTTCAACATCTACAAGTTCTATGTCTTGATATTGAGGATCAAATTTGGGGTCTATAAATTGTTCACCAATACTGTAATTCATTGGTAACTCTATGCCCCATTTCTTTGGCATCATTTTACCTAAATTAATACTTGTTGAAATATCATATTCTTTCGTTTCATCCAAGGATCGTT
>Ga0115559_1003009_pt1 | contig 10577 bp, 11 predicted proteins | sample COGITO_mtgs_1105_3_FD_87281 | JGI IMG/M metagenome (GOLD analysis project Ga0115559, IMG submission 87281) | Pelagic marine microbial communities from North Sea - COGITO_mtgs_110506 | ecosystem: Environmental > Aquatic > Marine > Epipelagic | place: Germany:Helgoland, sampling site Kabeltonne... | reverse complement strand
GGCAAGACCTCCCAACCTCTAGCGGTCATAAAACCAGAAAAATAGCGTCGCCTATTTGGCCAGAGCTCCCTTGCTCGTAATTCATTCATAACCCATAACTTTAGCCCTTTTCTCTTTGTTCACTGCCGGATTTAGGTTCAAATACCGGTTCATCCTTTCCCTGACCCAAAACCCAAACGGGGAAAAATAAAGTTATTATATTATGTAAAGCCTAAATGTAATAAATGCTCACGCTTCCATCATCCGATCAAAAGTGCTCGTCCACACTTCTTCAAAGCCCTTCGCTCCCTTCCGCACAAACAACACAGCTAAGCCCAAGCGCTCAGCTAACCTCAGCCCTCGCGCGCTTCCCATTGCATAGAGTGCCGTCGCAAAGGCGTCCGCGACCATACACGAGGGATCGAATACCGATACGCTCAACAGGCCTTCTTCAAGCCGAATGTCTTCCTTTGGCGATACGATATGGCCAATCTCCAATCCACCCAGTTGCCGTTTCCTCAAGCAATTCCCTGAGGTTGCCACCGACAACCTACACATCGCGGCGACCGTTTCTGGCAGCAAACATTCAGTACCCATCGATCGTTGTAGGGCACACCACCAGGGTTGACCATCGGGCTTACAGCCTTCGCCCCGGACTTCCCCTCCAATCTCAATGAAGAAATGATTAAGCCCTTCTGCCTTCAATCGATCAGCGATCAAATCAACCGCATAGCCTTTCGCAATCGAACACAAATCCAACTGACAGCCTCCCGGTTGAAAAACCCGTTTCCCTTCCGGATCGAGTAAAACTGCGTACCGATCCACCTCGGATAGAACCTGTTCGATTTGATTCCAATCCATCATTATCGGCTCACTCGGACCAAACCCAAGCAGATCAATAACTTCCCCGACCTTCGGATCATAAGCTCCATTGCTAAGAGTCGAAATCTCCAAACTTTGAGCGAGGACACCGTAGCTCTCATCCGCAAAGGAAACCCAGGTTCCTGCTTCCGCTTGACGATAACGGGAAAGATCCGATTCCGGCTCCCAAGGACTCATCTGCGCCACGACCAAAGCAAGCGCTTCTTCCGCAAGACGCGCAATACGTACACTTGGAACCTCGTTTTCCCGAACCACTTTCATCGTCCAAGTCGTTCCCATCGTTTTGCCTCCAAACAGGAGGATTTCCGCCGAAAAAAAACCGCCGACATCAAAAGGTGTCGAGTCATTTTCCGGAATCAAAACCCGTCTTTCCAGAGATGGTCTTGGTAATTTCGGCTTCAATCCGGTAATACTTCGAATGTAAGAATGTAAGAAGCACGTTTCTCCAATTGAATCCCGTTCACTTCCTGCGCTCCTTGTTCCGCCGATGCACTCAACCAGAATCGTCCTGCATTCGGCCAGCTAACTTCAAATTCGCCACTACTATTCGTCATAATTATGATCTCACCCACTTCATTGCGAAAGCGGTCATTCCCTTGAACGATCGTGACCTTTCCATTCTCAAGCGGCTCACCTTCAAGCAGTAAACGAAAACGACCTTTCTCTCCGGCAAAGAGATCATTGGGATGCGTTAAAAAATCAAGCTCCAGACCCTTCCCTGTGGGCTTTAGAATCTCACGACTGGGCGCACCACTGGTCACAAAGGTTTCCACCCGGGAACGGTAATTCGCCAGTTGAACTTCAGGCTTATCTTTCATCTCACTGGCAAAAAATTCCTCCAGCGTTCCTCGCCAACGTTTCGTTTCTTCACCGTCTTTCCAACGCGCAAAGAAACGACTACTTTCAGTACCCATTTTATAAGTACCTTCTTTTTCCAACAAAACCTCAAAGGTACTCCGGATTTTTCCTTCCGCACTGTTTTGCAGATCAACCTTCATCCCTTCCGGATCAAGAACCTGAATCTGTTCCAATGCTATCGCGTGGTGATTGGGGAAAAACAAATCATTTGAAATCGCCGCTTCCACCGATACCCACTGATCTTTTCCCGAGAAAATCGATGTCGACGGTAGAATCCACTGGCGATGCGCCAATGCCGATTGAGTCAAGACCAAGAAAGCAAGTAACTTGCTGAGATTACACCATATAAGCTTGTTCATAATTTTTATCATTAATTGTTTTCTATCTTAAGGGAAACCGTTCCCAACTCACGTTCTCCAGCCATTGTAACATCAACAGCCTTACCCTTTGACCAATTGAAGGGTAAGCGCAACAGCTCGCGCCCTCCCACTTCACGAGCCGCTTCCACCACGAGAAAATAGTCCCCTTCCGCTAATTCCGAAAGCGGTTCTCCTGTCATATCTACCGAAACTTCATGAATACCTGCAGGCTGCGTGGGACGACTCAACCCATCGATCGGCAAATCCAGACTTCGCCCACTCTTACGCCACCATTGCCGTAAATCCTTGAGCCAAGTTTCGCCTTCCCTATCCCGCATTTCGAGATCATACCAAAGGGCAAGGTTAGCCGTAACTTCCCGGTCCGGGGTTTCAATCCAAGCAGCCACGTAAGGACGATGATACTCCGCCACATTCAGGCGTGGAATTTCAATTGTAGCTTTGAATTCTCCGGCACTCACCAGCGTACTCGCGATCCCCGGAACTAGGTGCGCTAAAATTTTTTGCAATGTTTTTGAGTTCATCAGTTTTCTGAATTTTAATTATGGACAAAAATAAGGATGACAAGAAACGGCAGTAGAATACCTGCGATCACGACGGGCCAAGTCATCGGACGCCGTCGGGCATGAACATAAAGTAATGCCAATCCTGTAATACAAAATACAATACTCGCCCCCGAAAATATATCCATGAAGAGTATCCATTCAAACCCCGTATGTCGGCCTTTGTGAAGGTCATTGAGATAAGCAATCAGTCCTCGCTCCGTACTTTCATACGTAATTTCTCCCAGCTCTCGATCAATACTCATCCAGCCATCACCTCCCGGCTTGGGTAAATCAATATAGATGTCCTGGGGCGACCATTCAACCGCGCGTCCTCCAATCCTCACATCCAAAACGTCACTCATCCATAATCGCAATTTTTTGGGAAGCGCTTTTTTGTAATCTTCCTTTTCGTCGTCAGCTAAGCCGATTGCACTCATCAACTCCGATGGAATCACCACCGTTTTCTCCGTAACCACCGGCTCAATCATCATTTTACCCGCATGATTCAAGGTGATTCCTGTAACCGCAAAAAGTAACATCGACGCCAAACAGATCGCACTGCTCACCCAATGCCAGAGATAAAACTGCTTAACCCAAAAGGCTTTTCTTTTCTTTTCTGCCATCTGATTTCGTCCTCCCTATTGAGACTCCGCAAGTTCGTTATACCGCAGAACCAGATCATTATACGCTTCCGTTCGCTCATTCAATATTCCAACCGTTTCGTTATAATGTTCGGCCAATTCATTGTATTTCATTACGGTTTCACTGAGCTGACTCACCATCTCTCCAATTTGCTCACGCGCCTCTTCAATCCGCTCATCACGCAATTCAACCGCATCCTTCCACTCACCCAGATTATCTTCCAGTCCTTCAACCATTAGATTCAATCGTTTCACATGCGCCTCTTCCTTGAGCAGCTTTTCTTCCGTTGTGTGAAAATCCCCTGTCAATACGGTCAACCGGGACTGAAGCTGATCGAGATCCCTTGCCTGCTTCCGAATCGTTCCGTCCCGAACATCCAGCTTTGCCGTCTGATCAATTCGAATCGATTCCAGTCGTCCGAGTTCATGATTCAATTGCCCATTCTCTTTCCATTGCGATAGACAAAGGACAGTTAGTGACAGTAAACCTGCTAAATTAATAAGAGAGAGTATTCGCATGAATTTATCTATTTAATTGATCGATTCCGATCTAATCCGCGTCTCCCGAACCTGAACTGATTTCAAATCCGACTTCTTCAATTCCAGCCAAACGAACCATATCCAACACATGTATAATATCACCATGCCGAGCTTCTCGATCACCGCTGATAAAAACCCGTAGGTCCTTATTTTCCAAATACAGTGCTTTCAGTCGATCTTGAAGCTCATTCGAACCAAGCGCCTGCTTGTCCAAAAAAACAAGACCTCCACGGTCAACCGAAAGATTGATCAGATCGTCGGAGGTCTCCGCACTCGCCGCCGTCGCTGTTGGCAGATCAACATGCATCGATTTCAAATTGACCATGCTCAAACTGACCAACATGAAGCTGGCCAAGAGAAAGAACATAATATCAATCAAAGGCACAATCTCAATGCGTGCCTCTGCTTCCTTCCCTAAATGATTTCCAAGTCGAACGGGCATAATTCTTATACCTTGGCGGGTTGACTGACCGTAGATTCATTGACTTGAGAGGGCCTCAATCTTCGCTTCGGGCGACGGGCATGTTGCTTCGAAAAATCTTCCAATTCATACCCATGATGTTTTGCCGACTCCACCAACAATTCGACATGATTAATCGTTCGCTCCAATCGACCACGTAACAATGCGAGCAAGCGATTAAAGTAATTATATGGAATCAAACATAGGATCGCGATGCCCAGTCCACAGGCCGTCGCAATCAAAGCCTCTCCGATCCCACCGCTGACTTTCGTTGCCGCTAGGGCTTCATCTCCAATAAAACTAAAAGAGTGCATAATCCCAACAACCGTTCCCATTAATCCAAGCAGTGGGGACAAGGTGATAAATGTGCCCAAAACCCATAATCGCTTTTCCGCCTCTTCCAAGATCTCCGATGCCCGCAACTGCATCGCTCCTAACAATGAGGTATGGGCGTGCTCAAGCCCACTTCGAATCGTCATCATATGAGGATCTTCCGTTCTGAAGGTCTCTTCATAGGCTTCCTTAAATCCTCCTTCCGCAATCGCAAAGAATACCGCCTCCAAATTCTCTTTTGAATGAATCCGAAACAATCGAAACCACCATAATCCGCGTTCTACCACAACGGTTACCGCAATCAATAAGCAGAACAAAATCGGCCACATGATCGTTCCACCTTTAATAAAGGTTTCCACCACAATATTTGCAAAAATAGGTTCCATTAATAAAATTCGTTAATCGTATAAATTGAAATCGAGAAATACTTCGTATGTTCGAGCCGTTCCTTTGCTGAATCGCCAACGCTCAAGTATCGTTTTAAGTGCTTCATTATTTAAAAGTCTCCATTCACAGGGGTTCGTCACGTCCCCCGATATCACTCGTCCGTTCGTTCCCACCTTGAATGTGATTCCGATGCGCCCTTCCTGCCGTTGTTGCTGCGCTTTATATGGATAACGGGGCGCTGGCTGACGGCCTTCTCCATGACCAAAGGTCAAGCGAATCGTTTCCGTTGGTTCCCATGTTCCCAATGCTTCATCAGTCGGAATCGCATACGCCGCTTCGGTAACTTCCGTCAACACATGCAACCCTTCCACTGGCAAGGCAAAGGCAACCAACGAGGCATCCGCTACGTTTATCAGGCTGGGGGCAGTCTGTAGTGGTAATGAAACCTCTATCGGCGGCGGCGGTGCGCCCTCAAAGCTGTCTTCATTGCGTAAGGTGTTTTCGGATACAGGCTGTTCCGTTAATTCAATATTAATAAATTCAACAGGCGGCGATGGGGATTCAATAACGATTGCCACGCCTTCCTTTGTAAACTCAGGAACAGCCGCAAATCCAATTAATCCAACAATCAGAACCATCGGCCAATGGACCAACGTCACTAAGTCAAAGAACGCACTCCACTGCGAAGAATGCTCAAGAGCCGAAGAGTCCTCTGGACTCCCAACAAAAGTGGTGCGCCCAAAAAGCTTCACGCAATACCCTTTCTCAATTGATAGCGTTCGTGTGCTTCCAAGAGTAAAGCCATTAGGTCTCGGGCTCGGTCCATGACATCCAAATTACCACTCAGCTCATACACGCGCCCGGACAATTGAGTCATCGCGATCACAATACTTTCCAATGCAATCTCCGTCATCGAAATTTCAACTGTTTTGTCCTTCAACCCGACAAAATGATCATCGAGGAATTCAATCAGAAACTGGGGCTGATGCCGTCCATACAATTCAGCACCAAACCGAAAGAAACGGAGACTCAGCTCACTAAAGGGCTCCTCTCCATTCACTCTCCATTGACGGATTAGGATGAGGGCATCATCGACATGATCGCCGGCCTCATGCGCCAAACGTGTGGCAAATTCCGCTTGATCCATCATCGGTAGCAACTGACCAAGCGCATCACATAGGCTCCGCTTTGCCAACAGGTATAGCTGAAAGTCAACCACATCCTCAGAGGGAAGCAGGGGTTCGAGTGTCCGGACCGCCTGAATTCCATAGTAACGGGCTGACCAGGATTGATTTAATCCTAAGAGTAAGTTCGAACGATTCACACTGACTCCCGCACGGTTGCGTAATACCCAAGGATATTCATGATCACTAACCTCCGCCAAGACCGCCTCCGCCTCCACGTAATCAGCCTCGACAGCCGCAGCCGATTCGATCCCTTCCAGTTGATGCCTTATGCGTCCACGATTCATAAATGCGGCGCCTAGGCTATTGCTCCAATCCGGGTGATCCGACCGGTCCAACCCGAAGAGTAGTTGGATCGCCTTCGTGTAACAATAAAATGCCTCTTTAGCATTTTCCTGCGTTTGCCGCTGCCCACGGTTCATCCACTCAACGGCTTCATCTCGTTGTCTTTGTGCGCTTGCTTGACTGGCCACCCGAGCTGTCATCCCAATCTCACATTTCCGCCCACTGCCGTAGCAGGTTATGATAGACTCCGGTAATCTGAACGACTCCGGGATGATCCGGGGTGTCCGCAGCTATCTGTTGAACACCCGTATCCAAATCGAAAAGCAAGGTCCGCTTTCCATCATCACGAATCATACTCTGTATCCAGAAAAAAGAACTTACGCGCTCTCCCCGAGTTACTGGAGTTACATGATGAAGGCTCGTCGATGGATACAATATCATGTGCCCAGCAGGGAGTTTCACTTCGTGAACACCATAGGTGTCTTCCACACAGAGCTCGCCTCCATCATATTCATCAGGATCACGGAAAAACAAGGTAGCCGAAAGGTCCGTCCGAATGCGATGCGGCATGCCCGGAATCTGACGAATCGAGTTATCCACATGCGTTTTAAAGGTCTGCCCTCCTGAATAGCGATTAAATAAGGGCGGGAAAATATGTAGGGGCAGCGCTGCCGAAATGAAGAGCGGATTTACCCGAAGCGCCCCCAGGATCATCTCTCCAATTTCCCGGTGAGCCGCATCCCCTTCTTTGATCTGCATATTGTTCTTTGCCCGACGGGCCTGATGACCCGAAGTCAAATTACCATCCACCCATTCAGCCGAATCCAAAACGGATCGAGCATGCTGAACTTGTTCACGAGTCAAGACCTCTGGAATTTTAATTAACATCTGAAGATAACTCCCTTCCCCTTAAAATTGAAAGGCAGCCGCCAGCGTCGCCGAACGTCCAGGCCCCGGAGAAAAATGACCTCGATACCCACGCTCGATGTATTGCTCATCCGTCACATTATCGATATTCAACCTTAACGAGAGACGTTCATTCACTTCATACGATACCATTCCGCTGATTAGCCAATAAGATGCCTGCGTTGGAATTGAAGACGCATCGTTGGTATTGCTGTAATAATAATCCCCCGTGAACTGCGCTCCACCTCCCACCGTTAATTTGTCGGCGATCTTAAAGGTCGTCCATAGGTTGAAACTTTGGCCAGGAGCGTAGGCCAACTGAACATCAGCATCTCCCTGACTGCTTTCAGCTTTAGAATCCATAGAGACAAAACCCCCATAAACATACCAACGCGGGGTGATATTTCCCGAGAGACTGAGCTCAATCCCTTCAACCGTTCGGTCACCAGCAAAAACGGGGTCATTATTACTATCATATTCATACGCATTCTTTTTAACCGTTCGGAATACTGCAGCCGTGACAAAAAGCTTCTGATCCAAAAGCTCCCACTTTGTCCCCAATTCGTAACTACCATTTTCTTCTGGTTCTAAACCAGGGTTACCAGTAAGCGAAGGAACCCCGCCTCGCCCCGTGCGTCTCAAGGTCAATCCTTCCGCCGATGGATTGAAAGAGGTTCCATAACTGATATAAATACTGCCTGCCTCAACAGGCTTAAAGACTAACCCGGTATTCCAACTGAGCAATTGAACCGTTTGATCCAATTCGTCGCGAGTAGTTACATCAGTATCTGAATCATAATCAACATCGTCGACATGAGCCGAAAACCGTTCCCAACGGAGACCCCCACTGAGTTCCCAATGCTCTCCCATTTCGATTCGATCCGCCAAATAACCTGCAATCGTTTTACCAACACCTTTTTCATAAGAACCCGTCCGGGAAATCGTTCCATTCCACGGATCATTCGGCGAAGGAGCATAAAGATCTGTCGGCAAAAGCGGATCCTCACCCGCAGCAACTTCCATCCTTTTGCCATAATTATCGTATGTCTCCCTCGACAACTCAATCCCGGCCAATAGCGAATGGCGCATGACGTCGGATCCAAAATCGTAGAAGAGATCCGTCTGGTTCGCTAAGATCGTGTTACGACGATCCTGCATCTTAAAATCATTTCGACGTGCAGCAATTGGATTACCATCCGCATCATTGGTTACCCGAGGCGAAGTTACCCCTGCGTTACGAGTGTTTTTCCCAATTCGCGTATAATTACGTAACGAAAAATCTTCGGATACCTCATGAGTAATTTCCAATCCAACCGTATCGCTGCTAATATCCTCAAAGTCCCGCTTGGTTAGCCCATAGAAGCGACTCCAATCATAATTCGAATCCGTTGTCGCATCCCGCCATAATCCATTACTCGGCAAATTGTTCTGCTCCAAATGCTGATACGTTAAGGCCATTTGAGTCGGACTTTTTAATCCATAAGTATAAGCAAGCGCAGCTCCCACTGTCCGATTAAAAATTTCATCCCGTCCAGCGACACCCGAATCTTCGCCCATCAGGTTCACCCGGATCGCCGAATTACCATCGCTGCCCAATTCCCGATTCAGATCAACCGAGCCTCGATAATGCTCCGCCGTTCCCACTTCGACATTCGCACGCACAAATGAGGTCGCTTGCGCTTTTTTCGTTGTCTGATTGACCGATCCCCCGGTCGAGCCGCGCCCGGTGTAACTCGACCCCGGCCCTTTGATCACTTCGACTTGTTCAATATTAAACAGATCCCGGGAAAAGTCTCCCGAATCCCGAACCCCATCGACAAAGATATCCGTCCGCGCATTGAAACCGCGGATGTAGAGGTTGTCTCCCGGTGCAGCACCACCTTCGCCGGCCTGAAATGTAATGCCCGGAGAATTGCGTAACACATCGCGGAGTGAGGTCGCACCTTGCGCTTCAATCACCCGACGAGGGATCACTTCAATCGTCTTCGGCGTATCCAAAATCGGAGCAGTAAATTTCGGAGAACTCAGCGAGATCGCTTGCGCACTGATTTGAACATCTTCCAATCGCTCAACCGAACCCGTCTCTCCCCCTTCCGTTTCAGCGGAAACCGTATCCGCAGCTTGCCCCGATACGATCGAACCAATCCCTTGAACAATCAAAAATGAGGCCAAGGTCGATGCACGGCGTGGCCCTCTTTCAATGCGAAAATCTCTTTCTGTCGATGTCATGATGCTTTCTTTTAAAATGAAAGGTGTTCGTTATTAGATCTTATCGTTAATGAGTTTCAGTCTCATTTATAATCAACTGTTATTGAGTTTCAGTCTCATCTGTCAAGCTTCCGCTGAAAAATGCCGTGTTAATTTAGCGCTTCGGCCTTCACAGTCGCTCAAATCCCTCGCAGTCTAAGCATTAAATGACTCCTTCGGCCCAAAAACAGTCCCTCGCTCAGCTCGCCTCCCAACTGGGCTTCTGCGCTTTTGGCGTCGCTCCCGTCCCCAAGGAATTCAATCAGGAGTTCTACTACAAGTGGATCGCCGACCACATGCATGGCGAAATGGCTTGGATGGCCCGCGATCCCGAACGACGGACCAATCCCGAACAAATCCTCCCTTCCGCTAAATCGATTCTCGTTCTCGCGATGAATTACCATCAAGAGGCTCCAGATCGCCGAGGCAACATCGCCCAATACGCTCTCGGGAAGGATTACCACCGCCTGATTCTCAAGCGCCTAAAACAGCTCTGCACTCAAATGCGCGAATGGGGCGGCGAACAAAAACCCTACGTCGACACCGGTCCCGTCCTCGAAAAACCGCTGGCCGCACTCGCCGGCCTCGGCTGGCAGGCAAAAAACACCCTTCTCATCAACAAGGAGAATGGGCAGTTCCTTTTCCTCGGAATCATTCTCACCTCACTCGAGCTCCCTGCGGATCCTCCGGCCAAGGATCGCTGCGGCTCCTGCTCCCGCTGCCTCGACATCTGCCCAACCAAAGCATTTCCCGCTCCCTACCAACTTGATGCCCGCCGTTGTATCAGCTACCTGACGATCGAGCACAAAGGCCCCATCCCCCTCGAATTCCGCAAGCCGATTGGCAACCATCTCTATGGATGCGACGATTGCCTCGATGTCTGCCCTTGGAACAAATGGGCTCAACAAACCAAGGAAGCCAATTTCCAAGCCCGCAACTATCCCGACCTACGC
>Ga0115559_1003006_pt1 | contig 10578 bp, 7 predicted proteins | sample COGITO_mtgs_1105_3_FD_87281 | JGI IMG/M metagenome (GOLD analysis project Ga0115559, IMG submission 87281) | Pelagic marine microbial communities from North Sea - COGITO_mtgs_110506 | ecosystem: Environmental > Aquatic > Marine > Epipelagic | place: Germany:Helgoland, sampling site Kabeltonne... | reverse complement strand
TTAGAAAGTGATTTTTTTTCTGTAATTTTTTGATACAAAGAAAAACGACCCACCCCTGTTGGTTTAAAGACCACAAATGGAATCGCATCTTTTTCCTTGGCAAATTCTATATTTTTTAATGTTGTTGCTTTTACAATGTCAAATTGCTCTTCTGTTTCTTTACCCTCTACAGAATAATCTAAAACAGAATAGACTTTATGATGGTGCATTTTTTCAATGATAGAAGAACAATCTTCTTCAGTAACTCCACCACAAAAATGATCGAATACAGTAGATCTAATTAACCCCTCAACAGGTAAGTGTACTTTTAAAGCAAAGTTAGTAACGGCTTTACCTATTTTAACCATTGGTTGACTTTGAATTAATTTGAATAAGAAAAAAGCTCTTTCTAATTCTGAGTCTGACTTTAACGAAAAAGCAATTTTGGTATTATTAAAGAGATTCATAAACTTAAAAAATATATAAACAAAGATAGTTAGCTGATTCAAATTATTCAATATTTTGTAGTTTATTTGTACTTGAAATTTATAGAACATGAAATCTATTAAAGCGGCTACTTATTATGTTCATTTTAAGCAAAATGGATATGGAGAATTAAATTCCTTAATTCAAAATGAAGATTATTCTTCAATTTTTATTTTGGTTGATGAAAATTCTTTAGAATATTGCTATCCAAAATTTATTCCTTTACTAGAAACAGATAAACGAATAGAAATTATAGAAATTGAATCTGGAGAAATTAATAAAAACTTAGACACCTGTAGTGGTGTTTGGAATGCGCTAACTGAATTAAACGCAGATAGAAATAGCTTATTAATAACACTTGGTGGCGGAGTTATTACAGATTTAGGAGGTTTTGTGGCAGCTACTTATAAACGTGGTATTGATTTTGTAAACATCCCTACAACTTTGCTAAGCATGGTTGACGCATCTGTAGGGGGAAAGACTGGTGTAGATTTAGGAGTTTTAAAAAATCAGATTGGATTGTTCGTAAACCCACAAATTGTTATAATTGATGAAGATTTTTTAACTACGTTAAATGATAGAGAATATAATTCTGGTATTGCCGAAATTATAAAATATGGATTAACCTATGATACCAATTTGATTGATTATTTAAAAACCTTTGAAAAATCAACTATTAATAAAATCATTCATCGATCTATAGAAATTAAAAACGAAATAGTTTTGAAAGATCCTAGAGAAAAAGGGATAAGAAAGGTTTTAAATTTCGGACATACATTAGGGCATGCTATAGAATCTTATTTTTTAGAAAACAATAACAAAGACAGCCTTACCCATGGTGAGGCTATAGCTATTGGTATGGTTTGTGAATCATATCTTTCATATAAAGTTCTAAAATTGCCAATTGAAAAATTAATTGTTATCAAAAATATGATTAGTACTATGTATGAAAAAGTAACTATCCAGCAGGAGGACTATGCTGCTATTTTTGAATTATTAAAGCATGATAAAAAAAACAACAACGGCGAAGTAAATTTCGTTTTGTTAAATGATTTTGAAGAATTTAAACTGGATTGTAAAATAAGCAACAAATTATTGATAGAAAGTATTGAATATTATAATTCTTAATGAACTTTATTTAATGCGGCATTATAAACATCCTCATAAACTGGTAATATATTATCTAAGCAAAACTGTTTAGTGTGTTCTTTGGCAGCTTTCTTAAAATTCATCAAAATTTCATCATCTTTCAAAATTGATATTGCATTTATTGCCATATTAACACAGTCACCTAAATTACTGAGGTAACCTGTTTCCCCATCAATATTTACTTCAGGTAATCCTCCAGTATTTGTGGAAATAACAGCAGTTGAAGCAGCCATGGCCTCTAGTGCAGCTAATCCAAAACTTTCACTTTCAGAGGGTAATAAAAAAACATCTGTGTAACATAAAATTTTAGATATTTCATGACTATTTCCCAAGAAGATAACTTTGTCTTCTATACCTAACTTTTTCACCTGTAATTCAGCATTTCTTTTTTCTGGGCCTTCTCCAACCATCAATAATTTTGAGGGTAGCTCTTGTTGAACTTTATAAAAAATCTTAATTACATCTTTAATTCTTTTAACTGGTCTAAAGTTAGAAATGTGAGTTAATATTCGCTCATTAGGTTTTGCCACAGCTATACGTTGACAATCATTTTGTAGTTCAAGGTCATATTTTTCAGTATCTATAAAATTATGAATTACTTTAATTTCATTGGTAATTGAAAATAAACGAAGCGTATCCTCTTTCAAACTTTTTGAAACTGAGGTTACTATGTCAGAATTATTTATGCTAAATTCTACTGCTGTCTTATAACTGGGATGGCTTCCAACCAAAGTAATGTCAGTTCCATGTAAAGTAGTCACAACTTTTATATCAATACCTTTCTCTAATAGCATCATTTTTGCCATGTAAGCAGCATAAGCGTGAGGAATAGCATAATGAACATGTAAAATTTCTAATTTATATTTAGATACAACTTCTACTAACTTTGTAGACAATGCTAGCTCATAGGGTTGATATTGAAATAATGGATATTCCTCCATTAATACTTCATGAAAGTGTAACTTGTGAGAAATAAATCTAAACGAACAGGTAGATTATACGTAACAAAATGGACTTCATGGCCTTTATCAGCCAATGCCATTCCTAACTCTGTAGCTACTACTCCACTTCCACCAAATGTTGGATAACAAACAATTCCTATTCGCATTTTTTATTAAAAATATTTTTACAAAGATACTTTTTTACTGACGGGGCATATCTAAATAAAAACATAAAAAAGTAAGGTTAGAGTAAAAAAAACCTATTGAATATCAATAGGTTTTTAATTTTATTTGTGACTATTTTTAGTAGTCTCCTAATGTTACTGGGTTTTGATTTAGGGCATCGGCTAATTGATCATCATTTGGTGCTTTTCCATGCCATGCATGGGTATGCATCATAAAATCTATTCCATTTCCCATCTCAGTGTGTAATAATACACAAACTGGTTTTCCTTTTCCTGTTTTAGATTTTGCTTCAGAAAGTCCTTTTATTATTGAATCAACATCATTTCCTTTTATTATATCAATTACTTCCCAACCAAAAGCTTCAAATTTAGCTCTGATACTTCCCATTGGTAATACGTCGTCAGTAGCACCATCTATCTGCTTTCCGTTTAAATCTATAGTAGATATTAGGTTATCTATTTTTTTTGCAGAAGCATACATCGCAGACTCCCAAACCTGACCTTCTTGCAATTCACCATCACCATGAAGTGTGTATATAATTTTATCATCCCCATTAAGTTTCTTAGCTTCAGCTGCTCCAATAGCTACAGACATCCCTTGTCCTAAAGACCCTGATGCAATCCTTATACCAGGCAAACCTTCGTGAGTAGTTGGATGTCCTTGTAAACGAGTATTCATTTTTCTAAAAGTTGCCAATTCTTCAATTGGAAAAAAACCGCTTCTAGCCAATACACTGTAATAAACTGGTGAAATATGGCCGTTAGATAAGAAAAATAAATTTTCATTTTTCCCATCCATTGAAAATTCAGTTGAATATTCTAACACCTCTTGATACAAGACAGTAAAAAATTCTGCACAACCTAGAGAACCTCCAGGATGACCAGAATTTACAGCATGAACCATTCTTAAAATATCTCTTCTAACTTGTTGTGTGAAATCTTGTAATTCTTGAATTGTAGCCATTAATTTTTATTTGTTTCACAAAAGTAATTTTTTAAAAAACATTTGACAAGGTTTATTTAATTACAAAGTTAACAAGGTTATTAACTATGTTTTTTCTTTTTTCTTTTTAGCTGCAGGAAATAATACGTTGTTTAATATTAAACGATAACCTGGAGAGGTTTTGTGAAGTTCTAATTCAGTTTTTGGGTCTCCTACTCTATGGGTATAATCTTCAGGGTCATGACCGCCATAAAATGTAAACATTCCTTTTCCTCTTGTACCGTGAATATATTTAGCCTCTCTGTTTGTTCTGTTTTCTCCTAAAACTAAAATGTTTGACTTAATAGTAGATCTATCAAAAGAAGTTGTCTGCCCCATAAATCCCTTTACTAACTGCGTATGATTTTGAGTTAGCATAGTTGGCACTTGATCCCATTTAGCTGAAAATTCTATTAATGAAAAGTAATCGGAAGTTTTGGGAATAAAACGTTTTGTTGTCATATCTATTGACGAAAATTCGTAGGTTGTTGGATTTCTAATTAAATTAAAATCTTTAAATGCAAAGGTTTTATTAAAATTAATTTTAGATTGATAATCAGATTCTGAGGGATCGCCATCAAACATAGATTCTGCAATATCTACATCATCTGCGGATAAAGCAATATCAAAACTATCAGTTGCAGAGCACATAGCAAACATAAAACCACCACCAATTACAAAATTTCTTATCTTTTTACTAACGGCTAGTTTTAATTTTGAAACTTTGTTAAAACCCAATTTTTTTGCAGATTTTTCTGCTCGAAGTTTCCCATTTACATACCAAGGAGTTGTTCTAAACGCTCCATAAAAACGACCATACTGGCCAGTAAAATCCTCGTGATGAAGGTGTAACCATTCGTAAAGTATTAGTTTATCGTTTAAAACCTCTTCATCATAGACAACATCAAAAGGAATTTCGGCATAAGTTAATACCATGGTAACTGCATCATCCCAAGGCATTTTGTCCTTAGGAGAATACACAGCTATCTTTGGAGCTTTTTCAAGACTAACTGCTTCTTGATTTTTAGAAGGAGAAGAAATGTCTTCTAATATTAATTGTGCTTTTGCATCAGAAATTACTTGATACGAAACACCCCTTATGTTGCATTCATTTTCAATGACTTTATTATTTTCTATCAAAAATGCGCCACCATCATAATTTAATAACCATTTAGCTTTTAGACCTACCTCCAGAGAATAATAAACAATACCATAAGCTTTCAAATGATTTGTTTGATTATCATCATTCATAGGAACATAAATAAATGAGGCACTAATAGAGCTCGAAACAAATAGAAACAATAAAATAATGATCAAATTTCTCAACACAAAATTATTATATTTAAAGGGTGTTTTTTAGCCAAAACATGTGATACTTTACAAATTAAATTACTAGTTTATTTTGGAATTTAAAAAATAATAGTTGTAGATAAATACTAGAAAGGAACATCATCTTCATCCATTCCAAATGCATCTTTTGGCTCGATACGAGTATCTGGAAAAACATCTTCAGCAAAATCAGTATTCATACTTGATTGAAATTCACTACTAAAACCTTCATCTAAGTCGGAGAATTTAGCTAAATGACCTGTAAATTTTAATCGAATATTATCTAGACCACCATTACGGTGTTTGGCAATGATAAATTCACCTTGGCCTTCACATGGTGTATGGTCATCATCATCCCATTCTGTCATTCCGTAATATTCTGGACGAAATATAAAAGAGACAATATCTGCATCTTGCTCAATGGCTCCAGATTCACGTAAATCAGATAACAATGGTCTTTTACTACCACCTCTAGTTTCTACAGCTCTAGATAATTGAGATAATGCAATTACTGGCACTTCTAATTCTTTAGCTAATGCTTTTAAATTTCTAGAAATCATAGAAATTTCTTGCTCTCGATTTCCTCCTCCTTTACTATTATTCCCTGCAGTCATTAATTGTAAATAATCAATAACTATAATTCTAACATTATGTTGAGATACTAGACGACGAGCTTTGGCACGTAAATCAAAAATTGATAAAGAAGGTGTATCATCTATAAAAATTGGGGCGTCAGACAAACGTTTTACTTTAACATTCAACTGTTCCCACTCATGTGGTTCTAGATTTCCTTTACGAAGCTTTTCTGAAGTTAAACCTGTTTCAGAGGATATCATTCTGGTAATTAATTGAACAGATGACATCTCTAGAGAAAAAACAGCGACTGCATGATTAAAGTCAATAGCCATATTTTTAGCCATAGAAATTACAAAGGCAGTTTTTCCCATACCAGGACGCGCAGCTATAATAATTAAATCTGATGGTTGCCAACCTGAGGTAATCGCATCAAGTTTTGTAAAACCTGTGGCCAAACCACTCATTCCCTCCTTATTAGAAATTTCTTGGATTTTTGATAAAGCTTGTTTAACTAAATCACTTGCACCTTCCGAACTTTTCTTTAAATTCCCCTGTGTTACCTCAAAAAGCTTAGCTTCAGCATTATCTAACAAATCAAATACATCTGATGTTTCATCATAAGCATTTTCAATAATATCACTAGAAATACTAATTAACCTACGTTGAATATATTTTTGAAGAATAATTCTTGCATGAAATTCTATGTGTGCAGATGAAGCTACTTTTTGAGTTAGTCTAATCAAATGAAAATCACCACCTACTAAATCTAATTTGGCATTTTTTCTCAATGAGTTTGAAACAGTTAACAGATCAATAGGTTTAGACTCTTGGAATAAATCATAAATAACTCTATAAATTTCCTGATGTTTAATCTCATAAAAAGCGTCAGGATGCAGAATATCAATAACGTCATCAATCCCTTTTCTATCAATCATCATAGCGCCCAAAACTGCCTCTTCTAGATCAACTGCTTGAGGTGGTACCTTCCCTTTTTCTAAACTGATAATTTTAGATTTGTCTACTTTTTTACCACTGTATGATTGTGTTTTCTCCATAGTAACAAAGGTATATTTTTACAAACAAATGAGGTTTCTACTATTGGTTTTTATTTTTACACAAGATTTGTTAACCAAATTGTTATTATCATGTTAACAAAGTATAAAGTTCTACATTTCTTTCTGTATTTTTACAATAATGATGAATAAAAAGAAAAATATTTATCTCACCTTTTTTTTAGGAATTCAAATACTATTCATGAGATGGATAGAAAGCAATCCATCTTTTATTGAAACCTATTATTCTAGAGGAATATATCCATACATAAGCTCTTTTTTAAGAATTTTATTTGGATGGATGCCTATCTCCTTTGGAGATCTTATTATTATATTTTTTGGTTTATACATGATTTATGTCATTTACAAACTTGTTTCAACGCGCTTTACTAATATGGTTTCTAAAATTTTAGGGATTACCTCATTTATCTCAATAATTTATTTCTTGTTTTATTTTCTGTGGGGGTTAAATTATTTTAGAGAACCTTTAGATAAAAACTTAAAGTTCAAAACCACTCCATACAATAATCAAGAATTACTAAACCTTACTAAATATTTAGTTTCTAAACTGAATGAATCTCATTTAAGAATTACAAAATCTGATTCAATAAGTGTAATTGTTCCTCATTCAAATAAAGATATTTATTTGCTAGCTAAAAAAGGATATAAAAAATTGGCAAATAATAATTCTCTATTTACTTACAAATATGGTATAGCAAAAAATTCTCTAATAAGTGTTTTGCAATCATATAATGGTACTTCAGGTTATCTAAATCCATTTACTGGAGAAGCGCAAGTGAATCGATTGATACCAAAAACCATTTTACCTACAACCACAACTCATGAAATGGCTCACCAAATCGGTTTTGCTGCAGAAAACGAAGCTAATTTTATAGGTTTTTTAGCAGCATTATTTAATGATGATCCTTATTTTAAATATTCTGCATATAGGATGGCCACTAGATATGCCATATTTGAATTATATAAAAGAGATAGAGATGCTTTTGAGATAGTATATAAAACTTTAAATAAAGGGATTTTAATAGATTTTAAATCATCTTCTGATTTCTGGAATACTTATAAGAACCCTTTTGAGCCAATTGTAAAAAAAGGATACAATATTTATTTAAAATCTAACAATCAGGTAAAAGGGATTAATTCCTACAACTACGTAGTAGATTTATTAATTAGTTATTTTAAAACACCACACAATAAAATATAATTAATTATAAAAACTCTTTAGACACTAATATAAAAGTTCTTATTAAGGCACAATTGAAACCCCTATTCTGCTCATAAAGTTTTGTTAAAAACAATTATAAACATTTAATAAGTATTTACTTCTCAATAGATTTATAAAAAATAAACATTAACCAAATGAGAAAACTATTTTTAGTACTCATGCTTTTATCGGTTACTTTAACAAAAGCACAAGAGTACTTTCCAGTAAATACTGGTGTAAAAACATCAAAAAACACAATGGTTGCGTTTAAAAACGCTACCATTTATATGAGTTCAGAAAAGGTTCTCAAAAAAGGTATATTATTGATTAATGATGGAAAAGTTGTTTCTATTGGTAAATCAGTAAAAATTCCTGAAGGCACAACTACTTTAGATTTAAGTGGGAAAATAATATACCCATCATTTATAGATATATACTCTGATTTTGGAATTAAAAAACCAAAAAGAGATTTTTCGAGGGGACGCAGACCCCAGTATGATGCAGAAAGAAAAGGGTATTATTGGAATGACCATATTAGACCAGAAACCTCCTCATATTCTCTTTTTAAGTTTGACTCAAAAAAATCCAAAGAATACTTAAAAGCTGGGTTTGGTATTGTAAATACACATTCACAAGATGGTATTATGAGAGGAAGTGGGATGCTAGTTTCCCTTAATCCAAATTCAAACAATGCATACAGAATTTTAGATGATAATTCGGGCCAATATCTCTCATTTTCTAAGAGTGTAAAATCCAGACAATCATATCCAACATCAAGAATGGGAGCAATGGCACTACTTCGTCAAACGTATCTAGATGCTACTTGGTACGCAAACGGAAAAATGAAAAATAAAGACCTATCTCTGGACGCACTCAACAAAAATAAAAATGAAACACAAATCTTTGAAACAGGAAATCATATAGATGCTGTAAGAGCTGATAAAGTTGGAGACGAATTTGGCATTCAATATACTATTGTTGGGTCTGGAGATGAATTTGAAAGAATACAAGACATAAAAAACACTAATGCAAAATTTATCATTCCAATTAACTTCAGGGCAGCTTATGACGTAGCTGATCCCTTATTAGCGCAACATATAGATTTGGGTGAGATGCGTAAATGGAATCAAGAACCCTCCAATTTAAGTGTTTTATCTAATAATGAAATAACTTTTGCTTTAACTACCCATAAGTTAAAATCAATAACTTCTTTTCATAAAAACCTAAGAAAAGCAATCAAATATGGTTTTGACAAAAAAAATGCGCTAGCAGCCTTAACTTCTATTCCTGCTGAAATACTAGGAAATGATAAAATTGGAAATCTAAATGTTGGTAGTTATGCTAATTTTATTATTACCTCAGGAGATGTTTTTGATTCCAAAACCACTATTCATGAAAACTGGGTTCAAGGAGATAGGAACATTATCAATGATATGAATATTAAAGATATTACAGGTGACTATATCTTGAGTGTTAATGATCAAAAATACAATTTATCAATCACTGGAAAAGGAACAAAACAAAAAGGAAATTTAACAATAGGAAATGAAAAGATAAAATCAACTTTTTCCTTTAAAAATAATTGGGTTTCTATTACAATGAACAACAACAGTACTTTCACTAGAATATTGGGAAAAACATCCCCTAGTTCTAATGAGATAAATGGAACAGCTTTTGATAGTGCAGGAAATCAAACTTCATGGACTGCATCAAAAATTGTAAAAGAAAAAGAAAAAAAGAAAAAATTTAATTCTAACAAAGAGAACAAAATTGTTCTTCAACCTGTATCTTATCCAAATATAGGATATGGAAACTTCACACAACCAAAACAACAAACTATTTTAATAAAAAATACTACAGTTTGGACTAGTGAATCTGAGGGGATTTTAAAAAACACAGATGTATTACTTAAAAATGGTAAAATTGTTCTAATCGGAAGTAACATTAAAGACAAAAAAGCTTTAATAATTGATGGGACGGGAAAACATCTAACTGCAGGTATTGTAGACGAGCACTCACATATAGCAGCATCAGCTATTAATGAAGGTGGTCACAACTCTACAGCAGAAGTAACTATAGAAGATGTTGTAGACCCAACAGATATCAATATTTACAGAAACCTTTCAGGAGGTACAACTTCAATTCAAATTCTTCATGGTTCTGCAAATCCGATTGGAGGTCGTTCGGCTATCATAAAATTAAAATGGGGAGAAAATGCTCAAAATTTAATCTATGAGAATTCTCCTAAATTCATAAAATTTGCACTAGGTGAAAATGTAAAACAATCTAGATCAAATACTAGTTACAGGTTTCCACAAACTCGTATGGGGGTTGAACAAGTTTTTACAGATTACTTTCAAAGAGCAAAAGAATATGATCTTGTTAAGAAAAGTGGTCAACCCTACAGAAAAGATTTAGAAATGGAAACATTGGCAGAAATCTTAAACAAAGAACGCTACATTTCATGTCATTCATATGTTCAAAGTGAAATTAATATGTTAATGAAAGTCGCTGAAAAATTCAATTTCAATGTAAATACGTTTACACACATTTTAGAGGGGTATAAAGTTGCTGATAAAATGAGAGAACACGGTGTTGGTGGATCTACCTTCTCGGATTGGTGGGCCTATAAATATGAAGTTAATGATGCTATTCCTTATAATGCCGCCATTATGCA
>Ga0115559_1002998_pt1 | contig 10587 bp, 9 predicted proteins | sample COGITO_mtgs_1105_3_FD_87281 | JGI IMG/M metagenome (GOLD analysis project Ga0115559, IMG submission 87281) | Pelagic marine microbial communities from North Sea - COGITO_mtgs_110506 | ecosystem: Environmental > Aquatic > Marine > Epipelagic | place: Germany:Helgoland, sampling site Kabeltonne... | reverse complement strand
TCTTATATTCTCTGCATCAACTCACACAACAGATTTAAAGTTTTAATAATTACAACTATTTAATTGAGAATAAATTTCTTTTATTGTTCATGGTAGTACAGTCTAAGATCCTAAAGTTATAACCTGACGCATTGCTTTAAATATGAGGTGTTGTTCCACTACACATGATTAGTCATTCAGCAGTATTCTATACGTCTATTATAAAAGTTTTTATGTATGCCTTTTTATTAGGTTGACTTGCCCCGTATAGTTATACCAAATTTGGTGTTAGTATAGGGTTGTTTTCATTGTATTTCTGAATGAACTGAGTTGGGGTTAAGTAGTTCAAACTGCTATGAGGTCGAACTGTATTGTATTCTAGACGATATTGTTCGATCAAGTGTTTCGCTTCTTTTAGTGTATAAAAGAGTTCTCGATTTAACAATTCGTCCCGAAATTTATTGTTAAAACTTTCCACGTAGCCATTTTGCCAAGGAGAACCTGGTGCAATGTGCAAAGGTTCCAAATTGTATTTTTTAAAATAGCTCTGAACATTCTGCGCAGTGAACTCTGAGCCATTGTCAGAACGGATTCGCTTAGGATTACCAAAAATCCGAAACAATCGCTCTAATTCTGTAATTACATCTTGATGATTCAATTTTCGCTCAACCTTCAAGGACAGACATCTTCTAGTGAATTCATCGATAACCACGAGTATTTTTAGTGTTGAACCATTTGATGTTTGATCGAATAAGAAATCGTATGACCAAACATCATTTGGGTGTTGCGTTGGGTTCAAATTACAAGCATTTTCGGAACTTCCAGTAGATTTCCTCCAAGATTTCGAGGTAGATTTTTGTAAGCCTTCTTTTTTCCAAAGACGATGGATGCGTTTGATATTGATTTGGTAGCCTTCACGGCGAAGCAGAGCGGCTATTCTACGATACCCATATCTTGGGTGTTGTTCTGATAGTGCATTTATTCTATCGATGATTGGTCGATCAATATCTGGACGCTTGGGTTCATATCGCTATGTTTGGCGATTCTGATCAAGCACTTTACACGCCCGTCTTTCGGATACTTTAAAGGCTTCTTGCAAATAAGTCACCATGCTGCGTTTCTTCGACGGGCTTAGAACTTTTTTGAAAGGACATCCTTCAACATCATAATGTCGAGTTCTTTGTTCGCTACAATCTTCTTCAGTTTTTCGTTCTCACGTTCTAATGCTCGGAGTTTTCGCATATGCTCCTTGTCGGCACCAGTGTACTCTTTCTTCCATCTGTAATAGGTTTGTTCGGATTACAAGCGAAGCGAAGGAACTTTCAACTTCGAGTTGCAGGGCGATGGCGGCTCCGCTCTTGCCTTCAGCTGCCAATCGTTCTGCAAGGCGAAGTTTGTCGATGATTTGAGCCTCGGTATGTCTTTTTCGTTTCATGTTTTTTGCTCCTTATTACCACTATATCATGTGGTTATGTTTATTGGGAGCAGGTCAAGTTGGTTATCATTGACCCCGAAGATGTAGATGCACTTGGGGATGCCATGGCAGATCCAGATCAGTTTTTTGTTCCCAATACCAGCTGTGCTTCCTGTCACCGTTTGAACAATTTACGCTTTGATTTTCATTCGTTGTCGCACTTGGAAGATGGCAACATGACCATTTCCCCTCGTGTTGTTGGTGATGTAGACCGGGAATTGTGGTGGGTGCGATCTCGTGAATACTGAGAATCGACATGCGGTGTCATTTTATTTGTTGTATTCAATCATTTAGGAGTGTATTGTGAAGGCTTCTTTGATTTTAGTGGGTCACAATATTTTTCAGGTGGGTACCGACAATGAGAGGGCTGGATAAACTTCAATACTTTCCAAATCTGAGTTGATTTTGCATTGCTGGTCTTGGCTTTGCCAACACGGCTCCATCGATACGATATGGACGATTGATCGGATTGATGTGTCCTTTTATTGGCATTGTCAATCATCTTTTTCCGATTACATTTTGGTTCGGGACATTGATCTTGGTCGTTGTTTTGGGATTGTGTATTTATGGGGATTGGCGCAGAAATTGGAACGAACCAGTCGTTATTCTACCCTAGTGGACTGTATAGGGTATGAGGGAATCAGATGGTTATACCTGGGCTCAGGTGTTCATCCATGGATGTATCTATCATACCGGCTCTAGAACAAATGAATCATATCAAGGAGTCATAGACCTTCACTGTTGAAGTTGTTGCAAAAGTAGAATAGGTATCAGTACTATTCGCGTAATTTGTCAGCGATGTCGATTTAATAACTCTTTAAATTTTAGGCAGGTGTATATGCGTTTAATACCAGTTGTATTGTCCAGTTTGGTTCTGCCATTGGCTTGTACTAGTGACATATCCGAAGAAAAATTTGATTTGGATACCGCCGATTCCAGTGAAGATATTGAAGTCACTGAGGAGACAGGTAGCAACGATATCATAGAGGATACCTCTGTAGAGGAAACAGATACAGACGTCGAGGACACTCAATCTCCCGAACCAGACTTGACTGAGGCTGTATGTTCTCGTTGGACAAATGATCGTGCTGATATGAGTGAAGGTGCATGGAGTGGGACTGAGGATACCTGTGATGCGGGAGACCTATCTCCAAATGGAATCGACAATGCACTTCGGCTCGTCAATCTGTTCAGATGGATTTCTGGTTTGCCCGAAGTTGAAACCAATGCCACATTAAATCAGCAAGCACAAGATTGTTCCTTGATTATGCATGCTTATGGGGGATTGACTCATTACCCATCAGAGAACATGTCCTGTTATTCTGAAACTGGTGCCAGTGCTGCTGGCAAGAGCAACTTATCTCCATATGCGGGTGTATATTCTGTAGATCTTTACATGTCTGATCCTGGAAATGAAACAACATTGGGACATCGCCGATGGATTTTGTCGAATGGACTGGGCCCAATAGGTTTGGGAAGTACTTCGGAGTATTCTTGTATGTATGTCATTGGTGGCACAGGAAACGATAGTGCACCATGGACTGCTTGGCCACCCCCAGGACCTGTGCCGTATGAATTGATGAACTTGGCATGGGCAACACTCGAAGAGACAGGTTGGAGTATTCAGAGTGATTCCACAAACTTGAGCAACGCGGCAGTGACTGTGACCTTAGATGACGGTACAAATTTACCTGTGACAGTCATCGAATTGGGCGCGAATTATGGAAGTCGATTTGCACTCAGTATGGTTCCAAATGGATGGGTGTCTCAGCCAGGTAGAACCTATGATGTACATATTGAATCGACCGGTGGTGTGATTGATTACAGCGTTGAACTGGTCGATTGTACCTCTATTGAGTAGCAACCGTTGTGCTCAATGTACACTACAGGCCTGCAGGGTATTTTGTTTACAGAATCAAGGAGAGATTCTTTGACGTGATTGAGATTTGGGTATTTGGATTGACGTAGATTTCTGAATCTAGATTCGCCATTTACCGTTCAAGGCTTCCACAGCAACCCAGAGCATCAAGTAAATCTGTGCAGATTGCTTTGGGTCTAGAGGCATCTCCTCTTCCTTTTGTTCTTCTTCAGCTCGATCGAATAGTGCCCAAAGAACCTCATCCATCAAGTTCGGCTGGCCGCGCTCTACGGCTTTTGCACGTTCAGAAAAGCCATCGTTCGCTGGAAGGATTTGAGACAAGAGAGGCTTTATTTTGGCTTCTGCAGTACGGATGTCTTGAGTGTTGACCTTGCGCATGTCACCACCACTTTGCTCAAATACACGCATGCAAACGCTGGCCATATACATCGCAATTTGCCCGGCGAGGGGATCAAAACTTGCGAATTGCTCCTCTAGGTATTTCATCAAACGCTTTTGACGTTTGCTAAGACGCATCGCAACGGGTTGAAAGGCTTCGCCCATATCGGCACAGGCTTCTGAGTGTGTGTGAACTTCGTCTCTTGGAATGATGGTAGACATGGGAAACTCCTTGCAATGTTTCCCTGTCTTCTAACCGATGTTGACAGGGACTTCAACAGGCTTTGGATTGTGAAAATCGTTCAGCGCATACAAGGTTTCACCAGCCGGCAACTGAACACGTCTCATGTCAGGCAAAGAATGAAGAAAATAAGAACCATACCACGCACGCGTAACGCGGTTGTCTAAGATTACGACCGAGCCTTTGTCTCGTTGGGTACGAATCAATCTTCCAAAGCCTTGACGAAGTCGTAGCGCTGCTTGGGGTAGTGAGTATTCTTGAAAAGGATTGCCACCTTGGGCAACGATGCGTTCATGTCTAGCTTGGTGAACTGGTTCACTAGGTACACGGAAAGGAAGGCGTGGAATGATAACCATTTTGAGATCGTCACCAGGTACACTGACGCCCTCCCAAAAGGAGTCCGCACCAAATAGTATAGATCTTGGTGTTTTAATAAAAGCTTGTAGCAACTGGGTACGACCCATCTCTCCTTGTTTGAAGAAAGCATACCGTTCACCAAGTAAAGCGGAGCATTGATCGTATAGAGTTTGTACCGCACGATAACTGGTGCACAAAACAAAAACGCCACCTTTAGAAATGTGAATGCATTGCTCCAAAAAAGGAACGATATTGGTCCAATAATCTTTGCTGTTTGGATTGGGCAAGTCAAGGGGTAGAGCCAGAAGCGCTTGTCTTTGATAATCAAATGGTGTTGGAAGTATCGTACTCTTGATGGTGAGGGCTTCGTTTTCGATATTTAAACCGACTTGTCTTTTGTAATGATCGAATTCTTGGTTGACGGTCATAGTTGCAGAGCAAGATACCAGAGAAGGCATTTTCATCAACAAATGTTCGCGAATCAATGGTGCAACATCAATCGGTGCCAAACAGAGTTTTGCTGTTTTGTGTCTTTCTCCTTTTTTTCCACGCAATGTGGTACGTTCAACCCATCGAACGAGTGTTTCTTGTTCGGTATCGTGTTGTTGGGCTTCACATTCTGAGAACTGTTTTAAAAATCCGGAATGCCCCAACACTCTGCGGTAGGTTCTTTGTAGGTCCATATTGGGTTGAGGGTGCTGCGATAGCAATGTTTCTGGAACTTCACTCAGGATATCAGACAACCGTTGAAGCCGATTACAGAGTCGAGTCAGTTGATTTTCTGCAACATCAAGCTGTGGACGTACCCAGTCTTGCCATAGAGGAGTGGTGGTTTCTTGATGTTTGATACGTTTGGTACTTTCCAAACTGGGTAAAGCATGGTCATGAACTTCCTTGAACCAGTCATTGGCATGCAACTGGATCTCTTGTGTAAAAATAGAGATTTCATCGATGGTATCAAATGCCTTTTGCTTGAGTTTGGGTGCCAGTAGAGAATTTGATCCCAAATAGTAATGCGCAACACTTTGGAGTGCCCCAGGTCTACGTTTGGTGTTTAACAGTGGGGCAATGGCATTCCGAATGGATCGAGAAGACAGTTGCGAACGCAAGAGAGATGTTGCGGAGTCTTCTAAGTGATGCCCTTCGTCGAGGACAAGTCTATCAAACTTTGGCAAGATACCATCTCCACCAGTTTCTGCTTTGACTAAGAGATCTGCCAGCAATAGATGGTGGTTGATAATGAGTATATTTGCCCGGGCTGCAGTTCGACGATGTTCATAGTAGAAGCAATTGTTGAAATGAGGGCATTTTGCGCGTAGGGTCTGTTCCGAATCAGAGCGAACCTCATCCCACACATCTGTTTCAATTGGAAATGGAATATCTGAGCGAGTACCGTCAGAACTATTGGCAATATAGTCTGCAATTGCTTTGAGTGCGTCATCTTTAGGATTGCGGTTTAAGGCTTCACCAAACCGTCTGCGGCAGATGTAGTTAGAGCGTCCTTTCATTAAAGCATATTGAAAGTCCATTCCTGCACGTTGTAAGATGGGGATGTCGTCGTTGACCAATTGAGACTGCAACGTAATCGTAAATGTCGCAATACTGACTTTGCTGTTGTTTTTCAGGGACCACATGGTGGCTGGAACCAAATAGGCAAGAGACTTTCCTGTACCAGTACCCGCTTCTAGAAGGGCAATTTCGTTGTGGTTAAAGGCATGTGTGATGGCCAATGCCATGTCTATTTGTCCTGTACGTGCTTCGAAATTTGGCATTACCTTCGGTAGTGTCTTTTCAAAGAACTGTTTAACTTCATTGGGGTCTAACAATTGGGCTTGTACTTTATGAGGTTCCACCACCCAAAAATCTGCATCGACATTGTTGTTCACAATGATGACGCCAACCCCATCGTCTCCATATCGATTGGCCAAGTACATATCTGCGTCAGAAGCCTGCAGGACTCCGCTGGGGTGATTGTGAATGACTACTTGACCTGGATTATAGCGCGACAACAAGGCCGGCGTCGATCCTTTGTTACCACGACAATGTATTTCCAAATCGTAGACCATTCCATGCTCATTCACATCTCCAATCGCAAAGACTTCAACCCCTCCAGCATCTTTGATTGCTGAACGCATTTTGTGTGCAGCTTGTGGGGTAAATCGAAAAGAGGACATGAACAACCATTGTATGCGAGATGAAGAGTGGTAATGTGAAATCGCCAAAAGGCTGAATTTATATACTGTATACGAAGTTGAAAGCCAAAATCGGAAGCAGTGATTCTATGTATCGTATTTTGATCAAAAAACCGACGGTTAATCGTTGTTTGTTTAGTTTGACTGCTTTTTTGTTTATAATTACGGACGTAATTAGTCCGTAACGGTTTGTAGTTGGTTGAATTTTGTTCTATACTAACACTGTAAGCAATCTTTATTTTTGGAGTTCATCATGCGTTTTCCTTTGAAGTCATCGACCATTTCTGAAGCCGTTTATCATGCCGGTAGTCTGATCTTGGAAGTGTGTTTCCATTCAGGTCATGTATATCGATACACCGGTGTACCAAAGCACACGGTAGATCAGTTTGTCCTCGCCGATTCTGTTGGCCGATTTTACAACCGTTCCATTAAAGGAAAGTTTCCTTCTATGCGGTGGTTTTAAGGTGTTAATCTTGGCTTGTGTTATAGCGATACATTTTATTTAAGTAATCTGTAACCATTCTATGTGTGTTGTAGATAGGGGCACATGTTTGTATGGCTTCTTTCATGCAAGCGGTCCATTTACTTGGTGTATTGAAGGTTGGAATGATCTCTTGTTCCAATAAACGGTATATGGACTCTACATCAAAGGCGTCTTGAGCTACGAGATCTGTCCATTCTTTGTCATCCCCAATGGCCCAGCCGTTGCGTCCATTGTATGCTTCAGGCCACCATCCATCGAGTATAGATAGATTGAGATTTCCATTCAGTGCTGCTTTTTGTCCACTTGTACCACTGGCTTCTCTTGGGCGTCGTGGGTTGTTCAACCAAACATCACACCCTTGTGTCATCAATCGACCAATGTGTGCATTGTAATCCGGTAAAAAGATCACTCGATCAGAGAATCTAGGATCACGCGCAAATCGTAAGACATTTGCCAACACTTTTTGACCAGGAATATCTGCGGGATGTGCCTTGCCAGCAAAGATCAGTTGTACTCCCTGATTGAGTATGGCTTCCAAACGATCCGGGTCATCAAAGATCAAATCTCCCCGTTTGTAGGTGGCAAATCGTCGTGCAAACCCTAGAGTAAGGTGATTTGGGTTCAACACAGGACGTCCCAGTATTCTACGGCTTTCGGTAACCAGTTTGGTTCTCAATATTTGACGCATTTCCCACAGTGCATCATTTGGAATATCACATGTTGCCCACATTTCTCCATTGGTCAACTGAGAACGCCAATTGGATTGATGGTGATCTAGTAAGGTACACAATTCTGGTGCCATCCAGGCAGTTGGATGAACTCCATTGGTGATGTGCCCGATATTGGCAGATGGGAGATCTTGAAACATGTCTCGTGACACTTCTCCATGCAACGCGCTGACTCCGTTTGATTTTCGAGTTCCGTTCAATCCAAGTACCGTCATACTCAAAGGGAGATTCCAATTGGATGGATTTTCTCTGCCTTTGTCCATAAAGGCGCCTTCTGGTAACCCAACTTGATTTCGATATGTTCCTAGATGGCTATTGACCAGTTCCCAACTGAATGTATCGTGTCCTGCAGGTACAGGGGTGTGGGTGGTGAATACAGCCTGTTCTCCAACCTTCTTCCAAGCAGCATCCCAAGAGAGACCATTGTGATGGTTTTCAATCCACAATTCCAAGAGTAAGAAGGCTGCGTGTCCTTCATTTAAATGGTACACGTCACTTTCGATATTAAGAGCTCGAAGTGCTCGGACACCTCCGATACCCAATAGCAGTTCTTGTCCAATGCGTGTCTCTTTTCCACCACCGTATAGGTTTTTGGTTAACACTGTCATCTGTTCTGAATTGCCTTCAACATCTGTATCCAACAACAGCAATCGGGCTCCACCAATCGTGACTTCATGTACGACCACTTGCATTTGTTGATCTTTGAACGGTACCGAGATGGTCGTGATTGGGTTTAAGGGTAAATGACAATTTTTGTAATTGACATATCCAGCTCCTTGTTGCCCACCGATAATCAATTGGTTGAAATAGCCAAACTTATACAAGAGGCCAACACCCACAAAAGGCAATTTGAGATCACCAGCAGAACGAATGTGATCACCGGCGAGTATACCCAGCCCACCTGAATATATTTGAAAGAATTCGTGGAGGCCATATTCCATGCAAAAATAGGCAATTCGAGGACTGTCGATTGCTTGTGGTTTTTCTAAGAAGGCTGTATATCGTTCACACAGTTGGTTTGCTCGCTCGGTCCATTCCTCTTGAATGACCAAAGTTGCATCGGCTAAACACTCTTCTAGAAGTGCGATAGGGTTGTGATTGAGAGTCTCCCATCTTGTTGAATCCAAATCGCAAAAAATATCATTTGCCCATGGATCTCCAGTCCACCATAAATCTTTAGAAAGGACGTGTAATTTTGACAGTAGAGTGTGGAGTTGTGGTGACATAAATACTACTTCCATATGCTCAGTTTACGAGTGTTTAATTGTTCAGTAAGATTGATAATACGACTGTTGTATACAAATTTGGATTGTTGTTTGTATATTCTATTATCAACGAATCGTCAGAGTGAAAAGATGATCTGGATAATGGTTTTGTAAAAAAGATAACGCTATGGTTTTGAAGTCTAAATTGCGTATGTCTTGCTTCTTCAGACTGGATTCAAGATTATACGTTAAGGCGTAGACCATGGGCTAGCACAAATCTGGCATCCATATAGATCTTTCGCATCATGTTTTCGTCGATTTCCATAAGTTCAATCGCTCGATGTGCACTGTCTGTCATTTGATGGACTGCAGAATCTTTGTTTCTGGTTTGCCCTCTAAATTCAAAGCGAAACCTTCTGGCGAGTTCTTCCGCAACCAACACAGCACAGCAATATAGATTCACATCATTGTTTACGATTGTTTGGCCGTAATGAGCAACATTGGTTTGAATGTTTTCCGGCATGCCCCACTCTTGTAAAACCATTTTTCCAAATACTGTATGACTGAGTTCTAAAGCCTCCCAAAAGGCATGGTTGTCATCCCCCTTAGGGGTTAACTTTCTAAGTCCAACGGCGAAACCAATTCGGTGTAACAATCCAGTGGTGAAGGCATCATCTCCATCAATTGCGCAATATCGTCCAATGATTTTACAGATCTGAGCCACAATCACAGAATACGTTCGCAGTTGCTTCAACTGTGCTTCCCAAGTGTCTGCAGTGTAGATTTCAAGATCCAAAAAGGACTGTAAACTCACGGCCCGTAAACCTTTGTGTCCCAATCGGTGAATTACTTGATTCATATTTCGAATGGGGGTTTTACCGGAATAGTAGGGCTTTCTACATATTTCTAAAATAGCACCAGTCAATATTTCATCTTGTTGAATGCGTTCTGCGAGTGCTCGAACATTGAAAGCACCACCCAATGTAGTGAAGAAAACTTCATCTACGATACTGTGCAAAGAAGGTGCTTCAAACGTTGATCGCTTTAGCAACCCACGGATTTGACTGTGTTTTTCAGAATTTGAGGTGGGTGCTTGTTTCATTGCGCCTCTCGTTGAGCATATGCTAGAAACATATTGTCTTTTATGTGAATGTGCGAACAGAAATTTAAGATGATTTATCTAGAGAGTATGTGGCAATACACTCACCCAGTTCTACTTTTTGGCCTGATGTCACAGACCAGTGTTGAATCTGGTTGGGTTCAAAGAATAAAATTATGGTACTGCCAAGTTCAAATCGACCGACCTCATCACCACGTTGGATAGTCTTTTTGACAGTGATGTCTTGTTGTGGTTGATTGGTATTGGTGATGATTGGATTCCAATCTGTGGTCATTCGGCCAACACCAAAAGCACCAATCATTGAGAGGACGCTGTTTGTATTCGATCGGGCAGGGTGTTCTATGTGAAATACAAGTCTTTCGTTTCTATCAAATAGATGCGGTATCCGTTGAGTTGCTACTGGAAAAACAGGCCACAATTGACCAGGCTGATATTGAATTTCTTTCAACACACCATCATCATGAGAATGTACGCGATGGTAATCTTGAGGCGATAAATAGATGATGATGAATTCACCATTGTGGTACCGTTGACAGGTTTCATCTTCTTC
>Ga0115559_1002997_pt1 | contig 10587 bp, 8 predicted proteins | sample COGITO_mtgs_1105_3_FD_87281 | JGI IMG/M metagenome (GOLD analysis project Ga0115559, IMG submission 87281) | Pelagic marine microbial communities from North Sea - COGITO_mtgs_110506 | ecosystem: Environmental > Aquatic > Marine > Epipelagic | place: Germany:Helgoland, sampling site Kabeltonne... | reverse complement strand
TGGCGGTGTTGTCAGACAAAGCCTAACACGTCTCAAAGTGCCACGATCACACAAACCTATGAAGCGCAGATTTGGAACCACTCAATGAGAGCGGCACTGCGTTTTTGTTTGTGTTGTCATTCATCAAAATTAGGGACCAACCAATGGGACGTCAAGTTTGTCTGACAGTGCCATTTTTATACCACAAACACAGATCAGCCTAGCGTCCAAATTTTAAACCCATACCTGTAAGTCTCACAGACTTTGATCTCATCAATCTGATCTGAGTGATCGTATGGGCTGTCGCTCAAAATTACAAAGTCGGCGATTTTCCCAACTTCGATTGAACCACGCTTGTATTCTTGAAATACCTGCCAAGCAGCATCTATAGTGTGAGCTCTTAAAGCGCTCGTCACAGACAGGCATTGATCTTTACCCAACACGCGCCCGGTGAGAGTTTTGCGGTTCACTGCCGTGTGGATCAAATGCAACGGCTTAGTCGGCGTAACCGCTGCATCATTGTGAATGGTGAAACGAACACCTGCTTCTTCTGCCCAGCGCGCTGGAGAAATATTTTGCGAGCGTTCAGGTCCAAGAAAATCTGAGTAATGCTTATCACCCCAATAAAAGACATGCGCAGGAAAGAAGCTGACCGTTACACCAAGCTTGGCACATCTTTCCAATTGGTCTTTTCGCATAAGCTGGCCATGGATAATGGTATGACGGTGATCATCTTTAGGGTTGTTTTTTAATGCAGCTTCAACAGCATCTAAATACATGTCACTCGCGGCATCGCCATTACAATGGGTATGGTTTTGAAATCCCATATCATGGAGCTTTCTAACTTCGCTAAAAAGATCTTCCCTATCCATATAGGGAAGTCCATTATCTGGCTTGGCACCATCGGCACCCGTATAATATGGTTGCGTAAGGTAGGCAGTACGCATCAAAAAAGAACCATCTGTTAGAAGCTTCCTTGGCCCCAATATTATGTGTCGCGATGGGGGCCAACTTGCCGCTAACCCAGTTGAGGAAAGTTCCGGCTCATCTTCTGATACTGGCAATAAAACCAGATCAATTCCAGGATCATCCTTTGTTGCAAAATCTCTGAACAATTCAAGTAGCGGCAATGCTGTCCAAGAGTTTTGCGCGAGCGTCACTCCTTGAGAGTGGTATTCTTCTACGGTTGCTTCAAAACTCTCTGCAAACTCTTTTTTGCCAATCAAAAAGTGAGTTTCACCCATCTCACCCATTGCTGCAAGGCCTTCCATATACCCATTCAACCGACCATTCTCATCACGCAAATACCGTCCACCTGCTGGATCTGGAGTATTCTCATTGATGCCTTGCATGGACAGTGCTAATGAATTGGCAACACCGCAGTGACCCGATGAATGAATTAACCAAATCGGATGATCCACCGAAAGTTCATCTAGCTCATCTCGAGTAGGAAATCGACCTTCAGCAAGGGCAGTTTCGTCGAGACCTGCGCCCATGACCCATTGACCCTTTGGTGTTTGGTCTATCTTCTGCTTTATCTGTTTATAAACATCATTTAGTTCAGCACATTTCCCTCTAGGAGGCGATGTTAAGTCTGCTCTGTAAAGTGAAATAAAACCAGTATCTGGGAAATGCCCGTGCGGATCAATAAACGCAGGCAACATGGTTTTACCATCAAGATCAATTGCCTTACAATTGCTAGGCATTGATTTTTGAACATCTTCCAAATTGCCACTGGCGACAATGTGTTCTCCTTTGACACCGACTGCCTCCACCACTGAATTACTTGCATCCATAGTATGAATATTGCCACCAGTGAAAATTAAGCAATTATCCATGGTCCGCATTCTCCCATATTTCTGGGAAACTACATCTGTATGCACTCACTGAACCGCTATTGTTCCATTTCGGAATTTCATGTCGACATGATGATTGAACAAATGGGCACCTAGTATGAAATTCACAACCTTTTGGTCTATTGAGCAATGAAGGTGGTTCACCTGCAAGTTCGATACGCATCAACTGGGCATCAGGATCAGGTTCTGGATTAGCCGCCAAAAGCGCTAGTGTATAAGGGTGCTGAGGCTTTGAAAAAACGTTATCAGTGTTTCCTTCTTCAACGAGTTTTCCAAGATACATTATTCCAACTTTGTCGGTGATATGCCTCACCACATTTAGATTGTGAGTGATGATCATTATTGCTAATCCAAGCTTATCTTGTAGTTTTGCTAGCAAGTTCAACATTTCCCCTTGAATCGACACATCCAGTCCAGCTGTTGGCTCATCTGCGATCAACAGTTTTGGGTTAAGCGCTAAGGCTCTTGCGACACCAACTCGTCGAGCTTGCCCGCCTGAGATTTGATATGGGTATCTGCCTGCAAATTCGTCCGGGAGCCCAACCATTGCAAGAAGTCTCTTAGCCTCGGCGTTCAGATCCGTATTTTTCATTCCTTGAATTTTAAAGGGTTCGGTAATCAAGGAGCCAATCGATAGGCGTGGTGATAAAGACCCTATTGGATCTTGAAACATCATCACTATTTCTTTTCGAAGTTTTCGAAATTCTTTCTCAGGAAGCCCTTTTAGCTCTTGCCCTCGATAACGTATCGACCCTTCGCTTGCATGATGAAGTCCAGTAATTGCCCGTGCTAAGGTAGACTTACCCGAACCGCTTTCACCAACAATTCCGTAGGTTTGCCCTTCTTCAATTTTTAAGCTTACGCCTGACACAGCATCAATACTGCCCGCACTACTCAAAAGCCCGCTTCGCAGCGAAAAGCTAACCCGCACATCATCAATCTCTAGCAGTGCGCTCATTGTGCGTTCTCCTGTCCAGTTAAATGGCACGCAACAAAATGTTCGGTATTCAAGGAAGAAAATTGCGGTCTTTCTTCGCACGCATCATGCTTCTTTGAGCAACGCTCAGCAAACACACACCCAGTTGATAGATTTACAAGGTCAGGAATTTCACCAGGAATTGTAGGAAGGTTTCGAGTTTTTTCTTTAATATGCCCAGGATCACATTCAAGCAAAGCCTTGGTGTAGGGATGAGCAGGTGAATGAAAGACATCGCGAACAGATCCGCTTTCAACAACCTCTCCCGCATACATGACAACGACTTCGTCGCATAGTTCAGCGATTACACCCAAATGATGAGAAATGAAAAGAATTGAACATCCAATTTCATCTTGAAGTTCGCGCAATCGTTTAATGATCTGAACTTCTAAAGTAGCATCAAGTGCAGTGGTCGGCTCGTCTGCAATCAACAGTGATGGTTTTGCCATTAGGGCCATAGCAATTGCAATTCGCTGACGCATCCCACCAGAAAACTCAAATGGATATTGTTTCAATCTTTCTTCTGCATCTGGTATACCAACCAATGACAGCATTTCTGACGCGCGATTATATTTTTCAACCTTTGATAACCTATCACGAAATTGAATATCGACCATTTGGCGGCCAATCGACAATACAGGATTATGCGTTTGCATAGGGTCTTGGAACACAAGTGAAATATCAGTCCCCAATAATTCACTCATCTGTTGATTGCTAATTTTCAAAATATCGGAATTATGAAACTCAATTTCACCAGATTTTACTGTTGCATTAGTCGCCATCAATTTCGATATGGCAGAAATCAATGTGGATTTACCACAGCCAGATTCACCGACAATACCAACTATTTTCTTATTCGGAATTTGTATTGAGACATTGCGAAGTGCTTTTAACTCTCCGCGCGGTGTACTGTAGCTAACAGATAGGTTTCGAATATCGAGCGTTGGAGTAGACATTATTTCCCCCTGCCACGAAGTTTCGGATCAACGACATCTCTCAATGCTTCACCTAAAAAGGTAAACCCTAGCGTCGTGAGAATGAGTGGAATGCCACCTGCAATAATCAACCACGGTGTATTTCGAATTAGGTTATAACCGTCATTCAATAGTGAGCCCCATGAAGGTGTTGGTGGTTTAACACCCATGCCCAAAAAGCTAAGCCCCGCCTCAAGTCCAATAACAGTTGGAATGTCCATAGCTGCCAAAACAGCAATAGGCCCAATTACATTTGGCAAAATATGAACGCGCATTATTCGGAAAACGGATGCACCAAGCGAACGTTCTGCCTCAATAAATTCACTGTTGCGCAAAGATTGAGTGAGCGTTCTCACGACCCTTCCATAGGTTGGGATCGATGTAACCATGATTACCAGAATGACAGTATTAAGGCTTGGCCCCACAAGGGCAACAACTGCCAGTGCAAACATTACTGTTGGGAAAGAGCGAACCGTATCAAAGAGTAACACAATGACATTGTCTAACCATTTAGGGCCGTATCCTGCGATCATGCCAAGGATTAGACCTATCGTGATAGCACCACCAATTGTAGGAATTGCAACTTGCAAGGCAACGCGGCCACCCATGATGACCCGAGAAAACGTGTCCCTTCCTAACTGGTCCGTTCCAGCCAAATGTGAAAGGCTTGGCCCTTGCATCCTGTCAGGAATGTTCATTGCAATTGGATCGTAAGGCACAATCCAAGGTGCAAAGATTGCGCTAAACACAATCAATCCAACAATGATCAACCCTACCAAGCCAAGAGGATCTCTCACCAAATGATAAAAGATATCACTTAACTCAGAACGAGATTTTGTTTCATTCATTTTGCCAACATCTGAAGTCATAATTCACCTAGCTCCCTTTCCGTGTTCTTGGATCGAGTAGTGCATTTATGATGTCTGCAAGTGTGGTTGAAGCGACAAAAATTAACGTTGAGAAAAGAACCGATCCCATTACCACCGGGTAATTGCGGGTTGTTATTGAATCGATGACCAGTTTTCCAAGGCCGGGGCGGGAAAAGACGATCTCTGTAAAGACAGCTGCAGAAAGCAGAAATCCCATCCCAACACCGATAACGGTCACAGTTGGTAAAATAGCAAGTCGCAGGGCGTACTTATAGGTTATCCAAGACTTAGGCAGACCAAAAGCGCGTGCTGTTCGGATATGCCCTTCGCCTAATACTTCCAGCATAGAGGCTCTCACTAGTCTGGCAATATACCCAACCCATGAAAGGCCGATGGCCAAGCTTGGCAATACTAGGTGCCAAATTTGATCAGGTAAATTCCCTGGTTCACCTGCGCCAATTGCAGGAAACCATTTTAATTTCACAGCGAATAGAAGCAGTGAATATAACGAGACAACAAATGCTGGAACTGCAATGACGCTAACAGACAATATTCCAGCCAATCTGTCTCCAAGAGAATTTCTATTTACAGCTGAATAACAACCAAGGGTGATGCCCAAAATGGCCGCCCAAGTTATTGAGACAAATATTAGAGCCAAAGTATATGGCAATTGTCCAAATACAATAGCGGTTACTGCCCGACCTGAAAATACATCAGTGCCGAGATCTCCCCGCAACATATTTGTGAAAAATAAAACTATCTGAATTGGGAGTGGCTTATCGAGGCCCATACGCTCTTCTAAGGCTGCACGCAACTCTGGCGTCGCACGAGGTCCTAGCATCGTTGTAATAGGATCGCCCGGGATCATATGAATGATCAAAAACAATAGAGTTACAGCCAAAACCGTTATGATTGCTGCAAGCCCCAGTCTTTTGAAAATGTAACCTATCATAGAGAGAACTCTGTAAAATGAATGATTGTTGAAGTAAAGTAAGGGATGACAAATGCTCGCCACCCCCAATGTTTAATCGAGAGTTTAGTCTTTTTTGAAGTAGCGATACAAAGGCAACCCATCAGGGCGCAGCGCAGGAACAATTGTGTTTCGATACACATTTGGTGTCGCCTCATGCGTGATGAACTTGTATGCACCAGACTCTTCCATTAGATCTTGCGCACGTTGATACATCGCATCGCGTTTGACCAAATCAGATTCTGATTGTGCATCCTTGTGAATTTTGTCAAATTCAGCGTTTGCGAAACGCTCCCAATTCCAAACACCTGCTTGTTCTGTAATGAACCATGAAGTTGCATAATATGGGTCTGGTGTCATTGAGTAGCGGTTTAGTACCAATTCAAGTGTTTTGTCTTCACCCAGTCCCCAGAAGGTTGCTCCTTCGTGTAAATCAACTTCGACTGTGACGCCAATCGCGGCAAGGTTAGCTTGAATGATTTGCGCTGTCGTAACGTTTACTGATTTATTCAGCACTGAGATTTTAAGCGACACATTGCTTTCACCTGATTCAGCCATTAATTTCTTAGCTTTTTCAAGGTTAGCTTTAATGCCTGTCAAAGACTGATCGCGATGGCCAGACAAGCCCGGCGCGATAATTCCCGTTGAAGGTTCAGCGGCACCAAAATACGATGCAGCCATTATTGAAGGCACATCAATAGCAGCTTGTATTGCTTGACGTAGTTTGATGTTCTTGAGTTTTGGATTATCCAAATTCATGCCAACCCAAACATAAAACAATGATGGGAATTCAGCCAACGTACTGTTTGCAGGTAGGTTTGCTTTTAAGCGTTCAACTGATCCAAGACTAACCCGCGTAAAATCGAGCTGCCCTGCTTCATATGCAATTTCAGCAGCTTTTTCATCATCAATGTGGAAAATTTGAATTTCATCGAAGGCAGCAGCTTCACCTTTCCAATCTGGGTTTGGCACAAGCGTTGTCTTTTGCTTAGGCTCCCATGATTTGTGCATGTAAGGACCTGAACTTGCCACTGGTTTGGTTTCGATTTTACCGCCCGCTTGTTCAAATGCCTTTTTGGAAATGATATTGCCGGTAATGTAAGGAAGCGTGATGCTCCAAAGAGGTTGGAACGCGTTTTTCAATACGATTGTACCAGTTCTTTCACCTGTCACTTCCACATGATCAAGAGCTGACATGTCTGGTTTGTTTGTCGACTCAAGCTTTTCATCAATAATTCTTTCAAAAGAATATTTTACATCTTCTGCTGTCATCGCACCAAAGCCATTGGTGAAACCCATATCGTCTCTCAATGCAAAATTGATGTGCGTATCATCAGCCTGTTCAATCGAAGCAGCAGCATCTAATTGCCAGCCCCATTCACTGCCTGGTTTGAATTGAATAAGTTTGTTGTAAATTGCGCCTTGAATTTCTTCATCTACAACGCCTTGCGAGAATGCAGGGTCCATAGAACGGATATCAGCATAGGAACGCGTTTTTAATACATTACCTGCTGCATTCGCAAATTGCGGCATCCCAACTGCTGCAGTTGAAAGCGCAACTGTAGAAGCACCTTTCAAGAAATGGCGACGATCTATGCCAGTTGTCGTCCATTCAATGTTATTCTTTTTCATAATATTCTCCTTTTTGTTTTAGTTTCATACTTAAGTTTCAAATAGTTTTTAGTAGACCAATCTTGGAATTTTAAAATTCCAGTCACGTGTAAATACTTGTGATCCGTCTTCATACGCAGCTATTTTGCCGACCAGAAAAAAGTCATTCTCATCGCAAGTAACGATAAGTTCGCTTTCAGTACGAACATTCCAACAGTCGCGGACAAACGTGAAGTCTGCACGATATTCTGCGCGCGCAGATGACGGGTTTGCATCATTGATTACATAACGTTGCTCATTTGTGCTGCCATAAGCAAGCCCAGTATTGTCAAATCTAACTTCTCCACCATCAGTTGTGATGTCGTAAATAACATCCCCAGTTTGGATGTTGTGATTGACATGTCGTGCACCCGAAGGCTCTCTAAGTACATGATGTGGTGGTGCGGCGGCAGACACCGCCGGCTCGAATGGCATTGAAATTTCTCCAGCTGCATCCGAATGGCGCACTGGAAGATCAAGTCGCGACGACACAAGTCCGATATCGAGTTCAGCAACCTCTCCAAGGGGCCAGGCCATAGGCCACATCTGAGTTGATATTGCCAACCGTACCCGGTGACCGCGTTTTATACGCCATCCTATATCATTTAGACGGATTGTTACATCCATCCACTCACCAGCGGTTACGCTTGCCAATTGCTCGCGCCCCTCTCGGAGTTTGAGGTTGAGAATGCCGTAAGTGATCAAGGTCGATGCGCCATCAGGTGCCACATCGCAAACTCGTGCAACTAAAAGTCCACAATCGCGATTGCTGGAAACTTTCAAATGCACAAGAGGAGTACCGAGAAGCTCTAACGGATCAGTCAGTGCCGGAGTATCAAAACAAACCGACTTTGCATCATCAACGCGTTGGTCTTGTGGCAGTTCGGCAACCCCTGACCATGGCATATATTCACCACTGGTTAGTCCGGTTGATAAAGGTGAATTTATTTTGACTGTAGTTCCAGATGCTGTTGCGTGATCATTCAGGGTGCCTTCGTCAAGCCAAAGGGTTCGCCTTTGGATGGATTTTGCAGGCCAGTCAGCTTCTCCGATCCAGCGCCCTGGTCGTTCGACGGAATTTGGTTGCGGTTCGTGACTATCCTGTATGAACGCAGTAAATGCTGGGTCGTCCATGACGCCATTATTTAACCCCTTGAGCCAGTGATCCCACCACTCAAGAGCCAACTGTAAAAAACCAATCTGTGGCCCAGGATTGCCTTGGTTAGGATATGTATGCCCCCAAGGTCCAGAGACAACACGACAGGGAGCCGAAATGTTCTCTAACAAACGGATCATGGTATTGGGCCAACAATCATTCCAGCCACTGATGCCCAGCACTGGGATGTCAATTTTCTCATAGTGCTCGCAGACTGATCCTTGCACCCAAGTCTCGTCACGCAGTTGATGGCGCAACCATTTTTCTGCAAACATGGGTGTTTGCTCAAGGCGTTCCAACCACATGGCTCGCCAGCGATCACCTACCACCTTCGGGTCAGGAGGGCGAATGCAATATCCGAACATTACTCCACCCCAACCAAGGCCTTGGCCCTGGTATCCCCCGACAAGGTAGGCTCCATCATCATAATAACGATCGACAGATGCACAAACAGGGATGATCGCTTTTAAAGCTTCTGGTTGATGGGTCGCGGCTTGAAGACTGGAAATCCCACCCCATGATATCCCCATCATTCCAACTGAGCCTGAGCACCAGTCTTGTTTCGAAATCCAGTCTATTACTTCAACCGCATCCCGCTGTTCACGTGGCAAATATTCGTCCAGCATAATCCCTTCGGAATCGCCGTGCCCGCGCATGTCAGGACGGATGCAGGCGTAACCACGTGCCGTAAACCATGCGTGATTTCGATGGTCTCTGATCGCTGTTGCGTCGCCCTTACGATATGGGATGAATTCCAAAATGGCAGGAACAGGCTCTACTTCAGCATTACAAGGCAGCCAGATTTTAGCAGAAAGACGAACTCCGTCCGACATTTCAATCCAAATATGCTCAATGATGTTAAAGTCATGCAAGGCATCTACATTCGCATCAACAAGGGAATTGGCTATTTCTGGCATCTACAACATCCTCAATAAATTAACGTTTGCTGCTGCCTGTCCAGTTGGTCTCAGACAAACAGGTGTTATGAAGGTATTTGTAACGCCAGAGGTAAAACAAGTGAGCTAAGTTTAGCGAAATTAAGCGTATTTATGTTAAAATTGCTGCATATCGCTTAAATTTCTTGATCTTTTATAAAAATTACACAATGCTACAAATTGGGAGGATATCGCCATGGGCAATGAAATTTTTGCGGAAAACCTCAGACTTCTTTGCAGTTATGAAAAATCTGTCTCCGAAGTGTGCAGATCCGTCAACATTAACCGACAACAATTCAGCAAGTATCTCAGTGGTGCTAATCAGCCATCCTCTAATAATTTGCGCCGGATTTGTGACCACTTCCAGGTCCAACAAGCCGAGCTATATTTGCCCTGTGAGGAGTTTTCAGCCCGGATGCAATTTCGCACGTCTGCTGGTGGACGCCCCAGGCCAGGCCAATCAAATCGGCTTCTGCACCGTGCTTTCCCCGGCGACCTAAGGGCATTACGGCGGTACCTCGGATATTATATAACGTATTATCATACATTGAGTTGGAGTGGTTACATTCTACGCACTTTAACGTGCGTCTATGAGCATGACGGCATGGTGTTTACCAAAACTATTGACCGGGTTAAGGATCCGGTAGATGGCACTCTTTTTCTGTCGAAGTATGATGGATACGTATCCATGCTTGGGAACAGAATATTTGTAGTTGAGTTCCAGAGTCTGGCTAAGGATGCCATTGTTGAGACTGTATTGCTTCCGGACAGCCGAAGCCAGTTATCAATACTGCAAGGCGCCACTATAGGAGCATCCAGCAAACGCAGAACACCTTATTTCTCCAAGGCAGTATGGAAATATCTTGGCCCAACAATTGATCACCGAAAAGCGTTGAAGGCTATCGGACTTTTGCCGATTCATTCTCCACTCTTAGACCCCAGAATAATGCAAACGCTTGGTGAACAGCCGATACTTGAATGAGCCTATGGCTTCGGAATACCGAAGCGTCATCATCAGTAAGACGTGACATAGAATTAAAACCTAGACGTAAGAAAAATAATTTTATGAAATAACTTTATTGAGTCACGAAACAAGTAACAAGTTCATTCTCCTGCGACCAAATCCACCACATCGTAAGCCAAGAAGCGCATTGCACGAATTGACCAGTTATTAAAGTGTGGTAGTGATTGATCCCCCCCCACCCTAGTAATTTCATAACAC
>Ga0115559_1002991_pt1 | contig 10601 bp, 9 predicted proteins | sample COGITO_mtgs_1105_3_FD_87281 | JGI IMG/M metagenome (GOLD analysis project Ga0115559, IMG submission 87281) | Pelagic marine microbial communities from North Sea - COGITO_mtgs_110506 | ecosystem: Environmental > Aquatic > Marine > Epipelagic | place: Germany:Helgoland, sampling site Kabeltonne... | reverse complement strand
TGGCGAAGATGAAGGTCATGTGGAATTCGTGTTCGAACCCGCTTATTTCCTCAACAGCAAACCCATCCGCTCCGCACGCGTTCGCGTTATCCGCTGAGACTTCAAACACTTCACCCTTTTTTAAATATAACAACATGAACGAGACAATCATTGGCATTGACCTAGGTACCACTAATTCCGCAGTGGCCTACGTAAACAACGGACACCCCGAAATCATCAACGTCGACGGCAAACCCACTCTGCCCTCATGCGTGGGAGTCGCTCCCGACGGAAAAATTCTCGTGGGACAGGAAGCCATGCGCCAATACACGGTTTATCCCGAACGCACCGTGCGTTCCATCAAACGCAGCATGGGCCTTGATATCCCAGTTGTACTCGGCGACCAATCGTTCTCCCCCGAGGAAATCTCGGCCTTCATTCTCAAAAAGCTGAAGTCCACTGCCGAAACCGCACTCGGTCGCTCGATCACGAAGGCAGTCATTACAGTCCCCGCCTACTTCAACGAAGGCCAGCGCGCCGCTACCCGCAATGCGGGCGAAATGGCCGGCCTCGAAGTCGTTCGCATCCTCAACGAACCCACCGCTGCCGCCCTCGCCTATGGCAGCAATCGTCAACAAACCGAATGCGTCCTCGTCTATGACCTCGGCGGCGGCACTTTCGACGCTTCACTCGTCATCTCGCAAGACAGCGTAATCGAAGTTCGCTCCAGCCACGGCGATACCCAGCTCGGCGGTGACGATTTTGATGAAATCCTCGTTCGCAAAGCTGCCACCCATTTCGTCGATCAAGGCGGGAAAGATCCCATCCAAAATCCACCCGCGCACAACCGCCTCAAACTCCTCATGGAGCAGGCCAAAATCCGCTTATCCGATCACCCTTTCGCCTCCATCGAAGAAGCTTTCTTTCACGACAATCGCAACCTACAATTCGAAATTGAACGCCCCGACTACGAACAGGATATCCGTGTCCTCTTGGATAAAACGATCGGCTGTTGCGCCCAATGCCTACACGATGCCAACATCACCGCATCCGCTCTCGATCACATTCTACTCGTTGGCGGCTCATCACGCACCCCTCTCGTTCATGAGCTCATTGAAAAGCGTTTTGGCCTTACGCCCCGCTACGAGATTGATCCCGATCTCATCGTCGCCTACGGTGCCGCCCTCCAAGCCGCCGCGATCGCCGGCATTGAGGGCACTGCTATCCTCGTCGACATCACTCCTTACAACCTCGGGATCAAAGCACTCGAAGGCACATACTTTCAACCCTTCTTCTCAACCATCATTCCCCGCAACTCCCCTCTACCCGTTTCCAAATCGCAGTCGTACATGACGACTTTTGACGGCCAGCCCAAGGTTCAAATTGAAGTCTGGCAGGGGGCTCACAACACCCTTGAGGAAAACCAATGCATCGGCGAATTCATTGTCGACGGACTCGATAAAAACGCTCCCGAAGCAAGTAAAATCATCGTCCACTTTCAGCTCAATCTCAACGGAATGCTCGAAGTAACCGCCACCGAAAAAGCCAGCGGCCTGAGCAAATCCGTACAGATCGATACCAGTAAAAGCAACGTCATTGACATCGAAGGCTCACGCAACCGCGTCAATACCATGAGTGACGATGTTGACGATAATAACGTCTCAACATCCCCCCTTGCCCCAGAAATCCAGAACACGAACACTCTAATCGAAAAAGCGAACAAGCTTCTCGATTCCATAAATCCTGATCCCGAAGACCGCACCGAGATAGAGGAAATCATCAGCAAAATGCGCGAATCGATTCAAACTGAAGATTTGGACAAACTCAACGAACTCAATGATCAACTCAGCGATATTCTGTTTTACCTAGAAAGCTGATACACCGTGAACGCCATGCAAATTCAGTGCCCCTCCTGCGGTAAAAAAAATATCTTTGCCCACAACGAACCCGCAACCTGCAAACGTTGCGAAAGCGCACTGGAACCGCTTCGCAATATTGCAACACAGGCTGCCGCGCTACGCCAACAAACCCTTCAAGCACTCGCCAACCACCAGACTACCACCGCCCTCGCTAACGCAAAACGCCTCAACTTCCTCCACTCCAGCGAACAAAACCGCCAACTGCTCCACATTGCAGCATTGTCTGATAACAAAATGTAATACCACCTGAAAAGGCAAACGACTCCAGGGTACATTCTTTTATCTCAATGCAGGGTATATTCATTGACGGTACGCATCGGCCAACGGATTGGCAAAACACAAACGAGACACAACCCCGTTAAAATCGCCCCTCCCCTCCCAATTTAGTCACCATTCTCGCTATATCTGGCGAAGAAGCCATCTATCAAAACGGCTACCTCTATCCAAACGCCACTGGAGGGAGCTTGCGGTATTGTTCAAGCGGCTAAACGATCCATCTACGCTGGCAGAGCTAAAGTCAGAAAAGCTCTCTACATGGCCGCTCAAACTGCGGCTCAGCACAACCCCATTATTAAAGAATATGTGCAGGGACTCATCGCTCGCGGAAAGCCCTATAAATGCGCTATGGTTGCCGCAATGAGAAAGCTTCTCATTCACAATCCAATCTATGATCAAAAAACCTCATATTTTACTTGATTCATGACACAGTTGCTTTGTGAGAGTCCCTTTCTTATTAGTTTTCCATTACCCCATCCTTATGCTCTGTTTTTATTTCTCACTGAGTCACAGAGGCACCAAGCTTTTGCTCGATTTTTTCATTCTTCAACTAAAGACAACTCAACTCCTTTATCAGCCAGATTCATACGGTTTCTCTGTTCAATGATTCATCAATCGACAGAGCATCCATCCGCGCAATTCCGCGTTCATCTGCGGCTAAAAACTTTGGGCTCGAAGTAGAATGAGTGGGCCAGACACAGTTCCAAAAAGAAAGCCAATCCCTCTGGCTTTATCGCTAGAGCAGATTATACTCAATCTGCTCTCAACGATCAGAATTTATTAGAAATGGTATCAGTTGCTCAACCTTCGCTCCTTTGCTGCTTGGCGTGAGACATTAAACAGAGCCAAAGCTAACAAGTTACTTGAAAGAACTCCCTTTTCCGCACTCTATTCTAAGATTGCCTGAAATCCTCTTTCAGGAATCTCCTCTCAGTCACCCAATGAAGCGTCGAATCCAACATATCCATATCCCCAAATGCGCCGGGAACAGTGTTTTAAGCGCAATCAAAGAGGCACTCCAGCCACGCCAAGTCCATGTCATGGACGCCATCGCCACCTATTTTGCCGCCAGAAAGCTCAAGCATTGCCAAAATGAATTCGAATTCGAAAGCATCCATCTCGAAGTCAAACAGGTCATCCTATCTCTATTCTTCGAAAAAGGCTTTGATCTCATCAGTGGTCATTATCCTTTCAGTCCTTTGACCTCCGCTCAATTCAAGGAAACCACCGATTTCATCACTGTCCTGAGAGACCCCCTCGAACGGCTCAAATCCCACATTGCCTATCTCATCTTTGCCCAACCCAGAACCTGCGTTGAAGACTACTACACCGGAAAAGTAGATCCCGCCGCCGAGGTCGACCGGATCATCCATCACGATTCCATTGGCGAATGGCTGCCTCGCCAACAAACCATCTATCTCGGCGGCCTCGGCTCCGACGGCAAAGCCGACCTCGCCAACCGCGTTCCTAATGCCATCGCCGCCCTCGATCAACTCCGCGTCGTCGGATTTGATCACGACCTTCCTCAACTCGCTCAACGCTTGGAGGATGCCTACGGCGTTCCCTTCCAAATCGGAAGCGAAAACTCCATTCGCGACGTCCAGAAAAATGACGCCCTCCGCAAACGGGTCTACGATGCCTTCGAAGGTTCCATGAAAAATACCCTCATCCAGATGTCTGCCGATGATCTCGAATTTTATGAAGCCGCCCGAGCCCAATGGGACTGATTATATTTGATAAATTCCCCGCCTCAAGATTTCGAAAAACGTAAGCACTGAAACTCCCCTACGGCCTACAGAATACGATCACCTAAGTTCGCGGCCTACTTAAAAAATAAGTTAGCCCCGCTTAAGCGAGGCTAAAATAAAACACTTTTTGAATCCGGTGTTGGCTGCCTGACAGCTAGAAACGCGGTTTGTGCTTCAAACTTTGTCTTGATTCCAATTTAGACAAAGAAAGGCTCTTTAAATCTGGTATTTCAGTCAATCATTAATTACTGCTTATCCATGAGTCTTCTGTTTTCTTTCGATATTGGGCATTCATCAATTGGCTGGGCTGTTCTCACGTCCACTTTACTCGGCAATAACCCTAACATATTAGGGTGCGGAAGCGTTATCTTTCCTGCTGATGATTGCCTTGCTTCAAAACGGCGACAACATCGAAGAACGAGAAGAAACATCCGAGCTACACGTCAAAGAGTTGCTCGAATAAAGCAGCTTCTCCTTCACCTCGAAGTGTTAACCAAGACACAGATCGATGCCCCCGGCCATTCTGCTCCCCATTATCTTGCCGCACGGGTATTATTAAGCAAACAGCCTATTCTAACATGGCTGGAGCTATGGCACGTTCTCCGATGGTACGCACACAATCGGGGTTATGATGGTAATTCTCAGTGGGCTAGAAATGAGATTAATACCGGCGATACCGATAAAGAAAAAGCCGCTCTTGAACTCATGAAGAAGCATGGCACAGAGGGGTGCAGCATGGCCGAAACCATCTGTGCCGCTCTAGGAGTTAATCCATTATCAGATAAGCAATCCTCAGCCAAGCCCTTTAAGACCCTTAACGCAGCATTTCCACGCAAAATTGTCCAACATGAGGTCTTAGATATTTTGAATATCCATCTTGGCCAATTGCCTAAGCTCAATCGTGATTTTATCAATACCTTGATCGCTCCTGAAAGTAATTTTGAACGCGATGCATGGAAAACGATTCCGGTCCCTAACATAAACCTTCCAAAACGTTACGCTGGTGGCCTTTTATTTGGGCAACTCATTCCACGTTTCGACAACCGAATCATTGCTCGCTGCCCCATTTCTGGAAATAAGGTTCCAAACAAAGCAACTAGTGAATTTTTAAACTACCGCTGGGCAATGATTCTAGCGAATCTTCGAATCGAAGGCCAGCCTCTGTCCGTTGAGCAACGCCAATTCCTAAATAATAAAATGATGGCTAAGGGGCGCTTAACCGCCACTGAACTTGGGCAATTAATGGCCCAATTTTCCGGTTCAAAAAATAACAACACCAAATCCTATTTCGAACTCCATCCCGATGCATCCGATGCCCTCATACTTGACCCGGCACTAGCTCTTTTTAATGAGGAAGGGACAGGCTCCAAAAACTTAAAACCTTTTTGGCACTGTTTGCCTGAAATTATTCGTAATCGCGCCTTAGGGCGCTGGAAAAAGCGGCGGATCGTCGATCTCCATTGGATGCAAACTCAATGCGCTTCTGACCCTAAAGCTCGAGAGAATCTAACCTCTGCCATTGATATCGCATTCTCTATAGACCAAAAAAAGAAAAAACCGATATACCTTACCCGTGATCACTTCCTAACCCAATCGTTTGCACCTGCGGGACTTTCTGGTCGTGCCCCTTATTCTCGCACCGTAATGAAAGAAACCGTCGATTTTGTTCTTTCCACCAACAGACATCCCACAGAGGCATCTACCGATTCCTTAAAAGCCGGTCCACTTTATCGATCTAAAGCTGTTATTTCCGAAGAACGAAAAGTACCGATCCCTCATTTAACAAATAACCACTTAATCCGCCAACGAATTGATCTATTACTTCGATTAGTCGATGATATTATTGAGGAGTACGCTCAAGGCGATTGTCGACTAGTAACGGATATTGTCGTCGAGGTTGCCAGTGACTTACAGACATTTTCCGGTTTAACAAAACAAGACATGGATAAGGAGCTGGCTAAGCGGCTCTCGCATTTTAAATCTGCAGTTAAGAAATTAGAGGAAGATGCACCCGACTTACCATTAACGGGCTCTCTGATCCGTAAATGCCGCATCGCGATGGATATGGATTGGAAATGCCCATTTACAGGCAAACAGTATGAAGTGCATCAACTTCCCAATATGGAACGCGCTCATATTATTCCCTATGCAGATCGCCCCACCAATTCGCTCGATGCCATCGTTCTCACATTCCCATGGGTGAACCACCTTCAGGGAAAACGCACATCAATGGCTTTCATCAACGAGATGGCCAATGATCAACGTTTTCTGACGCCGAACAAATACAAGAATTATATTAATGGATTGAAGATAGCAAAAAAATCCACCCACCCAGAAGACTACAGACGGCAATTAAATCGACAAAAACTAATGCTCCTTGAACGCTACGATTCTAAAGAGCAAGGATTTACTCAAGGATCCTTAACCCAAACATCTCACCTCAACAGACTTTCCGCTGGCCAGCTTCATAAAAAGTTCCTTGATCCAATTAGTGGTGATTCCACAGTAAACATACACACCATCCCCGGTCAAGTTACAGCTGAGACCCGTAAAGCATGGCGACTACTGGGAACTCTATCCATGGCCTGCCCAGAAGTGGTCGACCAAAACGGGGAGACTAAAAACAAAACTGAAATAAGAAGCATAACCCACCTACACCATGCCCTAGACGCAGTCGTGCTAGGTCTAACGCATAGCTATCTTCCAGGGTTTATATCAGGACATATGTTCAATAACAAAGGGTCCATTTGGAATGCGATGCTCAAAAGAAATAAAAACGAAGCCGAGCTGTCTCTACTCTTGCAGACAGGGATGTTTACCAAATGCACACAAAACGGCGAGAATAACTCAACAAATTGTTATGAGGTTCGCTTGAATGATATCCCTAAAGCGGTTAAACAGCAAGTAGCTGAACGCTTAGCCGAAAAGCGTGTTGTTCAACACATTCCTGCTGACCAATCTGATTACGATCTAGAAGAAACTTCATGGAGATATCTATGCGATTATGAGGGCCAAGCAGTTATCCTTCAAAAAATCAGTAGAGACCTACTCATTTCTAAAAATAGTGGTGATTTTGAAGGATGGGGCAACTTGCCTACATCAAAAGAAACACAAGCACTTCTCGCCGTAAAAGCTATTCGTGAAACTTTAATTAAATACAACATCAATATTAAATTAATTGAACGCGGCTTACTAAAAATAACGACAGAACCATATCGCTCTTTAATCGGATTAAAAGAAGGGAAATTAAACGCCTTAAAATCAGTTAAAATTATTAAACAAAACACAAACTACGGTATTACTTTAGGCATTAGCCCAAAGCTTATACCCTTTCATAATGTTCCATCCCAACTGCAAATCATCCGTGCTGAAAATGGAGGTAAATCACCTGATATTATTCGAAAAGGAACCTATATTAGTGTTAGATCCGGAACATGGAAAGGAGCATGGCGCGTTACATCAGTTAAGCAGAGTAAAGCTTATGGACTATCAGTCGATTTAGTTTTTCCTCACATGGTTAGCAAAGGGAAGGGTAATGCAAAAATATTTAATATGCTGGAGGATGGATTACGCATTCATCGCAACAATCTAATAGGTATATACATAAACGTTTAGTTAAATAAAATTGTCATACCACATCGTAAATATAGATACTCCCAATTGCTCTGTTACCGTAAATCAGGGTCAGCTCGTTTGTCGCTCACTTGAAGAGGGGTCAAAAACTCTCCCTATTGAAGATATCGCCGCAATCATCATTACAAGTTTTTCCGCTCAAATCCACAGCAAACTGCTGGTTGAAAGCGCAAAACACGGTGTTGCACTTATTATCTGTGATCAGTTCAATCCAGTCAGTTTACTGCTACCAGCCAATCGCTCTAGCGATACCCTTCTGACAAAAGCGGAACTCTGTCTAGACAAGAAAAAGAAAGAATCTCTCTGGCGAAAAACAATCGATGCCAAATGCAAAAACCAATACGCCTTAATTAATCAGCTTCTCCCTAATTTTGATAAAATAGATCGACTCAAAGCCGAGGCATTTGGAAGAGCAAAGCATAAAGAGTCCACCTGCGCCCAGTATTATTGGAGAGCTTGGGGACAAGCGACCAAAGACTCTACCTTCAAACGAAACGCAAATAATTATCCACCAAATGCTCTTCTTAATTATGGTTATGCAGTTTTGCTCTCCACTGTTCTACAAAAACTTTTTGCCTGCGGCCTCGATCCCACTTTTGGTATTTCTCACGCTATTCGTGAACGCAGTACTCCTCTTGCTTATGACCTCATGGAACCCTTTCGACCTTGTGTGGATTGGCGCGTCGCACAATGGTTAATAGAGAAAAACAACCCCAACGAAGAGCCCAAAATAACCATAGAATTCAAAAGATGGATTACTGGCTTCGTCCTAGAAAAGGTCGGCTATTTTCAAATCGAAATGACAATAAATAATTGCATAGAGAGTGTTATCAGAAGCTTTCGAAACGCTGTTATTCAACAATCCATTCGAGAATATAAACCATGGACACCTCCAAGTTTAAAATGGGCTGGATGATACTCGCTTTCGATCTTCCTACCAAAGAAGCCGATGAACGGAAAAGCTACACCACTTTCCGACGATTCCTTATTGAAGACGGGTTCCATATGATTCAGTTTAGCGTCTATGCAAGAGGGATTATATCACATGCTCGGATGCAGACTCATATTCGCAGAATCAAGATGGCCATACCAGCCGAAGGCAGCATTCGCGTGTGGTATATTACCGAAGCTCAATGGCAACGCAGTCTTATATACCATGGAAAACCAGCGAAAGAAATCCCTCCTGAAGATATTCCCCAGCAAATACAATTTTGGTAGTCCCCTAAGCATCAACAGCTTAGGGAACCATAGTTTGCCCATCTAAAATTTGGAATCAAGGCAAAGCTGAATCCATGTCGGGATTCGGCTGAATATGAGTTTGCCCATCTAAAATTTGGAATCAAGGCAAAGCACCAATCAGTCGAGGGAACGCCAGTTCAACAGTTTGCCCATCTAAAATTTGGAATCAAGGCAAAGCTCTAAAACACAAACAGCGTCGGAACAAGCCAGTTTGCCCATCTAAAATTTGGAATCAAGGCAAAGCTACTGGATCAACGGTTAATAAATCTAACCCAGTTTGCCCATCTAAAATTTGGAATCAAGGCAAAGCACGCTGAACCATCAGGCTTCAAAGCGGCAAAGTTTGCCCATCTAAAATTTGGAATCAAGGCAAAGCAATCATAGTTGCCGGGCTCATTACTGGGAAAGTTTGCCCATCTAAAATTTGGAATCAAGGCAAAGCATGGAGCAAGCGCGGACAATGGATCCGGCTAGTTTGCCCATCTAAAATTTGGAATCAAGGCAAAGCTTGAGAAGTGTGTTTGTAACCGATCGGCAAAGTTTGCCCATCTAAAATTTGGAATCAAGGCAAAGCTCTAACTCCCCTGTCGCTCAAGCCAGGGCTAGTTTGCCCATCTAAAATTTGGAATCAAGGCAAAGCTGATGCTGGATGGGATCAATTTATCAATCTGGAGTTTGCCCATCTAAAATTTGGAATCAAGGCAAAGCTAACCTTTTTGTCGGATACATCGAAGAGGTAGTTTGCCCATCTAAAATTTGGAATCAAGGCAAAGCATTGAATGAAGACTTCCGAGGGTGATTTGCAGTTTGCCCATCTAAAATTTGGAATCAAGGCAAAGCATATGACTCTGGCTTATGTTATGCCGGGAAAGTTTGCCCATCTAAAATTTGGAATCAAGGCAAAGCACAAGGCCGGGTTGTAATGCTTGAGCTTTCAGTTTGCCCATCTAAAATTTGGAATCAAGGCAAAGCTGCGCTTTTGTTCGGCCCATTCAGAGACGGAGTTTGCCCATCTAAAATTTGGAATCAAGGCAAAGCAACAGGCCCTCCATTAGGGCCTGAAAGACTAGTTTGCCCATCTAAAATTTGGAATCAAGGCAAAGCAAATGGCCTGAAGGCTACACCCCTCCGAGTAGTTTGCCCATCTAAAATTTGGAATCAAGGCAAAGCACTGGTGGATACACAGACACTCTGGCACATAGTTTGCCCATCTAAAATTTGGAATCAAGGCAAAGCCCAGACCTTAGCGGATTAACCCCGACGGCTGAGTTTGCCCATCTAAAATTTGGAATCAAGGCAAAGCTGCCACTCAGCCGCTCCAATATCCATAGCAAGTTTGCCCATCTAAAATTTGGAATCAAGGCAAAGCGCTTACACTCGGGGCATTCTATTTGAAATTAGTTTGCCCATCTAAAATTTGGAATCAAGGCAAAGCTCCCTCACGACGGCCTCCATTTCATCGACCAAGTTTGCCCATCTAAAATTTGGAATCAAGGCAAAGCTAGCACCAAGACTATCCTCCGCCGTATCCGAGTTTGCCCATCTAAAATTTGGAATCAAGGCAAAGCTCGGCAATCAAGCGGGTATATCATGCAGCAAGTTTGCCCATCTAAAATTTGGAATCAAGGCAAAGCGGAACGGGCAAACCGCCAAGCCGTCCGTGTGATTGAGCTCACTTCTCTACGAAAAAAGGGAACCAGACCCAGGGATAAGACCAGTAACACGATCATCTCCATGGCCAGAAATTGAATCACGCCGTAGTTCCCCGCCTTCCCCATGATGAAGACATCACTCACCGCAAACGATC
>Ga0115559_1002988_pt1 | contig 10607 bp, 13 predicted proteins | sample COGITO_mtgs_1105_3_FD_87281 | JGI IMG/M metagenome (GOLD analysis project Ga0115559, IMG submission 87281) | Pelagic marine microbial communities from North Sea - COGITO_mtgs_110506 | ecosystem: Environmental > Aquatic > Marine > Epipelagic | place: Germany:Helgoland, sampling site Kabeltonne... | reverse complement strand
CGAGCCCCTTTTAAATCTCCAGTTGAGGCAACTGAATATCTCTTATTACGCAATTGAGTTTCCAAAGCTTTGCGTATCATAAGCTCATCATCAACCACTACTATTTTCTCAATTGCCACTAAGCTTCAAAGTAAAGAGATTCGAGAACACATCAAGTAATTATCACATGAAATACATCATTTTTGAAAATTATTTAAAAAGCTTTCACTACATTGGTTGGATACCGTTTATTGATGAATTAATAAATAGAAATGAACTCTACATAATAAAAGAGAATGAATTAAATTACCCAAATAATTGTGAGAATTATACGCTTCTGGGTGATGATTATACAAAAAATAAAAAGTTTTTGAGTAAAATCGGATTTGTAGGCTTTAATGATAATATCAATGAAAGATTAGAATATTTTAAAGAGAATAACTATAAGACTATTTTCCGTGAATTCAAATTAGAAGAATTAAGCGGGATAAAAAATTCAGATTACAATTATATACTTGAAAATACTCATCATTTAGAACCAGCGAAAATAAACATAGATATTAATACGGATACTGAAGGCATTTGTAGTAATAATGAAAAAAATAATATTATAGATACAGTTCTTTCAAATATATTCGATAATATTGAAATTAAAAAGATATTAGAAGAATGTATTTGTCCAGAAACTTTATTTTGTATGGGACTTAACGCTCAAGAGATGCATTTCCTAATTGGTAATGGTATCAATGCAAAAGAAATCAGTAATAAAAGGAATCTATCATTTGATAGGTTTTCTATATATAAAAGATTAAACAAAAAAGAAATCCAATCTATAGAGAATGTAAGTTTAAGAGAAAATTTAGAAGTTCTTTTCGTAAATGATCATAAAATGTGTTTAAATAATAAATTTTTCTGTAGAGATTTTTCTTATTTTTATAATTATTTGAATAAAATATACAAAAATGGTTTTGATTCATATATTCGAAGTTTCGTAAAGAAAAATAATTACTGTAATACACTAAATAATCACGCAATAATTAATTTATTTATTATATACAACATTTATATAAAAGATAAAGAAAATATAAATCGTAATTATAATTTAGAAGAATATTTATACAAAAGGTTGTTTAAAAATTTTAATAATTTAAATTTATTATTGATTATTGAAATCATAGATTTAGTGGGCGTTGAACATTTCATAAATAGTTTTCAAGATAATTGTAAATTTATTAAGCATTCAATAAATAGATTAATACTGTACATGCTTAGAATAATAATTTCTTCTTACATTCTTGAATCAAGATTAAAATATAAAGATTTATTTGAACCATACATTAAAAGTATTTTACAAGAATATAGTGATGATGAGCACAGATTTAGTATTTTTAAAATAATTTTTAGTAATATATACGATGTAAATATTCTAAATATAATTAAAGACCCAATTCTTCTAGAAAGATATAGTCAAACTAATATAGTGACAGAAAATTTATTTAAAATAATAAATAATAATGGTATAGTTGATCTAAAACATTGTTCACCTTCGAAAATTATAAATGAAAAGCGATTCACAGAATATAATCTTTTAGGATTATTAATAATTGATACAATAGATTTCAATATTAATAATAATAATTTTGATCTTATTACTAAATATTTTGAAAAAAGAAAATTACATTTAAATCATGAAAGAAATGAAATAATTGGACTATTTATTATTATATTTTTTTCAAAATGCATTAACAGTGAGATTGTAAATTACTTTAAAAATATCCTTGGTATCCACCAATTTCATGAAAACAATTTTAAATCTAGTTCTGTGAATAAAAACCACAAATATCTCTGCAATATTTTCAATGCATAGGAATATTAAATTTCTTGGAATAATACAACCAGGAAGAATTGGCGATATAATAATATGCCTTCCAATTGCCGAATATTATAAAAGTAAAGGATATGATATTATATGGCCAGTTGATAGAGATATTATTAAAAACTTTAAAGGTTATATCAGTTATGTACATTTTATAGAAACTGATTTTAATGTTACCAAATCTATAGATATTTGCCTTAAATTAGGTTGTAATCATATAATAAATCTAACTTTTAGACTTCCTGGTCAGTACAGCAATTTTAATGATTCAATATTCCAACAAAGTTCATTTCATTTTGACGAATTAAAATATAAAATAGCAAATGTATCTTTTAAGAGGAAATACCATCTTAATATTTCGCGTAATTATGCTAAAGAGAATAGCCTGTTTAATTCTCTTAATATTATTGAGAATAATTATGCGATTACACACACTCAAGGTTCTGATAATTACAATGCAGTTTATGACAAAAGAATTGTTAAAGATCTTACTCTTATCGAAATCAATACATGCACAGAAAGTGTATTTGACTGGATACTAGTACTCGAAAAGGCAAAAGTTATCATAACTGTCGATAGTTGTTTTGCCAATTTATGTAACCAACTTAAGATCCAAAAGAATAAGTATTTTTTAAAAAGACCGCATCCTAATGTTGCTCCGTCTATTTCTAAAGATTGGATTATTATCGAGTGAATAAAGTTGCCTTTACAATTGTATTAAATGGTGAATTATTTATCGAGAGACTATATAGGATAATTGCAAAGAACTTTGATCATTGGTATGTTGTTGAAGGAGTAGCAAAAAATATAAACTGCACAAAATGGTGTAAGGAAGTAAGTTCAGATTATCATAAAAATTTTTTATCAATTGACTATACAACTAGATTCCTTGATTCAATATCAAGAAAAAATAACGTTACTGTCATTAGAAAAAAAAATAAACCATGGAATGGTAAATTGGAGATGTGCAATAGTTTCATGCCCCAAATCTCAAACACACTCTTAATGCAAATTGATGTAGATGAATATTGGGATGATCATACATTATCAAAGATTTTCGAATATTGTTCACAGAATAATTTTTTTAATGCTATGCAATTTCGTTGTAATTATTATCTCGGAAAAAACTTAATCGTTGACGCAAAAAATTGTTACGGAGACATGATATGGGATTGGTGGCGTTTATGGTTGATTCGCAATCCAACACTTTTTAAGTCTCATGAACCTCCGTCATTACTTCATCAACCTGTTCAAATCAGCAAGGAGTTCACTGATAAACAAGGATGGAGATTTGATCACTTCGCATACATACATCCATCCCAAGTGAAATTTAAAGAACATTTTTATGGTTATAAGAATGCCTTAAATTCCTGGAATACACTTAATAGTCTCAATGATTATACCAATATTTCTGCTCATAATTATCTTCCCTGGATAAATACAACATGCCCCTTAAAGAAAATCTGATATTTGGCACTAAAAAAGAAGCTTGTGGATTAGGAGATACCTTGCTTCTGACAAGCGTTTGCAAAAACCTGAATTTTAATCCAACTATTCAATTAAGACCTTCAGAGAAACGATTTGGATTATTATTTGATAAACTAGCTAAGTTCGAAATTACATATGAAGTAAATGAGATTCAAGATATAGGAGATGATCATTTTATTTTATCTAAATTAAGGAATTTTTATGAGCATCCAGAATTCTTTGATCTTAGACCTATTGTCCTTCACTGTTGTGATGAATCAGAAAAATGGGCATATGAATATTTACTTGGTCAAAATAAACCATCAGTTGTATATCAACCACAATGCAGCAAGAAATGGCATTACATGCGCTCACTACCCATTAGTCTGCAAAAAGAATTATTATATAATTACAAAAACAAATATAATATTATTGATATGAGTTCTGAAAAATTCAAAAACTTAGAATTAAGTAAATACATTGCTTTACTCAGAAAGTGCGGCAGATATGTTGGTTGCAATACTGGTGATATGCACTTGGCTATTTCGGTCGGATGCCTATGTGAAGTTTGGGAACCAACCTCGTCAAAATTATTTCGGAGTGATAATTGGAGATACGATCATCAAACGATAAAATATTTTAACTTCTAAATGAAAATACAAAATATTGGTTATATGAGTATTCCGAAAAATGCTCACACCTCTATTTCAAATATGCTCCCAATGTTTACAAATTTCCCTGAATTTGATGATGAATGGCTTGAAATTGGAAAACACTACTCTTTGAAAAAGAAAAATAAATTATATTCATTCGATTTTCTGTTCGCCTCAATAAGAAATCCATATGACCGTTTTCTCTCCTCCTACAACGAATGCAAAAAATATGGTTATAATAAAAATGTTTTTTGTTTTGCAGATGATTTTAAGACAAAAAATTTATCAACTATTCAAATTTGGCATACACAACCTCAAACTTTTCATCTACTAATAGAGGATATCAAATTTCTAATAAGAGTTGAAAATATTATGGAAGATATTAATAAGCTTTGCAATTTATTAAACATTGAAAGAAAAAGAAAAATTGTTCATGATAATAGATCGACAAAAAAAGAATTCATTGACAATGATATTAAAAGATTAGTACATGATATTTACGAAGAAGATTTTGACATACTAGGATATTGATTAAGAGAAGATAATTTCAAACATGGAAAATTTTAAAATTTTAAGATTTTTTAACTTAAATAAAATTGATTATTTCGATCATCCATTCAATACAACTATCAAAAATGAAAGACAGATTGAAATACCTGTCGCATTGAGATTTATTGAGAGCAAACATCCAAATAAGATTATTGAGATTGGAAGCGTATTACATCACTATTTTGTTTTAAATCATGTGTCAATAGACCCAACCGACAAGCATGCAACACTGAACGATTATGCTGAGAATATAAATTTTAAAAACAAATCAGTTTTATCAATTTCTACATTAGAACATATTGGTCGTGGTGATTATGGACTTCCAAAAAATAAAACTTTATCGAGCAGTGTATTAAATAAGATATATAATGATTCCTCCAGTTGCCTTATATCGTGGCCAATAGGTTTTAATATTTATCTCGATGAATATGTGAAAGAAAATTCATTTGATTATGTATTCCACCGTCGGAAAACCGACACAGAGTGGGAACTTTCTTTTGATGAAAATAATTTTAATGCTTCATACAATAAACCTTACCATGCCGGAAATTCAGTTATATGGATTTACAAGAACCTATAAGACTTAATCTTGGTTGTGCCAAAGATATTAAAGAAGGTTGGATTAATATCGACAAGAACTACAAGCATCATAATGTATTTAATTATGACATTAAATCATTATCTTTCATTAAAGCCAATACAGTTGAATATATACTTGCAAAAGACATCCTTGAACACATGCCATTCAAAGATGGACTTCGCTCAATTCAAAATTGGTACTCATGGCTTAAGCCATATGGTAAACTACACATTCAAACAACAAATTGGGATCAAATAAAGTTTTCTCTGAACAAAAATTATTGGGATATTTCAACACTTAATGATATGCTTTTTGCTGGACAAAGCTGGATTAACGAAAAACCTAATGATTGTGATTGGCATAAAAGCGTATACTCACTTGATTTCCTTAAAAATTATTGCAAACAATTAGGTTTCTTAATCTTAGAGAGTTCAGAAGACAAATTACCTTGGCACGGCAATTTAAACCTAAATATTACAGTCCAAAAAGGTGAAAAATAAGTTTTACATTGAAGTTGGGGCTCATGACGGATTGTTCCAATCTCAAACTAAGCATTTAGAAGATACTGGAAATTGGTCAGGTATGCTAATTGAGGCAAACTATGAATTATATCGAAAATGCTTGGAAAACCGTTGTTGTAATAAAATATCATAGTTAACAAATGCCTATCGCCTGTAGGATACAATGAAGACAAGATAAAATTCTATGTCTGTGGTGACAGAGATGCGTGCGGGAGGATGGGTGAAAAGTATTTTGTAAACGAAGAACCAAATGGGAAGATAATTGATGTCGAATGTATTCAATTAAACGAGTTATTGAAAATATACAATATTAAGCATGTCGATTTCTTTAGTGTAGATGTAGAAGGTGCTGAACTTGATTTATTAGATAGTATAGACTTTTCATCCGATGTCTATTTTAAGGAAATTCTTATTGAAATACATCATCATATAGAAGATAGAATATGTTATATAAAAGAAAATTACTCAAAAATCTTTAACATTGAAATTATCAAATGCAGTCAAACCCATGTAAAATTGAGAAATATAGATGATAAACATTAATGTTGATGAAGGGTATGCTTTTGACTTTCTTTCTATTCTACAAGTAAAACACGAAACAATAGATTCAAAAGAATTAGAAGAACGATTTACTGAATGCAAAAATTACATATCTAAACAAATAGGCTCAACTCTATTTTCCGAAATTATAAATTCTAAAGAATATAAAAACTGCTATCTAGCAAACCTCAAGACATTCGAAGCGGTTGAAAAAGCAAGATATGGCGAAATAAGTGCCAAGGAAGTCGATACTTGTAATATGATAAGATATGAAGCAAAAGTTAAGTTACAAAAATGTTTTTTTGATTCATCACTAAATGAATATAAAACCTAAATTTAATATTTCCAAACTTTTACTTAGATTAACTGTTATATAGTTTTTGATCTCTGCTATTTTATCTTATTACAATGCTAAGAGTTTTATAAATTCTTGCATTGAAGATTTACTAATTCAAACTATCCACCTTAGTGGTAAACTTCAAATAATTATTATTGATAGTGGCTCAAATGAAAATGAAGGAGAAATCCTTCGAGGCTTTCAAAATAATTACTCAGGAATTAAATATATAAGAACAGATAAGCGTGAATCCCTTTACAAAGCGTGGAACCGTGGGCTAGAGGTTGCATCTGGGGAATATATCACAAATGCTAACACTGATGACCGACACCACTTTGAATGCCTAGAGAGGTTGGTCAATAAATTGGAAGAACATCCTGATTGTGATGTAGCTTATGGCAACCTGTATAGGTCTACTGTAGCTAATGAGACTTTTGATCTTAACGATAAATCTAAACCTTGTTTTTCACAAAGGTACCACCCTGGATCTTTATTGCTTCATGATTTCATAGGTGCCCAACCTGTTTGGCGAAAATCCCTTCATGACAAAATAGGATTGTTTAATGAATCCTATGAAGTTGTAGGAGATTATGAATTTTTTCTCCGTGCTGCTTCGAAAGGGTGTAAATTTATACATGAACCAAAAGCCGAGGGAATTATGCTTTGGCACCAAGGTGCTTTATCCACAAGAGACAGCAAGTGTTTTGAAGAGAAAAATCTACTTTTTGAAAAATACCGGAACCCAAAAAAGATAATTGAATTTTATCAAAGAAATATCTCACCGGAGGTTTTTGATCCGACTATTGATTCATTTCTGGATCTGGGTATTAGATCCTTGTGCTATTTTCCTCAGTTTGCCTCAAATACTCCTCAATTTGACTTTAACTTGGCTAAGAATTGCTTCGATCAATACCTAGACCATTCTGTATTTAAGCACAATCTGTGCTCACTAGACCAAGTTGCAGAATTATCCAGCACTGACAATGAAGGGACCCACATTTTTTACGGGTCTCGAAAAAATCTTCCTACTGAATACGAACTTAAGCAAGTTGCTCCAACTTATTTAAAAAAAGTCGGAATGGAAAAGTTTTATGGTGAGTACCGGGAAAAGTTTGTTTTCAATTCCAGGAAATTCTTTGAATCGCTTTTTTCACATTTACCGATTCAAAACCTAAAACAATACACCAAAGTTTGTATTTTTGGATATAATGAGAGAGGAATAATTCTTGGAAAATATCTCGCCAATCAAGGACACAATAACATTAAATTCATTGATAATTATTTCGGGCAAAATAAAAATTACTCAGAAAGCTCATACTTTGAAATATCTACCTTTGATGATTTAGATTCCTGCATGAATTCATGTTTTATATTAGCAATGAGTTCTCATCATTGGAACAGTACAACTGAGCAAATTCTACTCAAATATCCTGACTCCGAAATTCTAAAAATTGACAAATACTAAAATTTTACACCTTACCACCTATCTCCAAGGAGGTGCAGGTAAAGTTGTTTTGGATTTAGCCAAAAGATCAAAAGCAAAAGGTGGAGTAGCGACAGTTGGATACACTAAAAAGTCAGTCAAAGGATACTGCAACTACCCAAAACACATTGACTCTTTAAAGAAAGAACAAATCAATCAAATTGAATTGCCAACTACATTTGATCGTAATCCTTTAATGATTTCGGATTCTGCCAAATTACTACTGGAAAGATTCCAAAAAAAACCTCCTGATCTTATTCATTGTCATGCTGCAAACCCATCAAGGATTGCACTTGAGTTTAGAAAATTAGCAAACTTAGAAATTCCGGTTATTCAGACCATGCATGGTTGGGGAATTTACAAAACCCCTGAGCAAGAAAAAGAAGATATCGAAACCTTAAACAAAATAGACCATGTGATTTCCATTTCTGAGACCTCCGCTTCACTTCTTAAAACTAAAGGTCTAAAAAATTTTAGTTCTTCGGTAATTTATAACGGAGTTGAAGATCGTAGTCCTCAGAGAGGAAAAATTGCTGATAATAATTTACTCGAGATAACAAAACTTCAAAAACAAGGTTTCTTTATTGCAGGAATTGTAGGTACTCTTGACGAAAGAAAGAACCAACAACTTGTCCTTGATGCAATTAAAACTCTCCCAAAAGATATTAAGATTAAATTTTTCTTTATTGGAGAGGGAGAAATTGAGGAAATGTGCAATATTGCAAAATGTTACAATATTGAAGGGCAGGTTCGTTTATTAGGTTACAAAAAAGATAGCAGAGCATTCATCGATCAGTTCGACTTGTTAATTTGCTCATCGAAGTCGGAAGGTGGTCCTCCCATAGTAATAATGGAAGCATTCTCATCAGATACATTAGTTCTTGCTTCCAATACACGGGAGCACAAAGAAGCAATAATGGAAGGAATGACAGGGTTTTTATTTGAATCCGATGACATTTCTGACCTCAAAGAAAAAATTATTAAAATCTACCAAATGGAAAATTCTAATAAGATTACATCCACGGCTTATAAATTTTATGAAGATAATTTTTCTTTTGAAAAATCTTTTGCTGAATATGAGAAAATTTATGAGAAGTTGATTAATACTAATATCGTAAGATCCTGTGTTTCTTAATTATTTTATATCTAATTAGCTTATTTATTTTACTTGCGTCAAAAATCTTGTTGATAATACATTCATGAATTCCGTCCAAAACAAAACATCCTCCCTCAAGTGGGCAATTGATGAGTTGTCTAAGCAACGGGAAGATTTGGATGCAAAGCTTAAGATTGCTCATAAAAGAGATGAGACCAATGCCTTAATTGATGAGGTGATGGCTCAAAGAAAAGCTTTGGAACAAAGAATCTCTGCTCTTAAGGACGGCCTGCGTGTGTCCTCTGATTTGGTAGATGCACCCTGCACTGATTTGGAATCTGAGATAGGTAAGATTGACGAGAAGTTAGAAATCGCACAAGAAAGGCTTCAAGCTATTGAACAGGAGGAATACCTTGAAGAATTAGGCAAAAAGTTGAACCGCTCGCATTCTCCCGAAGCTGAAAAATCTTCCAACTTGCCTAATATCAACAGTGAAGCACAAGTAGATTCATTCGTGGAGGATCTTGAGGTTTCGAATCAAACTTCTGAACCTCAATTCTCCTCATCGCTTCAGAAGAACCCTCCACTTACTGAAGAAATATCCCAAAATTCTTCTTTTCCCGAATCTTCGACTCCCACACTAATGAAAGCCACATCCAACCGAATCCAAGCCACAGAAATAGATAAACCTATCCAAGAAAAATCTGTCGAGGAAACAACTAAAACTTTGGCAATGGACAAGACATCGGCAGCGTCCCTCGAGGAAACGGCTAAGATTCTTGGTATTGAGCCTGATTTCTTAGCGGAGAAGGGGTTGCAAGCAATTCTCAGAATGATTGCGAGAAAGGGTGGGAAACTAAGCTTTCCGCTTGAAGTCGATCAAATCGACTAAATTTTATAACATTTCGTATTAAAACCCGCTTCTGCGGGTTTTTTTTGCTTAGTATTGAATGCTAAATTCCGAAAAATGAGCATCCCCAGCTCTCTCATCTATTTTGATCTCATGCCAATAATCCTGCATTCGATCGTTTACCTTTTCTACCATGCCTCTCACTTCCTTACCAGTGCCTTCGACCACGAGTTCAACTGTCCCATCTGACAAGTTCTTTACATAACCAGAACAAGAAAAAAACTTAGCAATTTGATTAACCTGCCACCTAAAGCCAACCCCCTGAACTCGGCCCGTATAGAAAACGGTTGCCCTAATTGAGCCTAGTTGACTTTTCTGTATGCTGCTGTTTTCCAAAAATCCGTTTGACCAATACCCATATTACGGTGAGTTTGAATACACATTGCAAGTCCGCAAACCAAACAGATGAGCCAATACGACTTTGACAGCAACCAAGAAGGTGATTGGGAAGAGCCAGAAAATACGGCTTGGAATGAAGCCGATTGGCAATCCTACATTCGCAAGTCAGACCGCGAGGTGTCCTCATTCATTACCGCTTATAATAGATGTCGAAACGAACCTGATCGATTAGAAGCGACCTCCAAAATAATGGGATGGGCGAAAGAGGATTGGACTT
>Ga0115559_1002983_pt1 | contig 10612 bp, 8 predicted proteins | sample COGITO_mtgs_1105_3_FD_87281 | JGI IMG/M metagenome (GOLD analysis project Ga0115559, IMG submission 87281) | Pelagic marine microbial communities from North Sea - COGITO_mtgs_110506 | ecosystem: Environmental > Aquatic > Marine > Epipelagic | place: Germany:Helgoland, sampling site Kabeltonne... | reverse complement strand
CTGTATTTTTTGGAATAAAAAATTTTCTGACTTCGGGCATTTTTACTACTGGCTGATCAATACTGTCAAGAACTTCGGATTGATAATTTTTAGGCTTCGTTGGATCCATTTCGCAGGAAGACACAGAAAGAATAAACACCAGGCCAATACTCTTTAAAAAGGTGGAATTCATAACAAATTTTGTAAGGTATTAATTTGTAATAATAAGATCATAAAAAACAACAACTGCAACAAAAACAGATGATGCGCAAACCAATGTTTAAGTTCTACCTTCCAGTAATGGAATAAAAACTGAAGCGGTAAGGCAACTAAAAACCATCCTATATAATTTTGTGTAGGAGCAATTCCACCGTCAAACTCCCAAAAATCAAGAATGGGTGCTATGGGCTCAATCATAAAGTCTAAGAGAAGCATTAGTCCCAATCCGATTATTATTCTAGGAATTAGGTGGTCGTATAGTTGAGCTGCAATTGCGGCAGAACAAACGGTTAAAATCGTCCAGTTTGCTCCGATCAAAAGCGGTACACCAAAAAGCTTCCACCCAAGGGCTTCACCGTATTGGTAGAATCCAAAAATATACCCAAAATTTACACCGAGTATTTCAGCGAGCATTCCAACCATAAAACTCATGAATGCGATCTTAACAAACCCAGGCGTTTTCCAACTTACTAATAGAAGGAGAAAAAAACATAGAGAAAGGTTGAGGGGTGTCGCAGCAACAAACCATTGCGAATTCCCATAAAGAATTCCTATAATTCCACTAACGTGAAACAGCCAAATAATCGCTATGGCTATAAGCTGAACATCAAGGAGTTGTTTTAGTTTCATTAGAGTAACTCGGGTATTTGATCTGAAACAATTTTTGCAGACAATAAACAGAGCGGAATCCCTCCTCCGGGATGCACGCTTCCACCACAAAAATATAGTTTTTTAATTTGTTGTGAGAAATTAGGGTGTCTTAAAAATGCTGCCATACGGTCGTTGCTAGACGAACCGTATAAAGCACCCTGATGGGATTGTGTTTTTTGTTGAATCATTGGGGGTGTCAAAAAATCTTCTTCAACAATATAATCTTCCAAATTGACTCCTAAAATTAAGTTTATTTTCTTGATAAAACTGGCTCTAATCGAAGCTCGTAATGCATCCCAATCTTGTCCTTTATCTGCGGGCGTATTGATCATGACAAACCAATTTTCACATCCCGTTGGAGCATCAGTAGCAATATCTTTGGATGTTATGTTTACATAAACCGTTGGGTCTTTCGATACGGTCTGCTCTTCAAAAATTGCTTTGAACTCTTCCTTGTAATCCTTTGAGAAAAAAATGTTGTGCAAGTCCAATTCTTTGAATGTTCTGGAAATTCCTAAATAAAAAATAACCGCAGAACTGGACCGTTCTTGTTCTAAGGTTTTTACTGGAGCAACAACTTGAGGTAATAAATATTGATAGGTAGGGTATACATCCATATTGGAGCATACCTGGTCTGCGGCATAAAACATCTTTTCGGTTTTCACACCCAAAACTTTGCGCTTTTCAACAACAATTTCGTTCACTTTTTCATTAAAATGAAAAACTACACCCTGACGCTTAGCAAGCTCAAATAAGGAAGTTGTTATGGATTCCATCCCTTTCTTAGGGACAAAGGTGCCGTAATGTTCTTCTAAGTGCTGCACTAAAGTCATGATCCCAGGGGTTTGGTAAGGATTGGACCCGTTATAAGTAGCGAAGCGGTCGTAGAATTGCACTAAATGTGGTTCTTGAAGCTGTTCTTCGTTTACTTGATGTAGGCTTTTACCAATTTCTAAAGTGCGTACATTAAGAATGGCCTTAACCGTTTCTGGATTTAAAAAAGATTTGAGTTGATGTAAGGAACGTTTTAAGAAAATAGACTCGGTTAAATCATACTTCTTTTTTGCCTTCGTCAAATAAGCTTTTAAGGTTTTTGAAGGAACACCCAACACCTGTTCAACTTCAGATAAAAACCGATCGGAATCGTCGTAGGCTTTTAGTCGAGTTCCGTCTTCCCAAAAATAATTGCAGCCAACTTCTTTTTTAGTATACTCAAAATGGTGTTTCGGATCTTCATCACACAGCTCAAAAAGTTCTTCTACAAATTGGGGCATGGTAAATAAGGAAGGCCCAGCATCAAAACGATAGGCACCTAGACTGAAAGTACTTAATTTTCCGCCTGGATAAGCGTTCGCTTCAAAAACAGTTACAGCATATCCTTTTTTAGCTAAACGAATACTGGTTGCAATTCCCGCAATTCCCGAACCCACAATGATTACTTTCTTACTCATAAGTCACATCATTTAAAAGTTCAAAACGAGAAAACAAATCTTCTTTATACCACTTCTTTTTTCGCGTGTCTTTTACTATTTTAGAATGCGCTTTACCTTTGTAAGCAAAGGTATGAACCGCCTCTAAGTTTTCCCAAATACTGATTGTTGCTTGTTGAATGAATGGCCACTCGCCAATGCCTTTATAGAAATGAACCCCTTTAGCGGCTTCTATTGCCTTGCTGGCTTTTGGTACTGCTGCCCAAAACGATAGTAAACGGTTCCAACGCAAGGTAGCGCGCGTAATGATAGCAATCTTACCCTGAGGCATATCTTCTTTAGCAACATTGAGACCAAAAGGGTTTTCGCCGCTCCACTTTCCGCTACTATGCAAAGGACGCAGGCTTAAGGTTCTTATTTTATTGCTGCGTTTTTTATATGCTTTAATGAAATTACTGGAATCAAAAAATGCTTGGGCATTTGCTTCGCTCTCCCATACGCCCAAAAAAGCATAGGTTGAGAAGTCGGGAAACAAACTAAACCCAGCACCGGCTCCCGTACCCATAAGCTTCGAAAACACCAAGCCTTCAATCTTATGGAATGTAAAAGGAGCTGTTCCCATTTGCTTAAAGGCCCAAAATCTATTGGAATTAAAATGGAATAGTGTCAGCGTTGTAAAGTTTTTCATAAATAAAATAAACACAATAAAGATAGGAAGAGTAGTTAGCAAAAGCGAAAAAAAACAAGGGGATTTAAACCTTGCTATTTCTTCTAATAAAACATGAATCTCGTGTCAAAAGATTTTAGTAATTTTGAACTAATAAAAAGCTATATCTATGACTACTACTTTTGTTGCTAATGTTGTTATTATTACTTCCATACTGGTAGTAATTGCGATCATAAGAGATTTATCCAAGAATAATTGAAGTCCTTTAATTTATTTGATCGTTTCATTTACGTATTGATTATCGTAAATGTATTTGCTATGGTACTTGAATCTCATTTGAGTTTAAGAGTTGCCTATGGTACCTATTTCTACGTCTTTGAATTTATTTCTATACTGATTTTTTCGGTAGAATACCTCTACCGTATCTATAATGCATTTGTTACAGAAGGTAGAAAAGGAGTTGCAAACTATGTTTTCAGTTTATTTGGACTCATTGATTTGATTTCTATACTCCCGTTTTACCTGAATCAATTCATAAAGCTGGATGGTCGATTCCTTCGAATATTAAGGTTGTTTCGATTGACTCGTATTTTCAAACTAGGAAGGAACAGCAACTCACTGCGAGTATTTACAAAATCTTTAGCTGGAGTAAAGGCAGAACTCATATTCACCTTATTCCTTTCAGTTTTAACCATACTTTTTTCAGCCTCGGCTATCTACTATTTAGAGAATGAAGCACAGCCTGAAAAATTCTCAAGCATAACGGAGTCAATCTGGTGGGCTACAGTATCCCTTGCCACTGTAGGTTACGGGGATGTTTATCCAGTAACTGTAGGTGGAAAACTGTTTGCTACATTAATTTCACTTGTTGGAATTGGAGTAGTTGCTATCCCAACTGGCGTAATCAGTGCATCTTTTGTTGAAGAAATTCGGATTGAAAAAGAAAACCGAAAAAAAGAAAACAATTAAATTCAACGACAATAACGCTCAAGGCTTGGCCTGAATCAATTAGTACATCTTTACTTTTATGAAAAAAAACATCATCATTATTGGATCTGGTTTTTCTTCTATATCTGCTGCCTGTTACCTTGCAAAAGCTGGTCATACGGTTCAAATATTAGAGAAAAATTCTACCCCAGGTGGACGTGCACGCCAATTTAAAAAGGATGGTTTTACCTTTGACATAGGACCTTCTTGGTATTGGATGCCCGATGTTTTTGAAAAATTCTTTGGGGATTTTGATCGAAAGGTTAGCGACTACTACACCCTTGAGAAATTAGATCCAGGATATGAAGTGTACTTTGATCAAATGGAATCGATTAAAATTGGAGATACCCTTGAGAAAATCTATACCGCATTTGAAGCTGAAGAAAAAGGAAGTGCTGTAAAGTTGAAGAAATTCATCAAGAAAGCTGAAGACAATTACAATATTGCCATCAAAGATTTGGTCTATCGGCCTGGGATTTCACCTTTGGAATTGGTTACTCCTGCAACCATTAAAAAAGTAGGCTACTTCTTAAGTACCATAAAAAAAGAAGTCACAAAAGAATTTAAAAACGAACGCCTTGCACAAATTTTGCAATTCCCAGTTCTTTTCCTTGGAGCAAAACCCAGCAATACGCCTGCCTTTTACAATTTCATGAATTTTGCAGACTTTGGTTTAGGCACCTGGCATCCCGATAAAGGAATGTATAGTGTAGTCGAAGGAATGGTCCAGATGGCCAAGGAACTTGGAGTACAATTCAGTACAGGTCAAAACGTAGAAACCATCTGTGTTGAGAATGGAAAAGCTACTGGTGTGATCGCCAATGGAGTGCCCATTGATGCCGATGTTGTTGTTAGTGGTGCCGATTACAACCATTCGGAATCCCTTCTAAAACCTAAAGAAAGAGGATATACCGATGCTTATTGGGATAAAAAAGTGTTTGCCCCTTCCTCTTTATTGTTTTTTATTGGTTTGGATAAGAAAGTTGAAAACGTATCCCATCATACCTTATTTTTTGATGTAGATTTTGATGCGCATGCGCGAAGTATATACGATACGCCTGAATGGCCAAAAGATCCGTTATTCTATGGAAACTTTCCTTCCATAACGGATAGCGCTATGGCTCCTGAAGGAAAAGAAGCTTGCTTTTTATTAATTCCAATTGGTCCTGGAATTGAAGATACCCAAGAGATGAGAGATCAATATTTCGACATGGTTATCGAACGGCTAGAGCACCTTACAAAACAATCCATCAAAGAGGCTATTTTGTTTAAGGAATCCTTTTGTGTGAACGACTTTGTTAGCGAATATAATTCCTATAAAGGAAATGCTTATGGTATGGCGAATACCCTACTACAGACAGCATTTTTACGCCCTAAATTAAAAAGTAAAAAGGTAGAAAACTTATTCTTTACGGGTCAGTTGACGGTTCCGGGTCCTGGAGTTCCTCCGGCTCTGATTTCTGGGAAGCTGGTAGCCAGCTTGGTCGACTAAACCACCACCAAACAACTACAATTTCCGTTTCTTTTTCGGCTATAACTTGGTTTAGTACTTTGATGTTTTCTTGTAAGTTGGCATCATAATCCTCGAGCTGTTCTCTGATTTGACGCCAAAGTTCAATTCGCTTGAATAAATTGTATTTAATGAAATAGTCCCTTTGAATGTATTTTCGATTGCTAACCCAAAAAGCTGTATCCTCAACGTCTATTTCTTTTAAATCAAATACCCATTGATGTCCTAATCGATAAGAAAAATCATCAATAAAGCCTTTTTCTTCTTTATCTGTGTTTGTTATTAAATACTTTAAATCTGTACCATCGTAGTTATTGTTGATCAGGCGACCTATATCCGAGCCTAAAAATCGAAAGGTTCCATCCAGCTTGATGGCATCATATACAACTCGAGGTGGATTGAATGCATCTCGATTGGTATAATAAGTCATTGGAGCATAATGAAAACCTTCGTCCGATTCGTAACTTATAAAAACACTGTCATTATCTTGATCCCAACGTAGATATTGCTCGTAGTACATTTCCGTGACCCATTCGTTTTGACCTATATATTCTAAAGTATATTCGTGCATATCAATCAACTCATCACGAAGACCAATGAGGTTATCAATATTGGATTCTCGATCACCAAAATTCTCTCCCTGTTGCTCTACAGAAAAAGAAACTAGTACCCCAAAAAATACAATTAGGAATTCTACAAACCCTTTTTTAAATCGATCAAAAAAGTCTTGGTAAGAAAAACGATCGCCCAGCGTTATCAGTCGTAAATACCAACTCAGCTTTTCTCGATCTAGTTCTTTCTTTTTAGCCATAATGAATATAGTACTGTAAATCTAATAATAATATGGTAAACTACTCTTCTAAAGAAGTAAAAGGCTTTGAAATATCAAATATTTCTTGAATTAGACCAATTAATATTTCCTCAAAAGAGGATAAAATTTCGGTGTTTAACTCCTCTATAGCCAAACCCTTAACCTTAGATTTTATGCCAAATGGCATGACATATGCATCCATATTTTTAAAGCTAATGATTCCAGTAACAAGAGTTTGTTCTGTTTCTAAGAGGGCTTTGTTTACGTATGAATAGAGTAGAATTTGAAAAAGAGGAAGTCGTTTTGTGTCGCCTTTAAAAACATCCCAATCTGATATCCTGAGCTTAGCTGAGTCAACTTTACCTGATTTATAATCAATAATGCGGAGTACTCCGTTGTACCGATCAATTCGGTCAATTTTCCCTTTCAAAAGAATTTCCCCAACTCCTTCTACTACCAATGGATACTCAAATACTTGTTCTAACTCCAAAATCGTCAATACATCTCCCTTTTGAATTCGTTCTTTCTCGACTTTGAACAGCCTTAAGATACTCTGTTCTAAAGCATGAAGCATCAAGAGACTTTTACCTGTTACTTTTTCGTCTCCCCCAAAAACTTTACGATAGTGCTTTAAAAGTGTTGGGGCTGTTTCCTGTTCCATAACCTTATAGTTCTCTAACGTTAAGGGCTTCTTTAAAAAGGGGGTGTAAAGCTCTTCAAGAGCGTCGTGGGCAATGGTTCCACTATCCATCAAAGACAGAACATTGTCTAGGGAGTTGTTTTCTCTGACCCCAAGAACTTTTTCTTTATAGAAGCGTAGGGGATCTCTCAAATAAACACTCAATGAGGAGGGCGAAAAACCTGCACTAGCTTTACGGTGAAGAATTTCGAGAACTTCGGGGGTTTTATATACTTCTATTTTGTTGAATTCAGGACTTTGGGTTGGGGCTGACTCAAACTGCTCCGTAAGCTTGTGTTGGGGTAAGCCCAAAAAGCGCAATTGATGAATAAACCTACTCGGTTCTCCAGAATTAAGCCCTTCGCTTTCGGTATTATAAAGTAATGTAATGTCCTTTGCTCGTTGTAATAAACGATAAAAGTGATAGGTGTAAATCGCATCATTATCTAAAAAGGTAGGTAGACCCAACTTTCGTTTTATAGCAAATGGAAAAATACTTTGTGAAGATCGACCCATTGGAAGAATTCCTTCATTTACATTGGTAAGAATAATGGTGTCAAAATCTAAAACCCGAGTTTCTAACATCCCCATGATTTGTACCCCTCCCATTGGGTTTCCTTTATAGTCAACCGATAATGACTGTATCAACTCATTCCACAAAAAATGAATTCCACGCATATTGTCAATCGATTGGAGTGTATCACCCATATTGATTAACTGCTGCACAATTTCTTGGATTAATGTAAAATAGGTGGGATACAAGATGTGTTCTGAACGATTTTCTTTTTTAAAATATTCTTGGATCGCAACTGTAAAAGTAAAAATCCGATGGACAAAACTAGGAACAGCATCAAAGGGGGAGAAAATTAAAACCCCTATCGGGTGCTCTAATAGTGGCTGTAATTCTTTTGTTCTTAAGATCGCTTTATTAGAATTTGACAGGGAATCTAAAAAAGTAGAACCCTTATTTGAATTGATTTGTAAAACATCGCGAATCCAATCAAAACTTAAAACTCGAAGGACATCTTGATAAGAAAATCCAGACCCTGAAGCCTTAAGATGCATTTCAAAAACATGATTAAAAAAGGAGGCAACTGGAGTATTCAATAAGGGATAGCCCATCGTTACATTCCACTGATCAACTTCTGCTGGAAGCCCCGACAAAATTGGTATTAAAATAGATTCATTCCCCAAAACAAGAGCTGTTTTGGCAAGTGCATCGGAATCTGATGCGGTTTTTTTCAAAAGGGAAGCTGCGTATTTTGCCTGACCAATATTTTTTGGAACTCCGACAATCTTAATCTCTTTTGGCTTTTCAAAATGAGAGGGGAATTCTGGTTTTTTTTTACGCCTATAATAATTCCACTCCTTGTGGTGGCGTTGTATAAAACGACCTGCTGCGTGTTGTTGATCTTGAAAAAAGTATTGATCAATATCCCAAAGCACTTCTGCTCGATCTGCTTCTAAAAAGGCTTGCAGTAAATTTGATTCTGCCGTATTGAGGGCGTTAAACCCTATAAAATAATGTTTCTTATTGGTGTTTTGTAGGTATATTTCAACCGAATCTACGGCTTCTCTGTACAACATTCCCAAGCTTCCCATACCCTTTGAAGTCAAAGAGTTTTTGTGCAGTTCAAAGTATTTGGCTAATGATTGCCAAAAAAATTGCTGTTTCTCAAAGGTTGTATCATCTTCTAAAAGAGTTTCGATAGCGTGATATGAACTTAAGAATTCAAATGCAGCACCCACTTCAATGAGGTAAGCATCTAAATCAGAAAAGTCTTTGAGAAGAGCGGGAGCCCAGCGTATAAATTCTTCGAAAGAATCCAAATACGCTTTTGGGGTATTGGCGTTATAGATTTCATAAAAATCGATAAGAGCAGCTGGAGATCGAGCTAACTTTAGGGTAGATATTTCTTGAATAAACTCTTCAATACTGAATATTTTAGGGGATAAAATTGGAGTGGTCAATTGGGCAGTAAGAGCGTCTTTAAAAAAAACACCTGCTCTTCTGCTGGGGAGAATAATGATTAGCTCATCGATAGTCGAATGACTAGAGAGAATTTCAGATACAGCTTCTTCTAAAAATGTTTTCACCCTTAAAAATAAAGAAATGATATCAAATTACTAGACATTGATTTAAATAGATGTAAAAAAAAGCCTTGCGATCGCAAGGCTTTTTTTTAAGTATGTAGATGTTCTAATTTTTTCCAACGGCAAATTGAACTCTTCTATTAATTTTTCTTCCTGCAGCACGGTTGTTATCTCCAATAGGCTTTTCTTCTCCAAAACCTACAGTAGAAATACGACTTGTATCTGCACCAAGAGCAGTTAAAGCATCCTTAACAGAAGCAGCACGCTCTTCGGATAGCTTTTGATTGTAGACTTTACTTCCATCGCTTGAGGCATAACCTTCAACAACAACTTGACTTTTTGGGTAACTGTCTAATATTGATTTTATTTTAGCTAAAACAGCCTGAGAATCTTCTCCGGTAATTGTTGAACTTTCTGCTCTAAAACGAATCATTGAACCTTCAGTATTCAATTCAGCAATTATTGCATCAGGAATAACAGGACATCCATTATTAGATGGAGGACCAGCTAGTGTCGGACATGCATCATCTTTATCTGCAACTCCGTCGGCATCGCCATCTGGCCAAGGGCAACCATTGTTTGCAATCGATCCAGCTTCAGTAGGACAGGCGTCGTCTTTTTCATTGATACCATCTCCGTCAGAATCAGGACAACCGTTCATAGCAGCAGTACCCGCTAACTCAGGACAAGCATCATTGATGTCGGATATCCCATCGCCATCAGTGTCAGGGCATCCATTCATTTCAACAGAACCTGCAGCTTGTGGACAAGCATCATAACGATCCGCTATACCATCACCGTCAGTATCAGGACAACCACCAAATTCTTCTAAGCCTGCAACTTCAGCGCATTCGTCATATTGATCATATACTCCATCTCCATCGGTATCGATACCACCGAATTTAAATGCTACCCCAAATACATGTTGAAAATGTTTTACACCTTCTGTTTCGAATGTATGCTTGTAAGCTGTTTGATAGGTAAATCCAAAATTATCATTAAACCAGTAATTTAAACCAGCGCCAAGATTAAAAGAAGGAGTCCCATCACCAGAAAACCAAGTGTAGCCTCCACCTAATTCAACAAAAGGATCCCAAGTTGAAGTTCCTTCTACTAGAGAACGACGTACAATAAGATCTATTGATTGATATGAAAAATTATTCGATGTGTCGTTTCCAATTTTAGTAATATCATTTAAAGATAAACGCCCTCCAATTGAGAATCCATCGCTCAGAAAACGATTAACTCCTAAAGCAGTTGCTGCAGGAAGGATGTTCCAATGGTCTCTAGTGTTGAAAAATTGACTAAACCATTTTCCTTGAGGGCCATAAAGATCTGAAGTAGGTAGGTTTGTAGGATAGGCATCAACGGCGTTAGCTCCAAGTGTGATGACCCATGGGTTGTTTGCGTCTTGGGCATTAGCATTAGAAAATGCTAGTGTAAATGCGCAAACAATTAAGATTTGTTTGAGTGTTTTCATCATATATTTGTAATTAATTTATGATTGGCTATTTTGCAAAAGTAATTATATTCGGTGAATTTCCAAAAAATTAAGGCGGTTTTCTCCTCTTTAAGAGGGGCTTAG
>Ga0115559_1002975_pt1 | contig 10628 bp, 28 predicted proteins | sample COGITO_mtgs_1105_3_FD_87281 | JGI IMG/M metagenome (GOLD analysis project Ga0115559, IMG submission 87281) | Pelagic marine microbial communities from North Sea - COGITO_mtgs_110506 | ecosystem: Environmental > Aquatic > Marine > Epipelagic | place: Germany:Helgoland, sampling site Kabeltonne... | reverse complement strand
TAATGCAATAATACTTCCAACTCCACTTGCTACCATTATAATGTATAAGATTTCTTTACTCATTTTTGTTTTGGTTTATGATTTCATAATCTTCTTTTTGTACCCAAGCATATATCCCATGACCACCACATATACCTAACTCTCCTGTTCTTTCATTATAAAGATTAGGATATTCATCAGTAGTTTCATAACCCACTTTGTGAGGTGAGTATCCATCAGATGCTTCTTTTAATAGTCTGAATTTTAGTATTTCACTCATCTTTGTCTATATTTAATTATTTCCAGAATAACAACTATTGTTAAATTAATAGAAGTTATTACTAATAGTATTTCAGTTGGATTCATCTTTGTTTTTATTTAGGTCCTGCGTCGTATGTAGCCCAAGAGGTACACCCACATAACGTACATTCTACTCTATGATTTGTTATTCCTTGAACAATTGTTTTATATCTTCCACTCAATATTGGTCTATGAATAAAGTAACATTTAGTCCATTTTAGTATTTTATTTATCATTTTTGTTTCATAAACTCGTTATACATATCTTCGTCACTGTAGTGGAAATACTTCTCAGCATTTTCCGGAGTATCATTCTCTTTCATCCAGTGGTAAAATTTAATTGCTTCTTCCATATCTTTTAGTTTTTACTATTCTTCTGGTCCATGCATTTTTGGTGCACCTTCGTCTGCCCATCCTTTTGAAGTAGTAATCTTTTCTCCTGGTATGGCTGTTATCTTAGTTCCTTTTAGCCTGCATGTTCCTCCTTGCTTAGCAATCTTCTTAAACAGTATAATATCTCTCTCTGTCCAGTTATGTGATAGCTGTAATATTCTCTCTCTTGTTACTACTCCTTCTTCTTCTACTATGAAAGTAGATGTCTTTGTAACTGATACTAATTTTAATTGTTTCATAATTTATCTCTTCTTTTACCTCTCTTGGTAGTTCCTGATTTACTCTTTTCTCCTAATACTCCAATCATCTCTCTATATGCTGATGTTGGTTCTTTACCGTTCTTAGATAGTTCTAATACAACCTCTCTATATATTGGACTCATTAATTCGCATCTCATACCTAAATATACGAATAATAACTAGTAGTACCTACGGATTTTACATAAAAAAAGGAATAAGTTTTACCTTATCCCTTTCCTTTAACTGTTATTTACTACTACTTAGCCTGTAATTTCCATAGTTATTGATGTTGGAGTAATTTTGTCGGCAATAGCATTAGCGATATTGTCCTCAATCGATGTTACACCCTCTGATCCTATTGCAGCTTGGGTCCAGCTTATTGCAATTTCATTAGTTAAGTCTTCGAATGGGATGAAGTCAGTGATGTCGCTAACGTTTAGTTGTTGTGTTCCGATGTTAGTAGCTGAGTAAGCGTTACCTTCTGGATCTAATTCGGATGAAGATCCTGTTACGATCCAGTGTACGTTGTACACTACATCTGTATTTTCTCCATCTAGTGGGTATACGTCTACTGTTTTGCAATTCCAATTGTAAGTAATCATCTGTTTTTGTTTTTGTTTAAGGTTTGTTTTTTTGTTTTTCTTTTTTTTGTGCTTTGTTTTATTTTTTCTCTTCTTTTTTTTACTTTTTCTTTTCTCTTCTTTTTTCTTTATTTTAAGCTCTTTAGTTTTTTTCTTTACCATATAACTTTAATACCTGAATATTTATTTTAGGTTTCGCTCCAGGATGTTTCCGGATATTCTTTGTTGTTTTTCCTACACCATGTAAAAAAGTCCGGTTCATTAACATAATAAGCCCAATGTAGTAGGCTTTGCTGTATTCTAGGACTGGTATTCCAATCCCCGGTAGTGTATATTCTTTTATAAATAGCATTGCGCCACCTTCCACTAGGTCCGCAGAAATCTCTCCATCTATTAACTTGTCTTTCATCGTCTGAGTGTCTTCTTCCGTTGTAGTATTTTATGTACCATTCAAACCATCCGTAAGGATCATCTTCATGCATCCACTTCATCTCCTTCCAATACTCGTAAGGCATTCCACTCCGGATCTTAAACTTATTACTGCTCGGCTTATACTTCTCTCCTAAGTACAGGTGAGGGGATACATTGGAGAGTGCTTCTTGAAATAAACTCTGGTAGTCGTAGTCTCCTTCTAGTACCTCTACCCCGAAGTAAGATCCACCGAAAATACCTTCGTTGAGCATTTCGCTTGGTGTTAGCTTTGGGTTAAATGTATCCATACCTCTACCTACTTTTACATATTTTTAAACATACTTACTATAAAAGCCAATAGACTTACAGGCCAAAGTACTATATGGAATATTCTCTCTAACCACGTCCAAGCTTGTCCGTACTCTCCTTCTAAATTCTTAGTTGTAAAGTACTCTAACCATCCACTAAATAGGATGCCTACTATTACGTATAGAAATACTTCCATCTACCTGTAAATTACTAAACGTGTACTACCACTTAAACTTAGTAGCTTTTTTTCTATCGACCTCCCTCTAGGTTTTCTAGATAGTCGTTGGAAAGTTATTCCGCCTATTTCTAAGTGCATACCTTCTAAGACTGTATCTGCTATCTTAGCGTTAATTTTTAATGATGATACATAATACTGTTCTAATACTTCCATAACTTATTTATTTACTTATTAATTTACTTTTCTTAACTTACCAATCAAATAGACTGGGGTGTACATAATAGCGAAAGGCAATAAAAAACACGCTACTAGCGGTGCTGCTATCCAGTACGTAGCTAGCATATAGAATATATCTACACTCTCCTTTTCCGGATCATTCCAATAATACATTGCAGAGATTATACCTATTAACTGTCCTATTACCATACTAGAGAGCATAACTACCCCTAGTGTTTCTTTAACTAAACTAACTGCACTTACATCCATAACCTTTATTTAATTAATATTTTTTATAGTTTATTTATTTCTTTTTTAACTTCTTCCAAAAATACGATATCAAAAAACCTTAAATCAAAAGCTAACATCTCATCTACACAAATCAATGCACATTGTTGAGGTTGTTTATCTCTAAGTGAGTAAACTAGGTCTCCAAACTCATAATTAAGTAGCTTATAGTATGTACTTACTAACTCTTCTGCTTTTTCTTTTGCTGTCATAATTTTTCTATTTCTTTTTTAACATCTAAATAATAAGCTTCATAAACAGAATCTATATGAGAATTAAGTATTACATCTACACAAATTAATGCAGATTGTTTAGCTATTGCTCTTGAAGGTATATCTGTTTCCATTAAAAACGTCATACATAAGTTATTTGCTTTATCTTTTGGTGTCATAGTCTATTCACTTTTACAATTATTCCTATGTTTGTCAAACCACCCGCCGCACTTACATTTAATATAGTATACTGCTGGTGCTATTATAGGAGTGGATGCAAAGGCAGTCCAAATGTTTGGATGCCAATGCTCTCCACATATCCCTAATGTATGTTTGATTACCTCTATCATTATACTAAAGCTGTTGCTAGTCTGAAAAGTTGTTTGTTAACCTCTAGGTCTTTTTCAAAACTCTTAATAGCTCTTACTTTACGAACCTTAGCTCCTTTTAAAGCTGCATGGAAATCTCCTTTAGTAATCTTCTCTTGAATAACATTAAAGGTTCTCCATAAGTCATCTCCTTTATCAGCATCACGTTTTGGCTCTAGAATATCTACTAAGGTTTCTTGATCATACTCAAAGTCTTTTGCTTTGTCTGAGTCAGGAGTAATTCCAGCTCGTACTAACATAGCATCAAGAGCTAATTTTTCTCTCTGTTCCTTTGTCAGTATTTTACTCTTCATCTTATTTAGGACCTCTACCTTATTAGGTAAGTCCAGTACAGCCTGTGATATTACATTTCTCAACTCTTCGAAGGTATATCCTTTATGTTTGATTTTAAAGTCTGAGAATTCCTCGTCAGCTACTACGAGTCCGTTAGAGCAAACTAGCCTGTATATTCCTACAGAGAACTTAAACGCCTGTAACCCGTCATGACTATTTGATAAAATAATTCTTGGAAATGCATCATCTCCGTCTTTACTCTTAATCATGATGTCTGGGTTTTGAAACGTAACCATATGCTTAGAAAAGATAGTATCTTTACCTCTATTTTTACGCATGGCTGCTGTAACTGGTTTCCAGCCTAGCTTACCTAGATCGTCTATAATTGTTTCTGTATTTACAAATAAATACTTATTTGTAACGTTTGGATTTGTTGGAGCAGTTTCAAATGCTACAGGGCAAATCTCTTTTACTTGGTCTTTTGTAAGGTAAGTACCTAACCCTTCGTTAAAATTTTGAATTAAATCTGACATAACTTTTATTTTATATTAATTAAACTTCCTATACCTAAAGATAAGAATAAATAAGGTAGTAGGCAACTATTTCTCTATTATTTCTACATCATCTACTGTTCTTACTACTAGGTAATGTCCGTCGTGTTTAAGTACGTGGTTGCAGTGTAACCTCTCCATCCACGCCTTTAGTCCCTCCATGTTATTATTTACTTGAGATACTTTAATCGATCTAACTAACTGGTAGTACTTGTCGTTGAATTGTATTAGCTTAACCATTTCCTAACTTCTTTTTGTAGTAAGTAAGTATCTATTGCTTTGTCTGGTTCTTCCTGCTCTCTGTAAAACTCCAAACAAGTCTCTAATGCTATCTCCCATTGTGTTGATGGTAGCGTTATATCGTAAGCGATTTCAACATTTTCAAAGGAGACGTTAAATAGCTCTGCCGTCTTCTTCTGGAACTTATATGCTTCATTTATAGCTTCTGCGATAGCATCTGTAATGGTGATATCTTTTGACTTAAACAGTCTTTCGAACTCATCCGTGTTCTGGAAATGTAGTTTTTTCATGAGTTTCTTGTTTTTTATTTTTTGTTTATCTCTTTCCAATACTCCATTGTAACAAACTTCCCAGAATCAGTCTGCGTAACTTCAATATTTGTATCGTATACATAAGTTGGACCGTAGTACTCATAAGTTCTCATTGGTACATTTACGTTTCCGAGTTCAGTCCTAACCGGCTCTGTAATTCGTCTCTTAGTATCGAATGACCTAAACTCTCTAGAACTAGCTCTTCGCCACTCTCCTTTTAAAAGTACTTCTAGTAGACCTGAAGTATTAAAGTCGTATTGTATTTTAACTGTATTTCCTCTTTTTTCTCCCATAACCTAAAGATAGTAATAATACTTCTATTTTGCAACTTTATTTTTATATTTCTCTATAAAATCCATACCTGCTTGGTATGCTTCTTCAGACGTATTCAAATCTCCGATAGCTGCTTCTGTTATCCAAGACGATTTACCTCTTCTTATTACTCCTACTATCCATGACTCTTCGTACCGGGCCATAAGAGTTACATTTAACCACCAACCTTCAGGTATTTCTTTAGTATCCATACCTATTTAGCTGTTGTAGTGTCATGCCATACCCACCCTAGTATTAAATGTGTCATTTCTCTATGAAACCAATTTGGTTTTTTTAATGTAGAGAAATAGATTCCACTTCCTTTACCAACCTCCCAATTACCAACGTATTTAGGTAAGGTAGTACTTGTGAAGTTATTGTACCTTCTTGGAGTTGGGTCTGGTAATGGTACTTTTTGCCAATCTTTAGTTGTATTAAATTTACTCATCTTTGTTTAATTTATCTTTTATATACTCGTAATTCTCTAGATTCTAAATGGACTTTAGCAGTATATATATCTGGTGAATATTTCTTTTTTAACTGATTAATCATCCATTTGTTCTGCATATAGTTCTGCATTGACTTTTCACTCCTAAATACTCGTTCTACTATCATCTCTTTTATATTTACCTAAATATACGAACTATTATAGTAGCTTGCAACTAATAGTTAGAATAAATCGAGGAAAGATGTTCCTATATTCTTTTCTCTAAGTTTTTCGTTTTGTTCTGATTGTCTGACTAGATCGTCAGCAACTCTCCTTTCAAGAGGTTTCTTTTTTTTAAATGTAGAGTACTTATTTACTTTCTTCTGTGCCATTACTTTCTGCTAATATACTGTGACCCTGGTTTTTCTTCTTCTTGGTATAGGTTTAATGAGCGTAGGTGTTCCTTCATATGCTCATCGAGCTCCCAATCTACTTCTTCTACATTTCTGTCAAGATAATCTTCTGCTACTTCTACTTGTTGATCCGTTATAGGGGATACGGCATATAGAAAGGAGCAGTTGTAGCATAGGAAATGTATATTATCTAAGTTCCAATTTTTTTTATTACCATCTCTATGATGTAGCATTAAAGGTACTTTTGTATCAACTACTCTTCTCTCTGAGAATTTACAGTGTGAGCATTGTTCGTCTATTAAAGCTTCGAATATAATTCTCTGCTTAATCTTCTTAGGGTCAAAGTGTTCTGCTGGAGTTCTTCCTTCAATAAGGTCCATGATAGGCGGTTCTTTTCCGCTATTAGATAGAAATTTAGGTATTCCTTTGCCGGCTTGGTTCTTGTGTAGCTCGTATAAAGTCTTACCTGTTTCTTGATCTGTGTAGTTCTTAGCGTACTTCTTATAATGGGTGAAGGATACATGAAGATATCTAGCAGCTGCACGGTTAGACCTTGTCATCTTAGTCGCTCTCTCTATATCTTCTTTCTTTAGTATCTTTGTTGGTCTTCCCATTATAAACTCTTCTTAGACTATATAGTAGTTCTAGTAATCTATTCCTTCTACTTCCCCAGTAATCCCTTCTGGATCTTCTTCTTCATGTTCGTCTTCATCAGAGATATCCTCATCTTTTATTCTTACTAACCTCTCTTTTTGTGACTGTTCTGCTTCTGCCTCGTCTTTATCGAAGTCTAGTATTTCTAAGTTAACTTTCTTACCTGTAAGTTCTCCTGCTTTTTTAGCTATTGCCCTAGCTTGGCTTTGCTTCATTATAATAATGTCGTTGTAAGTGTGGTCGCCTGAGCCTTCTACAGTAGTTATACCTACTACAGGTTCTTCAGATGAGCAATTTACACATACGTGGTAGCCTAACTCTTTTCTTTTTTCAGGGAAATCGTTGCCGCATTTAGGGCAGGGTATCATTTTCATATTCATTTATAACCTTTTATTTTATTTTTAACTTAATTCTGCTATAACATTCCAGACATCTTCTGGAGTCTTAAAGTCTACTGTAGCTTCTTTTTTATTCTTCTCTATTACTATAGTACCGTCCCATTCCTTGTCTGGGACTAATTGGTATAGGTACATTTGGATTAATGCTAGTTGTTCTTTATTGAAAGCTAGTTTAAAGAGATTTTCAATTATAGAGAAGAACTGGTCTTCGTATAATGTCATATCCATTCCTATTTCATCTATCATGAAATCTCTTCTCTCATCTATCTTCTTTAATTCTGTAAGTACTTCTTTAAATAACTTTTTGTTCATATCTTCCGTACTAGGTTCTGTAGCGCTTATCCTATAGTTAATGTTTATATTCTCTTTTAGTACTTTCCTTATTTTATTTTTTAATGACTTCATATAGTTGTACAAATTTATCTTCGGTTAAGTCTTTACCTTTTGAAAAAAAACTAACTGCTTCTTCTATGCTCCTAGCATTAGTAGTCGTTATATCTTCATCACTTCCTTTTACTCTAAAACTATATTTTGCCATTAACTGTATCTTCTATATTATCTATTTCTTTTTCAGCTTCTACAGTACCTGGGTTTTGACCTGCTAATGCTTGTCGTACTATTTTATCAAAATACTCTATGTAAACAAAGAATCCTATGATTGTTTTATCTTTTAGGTTCCTATCTCTTTCTACTCTCATTCCATACTCTTCTAACCCTGCCTCTAGTCTTGTCTCTAGTTCGATAGCAATATCGTTTTGTTCGGTTTGACTAATTTGACCAAAAGTTGTTGGTATGAATTGTATCTTTAATCCTTTTTTATTTGGGTCTTCGTTTACATCGACCTTTAACATAAATTGATGACCAGCAAATTTTACTTTAGCTGATTCAGCTATAACTTGCTTAATTGTTTCTAATATTACTTTTCTATTTGTTTTCATTTGATAAAGATATGAATAATTTATATGGTATACTAATAAATAGCGTGTTATTTTATCCAAATAACATTTGCTTCTTGTCGCTATTTCCTTCTTTTAGTATCTGGTGACCTACTACGCTTTTGTTGTGTGCGTACTCTCTTATTGCTTTCTGTATATTATCTGTTACGAATTTAAATTCATATTCATATCCGTCTGCTTCTTTAAATAATACTGTATATTCTTTTTTCATAATGTAATTAAGTTAGTCTGTTACTATAAATAGATTTTAGTTCTATAAATACTTTGTATTGGTTCTACTATCGTTTCTAATATACGAACCCCATTTTAATCTAGCAAATTCATGTGCTAAATTTTCTTTTCTTGTAGACTCTATACTTTGTTCAGGCGTCCTTCTTGTTGAAGCTCCTGCAAAGTGGTAGAAGTGTACATTGTAGGTTCTCCACATTTGAAAATGTTTGCTACATTTTAAGAAGAAATCCCAGTCTACAACGTGAGGTGATGGGTACATTATATCCCACCCTCCTACAGTTAGGTAGTCGTTACGTTTCATAAAAATAGGCAATGTACTTCCATTCATTTCTACTCTGTCTACATTTTTACTATCAGCATACTCTAAAAATTGATCTAATTGAAATTCATTAGGAGATGTACCTAAGTTTTTTATATCAAATTGAGAGAACATTGAAGGTGATGGCTCAATTTGATTTACAGCCCAAACAAAACCATCTTGTGCTTTCTTTAATAGATTAATATCCCAACTATTACAGAAAACATTATCATCGTTTACAATTAATATATCTTCGAATTTAGAGTTATAGACTCCCCAGTTAGTTCCTACAGATAGTCCTTGGTTAGTTTCTAAATCTAATATTTCTACCTCAGGATACTTATCTAAGACTTTTTGATTTACCTCTAAGTAACCGTCAACTACTACGATAATTTGATTGTCGTGTGTTTGAGTTTTGTATATAGATTGTAAACATATATCTAAATATTCTGGACTCTGGTATGTCGGTATTATTACTGATATCATATTTCGTTCCATTTAATTGTTGGTGATAAGAGGCTATCCATGCAATGTGTTGAAAGTCCTGGTAGAGGTGAAAATACAAATCTACTTCTATTTTCATTTAGCCATAACCATTTATTATGATCTCCTCTCATAGTAGACAGTATATCAAAATCTTCACTTAATCTCTGTTTTGTTGTAATAAATGAACCACAAGTTGAAGGTGTTGTTCTCCAATGATGAGAGGGGGTAGTAAATACTTTAGAAGTTAAAGTATCGTACATTGGTAGTAGGTATTTATCATTGTGGTCATATAAGGATACATAATCTAAACCAGTATAAGTTTGGAATAATTCTAATACTTTACCTACCCATCCTTCTACATGCATATAGTCATTTTCCAAAAAATAAATTAAATCACCATCAACGATTGAGCTATCTTTATGAGCTATTTTAATAGTTTCCCAAAAAGATTCCGTATCTTCCCCAGCTTTAATTTCATAGAAGGTATTGTAGTCTTTCCTCTTTATCCAATTATCTTCTTTACCATCGTATACTATATTAATCTCAACAGATTTATTAAGATTAATTGAGTTAATTAAATTATCGTAACACTTTTCATAATCAAACCAACTAGGCCTATTCTTATTACCTGTTCCTTGAGTATTATAATGTCTATAGAATATATGTACCTTCATAATTTATATGTTATATTTCATTTGTAACCAATCATAACAGTCAGAAATAAAAGTTTTTAAATGGTTTTTATTATCTAATAATCCGGACTTAAGGTGATCTCTCACTAAAGGTAATGTATCTATTGAATGTTGTATATCATCAAAACCATAAGCTATTCCATATTTGTTTTGAGGAAATTTAAAAATCTTTTCTTTACTAGTTTTTGGATGAGGTACAATAACTACTTTACATCCACACAAAGCTGCTAAATTAGCAATAAATGTTTGAGTATTATAGCAAAAGAATATTTCATGTCTGTTAAACATTTCTGATAGGTATTTGAATTTATTTTCTCCATATTGAAAATAATTATCTAGATTAGTATCAGCGTCTGTATGGAAGTGGGGTTGGTTGTCTATGTATTCATTACCTTTTATTAAATAACATCTCCCAGACCTTGAATGGTTTTTATTTTTAAATAAATCAAAATCTATAGTGAGTATAGGCATATATCCATCTATATTTTGTTCTTCTAATGTATCAAAGTAAGGGGATAATCTATATAGCTTATCTTCTTTTGGGTATAGTTTTACTTGGCAATTAACTAAATGTCTTACAGTATTTTTAGAATTATGAATAAAATTAGGAATATCATGTGTAAATGTATGATCTCCAGCCCCCGCAGGAAGGATAAATATAGTATTTTCATCATCATAATCAATTTCACTCCCCCAAGGAATACAAGAAACATTTTTATGGGGGGTTGAATTAGAGTAAATATAAGAGTTTTCTCCTAACAAATGTAATTCATTTGCTAAGGTATGACTTACGTTTGAGCTCCCTATATGGTCCACGTATTGTGGAAATTGGGAAAATACTACAAAATTTATTTTAAAATTATTACCCATATTATTTTATTTTTTTAGCAGG
>Ga0115559_1002968_pt1 | contig 10635 bp, 7 predicted proteins | sample COGITO_mtgs_1105_3_FD_87281 | JGI IMG/M metagenome (GOLD analysis project Ga0115559, IMG submission 87281) | Pelagic marine microbial communities from North Sea - COGITO_mtgs_110506 | ecosystem: Environmental > Aquatic > Marine > Epipelagic | place: Germany:Helgoland, sampling site Kabeltonne... | reverse complement strand
TCCTGCTGAAGAGGAGATGGTAGAAGAGCATCTAGAAAGATGTGACACATGCGCAGATTTAATAGATGCTATGGATGCCCAGCGCATTAAGCCTCCAAGAATTCAGTTGATTCAACAAAATGACTATTGGGAAGACATGGATGCTGTCTTACAATCAGAGTTGGATCGTGCGGATGCGAATTCGCAGTCTCCCGTTTCCAAACAAATGATTCTGTTTTATGCGGCGGTACTGTTGTTGACAATAATGTGGGGTTGGCATCACAAACAGAGAGCGAATCATTTGGAACGTATCGTGTATACCCAGCAACAAACATTGGAGCAACTTGAACGGGTGTCAAATCCAAGTTTAACCGGTCAAAATGCAAAGGTATCCTATCATCCTACCAAGATGGAACTGTAATGTTGTGGATGTTGACAACATTGGCTTCATTGGCATTCGCTCAAGAGAATGTACAAGATGTGTACACTGTTTTATCTAAGCAGTATGAGGCATCTATGTTGGAACGTGCCGCGATAGAAGGAATGTTGGATGTTGTAGATCAACAAGTTGGATTGAATGGCTCTACAGTATTGAGTCACGCAGAATTTACAGATTGGAAAGCCTGGAAGAAAGGGGAGCGGGACGGTTTTGGTTTACGAGTGCAAGTGGTTGCCGGCCGTGGATTTATTGTAGAGCATGTAATGAGCAATTCTCCAGCCTCAGAATCGGGATTGTTGGCCAGTGATTTTATAGTCTCTGTGAATACGAGACCATTAAATGGGTTGTCTGCCAATCAGATGTTGGCTGTTTTAGAAACGGAAGGTGTTGAACGATTGATTCTCGAGGTTATTCGTGGAGACGTTTTGCAGACCATCAAAATGCAAAGAGGTGATTTTGCGGTACCTCAAGTAGAATATAAGGAGTCTTCTTCGACGGTTGCTGTGCAATTCTTTGGTGTTGGTAGTAGTGAGAAGATTCGAAAGAACTTGCTGAATCCATCCAACCCATCTATTTTAGATTTCCGAGACAATAAAGGTGGTTTATGGGAAGAAGCGATTGCGACGTTGGATATATTCTTTCCACAAGAAAGTATTATTGCATACCGTCAACACCAAGATGGTACAACGATTCCAATTTTATCTCAAGAGCCAGTTTTGAGAGTAGAACCCTTGGTGGTCTTGATCAATCAAGGGACTCAAGGCCCTGCTGAGTTGGTTGCGTTAACCCTTCAAGAACATGGTATGGCAACCTTGGTTGGTGAAAGGACATCTGGGAACGGTGTTGAATATCATGTGCTATATCCGAATCAAGAGTGGGTTTTATTAATGGCGGATACTCAGTTATTGTCTTCTAAAAAACAACAGTGGCATGGGACAGGCGTTGTGCCCAATTTATCGATTTCTGCACAACAAACGTATCGTGGAGAAGATAGACAATTGCAGACGGCTCTTCAGTTGATTTCCACGACCCCTTGAAAAAACTCTATGGAGTAACTACAAGGATTGTATGATCTTGTGGATGTACATTGTTGCTACGGCATTGGCTGAAGAACCTGTGTCTAAGGATTCGGTTGAGAACGCCATCGAACATTTGGTAGAAGAACCTGTTGATTGGTCTCTAATTCCGGTTGATGTCTTAGATATTTGGCAGGAATCGAAGGATGAAGAAATTGGTCTTCGAATGAAAGCTGTGACACAACCATTGCTAGGTAAACCGTATTTATTGAATGGCATTGGTGAATTACAAGAACCCGATTCCGATCCGATTGTTCGATATGATGCATTTGACTGTTTGACGTTTGTGGAAGAGGCATTGTCTTTGGCATTGGCTGAAACACCTGAGGAGATCGATCACATTAGAAAAGAGTTGCGCTATGGAGATGGGAGCATCGTTTATGAAAATCGCAATCATTTCATGGTGTCTCAATGGATCCCAAATGCTATTGAGAAAGGGTACTTAACAGATATTACGCATACACTTGGTGAAACACATGTTGTTTCAAAAAGTATTACGCGTAGAACATGGGAACGATGGAGAGGAAGACGGTACTTCTTTTTGAACACAGAGCAATTCCCAGTAGGGACGTACCGATTGGGAGTACTGTCTTTAGATGCTGCGTTTGAGGCCATTTCCAATATTCCAGAGGGTGCTTTGGTCGTAGTTGTACGTCAAAACAATCCCTACAATCCGGTTTGGATTACCCACTTGGGGTTTGTTGTACGTCATTCTGACAAAGATGTTCGAATCCGTCACGCGACTAAAATGTCCGGTGGCGTAGTGAAAGAACATTACCTCAAATGGTATTTTGAGCATATTCGTATCTATTTGGCACCAATGGAAGGGGTTTTGGTATTGATGCCTCAAGAAATGGATAGAGCTTCGTCTTCGAAACCTCTGCCTTAAGTTATTCGGAGATGTCCCATTCAGCACCAATCAAAATCCAGTCTTCAGCAGAACTCCATGCTCCTGTAGGTGCGTTGAAACGAGATGCTCCCCAACCATTGGCCATCCAGTAATCTCCAAGGAATGGAAAGTCCTGATCCGCTTCTAGGCTGAAGTGTAAACATTCCCAATCGTCAGGAGACCAGTTGTTGGGACAAGGCTCCAATCCGAGCATGGTAGAGGTGAACGTGGCGCCGTTGGTTGTTGTTTCAACAGTGTCGCCGCCAACCATTCGGTGTTCTGCAAAACCAATCATTGTATCGAATTCGGTTTCTTCATCATTCAAAGAATATCCTGTAATTCCAGAACCATTGATTCCACCAGCGGCCCAGGAAACAGATCCAAGCAGTTGCTGTGGATCCTCGGTACTGTATTCAAACGTGATGTATTCCATACCGTCTGTATACTCATAAGCTGTTTTTTCAACCACCAATGTATAGGGGGTTTCTTCATCAACACTTTGGTACTTCCATGTACGTTCTCCATCAAAAGCGAGGTAGTCGTATGTTCCATGCCCAGAGTATGTTGGGCCATCGGGTACTGCACAAGCGAACAAAAGGGAAATTAAAGTCATCGCGTTCTCCATCAAAATGCGTTTGACGTAGTATAACCCAAAGCATGCTTGACTCAAAGAATGGATGTTGTCATATTGAAATAACAATCTAGAAGAGAACCCGTAAACGGAGACACAAATGAAAGATGTCATCATTGCAATAGATCAAGGAACCACTGGAAGTACAACGTTGTTATTGGATCAAAATGTAGAAGTGGTTTCGACAGCAAATGTAGAATTCCCCAATCACTATCCAAAACCTGGATGGGTAGAGCATGATGTTTCTGAGATTTGGAGGAGTATTGCGAGTGCAACGACGAAGGCATTTGCTTCAGCGGGTGATATTAACATTCGAGCAATCGGAATTACCAATCAACGTGAAACATGTTTGTTTTGGGATAAGGAAACAGGAGAGCCAATTCATAGAGCATTGGTGTGGCAAGATCGTCGAACAGCCGCTCGATGTGCAGAATTAAAGTCTCAAGGGTTGGAAGACCTTGTCCGTCAAAAGACTGGTTTGGTTTTAGACCCATATTTTTCAGGTACCAAAGCGGAATGGTTGCTAAATACTGTAGAGGGTGCCAGAGAACGGGCTGAACGAGGAGACATACTCTTTGGAACGATCGATACTTGGTTGACATGGAAACTTTGTGGTGCTCATGTAACAGATCCTTCGAATGCATCTAGAACCTTGCTGTACAATATTCACACCAACGAATGGGATGATGAGTTGTTGGCGATGTTGAACATTCCCAAAAATTGTCTGCCAACCGTTGTAGACAATGCTGGATTGGTTGGACATACACGTGATGTGGGATTCCTTCCCGATGGAATCCCTGTATCTGGATTCGCAGGAGATCAGCAGTCGGCTCTTTTTGGACAGGCTTGTTTTGGAAAAGGGGAAGCAAAATCCACTTATGGAACAGGGGCTTTTGTATTGATGAATACGGGTGAGGATGCCATGGTCAGTACGAATGGCTTGCTGACAACGATAGCATGGAGATTGAATGGCAAAACGGTGTATGCCTTAGAAGGTTCTGCTTTTGTCGCAGGTGCAGCCGTTCAGTGGCTTAGAGATCAACTGGGAATTATTTCCACAGCGGCTGAAGTCGAAGAGCTGGCGAAAACAGTTGAAGACAATGGTGGAGTATCCGTTGTTCCTGCTTTTACCGGATTGGGAGCACCTCATTGGAATCCCGATGCACGTGCGAGTATATCAGGACTAACAAGAGGTTCTACCAAGGGACATATTGCTCGAGCGACATTGGAAGGTGTTGCCATGCAGGTGTATGATATTTTGGAAGCGATGAGTCAAGATGCCCAAACTCCTCTTCAAGTATTGAAATTGGATGGTGGAATGGCTCGAAACAATTTGATGATGCAGTTTCAGGCGGATGTGTTGGGTGTTGACTGTTTGCGCTCTGCTGTCTTAGAAACCACAGCCTTGGGTGCTGCATTTTTGGCGGGACTGGGAATTGGTTTTTGGGAAAGTCAACAAGCCATCGTTGATGCATGGCGTGTGAATGGGCATTTCGTACCTTCCCAAAGTGATGCTGAAGTGGCAACTCACGTAACCAACTGGCAGACTGCTTTGGGGAAGATCTAGACAGATCTTCAGTGCTTTGTATGTTTCTCTACTTTTCCGATGTATGAAACCTCATTCATTTGGTAGAAGAGGGACAAATAAACCCATTAGTTGGAGAACAAAAGGAATAGGATTTTGATTTTCTTCATAGGATACCTTGGAGGAGAATTTCCAAAGTCCATTTTGTAAATAGACAAACTCTAGTCGAGGACTTTGTTCCGTGATGGCTTGTACATCTTTCCAAGAGAGTTCACAGGATGGATGACTGATAAAACGAACAGTGCTTTTCATCCAGTCGACACGTTCAATTCCAATCCGTTTTGCCCATAAGCGTATTTCAGCCAATCCAACAGCATTCAACGCAATCTGTGGTGGTGGTCCAAAGGTTGACTCCCATAAATCCAACAGCCTTTCTAGATCATCAACCGTTTTGGAAGTTGCCATTTCTCGATAAGATTGGAGTCTGTCTTGCATATCGGCAATGTATTCAACAGGGATTGAAGCTGGAACGGAGATGGAAACCTGAGGGACATATGAAATGGTTTGTGTATGTTTCAATTCTTGAATAGCCTCTTCCAGAAGTTCAATGTAAATATCTAAACCAAGTGCATCAATATGACCAGATTGCTCTTTGCCAAGGAGATCACCGGAGCCTCTAATCTCGAGATCCGCATTTGCAATTGCAAAGCCAGAACCGAGAGCGGTGTATTGTTTAAGGGCTGTCATTCTAGAAAGAGCATCTTTACCCAATCCACTTTCAGGGATTAAAAGGGTACAGTATCCTTGTTCTTTCCCACGTCCGACACGCCCACGAAGTTGGTACAACTGCGCCAGTCCCATTTTGTGTGCATTGTTGATAAAGATGGTATTGACATTGGGGAGATCAATACCATTTTCAACGATTGTGGTACAAACCAACACATGTGTTTTACCTTCCCAAATATTCAGCATAACCTTTTCAATGTGCTTTTTATTGTGCTGTCCAGAAGCCACGTCTATTTGTATATTGGGGAGATGTTCTTGAAGCATTTCTGCAATGCCAACCAATTCCTTTACCACATTGTGAACAAAGAATATTTGTCCACCTCGTTGGAGTTCAAATCGAATTTGTTTCGCTATTTCTTTGATGTTGAATCGAAGAAAACGTGTTTGGATCGAGATCCGTCCGGGAGGAGGAGTGGCAATTACACTCACTTCTCTCAATCCAGACATCGCCAAATGTAGTGTTCGTGGAATGGGAGTTGCACTCATTGCCATGTATTCGGTTGGACCTTCAGGATTGAGTTGACTGAGACGCTGAAGTGCTTCTTTGTGTTTGACGCCAAAACGATGCTCTTCATCTACGATGACCAGTCCCAATCGCTTGAACCTAAGGTCTTTACTGAATATGGCATGTGTTCCAATCAAGATGTCTATTTCACCCAGTTGCAATTTTTTGAACAGTTTCTTTTTTGTACCGGCTGTTTGCAATCTTGAAATCAGTCCAACTCGAAGTCCAAAATCAATGCATCGTTCGACAAAGGTTCTGTGGTGTTGAATCGCCAAGATGGTTGTTGGACACAATACAGCAACTTGATGTCCTTCGGCGACGACTCGAATGGCAGCCCGCATTGCAACTTCTGTTTTTCCAAAGCCAACATCGCCAACAATAAGGCGGTTCATTGGTTTTGGTCCCGCTAAGTCTGTGAGAACATCATCGATGGATTGTTGTTGATCGGGTGTTTCTTGGTAGGGAAAGGCCAACGAAAAGTCATTTAGGATCTGTGGTACACCAGCGTACGCATGTCCGAGGTGATTTGCTCTAGATGCCATTTGTTTGATCAACTCTTCTGCCATGGCACCGACACTATTTTTGACCTTTCGGAAGCGCTTTGCCCAAGAAGGTGATCCCAGTTTATCTAGTTTGGGTCTGGCACCCATTGAACGATACCGAAACAACGATTCTATTTTGTCTACAGGCATGTAGAAAAATACGTTGTTTGCATATTCAATCTGAATACAGTCAATCAGTGTACCCTGTACATTTTGTTGTACGATTCCCACAAACTGTCCAATACCATTTTCTTTGTGGACAACGATGTCTCCAGGTTTGATTTCGGCAATGTTGGAGATAACAGCTTCTTTAAGTGTTGTTGGCACACGAATGGCTTGTTTGCTCATTTTAAGAATGTGTTCCAAGCAGAGTACAACAAACTTAGCATCGGAATCAATCAGTCCAGTGTCTATTTTCCCTTGGCACAATCCGATGGTTCCATTGTGAACATCTTCAATCGATGAAACAATTGAATGTTTCACAGAGTGACTCATGAGCATACTACTCATTCGTTGAATTCTATTGTGATTTCGAGCAACAAAAACAATTCGAAAGTCTAGTCTGACCCAACGGTTCAGTTGTTTGATCAATGGTTCCAGATTGTGTTGTGGTGTTTGATATGCTGTTGTTGTTTCTATTGTAAAGAGAGCACCACCGATGTTCTCTGTTGATATTTGCCAAGCTTCTGCAATACACTGTAGGATATCTGTTTTGGAGGTGAATCGTGCACTTTTATCAATGAGAGGACGTTGTTCTGGGTTTAACAATCTCCATCTGTTTTTGATTCTCTCTGACCACATGGATACTTGTTCAATACATGCTGTTGGATTTGATACAATTATATCTGTTGAATCAAGATCGTGTGTTGGATGTTGTAGAGTGAATGTATATGGCAGATAGTCTTCAGCACCTGGGAACCAAATCCCATCCTGTAGGTTGCCAATGACTTGTCGATAGGTTTCTCTTCCACGCTTTTGGACTCGAATAAACTGTGTCATTTTTCGCTTGACGAGGTCGAGTCTATTGTCCGTTAAGATCAGTTCACGTGCTGGTAAGATATCAATATGATCTTCAGACAACCGTTTGTTGTCGACAAAACGATGGATGTGTTCAAGCTCATTGTCAAAGAAATTCAGTCGTACAGGTTCTGTCTCACCAATGCCCCAAATGTGAATACTTTCCCCAGTGATTTTAAACATACCTGGTCCGTCCAACTCTCTATTGACTAAGTATCCCATGTTTTGAAATGTTTCGGGGAGATCTTGTAAAGGATACTCAGATTCAACGGATAGCGTTATCGTACTCTGTTGTATATCGATTGGTGAAAGGTTGTTGTGCATGAATCCAAAAACAGAAGAAACGACGATGCAAGGATCTGGTCCGAACCATTCAGTTAAGGTTAGCAGTCGTCTTTGTGGTATGGTTCTCGCTGGCGATATTCCATCTAGAGTATCTACATCATCGGCTGGATAATACAATATGCGGAGTTGGTTGGACAACCAAAATTCCAGTGTTTCAATTGTTTCTGGGATGTCTAGTTCAGATGGAACGATCATCCACAGTTTATTATTGAGGTGTCCATGTTGGGTTAAATGTTGAAGTAGGTACGCAAAGGCATCACTTGAAACATTAGACCAAGGACCTTTGTTGAGAAACAGGTGGGCAGTATCAAGTGTGGGCAGTGAGGACGATGAAGGCGATGACGGCAAAGACATAGTCGGATAGTATCGCTTATTCAATCACTGTCCACTTGTTTTTACGTAAGTTTCGATTGTTTCGATATGTTGTTGTCAACTTGATCTTCGACTGGCGTTTTGAGTTGTTCTTCCGGAATGTCTTCTTTGCTTTCTGTGTTTGAATCAGACTCAGACACCTCGTTGGTATCAACATTGGCATCAATATTTTCTTGCTGTGCTTGCTTCGCTGCTTTACGTGCCTTGTGTTGTTCGATCAACAAGATTCTCTCATGATACAACATGTAAAATGTAGAGGTGATAACGAGAAACAGTCCTTCGTATAATGAATGGAAGCCAATTAGTGCCGGTAAGTTTGAAGAATAGATAAAGTCTACAAACTGCATACCTTGTCCCAATAGTACAAAGGGTAAAATCAACATGACCAATGATTTTCGTCTTGATTTTGTCAACCGTTTACTACGGGTCAACACATGCTTTTCTTTTTCAAGTGTGGCTACAGAATCGACAAATGCATATTGCATCATAAACATGATTCCGGGAATCACAATGAGCATTCCCACTTGAATACTGAGCATTGCCAATAGGTACGGTACAAAGACGCTTTTGTATCGTTTGCTGATGAAGTTGATGGCGCTGTTCATCTTTAATTTCGTAGATTTTGCATGTGCTCTAGAGAACAGTACGACCAGCATACCAATAATTGGTCCAACAATGGCTTTGATACCGATTGCCAATCCCAAAAATGAGAACGTGAGCTTCATCAATGCAGAAGGGGGGATTTGCATTTGAAGAATGTTGTCGGTTGGAGCAAAACCATTCAAAGACAGTGCACCTCTAAACAAAAATACATCAAGTGTACCGAGTGCCAATGTCATTGGAATAAAGATACCTGCATTGCTAAAGATGGCACCAAAACCAGATGAAAGATGTTGTAGTAAGGATTGTTTGCGTATCGGTGACATGTTCTTCTCATCGATAAAAGGGTAATCAAAGGGTAATATCGGCTGGTAAATAATGAGTCACTACTCAAAATCAGTTACAGACTGTGCAGTAAAGTATGTATCACAATGAGAGAACTCATGTTGGACAAAGAGAATTCCACCAAATCGCAATCTACATCTTCACAAACGGGTTTGTCTATGCAGGCTATGTTGGTGAACGGTATAGGTTTATCCGATTTGGAGGCTGTTCGCCTTATCTTGTCCGGAAATTCTGTTGTTGATTGGGAACGAGCCAACTTTAGAACTTTTGAAGAGGTGGATCGGTTTTTACAGGTGTTGCACTTAAGTTGGGCAGATGTAGGGGATAGAAAACGGATACGACGTGTTTTTGAGACATCTGTTCATTTTCTCGAGACTCATTTGGAGATGACTTGTGTTGAAGAGGTTCGAAGTGTTGAGGATGTCCGAACGTTATTTTTATGGGCCTCAGATTATGATGTGGCATCTCCTCGTCAAACATCTGCTTGTATTGTGTTGAAATTGATGCATGTGTTGCAACATTTGGATTCAGCTGAATTGCGCCATCAAGCACCAATTGCGGAAGAGTACTTGTTAACCCATGCCGAATCTCAAATCTTACGTTGTAAAGAAGCGATGATGGAGGCCAATCCAGGTGTGCTGGAGTTTTATGGTTCTAGAAAAACCAGAGACAGCATCATATCAAAATTACTGGCTAAAAAAGAGGATGTTGCCAGTACTGTATTTGACAAGTTGCGTTTTAGAATCATTACCAAGACCCGTGAAGATCTTCTTCCGTTAATGGTGTGGCTTCAGCGTGTTGCCTTTCCGTATAATTTTGTGATCCCAGGTCAAAGTCACAACAATCTACTGCGCTTTAAACATATGCTAAAGACATATGATTTGGAGATTCCACCATCGAATGGCATTGCAGAAGTAGACGTTGTTGATAGTCCAAATGAATTTTCGAGTTCCACTTATCGTGTGATCAATTTTATCGTTGATGTTCCTGTTTGTATCCATCAAGTTGTAGAACATCCTGTCGACGAACATCTCGGGAAGCTGGTTTTTGTGATGGCTGAATTTCAAATTGTTGATGCGGAGACTGCTGTTTCAAATGAAGAAGGTGACAATTCACACCTGTTGTATAAAGAGCGTCAGCGAGTACGGGTAAAGGAACGTTTGCAATACGGACAGCATGTTCAAAAATCAGAATAGAACACAAACAGTATGGACTTCCCTGAAGAGCAAAATATCAAACTAGAATTTGGTTGGTCGTATTTTTTTGACGTTAATAAGAGTACGGTTATCTTCGTCGGAAAGGCAATAAGCCTATAATTCCCAGCATCCAAAATGCGATGTTGTAGGGTTGCGTAGTGCATCCAGCCTTTTCTAAACTTACGGGACCACCAGAGCCACCACTACCACCAGCAGCAGGTATTAGAGCATTGTCCACACCACCGTTGCTTCCAGAACCTTGATTGTCTTCAGGTGGTTCGGCTGGATCATTCTGTTCTGTATTGCTTCCGTCTTGCATCGGATAAAGAGAGACAAAGCCTTGAATATCATCGTTGTGTACATCTCTCTTGGAGAGTTCACCCATGCT
>Ga0115559_1002966_pt1 | contig 10637 bp, 8 predicted proteins | sample COGITO_mtgs_1105_3_FD_87281 | JGI IMG/M metagenome (GOLD analysis project Ga0115559, IMG submission 87281) | Pelagic marine microbial communities from North Sea - COGITO_mtgs_110506 | ecosystem: Environmental > Aquatic > Marine > Epipelagic | place: Germany:Helgoland, sampling site Kabeltonne... | reverse complement strand
TTCTCCAGTTTCATAGCGCTCAAAATCGAGAACTTGCGGCAGCTCAGAATCACTCACGTCCACAGCCAAAACAATCATCCCATTATCATAGTAATAGGGCCACCAATACATGCGTGAAGAAATCATGGCATCCGAGTAAGCATAAATCGGATACATCCCAACTCCTGCCGAAGTCCAAACAAGCGTTTCTTCATCCATCCAGTGAGCCTCCATCCCTCCACTTCGGAATCCATCATCCTCAACTTCCACATTCACCGACCCCAAGAGTCGAGGCGTCTCTGGATTGCTAAAATCAACCTGAACCAACGCCAACTTGACTCCAACATATTGTTTAAGCACTTCATCGTAGGACTGATTTTGATACAATAAATATAAAACACCTTCCTTGAAATTTTCGCCAACAATAGTGCCATTCGGTAAATTCATCTCCGCAATCAAGACATCCGCATCCTCAGCAGAGGTTATCCGAATCCCAGGGCTATTTGAACTCGAATCGTAGCGACTTGACTTATCAAGCTGCACCAAATAATCGCCTGCCTTAAAAACCGAATCCACATTCCAAGAAATCGTTAATTCAGCAAGGATTTCTGGAACATCCAAATCACTTAAATCAAAGGTGATCAATTCCGTTCCCGACACCGAGATTAAATTGCCGCCACCAAGTGATGTCGCTCGACGTGCCAACGATTCATGCAGAACCTGACCATGCACATCCAATCCTTCATTACTTAAGCCAAAGATTTGAATCCCTTTTGATTGAGTGTAAATACCCTCACTTATTTCGTAGTGATAATACGGCAACAGAACTAATCCTTCCGACTCTAAAACCGAAATCGCCTTGTCCTCATAATTCCCTTCACTCCAAGAGTAAGTGCCTTCATCCCCTATATAAGCACGATCAATCAAAGCCATCCGCTCGGGATCCTCAACGTCAAAGAGCGACACCGCAACTCGGCGATCCTCCACTCCAACACTCAAAAGCTGTCCACTTTCCAAGACCTCCAAATAGGTCGAAAAGCCCGGAACTTCCAACTCGCCCAAAACAGTCGGATTACTCGGATCCGACAAATCAATCACAAACAGGGGATCGACTTGTTCAAAGGTCACCACATAAGCACGATCACGATCAAACCGCGTTGCTCTCAAGTTTTCATTTTTAGCCAATTCAACGGACCCCAATGGAGTTACTTCAGCAGCATCCACCTCAAAAGTTTCCAACACTGTATTCCGATAGCGAACTCCCGTTCCTTCTTCACGCCCTTGCGCCTCACCAATTGTTGTTAAAATTCCGTCGGCATATTGCATCCGAAATTTATTGTGAATACGTCCAGACGTCGCCGCCGCCCCCATAATCGAAGGTTCTCCGACTCCCGAAATATCGATCAGGGTTACATCCGATTTCACATGCCAGCCACGTGCCCACCAATGACTTTCATTCTCTTCATACACGTAGCTATTCACAGAAAGCATAAAAACCTCCGCGGTTGCATTCACCGCAAATCCATATCCTCGATCCATCGGAATCTCGAGCGAACCAACAATTAAAGGATTCTCCGGTTCTGAAAGATCAATCGTCGTTAAGGTCGCCATGTTTCGCCAAACATTCCCCTCTGCCGTTTCATCATAACTCCACTCATTCGTGACGACAAACAAACGGTTTCCCACCTTTCGGCTTTCCACATAGTAACCCGGTAAATCCTCAATCGACGCAATGATCTCTGGCGCCGTGCGATCTTCGACCGAAATAATCTCCACCCCTGCATTCCCGTTATTCGAGAGCAAGATCGCATGCGTCCCCTCATGCAGATACATCTGCTCTCCCTGAGCCATATAGGATAATGAACCCACTATCTCTGGATTCGAAACATCACTCACATCAAAAATCTGTAATCCCCGTCGCGAGTTAAAGAAATACACAACATCCCCATCCAGTTTCCAAATATCGCTCTCTTCAACTGATGCCTCTGTCGCATCCCGCTCACTATCAGTGGAATCCGTAGTTACACTCGCCCACATTCCTAAGGGCGAAGCCGCATCCCCGCCCCACTTAACCGTCTTCGACGATTGAATATAGCTTTCTGGAACCAATGTGTGGTAGGAAGCCGTCACCTTTAATTCCGTCAAATTCAGCCCTTCCGGTATCCGCAGCTTAACCGTTCCTTCATCCCCTTTCAGATAAGCCTGCGCCACAACCTTCCAATCCATTTTTTGCGCATCCCAAGCCTCCACTCGAATAATCCGCATCCCTTCAGCAACCGGAACAATCAAGGCCTGCTCATCCTCCGCCGCAAGTGACATCGGACACATCGAGCCAAGGAAGGACAATACGATTAAAAGGGTCAGGGTACTGAAGTGTTTATTAATAAAGGGTCGTCTTTTCATGATACAAATACTTTTAATTTTTAAACTTAATTAGATGAATACGAACAATCCGGTTTTCCAACATCGCCATAATCCTCTCGCCAACTTAATGCACAAATAATTCTCGCCAGACTGAATGCGAGGACATCCAAACTTTCGGGAATATCTCTTTTGGGCTCCAAAACCAACCATATCTTTAATTTTCAATACTCTAAAAGTGTTCATATAAAACAAATGCGTTCGTTCGGCGAGAAATTCCTGAGCAAATAGAAGCATGCTCGATCAGCCCTTTCTATCAATTCGCACAAAAACAACGATCAGATGCATGCGACCTTATTTTAATATAATAATGCTGAACCGGAGTAACCGTGGTTAATCACCTTAATAAGGGGTCAAAGCGCGGAAAATACGCCTGTAGTCCTCCTACAGATTACCACGAAAACCGCGTAGAAATGCAGGGGACCACAGCCCGAACAATCCAAACGCAGACCACCCTGCGCGCGCTACTCCAAGATTATCCTCCAACTCATCAAGACAAAAGTCCCCGCATGATTCCGGCATGCTTCTTGACCTCATGAAGAGCAAATAGGCTCAGACCACAATCGACCCATTTTCATGCCAACGACATCCATTCCAATGCAGCGTCGTTGTCTGGATGCTCTCTATTTCGCAACTTCCGTGATCCGACTCTCCCGAATCACCGTCACTCGAATCGTTCCCGGATACTGTAACTCGTCTTCAATTTTCCGACGAATCTGTTTGGCAATCAAACGGGCTCGCTGATCATCAACTTTACTGGGGGACACCACAACCCGGATTTCACGGCCTGCCTGCAATGCATAGACGTCCTGAACCCCTTCGCACTCTTTAGCAATCGCTTCCAAATTACGAACCCGCTGAATATAGCTATCAATATTCTCCGCACGCGCACCCGGGCGCATCGCACTCAGACTATCCGCCATCATGACGATCGCAACATAAGGACTCTCCGCAGGAACTTCCTCGTGATGCCCAGCAATCGCATTGATCACTTTCGGATCTTCGTTCCCATAGCGTTTTAAATAGTTCGCCCCGGCAACCGCATGACTGCCTTCATACTCCTCATCCAACACCTTCCCGATGTCATGAAACAGTCCACTCCGCTTGGCTAATTCAACATCCAAGCCCAACTCCGCCGCCATCAATCCAGCAAGATTGGACACCTCAATCGAGTGGTCCAAGCTGTTCTGATTATTGGCCAACCGATAATGCATTCGTCCAAGCAAACCGACTATTTCCGGATGCACTTTGCCCAATCGCAAACGCCGCAACGCATCCTCTCCAAAACCAATCACACTGGCTTTAACTTCCTCTTCAGCTTCGGCCACACTCTCTTCGATCGAAGACGGATGGATACGGCCATCGCGCATCAGTGCCTCCAAAGCAATCCGGGCAACTTCCCGACGCACGGGATCAAATGAGGAAATCAAAACACTATCCGGCGTTTCATCGATCAACAGCGTTGTTCCCGTTGTCGATTCAAACGCCTTAATATTCCGACCTTCCCGACCAATGATCCGCCCTTTAATATCATCACTGGGCAACTTTACAATTGTTGCCGTGATATCATGCTGCGGCTTCGACGCCAATCGCTGCATACAGGCAATCAGAATATTCCGCGACTCGGACTGAATTTCCAGCTCGCTTCGATTCAAAATACTCTCACGCAGCGCTCTCGCTTCATCCGAACAATCGACTTCGACCTCACGCAACAATTCTCTCTTTGCATTTTCCAAAGATATATCAGTCACCGCAGCCAGCTTCTCACGATAGCCCTCGGCCTGAATCCGAACCGTATTTTCGCGCTCGGATATCTGCGACCATTGCTGATCCAAACCAACCCGCCGTTGCTCAATCAATTCACGCTCTTTTTCAACTTTTAACCATGAAGCCGTCGCTTCATGCTCCCGACTTTCGAGCTCCAATTGCCTTTTGCTGATCTCTTGCGACAGCCTTACCTGTTCCTTTTCAAAGTCCAATTCGAGCTTTGACTTGGCTTCCTGCAACTCAACATCGGACTCTCGACGTATTAACCGGATTTTCTCACGAAACGATTCTTCGGCACTATGTTTCACCCGCTTAACAACAATCCACCCCACAAGAGCGGTTGTTATCACACCGAATAAAAATAAAAACACCTCTGAAAACATAAATGCTAAAACCAGTCTGCTACATACCCAACCAACATAGAACCCATAAACAGACGCTACCTGCCTAAACACTCAATGAGCGATGTCAAGAGAGCTCAACACATCGAAAATCAACGCAACTCCTGTCCGCTCCGGGCATCGACAATTTTAAAGCTCTCAACATGATATGCAGGATCAGCTCGAAAGCTTAACTTAATACCATACGTATCTTCAATTTCAATCAACGCACCTTCATCCTCATGACGCAATCGCTCCAGTGAATGCGGATGACAAAACACCCGGATCCAAGTCGGCGACGCCGCCGAACCCCGTTCCACCTTCAATCGCTGAATCACACTCGTCAAGCGCCGTTGAATTTCAACACTCATCGTCCGGGAACTCTTGACCGCTCCACGACCATCACAATAAGGACAAGCATTATACAATCCGCTCGATACACTTTCCTTATGACGCTGACGCGTCATCTGCATGATTCCGAGCTGCGAGATCGGAAGGATATGGCACTTCGCCCGATCCATTTCCATCTCTTGGCGCATCCGCTTTAAAACAGCATTACGATCCTTCCGGCTCTTCATATCAATGAAGTCCGTGATAATCAAACCACCCATATTTCGCAACCGGATCTGACGCGCCACTTCCGAGGCTGCCTCTAGATTCACCTGAACGATAAAATTCGTGCTATCGTTCTTTTTTGTCTTATGCGCGCCCGTGTTTACGTCAATCGCAACCAAGGCTTCAGTCTCTTCAATCACAATTTCGCCACCACTGGGCAACGGCACCTTGCGCTGGAAGGTCTGTTCAATTTGCCGCTCAATATTGAATCGCTCAAAAATTGGGATGTTTTCCTTAAAGACCGCAACCTTCCCCGCACTTCGCTTGGAGATTTTTCCCACAAGCTCGAGCATCCGATCCCCATCCTCCTGGTTATCAATCAACACACGATCAATGTCTTCCGTCAAAAAGTCGCGGACCGTTCGCCCAATGATATCCGGTTCCTTATACACACAGGTCGGTCCACGCGATGTCTCAATCCGCTTTTGAATCTCAGCCCACTCATTCAAGAGTATCGTCAAATCACGGACAAAGTAAGTCCACCGCTTGCCCTCGCCCGCCGTTCGAATGATCACTCCCATGCCCTCAGGAATCGAGAGCTTGCGCAAAATATCCTTCAACCGCTTCCGCTCAGAATCCTCTTCAATTTTGCGGGAAACCCCACACTGACCGCCATAAGGCATCAAGACCAGGAACCGGCCTGGGATCGCAATATTCGTCGTCGTCCGGGGACCCTTCGTCCCAATCGTGCTCTTCGTGATCTGGACCACAATCTCAGCACCCACCGGATATAATCCGGGAATATCTTTAACCGTGACCTTTTCCTTCGTCTTGCGCTGAGCCTCCGTCCGCGTATCCCGGATGAATTCCACATTACTATCCGCCTGCGGCAAAATGTCCCAATAATGCAAAAATGCATTCTTCGGCATCGCAATATCCACGAAAGCCGCTTTGAGGCCCGGCTCTAAATTTTGGATCTTACCTTTAAAGATCGCACCGACCAAGCGCTCATCGCCCACCCGCTCCAGATCAAATTTCTCGAGAATGCCTTCATTCAAAATCGCAACCCGCTTTTCCAACGGCTCGGAGTTGATGATAACCTCTCGGTAAGTCCTCTTCTCTTTCTTGATCACTTCCACGATCTTTTGCAGGATAGGCTTATCCTTCGATCGCTCAGCGACGTCTTTTTTTATCTTTTTTCGATCAATCAGTGCCGTGTCCGCATCATTCGGACGGCTCTTTAGCTCGGATTCCATTTCTGGAGTGATTTCTGTATCTAGATTTTCTGAAGAATTCATATCTAACGGGACCTCGCGGTCGATTGTTCAATGTGCCGGGCTCCTTTATTCTGTCGGGTCCGCCGCACTCCTGCTGATTGAACTGTCCTTGCGCCTGTCGCATCACCTTAAATCCCTCCGGTGGCGATACACGCTCTGAACAATTCCCTGCAGTATGCAACAACTCAAAATAAAAGAACCTCCATAACTAAGAAACGGAAGGGGCAATCCTGTAATCGGTGTCAGTCCAATCGTCATACCAATATTGATGAATACGTGAATCAAAAAGATCACGGTCACACCCACCGATAAAAGCATACCAAATCGATCGCGCGCCATGCCAGCTATACGAACCCCGTTCGCCAACATGATACCAAACAAGCCAATTACAAACAGCCCACCAACAAATCCTCTTTCTTCCGCCAAAACGGCGAAAATAAAATCATTATGCGCAACCGACCTCGGTAAATATCCCAGTTGCGCCTGAGTACCATTCAGATACCCTTTCCCAAAAACACCTCCAGTGCCCACCGCACGCTGCGATTGGATCGCATTCCACGCCACTTCCGTTCCTGTCGGATCCACTATCGTCGGTGCAACAAAGCCCATAATCCGTTCGCGTTGATAATCCCGCAAAAAGGGAAATACCGACTCACCCTGATACTGCCCTCGCGCCTCAATCGCAGTGATTCCCCGCGTTTCCATGAAATCCGCGTAACGATACATATCCAGCGACACCCAACCCACCGCGATCAGAAAAAAAGCAAAGACCACGATAAAAAAGCGTTCCGATAAATGTGAGACGTATAACAAAGCAAGAGTCACCGGCGGGATAATTAAGCACGACCCTAGGTCAGGCTGTAGAAAAATCAAGAACATAGGCAACGCCGTGACCAACAGCACTTTACCCAAAACAACCAACGAATCCTGAATACTCCCCACCTCATTACGGGCCAAAATACTCGCCACCATGATCAAGGACGTCACCTTCGCAGCCTCCGATGGCTGGTAACTCATCACCCCGAAATTCAACCACCGCGTCGCCCCTTCCCGCGTCACCCCCATCGGAGTCCAAATCAAAGCCAAAAGGATCAAAGCCACCACATACACTGGAACGGCATTTTCCAAATAAAACTTGTAATCAATCCGCGAAACCACCCAGTAAACCCCCGAACCCAAGACAAGCCAGACAATCTGCCGCATCCAGTAATCCGCACCCGCATAAGTCGTCGCCGAGTAAATAAAAAAGACCCCCGACACACTCAGCAAAAACATACACAACGGATTTATCCAATCGAAACCACCCTCCCGCGTCGATGTGATCAATCGGCGGGTCGTCTCAAATAGGCGATAATGGTTCTGCTTTGCGTCGATTTACTAACCTGTCACGCCCTTTCGTAACTAGAAAGCCATTTTTCAAAAATTCTCGCACTCCGCTGCCCTCCGCTCAACCATCACTCCTCATGCCTCAAAATATCCACACCCAAGCCCTCATCCACGCAGCCCGGAATCTTTGCCATTCCGTCGATAAGATCGATATCCCCCCACCCGTCACCCATACCTACAATCCGCTCAACTATGCCTGGGAACCACACCAAATCTACCTCGAGCGTTTTGGCAGCGGCTCCAAACGTGTCCTCTTCCTCGGAATGAATCCCGGCCCTTTTGGCATGGCCCAAATCGGCATTCCCTTTGGCTCTATTCCCGCCGTCCGCGATTGGATGAAAATCTCCGCTCCCGTCTCCAAACCTAAAAACGAACACCCCAAACGCCCCATCACTGGCTTTGAGTGCACTCGAGTCGAAGTCAGCGGCCGCCGCCTCTGGTCCGAACTCATCGCAATCCGCTTCCCCAATCCCAACGATTTCTTTGCCGACCAATTCGTCACCAACTACTGTCCTCTCGTCTTCATGACCGAAACCGGAGCTAACTTCACTCCCGACAAACTCCGTAAATCCGACCGCGACGCCATTGAGTACGCCTGCGATCAACACCTTCTCGAAACCCTCGAAATCCTTCAACCCGAATGGCTCGTCGGCATCGGCAAGTACGCCGAGAAAAATCTCATCCGCGTCGCCGAAAAACTCAGTTTCACCCCACAAATCACCTCCATTATTCACCCCGCCCCCGCCAGCCCACTCGCCAACCGCGAATGGCCTCACAATCCCCTCAACCACTTGACTTCCCTCGGTATCTGGTAAGCCATTTTACGCTCCCATTTAAAACCTCTCCCCCGCGATTGACTACATTGATCCCCAATCACCTCCTTTACTTACGGAAGTAGCATCGCCCTTTCGGCTCAGGAACGTAGATACAATTCCACAAGATAGGACTTTCCCAACAAGCCTAAAACTCCAGCTAAGGCAAACTATCAGGAAAACCGCTCTCGCCTCAACGACCGCCAAGCGCAAATCCCTTCAGTTTCACGACTCAGGAGGGATTTCCTTCCAATCCTTACCCTCAGAGCAGGCGTGGCTGCGAGTGCTCTGCCTTGTTGGGCTTTCTTGGGTTATGGTCTACCAAATTCAATTTTTGTAATCTGATATGTATTATGCTTCGTAAGCGCAACAACTACTGCGATTGCTTCATTTAGCAAATCGTGGGTCACCGAGTGGTAACACCACCCAATCTCATTCTGCTTCCTTGATGGCCAATCAGTCAGGTTCTCCAATAGATTACAGTCAGGTAAATCGACACCATCAACCATAGATTCCCAATTTGATTGTATTGCTTTTTGTGACCATTTTTCTTTTGCAGCCTCCGATAGCAGTGAATGCGCCTTCTTGAATTTCCTGTCTACTAGCAAAGAACAAAATTCACCCGCAAACATGCAGTAAGGTGGATCATCGAATAAATTCACATCTGACTCATTATCGCCATCATTCACTATATCCTCTAATGTTGCGTATTTTGTGATTTGATCTTTCGCCAATTGGGCAGTCGCATTCGGTAAATGTTTACCATCCGTTTTTTCCGAAATGCTCACAATCTCTTTGTACCCCGAAACGGCCTCGCTATATCGTCCCTGCTTGATCAACGCTAGGCACCTCCAATTCATTATTGTGCTGTAGTTTGGATCGAACGGTTTCATGAGGCCCAACGCAATCTCATAGAAATCGAGACCTTTCCGTAATGCTTTGCTTTGCTTGGTAGCAGTGTCTTCGGTAGAGACAACAGCATTTAGTTCTGTCAGGCGGTTTGCCTTTGATACGAGCATATCAGCAGCACTCGAACGGTGCTGGTAGGGGATGTGCGACAGATTCATTTTCTTTTGCCCAACAGTATTTTTTAATTAACGAAATCGCCATTGATGCAATGCTCTATTATTGAGTCATTTCATCCGGTGCTTGCGAGCCTAATCATTGGAACCATCGACTTTCCGATTCATATCCCGTCACGAACCCGTTCGAATTCATTTCGTTGATTTGTAATGAACTTTTGAAGCCAGAGGTTTTTTCACTAATTTTGTTTTTTCGGGAAGTTTTGGGGAAAGAATTTCCCAGACTTCCAGACCATAAGCCTGCGCAAGCTTTTCTACGGTCGACAGCCAAATTTGGTCTTTCCTTCCAGATTCAATCTGTTGGTAAAATTTGTAATTGATGTCGGCAACAGAAGCAAACTCCTCCTGAGTCAAATCATGTCTCTTCCTCAGTTCCTTTAATTTTTCTCTTAATTGATCAAACAAATTCACACCAGTGATCATAGGGTATTTCCAATTAACATAACACCCATAGTTCGCTGGTGTTTAACGATCACTCAATTCAATGAAAAGATGAAGAAACAAATCATAATTACCAAATGGAAAAACACGAGGTTCTGGGCAATCTATATCGAAGGTAATCTACTCGCTGTCGTTACATACAAAAAGCACTGGCACCGAATTCTGTACTGTAAAAGCCAGCGAGTCTGCCAAATGGGACTTTTCAATCACATCGTCTTTACTCAACTTAAAGCTCAAACGAGAGCGAACCGCTGGAGAGCGAGCAACATCTGGTCAGATCTTAGTTTTGCTTTTGGATGCCTTCTCGGTTAGAGAAAGCAGGAACAGATCCGAGAAATCCGACGGCCCCGATCATCATGCATGCGCTAGCTAAAAGATTTACCGCAGACAACACAGATATTTTCCGCTGCGAGAATGCAATCTTTAGTGCTTGAACCTAAAATCGGCAGTTGGGAAGGCTTGGTGACAAGACAAGGCGCAAGCCTCTGAACTGTGGTCTCGTCACTGTAGGAGGCTTGGAACACTGGATTGGCGGGC
>Ga0115559_1002945_pt1 | contig 10678 bp, 10 predicted proteins | sample COGITO_mtgs_1105_3_FD_87281 | JGI IMG/M metagenome (GOLD analysis project Ga0115559, IMG submission 87281) | Pelagic marine microbial communities from North Sea - COGITO_mtgs_110506 | ecosystem: Environmental > Aquatic > Marine > Epipelagic | place: Germany:Helgoland, sampling site Kabeltonne... | reverse complement strand
TCACGCCAGGTCGGAGGAACTGGTTTGGGGTTGGCGATTGTTAAAACGCTACTTGCACGAACGGGTATTCGATTGGAACTTCGTTCGCAGGTTGGCAAAGGCTCTATTTTTAGAATCTATCTTCCTCCAGTTCCAAAAATGACAGGCTGTGATTCATGAATATTGGTGGATATCATGTGGTTTCTTTGGTTGGTGAAGCACCAACCGCTGTTGTGTATCAAGTAAAACATCCCACATTGCAATCGGTACACGCTTGCAAACTTGTACCACCCACCATTTCTAATATTCCGAGTGTTCGTGCGGCCTTCTTGCAGCGAGTCCAGTGGTGTAGTGAGCATCCAAATCCATTCTTTGTTCGAGTAACCGATATTATCGAAACAGAAGAACATTTGGGTTTTGCAATGGATTGGTTGGATGGAGAGAGTTTGGGAACCCATTTAACGCGATTTTCTATAGTGGATTCCGTCTCTGCAGTTCGATGGGCGGTACAAATCTTATCTGCTCTCCATGTATTGCATCAAGATGGTCAAGTTCATTTGGACATTCATCCTGGAAATATTTTCCTGCATAAAACAGGTAACGGGTGGATTTCTATCTTGATGGATGCAGGGATTCATCGTTTTGTAGAAGTGGAAGGGATTCAGTTTTCAGATGGTGTTGAACGCGTTCGATACAGAGCCCCAGAAGAGATTCATAAGCGTGACAACATTGGCCCATGGACTGATGTATATCGACTGGGTGTTGTATTGTATGAGATGTTGGTTGGAAGGCCACCGTTTGACGGAGCGACTGAATATAGTGTAATGCATGCAATAAATGGTGGACGTTATCAGTCTTTGGCACAAGCATCTCAATCAGCATCGCCAGAATTAATTGAGATCGTGCACAAAGCAATCAATTCAGATCCTCGTAAACGATATGCAAACGCATTCGAAATGTTGAGTGCAATTCAATCTTCGATTAAACTGCCTGATGCTCTAGAACCAGTCGAGCCAGTGTCATCTACGGCAACAGATTCTACAGAACACGTCGATATCTTGATTGAGAAAAATGGAGAATGGATTTTACAATCGTCTATGTCAACATCACCTGACCCAGAAGATGATTGGGAAGATGAGAGCATGGACGATGTTGTTGTGTCTAGAGGTAAGCGATTCAAACTACACATCCCGTATCCGGCTTTATTTTGGCGATTCCGCTATGGCATCTTCGCAAGTGTGTTGAGTATTATGGCGGTGTATATACTTTGGTTGGGTGGATTGTTTGGTGGTCGAGACAGCACGGTTGAGATTCACTCGGCACCATTGTGGGGTATGACCAAAGCCATTTTGGATGAACAACCTGTATCTGGACGGCGCACAAACATTATTTTGGAGTTGGGAGAACACCATGTAGATGTATCTGGTGGCATATCAAACTCTGGCGACTGTGGACGCTGTTGTTGGTCTTCATCAAAGTCCTTTGTTGTGCCTTTTGGTTGGGGTGATTTTACAACCGTTGTCGATGTTCAAGATGTGGTGTCTGGATTGAGTTGTCCAACAATAGAGCAAGAGTATCTTTTCGAATCCGTGAATATTCGTCAAGGTTGGATGGGGGCTCCGTCTGACTTGCCAATGCGTGCAGACAATTCTTTGTGGCATCAGGTACAGCTGCTTACACCATTTTGGATGGGTAAAACGGAAGTGACTCAGAAATTGTATGCACAGGTCATGAACAGTATTGAAAGTGGAGAGGAACTTCTGCCAAAACGTGAGGTGTCATGGATGGAGGCCATTCAATTTTGCAATCACTTAAGCGAGATTGAAGGATTGGAAACTTGTTATCAGGTGAGTGGAGACAATGTTTCATGGGAAAAAGGGGTTTTGTGCCCTGGATATCGACTTCCAACAGAAGCGGAATGGGAACTCGCAGCACGAGCCAATTCACCTTTGATTATTGATGGGAAATTTCATTGGTTTGCTGGCGGCAGCAATGCCAGTTTATTGGCGTGGTATGAAAGTAATTCTACTTTGAAGGTTCATTCTGTCGGTGGAAAATATCCGAATGCACTAGGCTTGTATGACCTGAGTGGCAATGTTTCAGAGTGGGTATGGGATGGTTATCGGCCTTATTTGGGGGATGCAACGAACCCCAAAGGCGTTCAATCGAGTAAAAAAGTCATACGAGGAGGTCACTTTCGCAGTCCTCAAACGCAAATCCGAGTGTTTGATCGCGGGTATGCTTCGAAAAGTTATCGTTCTGAAACGATTGGTTTTCGAATTGTTCGAACTCAGGGTATTCAATAAAAGCGTGTTGTATGAGCAATCAAGTCCGGGACAGACTCGAAGGACCTCGGAAGTGTATGATTGAAGGCAAGTTTTTAAACAGCGGAAGATATTTTGTCTCAAATACCAGTGTCTTAGTCACTCATGTGTAGGTCATATTGAATTAGTATGCGGTCCCACAAGAGCCACACGCAAACTTATTTTCAATACGGATCCAATTGTTGTCAGTACTCACTTCACAGTGTGGGCAAGTAGCAGGAAACAGTTCGGTTATTTCAATTATGAATGCCGCTTCGTTTTTGTCCTCTTCCGTTAAGACTTCCGAACTGTTTTCTTGCACGGTAGCATCTTCAGTAACTGGATTGGAAGAGGGTGAAGATGTGTCTTCTTTTGCTGAATCCACCTTTGAAACAACCGGTTCTACTGTTGGTTTTGTCGTTTGGGTAGCTTGCGTTGAAACTACAGGACTTTCAAAAGCAGGTTGTTTTGGTGGTGTTGCAACGGTTGACTTGGTTGACGTTGAGGATCCAAACAGAATAGATTTGATTTTGGATTTAATGCGTGCACGAATAGCCATGGTTCAACTCAGGAATGGGATTGAATGTCCAACGTAGTTGTTTATTGTGGACGTGACAAATTTTGACATTGAATGTTTGTATCAGAAAATGAGTGTAATTTCTATAAAAGACAAAGAATTTAGATTGATTGTATACAGGAGTGTGATTTTGTTATAGTCTATAAACACTATGCGTTCCGTTTTATATACATTACAGCGACTTAAAGAACAAGAAAAGAAGCAAAAGCAACGAGAGTTGGCTCAAGCTCAGCAAACTCGCGAAGAGAAGCATCAGTATGTTCAACAGCTTACGGATGAATTGGCTCAGGAAAGAAAGTATTTTCCTAAAACGGCAGGGGAGTTGGCTTTGCAGGATCGTTCTTTGGTAAACCAGTATTATGCATTGTGTCGGTCCGAAGAAGAGTTGGATGTACACACAGAGAATGTTCAAGTGTGCCAAGAAGCGTTGTTGTTTGCTAGGCAACAATCTAAAATCAACGAAACGTTAATCGAATCCATGGAAGCAGAGATCGCATTGGAAAGAAAACGCAAACAGGATAAAGAGTCAGATGAACTTGGTGTCATGGGATGGTGGCGAAATCAAAGGTTTCTAGATTGAATCTGCCTCATCGCATAATTACATCGAACGTGGTAGACTTAGAGTGTTATGTTGGGAATTGTTGTGTTGAGTCGGAATCCATCTGCGTAGTATTGGATTCAGTTCGGCAAATGAGGAAAATGTTATGAAGCAAGTTTTATTTATGCTATTTGCATTGGGGTTGGTGGGAAGTATTCTTGCATCTGCAGTTGCCCAAGATGTTTCTGAGCCGAATGCTCAAGGTCAGGGTATGGCCAGTCTCGAGCCTCAAGATTGTGACAGTGTAATGTCTGTTTTGTTACAAAAGAAAAAAGAGGCACTGGACCGTCGAGAAAGAAGCATTAAGGCCAGAGAATCTGATATTCAAGCCGCAGAGGGTAGGATTTCTGAAGAGTTAGAAAAACTAGAGCAGATCCGCAATGAAATGCGTCAGGCAATGCAGGATTTGGATGCCAAGCAGCTAGAAGAAGTAGAACGTCTGGTCAACATGTTTGAAAAGATGCGTGGTAAAAAAGCCGCTGCTATTCTTGAAGAGACCGATAAAGAAGTCGCAGTGGCAGTGCTTAGACGAATGCGTGACAAAAAAGCAGGTGAGACACTTTCCGCCATGACTCCAAATGTTGCTGCAGAGCTTGCTGAGATTATTTCACAGTTTCCTTATCAAGCGGAGTGAAAGTATGAAATTGAGAAATGATGCTTTGCACCGTGGAACAAGTTCTCTTGTTTCAACCCAAACCCACGTTGAGAGTGGTGCTAAAATTGCGAAAGGAGAAGATGCTCTGGACGGTGTGATGTCTCAATTCTCTTCTCTTATGTCAGTGATGCAAGATGACTTCGCGTTAATGAATGACATGGAAAAAGAGTACAATGGTGAGAAATCTGAAGTTGAGCCTACATTGCCTCAAGATTTGGCTATTGTTTTACCAAATGAAGAAGATACTGCCGAAGCGTCAGACCATACAGATCGCTCGATGCCGATGTTGGAAGAAGATTCAGAAATAGAATTGCGACAAGAATTTGATGAAGTCTTTGTTGACACATCAATTTCCAATGTGTTGAGTGAGCATTCCACGAACCTAGAGTGGAGTCATCCTTCTTTGAATACTGACGTGCTACGGGACATCAATGATTCAGATCCAATTCCGCAAGATCTTCTTGCCGTTTTAAGTCCATCTCCAATTCTGAATACCGACCCTGTTTTGACACAGGAATCTCTCAATCCAGTAGTACCCGTTAAGCAAGTGGTTGTACCAACTGTACAACAGGTGTCAGCAATACTGACACAAGAAATAGTACAATCGGTACAACAAATGTTGGTTGAAACAGTTGAGGAAGAGGTGGATGCTCCACGATTCGAATTGTCTGATAGGGCTGATTTGCCAGATTTTATCAGAGAAGGAGTCCGTTTGTTGGATGACATTGCTCTTGATGACACAGATGTTTTACCATTGATCGAAAACAGATCGTCACAAGAGTCCTTTGAGCAAGTGGTTGGAGAACGTGTGGAACAGCACATTCAAAATGTACAACCTGTGATGAGTGATCTTCAATCGAGCATGCAATCCATCGTTAATGGAGCGGCTACTCAAGTACAGGCTAGTCAAGTTGTTCAACCGATTGTTACCACAACTGCAGATGGTGTCTCAATTCAGCAAAGTAAGTCTGTTGAGGGATTGAAAAATGTAAAGTTACCCAAACTTCCATTAACAAGGCAGCACTTTCATCAGTTGTTGGAAGAAAGTCAACAAAAGGGTACCGAGCAGATGGGATTTAACAGTAAGTTGATTCAACGCTTGGAAATGGTGATTCTGGATCCAATGGGACGTATGGATGTAGAGGTTGCACAAGAAGTGACGGGGATAAATGTAAAGGCAGTCGTGCCTTTGGAAGTGTTGCCGAGCATGACAGGGTTGGAAACAGATTTGCAAGTTGCACTTGAACAAAAGGGACTTGATCTCAATAGTTTTGAACTATATGAACGTGAAGAAAATACAGATAATCAAGGTGGAACCGACTCTTCTCAGGGTGGAGTGGGGTTAGAAGAAATGGGTGAAGGTGAAAAAACACTCTCTGGTGGTATGCTATTTAATCGAAGGGTATAGTTGTTCACCACATCACCTCTATAGAAGACTACAATATACATAGACGAGGTTTAACATGACAACAGGATTGGAAGGCGTTTCATTTTTATCAGGACAGAGTAACGAGCCCACGATAGCGGAGCCCGGAGCCAACACACAACTTGGTAAAGATGCTTTTTTGAAACTCTTGGTTGCACAAATGCAAAATCAAGATCCTTTGAACCCTCAATCAAACGAAGAATTTGTCGCTCAGCTGTCTCAGTTTACCCAAGTAGAAGAGTTGATGAATTTGTCTTCTCAGTTTGATGGTATGTACATGGCAATGAATTCTGTCAACAATACGTCAATGACTCAATTGTTGGGTAAAGAGGTTGTGGCGCTTGGGAACCAGTTTTATCATGGTGGTGAGGATGCAGTGGAACTACATTATGCATCTGGAGGAAGTGCTCAAGGCTCAAAATTGACTGTCTACAACGAGGCTGGTTCTGTTGTATATTCTGGTGCAGCAGGCGCTTTGACAGCAGGTGAGGGGTTTGTGGAATGGGATGGTCGAAGTATGGATGGCAAGGATCTTCCACCTGGCAATTACACCTTTTCGATTAGTGCTTTTGATGGCAATGGAGACAGCGTAGAGATTCAAGAACTCATGGTTGGAGTTGTTGATGGTATGTCCTATGAAACAGGTGTTCCAACACCAAGTATTCAAGATATTATTTTTGACTTGGGTCAGATTTTACGCGTAGAGTTGGCAGACGAAGATTCCTAAATAGGGGCTTTGTTGTAACCGGTAAGAGATAACGATTGAATAGAAACAACAAATAGAATATAGATTTAGTAAACTTTTTGGAGGCTTATATGTCACTTTTCAGCAACCTACACACAGCAAGTTCAGGATTGAATGTTGCGTCTATGTCGATGAGTGTCATTGGTGACAACATTGCAAATGTCAACACCATTGGATTCAAGCGTGGTCGGGCCACTTTTTCCGATTCTTTTCCACAGCCAGTATCTTATGTACACGGTCCGATTACAATTGGTTCTGGTGCATACACAGCAAAAACGAGCAACATCTTTGGTCAAGGTGCTTTGCAGAGTTCAGGAAACACCTTGGATATGGCCATCAACGGGAATGGATTCTTTACCATTCGTGATGGCAATGCACTGTATTACACTCGAAATGGTGAGTTTTATTTGGATGCAGACGGCTATATGACCAACGCTGCAGGACTTCGAGTACAAGGGTATACTGCTAACGAAAGTGGGTATATTCAACCAACTTTGGGTGACTTGAGAGTGGCCGTCGGAGATATCCAGTCTGAAATGACAACCGAAGTGGTTATGACAGCCAACATTGACGCCGATGCAGATGATAGTACAACACCGGTCTCGTCAATGTCTTTAGATGGATTGACTGAAACAATCGATGAAGTGACACAAGCCGCTGATTATTCGACTTCGATTTCTATCTATGATTCTTTGGGTGCGAAGCATGACCTGACGATTGTTTTTGAGAAGACTGCGACCAATACATGGGATTATCAAGTATTGACTGATGCAGGAGAAATGGCGGATCCTTCGAGTATTGGATATGCCGATGGGTATGCTTTTGCTACAGCATCGGGAACATTGACATTCAATACAGATGGTGAATTGACTGGTTTCACCCAGAACAATACGTCATTGGTTACTGCATGGAATTATGAAGGTGCTACGGCTCAAGATGTAGCGTATGATTTTGGATTGGATACTTCGAATCTTCCTACCAACAATGGTGCATTGAGTCAATTGGCAGCCGAATCAACAATTACAAGTATTGATCAAGACGGTGCCAGTGTAGGAAATATGGTTTCGTTGCAGGTTCAAACCGATGGTACAATTCTAGGAGTGTATGACAATGGTATGGATCGCAGTATGGGGCAGGTTACCATCGCAATGTTCGATACTACGAATGGTATGGAGCGTATGGGATCCGGTTTGTTCCGAGCACAACGCATTCCAGGAGAGCCTGCATTTGGTGTTGCCGGTGAGGGTGGTCGAGGAGATGTCTTTGGTTCGAATCTTGAGGCTGCCAATGTTGATATTGAAGAAGAGTTTATCAATATGATTACTGCACAGAGAAGCTATCAAGCGAACTCACGTGTATTGTCTTCAACCAATGAATTGCTGCGTGAGTTGGTGAACCTGATTTAATTTTGTCATCGATTATCGATTCTTAGAGACTCAATATAGAGGTAGTTTCAAATGTCACTTGATTTTGCAACCATTGGTGGATTGTTGTTGTGTGTGGTTCTGGTATTGGCTGGAATTATAAACAATGGAGATGCTACTCCTGTTCCTGCGGTAGTTTCTCTAGGAGCATTTGTTGACACGGCATCACTTTTGATTGTAGGCTTTGGTTCTATTGCGGCAGTTGCTATTTGCTATCCCTTGAATATATTTTTGAGTATTATTCAAGTGACCAAACAAGCATTTTTATACAAGCCTCGAGATACCAAGGCTATTTTGGCAATGTTGCAAGATATGTCGAATCGTGCGCGACGAGAAGGTACGTTGGCTTTGGAAGAGTTTATTGACAAAGTCGATGACGATTATTTCTCCAGAGGTGTACAACTGGTAGTTGATGGGCATGAGCCAAATGCGATTGAGGATCTTCTCTACAATGAAATTGAGAAAATTAAAGAACGTCATGAGCAAGGAATCGGCATGTGGGAAAATTTTGCCCTTCTGTCGCCGGCTTTTGGTATGATTGGTACCTTGATTGGATTGGTGAAAATGCTCGGAAACATGTCTGATCCAACAGCGATTGGGCCTTCGATGGCTGTTGCTCTTCTGACAACGTTGTATGGGTCTTTGATTGCCAATGTGGTTGCATTGCCATTGACAAAAAAACTGAAATTTCGTTCCGATCTTGAGATTCAAGAAAAAGAAATCATTGCACAAGGGTTGTTGTCGATTTTGGTTCGTGAGACACCAAGATTCTTGGTTGACCGTTTGAATACACAGTTGGCTCCATCAGATCGTTTGGAGCAAATTAGCTGATGGCACGGCGCAAGAAAAAGGAAGCCTCGAAAGAGGAACCAGGTGCGCCACTGTGGATGGTTACCTACTCAGATATGGTAACGCTCTTATTGTGTTTTTTTGTGATGCAGTTGGTATATGCAAACTTTGAAGACCCAGGAAAGGTAGAAGCCGCTCTGCAGTCTCTCAAGGCTGCTTTTGGGACAGGGAGCATTCATCATACCGAACCAACAGATCCAAGTCCATCTAAAAGTACAGACATGAAAGAATCTGCGAAAGAACAAAATGAAAAGTTGGTTGAAGCCCTACAGTCTATTTTAGCGGAGATGATGTCTCAAAATTTAGTGAGAATGACTCAGACAAAGATGGAAATACGGATTCAGTTGGATGAAATGGTTCTCTTTCGACCTGGGTCTGCCGCGTTGAATCCAGTATCTTTAGGATTGCTAAATGACATTGCTGTAGCCGTTCACGACTACCCGATATTAATGATAGTGGAAGGTCATGCAGATGCAGATGGGACGTCTGAAGAAACGAATTGGGTCATGAGTGCAACACGAGCTGTCGCGGTGGTATCTGAATTTAGAAGACGCAAAGATGATGATGGCAAACCATTGTTGGATGGGCGCTATCTTGAAGCAAGAGGAATGGGTCAATTTCGACCTGCAGATGTGGAAAAAGGACAATCAAAGTGGAATAGGCGCGTTGAACTGGTTATTCGTGGTCGTAATACAATGGCTGTTGGCGCAATTCAAGAATTGGATCAAGCATTAGGGGAATAAGATGGCAGAAGAAAATGAAATGGTTGTAGAAGAAGCCAAGTCCAGTAACATGCCGATGATATTGGTTGGTGTATTGACATTGGTTATTGGTGCTGTAGGTGGTTTATTTGCTTCGGACTTTATGAGTGATGATGCCGCGACGGAAGAAACGGCGAGTAGTGCTGCTGAAGCGGTGTCGACTGCTTCTGATGGTACGGTTTCTGTTGAAGATGCGACAACACTTGTTACGCCGCTTGGTGACTTTAGCATCAACTTAAAAGAAGCAGCAACATTGAGGATTTTACAAATGAGTATATCCGTTGAATGTGAGCGTTCGGTAGAAGCAACGGTTATTGAGAAGACTCCACAGATACGAAATGCTATTTTGATGTTCACAAGTGAGTACACAGTAAACTCGTTGACCGGATTGGAAGGGAAAATGGATTTGCGAGATGAGATTCAGTTGCGTATTAATGCCATCATCAAGCCTCATCGTGTTGAACGTGTGTATTTTACCAAATTCATCATTGGAAAGTAAGAATGTCCGAGAATCCATTACTCGCAAATCGAAGTCGTCGGAATGAGACGATCATTCCATTGGTGGAACAGTTTTTTAAACAACTGTCAGAACAGTTTCGTTCGAAGATTGTTTCGTGGTCCAGTCAAGATATCCCTACGCGTATAGCGGCGGTTGAGGCCACAAATATGAGTGATCTATTGGCCAATCAGGAGTTTAGAGATTCTGTTATTTATGCGGTTCTTCGTGTGCGTGGTGTGCCTGTGGAAGGCTGTGTAATGATGCAGTATCCTTTGTTTGCAAAGTTGTTGGAAGTTTCAATTGGTGGTGAGGGTGGTACAGACTTTTCAGCACCGGTTCGCAGTTTGACCGATTTTGAAGAGAACTTTGCGCAAAGAACGTTTGATCATCTTCGTCTTCAAATGCAGAAATCGTGGAACTTTGGTCGGAAAGGGGTGGAGATTCAAATTGCCAATCCAACATTGAATCCACCAACATTCGGCTTAAAAGCAAAAACTATGGAAGTAATTGCTGCTACAGTTGATATCGGACCAATTACCTCACCATATGGGCTGATGTCGTTGGCTCTTCCATCACAGCTTTTTGAGCGGGCTTTGGGGTCTTCATTGGGTCCAATATCGGATGACTCTGAACCCTCTTTTGATACAGTTATGGATGTGAATGTAGACTTTGTGGCTGAATTGGATAGATTGCAAATGTCGGTCAGGGAATTGAGAGCGCTTGAGGTAGGGACTGTACTTACAGTTAAGCGAGTAGATGAGGTCAATGTTCGAGTGAATGGGAAATCTGCTTTTAAAGGATCTTTTGGAAACAATGGTGAACTTCGTGCAGTTAGAATTACAAATGTATTGAGCAAGAAATA
>Ga0115559_1002943_pt1 | contig 10687 bp, 6 predicted proteins | sample COGITO_mtgs_1105_3_FD_87281 | JGI IMG/M metagenome (GOLD analysis project Ga0115559, IMG submission 87281) | Pelagic marine microbial communities from North Sea - COGITO_mtgs_110506 | ecosystem: Environmental > Aquatic > Marine > Epipelagic | place: Germany:Helgoland, sampling site Kabeltonne... | reverse complement strand
TAATTTGATCTATGTATTGATTTTTAATTCGTTCATTTTGAATCTTACTTAAATGATCTTTTTTAACGAGGTTATATACTTTTGAAAGCTCAATATCTTGTGGTTCTACCATTTTAATAATAGCGATTGATAAGCTGTCTAATTCTATAAATTTGTTTTTAAATCTAACACCGTTATCTAATAGTTTTATAGTTTTTGCATTTGCATACCTCTTTGCTAAGTAGAAGATTACAACTAATATTATAATAAATACAGAAGCTAATATAATTTTTTCGGTAATATTTTGTGTGTCATAAAGTTTGGTAATTACTTCTGTTTCTTTAGTAAGTTTACTTAGTGCAATTTTATTTATTTTTCCTTTGCCATTTAAAAAGTAAACATAATCTTCATAATAAATTGGGTTAACACCAAATACAAACTGATATAAAATAGGAGCTATTTTGTATCTTGTAATTGTATTATTTACGACATCAATTTTAAACAGTTTATTTTGTTTGTTTAATAAAAATAGATTTGAATCTATTTTGAAACTTGAATGAATTGGAAATATTAGATTTCTTAAAATATCGCCTAACTTTTTCCATTTTTTAGTATTAAAATTAAATTCCCAAATTTCATTATTTTTTTTGGTTAATGTTCTTGCTCCTTTTTCGTCTAGAGAGTTACCACCAAAAAAATAATAAGAATCGTTTAGAGTAAAACCTATTTGATCATTTATAACTGGAGGTATTTTAGAATTTTCAGAAATAGAGTAGCTTTGCCACTCTTTTGTAAGATCTTCAAAGTATATTAAAAAATTAGATAAAGTCCAGTATCCATATCCACCGTGCTTAAAAATAGTATCCTTTCTTACAAAATGATTACTTCCAATAAAAAAATTTACAATATCAGAATTATCAGTTTTATATAAACTATCATTAGAATTTAATTCAAATATATCACCCCCTCTTTGATGTAAAAATAATAACTTATTATTTTTTAAAATCATTTTAGGAGATACAGCATTATTGTTTTTTATTTTAACAGAGCTCGTAGTTTTTAAATTAGAAAGCGAAATTCGATGAATAGAGGTATTGGTTTGATAAATGAGTTGTTTATTGATAGAATCTAATATGATATCTACTGGAGATTGGCTTATATTATCAATTTGTGAAAACGAAATAAGTGGAAAAAAAAGTAAAAGCTTTAAAAATAATTTCATTGAAATGACATTAATTATTTTAATTTATTTATCTGATTTAGAGTGTTTTATTTTATATTTAAATAGTTTAAATAGAGGGTAATATTATTAATATCATTATAATGATATTAGTAATTTACGATTTTTTTCGTTTATTTGTTAAGCTAAAGTATGATAATTATTTTTATAAAATATTATAATAGCGTGATAAAGAAAGTGTGAAGATTACTTTAGGGAGCAATACGCTCCCTTTTTTTAATATATATATTATTAGTACCTTTAAAAAACTAATGCATTTCTACCTCAATATCAAAATTTTTTAATTTTATGATTAAAATCAGATTTTCTCTAATTTGTTTAATATTCGCCTTCAATGCAAGTTCTCAGACTAAACAACCCATAAGTATAGATTCTATAAGTATAATTTATAATAAAAATTATAGATTATCTAAAAAATTATCTCCTATTGATTTCACTGATACTGCTCATGATTTTCTAAAGTTATTAGATACTCAAAGAAAAGTTTATAAATCTTTTAATAACCGAAAAATATCACAAAAAACTAAATTAGATATTAATCAATTGATTCCTTTTCGGGTTTTAACATACCTAGATTTGATGTTGTATGGTACTATTAAAAACAATATAGATTCTGTTCAATTATATAAAACAAAAATTTTATCATTAACTAAAGATCCTGGCCTTGTCGGAGAGTCTTTTGGGGTATCTGCCTATACATATTTAAATAATAATATGTTCACTAAGGCAATTATTGATTTTCAAACGGCTTATAAATATTATAAAAATTCAGAAAAATTAAAGATACAATATAAACAAGTCCATGTTTTAGTTAACCTTATAAATGCACACATAGATATTGGTACTTTAGCACAAGCCACTACTACTTTTGATTTACTAAAAAAGACAATTAATAATTTCTCCAATCATCCTAGGCTCATAAATTTAAAGGAATTAATCAAGATTTTAAATGCTACAATTTTAAATGCTAAAGAAAATTACGATGCTGCTTTATTAGTTTTACAAACAGTTAAGGAAAACAATCTAGACAATCCTAATTTAAAAGAGATGTATTATGATGCTTTGCTTGATACATATAATGGTTTAGGAAATTATACTTTAGGAGAATTCTACTTGGATAAAATATATGCCTCAGAAAATAAACAATCTCCTGGTCTATTTAAAGATATTCATTACACAATTAATAAATTACAATATGCCATCTTTAAGAATGATACGAAGCAAGCTGATTTTTATTTTAATAATTTAAATAATGCTCAAAGTTCTTCTCTTTGGTATTTTCAAAGATTTTCAAAAGAAAAGACTATTAGTAATTACTATGCTTTCAAGAATTCTTTTAAGAAAGCCTTCAGCTATTTAAAGAAATCTGATAGTATACAAAATGCTGCGAATATAAAAAAAGAGAGAAGTAAATATGATATTCAACGTTATTATATTCAATTAAATGAGGAGTTAAATAAGATGAAGCAACTTAACCTAGAAAAAGATCAAATTCTTGTAACAAAAAGAAACCAATATTTAATGATAGGCTTTTTCATTGTTTTTGTTTTTGCTGCTATTTTTTTATTCATCAATGGAAAACGAAAAAAGAAGCAGTATCAATTGAAAGCTTCTTTAGAATCTCAAAAAACAATTTTAGAATCTAAAGAGAAATTTTTAGAAAACATGTCTCATGAAATTAGAACACCTATTACCTCTATTATAGGTTATTTAAATTTACTTTCCGAAGAGAATTTAGTAAATGAAAAAAGAGTTAAATACACAAACATAGCCATTAAGAATAGTAATAAAATGATTTCATCTATTGATAGTTTTTTAACTTTATTAAGATCGGAAAAGACATCAATTGTGCAAAATAAAAGAATATCATTCAATTTAAATGATTTTATCTTAGAGAGGTTAACGTATTATATTCCTGATTTTGAAATAAAAAAAATGAAACTTTACTACAAGGTTAATTTTAAAGATAAAGTTACTATTTCATATAATATAGAAAGCTTAAAAGCCATTATTAACAATTTGATTTCTAACGCTATTAAATATTCAAACTCTAATACTTCTGTTTTTTTTACATTTAATATTTCAGCCTCTAATCTAATTATTTCAGTTAAAGACGAAGGATATGGTATAGATGAAAAAGACAAAGAAAAGATATTTGATCGTTTCTATCAAACAAGCAGCAATAGATCAATTGGTGGATTTGGGATAGGATTATCTTTAATTTCTGAATTGGTAAAAAGACTCAGTGGAACTATAACTTTAGAATCAGAATTAAATAAAGGAAGTTTATTTAAAGTGAAGCTTCCCTACAAATTATCAAATTTTAATATAAATACATCTTCAGTTAATAACGATTTTAAATTATTAACTGATTTTAAATCTCTTGATGAAACATCCAATACTATGGAGAATTATCCTAAAGTTCTTATTGTGGATGATAATACAGAAATGGTTAGCTATTTAAAAGAGATTTTTTCTGATTTTGTAAATTGTACTTTTGCTTTCAATGGAAATGAAGCCCTAGCTAAAGTTAATGATACTAATTTTGATCTTATTATATCTGATGTAAGAATGCCCGAAATGAATGGTTTTCAATTCAAAAAAGAACTCAATGAAACTTCTCATTATAGAGAGATTCCTTTTATAGTAATGAGTTCTGTATCAGAGACAAAGTCTAATAAATTTAAAACTGACTTAGGTATCAATGACTATTTAGAAAAACCATTTACAAAGAATGAAATAATCTCTAGAGTTCAGCTTTCTTTAGAAAGAACCCTAAATAGAAAAAAAATAGTAGGTGAAAAAATTACAACAGATTTTGACAGTAATTCAAATAGGTTGGTGGAGCAAATTAGAGAATGTATCATCTCAAACATAACAAATCCGGGACTGAATGTAAATATGTTAGCTGAAGCCTGTGGGTATAGTCAGAAAAGATTGAATGAAATTTTAAAAATTAAATTAGGTTTAAGTCTTGTAAATGTGATTTTAGAAGTTAAATTGTTAAAGGCTTATGAGTTTATAGTGAAAAATAAGTTTACTACAATTAAAGAGGTGATGTTTGCAGTAGGTATAAATAGTAGACCCTACTTTTACAAAAAATTTAATGAAAGATTTGGAATTAAAATAGGAGAACTAAAAAATAAATACTCACATCTCAGTTAAATGGATTTTTTGTTATTTAATTTAAATTTTCTAGAAAACAAAAAAACCAAAACAAACAAAATAGTGTTTTGGTTTTATTTTAGGGTGTAGAAATTAAATTTATTAAATATGTCAACAAATATTAAATTTCCTAAATCAAAAATACTATTTAGAATTAGTTTACATAGTATTTAAATAGTTTAAAACTATTATTTTTTTTATTCTTTTGTTACTTTTTTAATCTTTATATGTTCTCTTTTTTACATTTAGTTGTTTTAACCATTAATTTAAACCAGAGCAGAATTAATATTTAGCTGGTTTCGGGAAATTCTTCATAATTAATATATTTAATGAGTTTCTAATTCTGTAAATTAATTCTAAAATTTAAGCAATTTTTAATATTAAATGGTGTTGTAGTATTTGATATAAAACGATATATTTACGTCCCTAAGTTTTTTAACTTTTATGAAAATAGTAAAAAGTTTACTTTTATTTATTGTTATCTTCTTCTTCTTTTTATTAGAGGGTAAATCACAGGAGACACTTCCAATTTATTCAGATTACTTATCTGACAATGTATATTTAGTTCATCCTTCAGCAGCAGGTATTGGTAATACAGGTAAATTACGTTTTACGGCAAGGCAACAATGGGGTGGGGTAAAAGATGCACCTACATTACAAACACTAAGTTTTCACAACAGGTTTAGAGAAAAAGCTGCATTAGGTTTTATTCTTTTTAATGATAGCAATGGGTTCCATTCTCAAAAAGGAATTCAGGGTACATTTGCTTATCATTTAGATTTAAATAGAGCTTCCATTTTCAATCAAATATCGTTTGGGCTCTCTCTAACCGCAGTTCAGAATCAAGTAGATCAAACACAGTTCTTTGGAGATCCAACAGTAGCTTCAATAATTAGAAGTGATGGCTATTTTAACGCAGATTTTAGTGTAGCCTACCATAAAAAAGGATTTTCATCCTATTTTACGGTTAAAAATCTATTATTATCTGCAAAAAATAATCTTAACAATAGTTTAGAACCCTTAGATTTAAGAAATTATGTTCTTTCATTAGGGTATTATTTTGGTGAAAAACAATATTTTCAATTTGAACCTTCAGTGATGATTCAACTTAGAGAATCTACTGGAGAAAGAATTGTTGATTTTAACTTAAAAGCATATAAAGATTTTAACAAAGCACAGTTATGGGGAGTGCTATCTTATAGAAGAGGGTTTGATGCTAAACCAATTGAAGATTTGGTATATATTACTCCTATTATTGGTGTGAACTATAACAAATGGATGTTTTCTTATACTTATACTAGACAGATGAATGATATAGTTCTTACTGATTTTGGTTTTCACCAAGTTTCCATTGGAGTCAATTTATTTACAAGAAAACCTAGAGCAGCTGCTTGTCCTAACATAAACGCTTCTTTTTAAAATTCTTTACTTAGAATTTCTACACTATAATTATTTAATAATTTAGATAAAACTTTAGTGTCTTTATTGCTGAAAAACTTATGGGTAGTCTTACAGTTTTCATTTGTTTGAGCAATATTAAATTTTTCTAATATTTTTTTTGTCTGTCTAGCAACTGCAAAACCAGCATCAATAATTTTTATATCATTGGTTACTATTTTGCGAATGGAAGGTATTAGATACGGATAATGTGTGCAACCCAAAACTAGAGCATCTATATTTTTTTCCATCATAGGATTCAAATATTTTTTGAGTAAAAACTCAATTTCTTTAGATTCTATCTCACCTTTTTCAATTAAATCAACCAGGCCATCTCCAACTTTTTCTATAATTTTTATATCACTTTTTAAGTTAGCTGATGTTTTTTCAAATAGATCGCTTTGTATAGTTCCCTTGGTTGCTAAAACACCAATATTATTTGTTTTGGTTACTAAACTAGCTGGCTTTATTGCGGGTTCTATACCTATAAAAGGAATGGTATATATTTCTCTAAGAACTTTAATTGCATTTGTTGTGGCTGTATTACACGCTACAACAATTATTTTTGCATTTTGATTTAGAAGTATTTCTGTATTTTTTACACAATATTCAATAATTCTATTTTCTGTTTTGTCACCGTATGGCGCATTTTTACTATCAGCCAGGTAAATAGTGTTTTCATTAGGTAAAAGTTTATGAACTTCCTTCCAGATAGATGAACCACCTATGCCAGAGTCAAAAAAACCGATTGGATTCTCTTTTATAGAGTTCATAGTTATTGTAAATAAAAAATCCTACTAGTGAAGTAGGATTTTTTTGTGAAACAATGTTATTAATTAATTTTGCACTGGAGCAGTTGGTTGCTTTACATCTGCCAGTAATCCTAGTTTTTCCTTTACAGCATCGTATAAGTCTTCACCATCAGAAACTAAAAGTCCTCTTCCAGCAGAAGCATCTATTACGTAAAGAATTTGTTTTGCTTTAGCTACATCATTAATAGCTTTCCTAGCCTTAGCTATAATTGGAACTAACTTATTATTTTGTTTTTCTTGAATATCTTGGTAAGCAGCTTGTTCTGCTTGTTGTATTCTTGAGTTGTCAACTTGAACTTCTTGAGCTCTTTGTTTGTTAGTATCTTCAGTCTGTTGTGCTTGTTCTGCAGTATATTTTTTAATTTTATCATCAAGCTTTTTCTTCATACCATCGATATCATCTTTGTAGGTCTTGGTTATCTTAGCCAATTCTGCTTGTAAAGCTCTTGTTTCAGGCATGTTAGCAATTACTCTCTCATAAACAACGTGCCCAATTTTTTGTGCATTTACAACACCACTCATCCCTAAAGTTAAAAACGCAACTAATAGTAGACTCTTCAATTTTCTCATTTTGTTAATTTTAATTATTATTTTAATCTTTCTTTTCTTTTTGCTTTCTGATAGCGTCTTTTTTTTCTTTTAATACTCTTCTTTTTTCTTCTATATCTGCAATTCTTTTCTTTCTAGCTTCTTCTATTTTTTTCTTTTTGGCTAAACGTAGCTCTTCTTTCTTTTTAGCTGCAGCTTCCCGGTCTTTAATAGCCTTCTGTTGTCTGGCTGTCAGTTCTTTTTTTGGAGCTCTTTTTTTAGCTTTTTTCTCTTTGTTAAGCTTAATTTTACGTTCTCTTACGATTTCATTGAGAACAAAGTCGCTAATATCGTATTTATTATTGGAATATAACATGACTAAATCACTAGATTTATCAAAAACAAAATCATATTTCCTTTTTGCCACAATGTCTTTGAGTGAATTGTAAACTTGATCTTGTATAGGTTTAACAAGTTGTTTTCTCAATAAAAACATATCGCCATTAGGTCCAAAATATAAACTTTCCAACCTTCTTAGTTCCTCTTGTTTTAGTAAGATTTCATCTTCTTTTTCCAAAATGAGATCATTTGTTAAAATTGCTCTTTCGTTAGCTAAATCTGTTTTTGACTTTTCTATAAATCTGCTCAATTTATCTAGAGAACTTCTCCATTTAGTTACTTTCGAATTCAATGTATTTTGTGCCTCAAGGTACTCTGGAACATTTTCTAATATATACTCCATGTCTATGTAGGCTATTCTTTGAGCTTTTTGTGCTGTTATATGCGAAACACTCAAAAGGAATAGATACAGAAAGACATTCAATATAATTTTTCTATGTTTTAAAAGTATCATACTCTAGATTAATATTAAATTCGATTCTTTAAAATTGTTGACCAATTATAAAGTGGGTTTGCCATCCAGATTTTATATTAGACCCTGGAAGAGGATCAAAACCGTGAGCAAAATCAATTCCTAAAAGACCAAATGCTGGCATAAAAATACGTATACCTAAACCAGCAGACCTTTTTAGGTTAAACGGGTTAAAGTTAGTAAAATTGTCATAAGAATTACCAGCCTCTAAAAATCCTATTGTATAAATTGAAGCTGAGGGCTTGTCTGTGATAGAATATCTTAATTCTAATTGAAACTTATTGTAAATAGTTCCACCTTCAATTGAAGACAATCTATTATTTTCATATCCTCTTAAACCAACACTCTCTCTTCCGTCTAATTGAAATTGAGCTATACCATCTCCACCTACGAAGAAACGTTCAAAAGGAGTGCTTCCTAATTCACTGTTATAGAATCCGAGGTATCCCATTTCTGCATTGGCCATCAATACCAATTTGTCTGTGAAACCATTATACCACTTTCCTTTGAATAATAATTTATAGTACTCTAGCCATTTAAATCTTTCCGCAGGTTCTAAACTCTGGTAATCTGTATTGTTAAAAAGCGAATAAGGAATAGTTGCTTTGGCACTAATACTAAAGGTAGATCCATAGGTAGGAAATATTAAACTAGGACCCGCAGAATTTCTACTTAAGCTAATATTATAGGCTAGATTGTTCAAGTCTCCATCACTTAGAATATCTGTTCCCACTCTAAACTGGTAGTCATCTAAATTAAAACTTTGATAACTAAATGTTTGTGATAAAGTAAAAAAGTCACTAGGCCACGTTAATCGCTTTGCAAGCCCAATAGAAGCACCTCTAATACCTAGACTTCTACTTTTATCTACATCAAAAGTTCGACGATCTAATTGAAATTGTTTAGAAGAGTATACAGAAAAAGACAATGATTGTGGTTTTTTACCTCCAAACCATGGCTCAGTAAAAGAAAAACTATAGGTATTAAAAGTTCTACTTGTTTGCAACCTTAATGATAATGATTGACCATCTCCCATAGGAAGTGGTTTGTATGCTTCTTTTTTAAATAGATTTCTTATAGAAAAGTTATTAAAAGACAATCCTAATGTTCCAATAAAAGATCCACCACCATAACCTCCTTGAAGTTCTATCTGGCTTCCTCCTTTTTCTATCACTGAAAATTCTATATCTGCAGTTTTATCTTGATAATTTGGTTTTACGTCTGGTGTTACGTTCGTGTCAAAGAAACCTAGCTGACCAATTTCACGAATAGATCGGATGATGGCATCTCTACTGAATAATGAACCTGGTTTTACTCTTAATTCTCTAAATACAACAAAATCATTGGTTTTATCGTTTCCAACAATACTTACTTTATTTATGGTAGCTTTTTCATCTTCTCTAATTCTAACTTCAACAGTTATAGAATCATTTACAACTTTAGTTTCTACAGCATTAACAGATGAAAATAAGAATCCACTGTTTTGATATAATGTTTGAATATCTTCTGATGTTGGGCTCCCGTCACCTGTAATTCTTTCCTTTAATACAGCTCCATTGTATACATCTCCTTTTTCAATCTTTAAAAGGGTATTTAGTTGTTGATCTGTATAGCTCTTATTACCTACATAAACGATGTCTCCAAAAATGTATTGTCTACCTTCTTCGAGTTCAATATCTATATTAATTGTATTGTCATCATTCCATGAAATAGAATCAGACAATATTCTAGAATCTCTATATCCTAATCTACTGTAGGTATCTAGTATACTTTCAAGATCTTCTTTGAACTCATCATCTATGTATTTAGACCCTTTCCAAAACCTACCTAAGAATTTCCTTTTGGTATTGCTCATTGCAGCCCTTAATTTACCATCTTCTAAAGCTTCGTTACCTTTAAAATTAATATTCTTAATCTTAATTTTGGACCCTTTATCTATAAAAATTCTCATATTTACAGAGTTGATGTCTGATGAATCTAGTCTAGTATTTATATTTACTTTGGTCTTTAAGAATCCTTTATCTGTATATTTTTTTCGGATGTAGTTTTTAGTAGTTACAATCAAATTATCTGTAACCATAGCTCCTGTTTTCAGTTCAGCTTCAGTTTTTAATGTTTTTGACTTATTTTTTTTAATACCTGCAATGCTAATTTGGTTTAGCTGAGGAAGTTCCTTTACGTCAAATTCTAAATAAATGGTGTTGCCATCAACTCTTAATAGATAAACCTCAACAGTTCTAAATTGCTTACTTTCATATAGCTTTTTGATGGCGCTTGTTAATTTATCCCCAGGTAATTTTAGGGGTTGTCCTATTTTAAGTCCTGTAAAAACTTTAACAGTAGACTCTGTGAATTTTTGTAAACCAGTTACTGAAATACCTCCAAGAATATATTCCTTGCCTTTCTCATACACAATATTTTTTTGTACTGTAATAGAATCATTTTTTACTGTAGCAGAGGAGCTATTAGTATCTTGTGCTTTAGAGGGGATAGCTAATAAAACAAGTATAATTGTAAAAAAAATTGCATTATAAATAATACTATTCTGTAATTGTAATCTGATCGCTAGTTTTTCCAAATCTTCGTTCTCTATTCTGATATTCTATAATAGCATCATAAAAATGCTCCTTTCTAAAATCTGGCCAAAGTATATTA
>Ga0115559_1002940_pt1 | contig 10690 bp, 8 predicted proteins | sample COGITO_mtgs_1105_3_FD_87281 | JGI IMG/M metagenome (GOLD analysis project Ga0115559, IMG submission 87281) | Pelagic marine microbial communities from North Sea - COGITO_mtgs_110506 | ecosystem: Environmental > Aquatic > Marine > Epipelagic | place: Germany:Helgoland, sampling site Kabeltonne... | reverse complement strand
CCATAAGGCCGGCGCGCGCTATGACATGGCGGGGCTGTTGGCTCTCGCCGACCGGATCACCGCGCATTACCGTCAGGCGGGCTATAGCTTTGCCCGGGCCTATCTGCCTCGGCAGGAAGTGACCGGTGGCGGGCTAAAAATCACCGTGTTGGAAGGACGTTACGGAGCGGTCGAAACTTCGGGCGAGAAAAACCTAGCCGGACCTGCGGCCAGTTTTCTTAAAACGCTCAAGCCCGGCGACGTGATAGCTCAAAACCCGTTAGAACGCGCAACACTTGTGCTGGGTGACCTGCCCGGCATCACAGCCTTCCCGGTGCTTCGGCCGGGATCGGCACGCGGCACCGCTGATCTTAATGTGGCCGTGACCCGCGACAAACGCTGGGACGGCTCGTTTTCGGCAGACAATCACGGCAACCGCTTTGCCGGCAGCAACCGCGGGCGGATCAATCTGGCATTGAACGGCTTTGTTGGCTTTGGCGACCGGTTGTCGATGGCGTTGCTGCGTTCAGACAAGGGGATGACGCTGGGCGAGATCGGCTATGGCTTTGCTGTGACCGGCAGCGGTCTGCGTGCCGAGACCAAGCTATCGCGCTATTCCTATGCACTTGAAGACAGTTTTGAGGGCTTTGAAGGCACGGCTGAGACGGCGTCTGTGGCGCTGCACTATCCGCTCAAACGGTCAGTGAAAACCAATGTGACAGCATCGATCGAGGGTAAATACGATCGCTTGAGCGATACTTTAAATGGGACCCGCGTTGACAAAAAAACCGCAAAAGCGGGCACGGCGCGTTTGCAGTTTGACCACCGTGACAATTGGCTTGGCGCGGGACAGACCTTTGGCTCTGTCGGGTTGCAGATGGGCGATATAACCTCAAGCGAAGCCAGCACGGTGCAAGGGTCTTTCCGCAGGCTTGAGCTAAGCTTAGCGCGCCTGCAAGCTTTACCAAACGGCTTTGAGGCCTTGGTGAGCGCAAATGTGCAACACAGCCCCGACCCTTTGAACGGCGCTCAGCAGATATCTCTTGGGGGGGCAACCAAAGTGCGAGCCTATCCCGCAGGCGAGGCCAACGCCACCTCTGGCGCCATACTGCAGACCGAATTGCGCTATGCCCGCGGCGCCTACGCCCCGTTTGTTTTCTATGATGCCGGTACGATCAAAGCCGACGGACAGGAACCGGCGCGCAGCTTATCGGGCTATGGCGTCGGCCTGCGGATGACACAAGGTCCGCTTCAAGCCACAATATCGATTGCTTGGAAGGGCGCCGGTGGGGCAGCCCAATCGGATGAGCGTCAAAGCGACCCAACGATTTGGGCCAATATCAGCTATGCGTTTTAACTGGTATCAAAACCCCCTGAGCGGCACCATCTTGTGCAGTCTTGAAAGGAACCCCATGCGCAAAATTATAACAGTCGGTCTCGTGACCCTTTCGTTGTGGCTGGGCCAACCAGCGTTCGCTGAGACAGGCAACGACACAGCCAAGGCCATCATCACCGCGCCTTCGATGACGCGCAGCACCTATCAAGACTGGCAGAGCCTCTGCGTGCAGCAGGACGCGGAAACACTTTGTGATATCAGCCAGACTCTGCAAGTAGAACGCGAAAATGGCCAGACGGTGACGGCCCTGCGCGCCACAGTGACAAAGCGCGACGGGGTTTTTGTGATGGAACTGGCGCTGCCGCTGGGGTTGGACCTTATTAGCGGCGTGGTCCTGCAACTTGATAACGCCAAAGACATCAAGTTGCCTTTCGCCACCTGCATCGATCGGGGCTGCGCTGCTTTGGCAGATATCGATGCCGCACTGCTGGCGCGATTGCAGCGCGGTCGGGTGATGAAAGTGGCCTTCCGCCCGTTTGGCCAAGAACAGGCGGTGGTGATCGAGGTGTCGCTGCTTGGTTTTACCAGCGCCATGGCCGAACTTGACGGCTGAACCATAGTCCACAATCAGGCCTGAACGGCACGGCCCTCAGTATACGCAGAGCATCGGGATTAGGAGGCGCGGCTCAACAAGCCATAATCCCGCTTATGCTTGCAGCTGAAATCAAAGCGATGGTCAACTTTAAAAGCGCAGACTTCATCCCATCACTTCATTCAGCTTATAGGTCCTGACCCTAAACACCTTCTGACTTCATTAAATACCGGGCGGCGCTTGAAGAGGCACACGACAACGCTAATGGCGTTCAATTGTCGCGAAACCGGCGTCTCGCCCTGCAACCGCTACCGGGCCGCTTGCACACATAAATCAGACAGCGCAGTTGAAGATCTCAATCAGCATATGGGAACAAATCCCAGTATTGTCTGCAACACCCAAAAAAATATTTCCCCGGTCGCAGCGGTAAAAAGTACCAATATTGATGTCAACCAACCGGGGATCTGGGGAACACTAGCCCATTAAATTTTGCGGCACCTCTGTGAGCAATCGGCTTGTTTCGTCACATAACCCTTTGAAAAGACCATCTACCCATTGGGGAAAATCATAGACGCAGACTTGATAGCCCGATAACGTGACCGAATAATTCGTATCCGGGCAGAGACTTAAGATGAAATTTGGTGTACCATTATCCCTTTTTTTTGCCGCGATTATGTTTGCGAACGCAGCTTTAGCGCATGTCTCGGAGCGCGCGTTGGTCCTGATTTTACCAACGAATATCTATATTGCTTTTGGCGTCGCGGCGGTTGCAGTCACGGTATTTTTGACAGTTTTCATGCCCCCGTGGGTGTTCAAACCGTTAGGCGGTGACGGACGGACAATCCCCGCCGCCCACGGAGCTCTGAAACCGCCGATCCTGCCAAGCCTGATTTCTTTTTTGGTCTTTTTTTGCCTAATCTGCCTAGGCCTTTCCGGTCCCCGCGACCCTTTGCAAAACCTTCTTCCCTTAACCTTATTCACCGTTTGGTGGATTTGCTTTCCTCTTTTACAAGCTCTTTTGGGCGATCTTTGGCGCTGGATCAATCCTTGGGATGGTCCAGTACACATCGTATTCAAAGGCAGATCCTATAAAAACTTGCCGCAGCAGGTCGGCGTTTGGCCGGCGATTGCAAGTTTTTTTCTGGCCGCTGTTTATACGCTGACCGATCTGGCACCTGATGATCCTGACCGGTTGGCAAGGGTGGCAGGTGGCTATTGGCTGTTTACCTTTATAATGTGCGGTATTTTTGGCAGAGACTGGCTGCACCGAGGCGAGGGTTTTACGGTATTTTTTAACCTGATAGCCCAATTATCTCCACTGCGGCGTAAACCCTTTGGTGTGCGATTTCCAGGGCAGATCCTTATCGCACAGGTCCCTCAAGGGCTATCAGTGGCGACTTTTGCGGTTGTCATGCTGGCATTGGGCTCTTTCGACGGACTTAACGAAACTTTCTGGTGGATGAGCCAGTTGGGCATTAACCCACTTGAATTTCCAGGGCGCTCAGCGATTGCATGGCAAAACCGCTTTGGCATGGGCGGCGCAATTGTGGTTTTGACGACAGGTTTTGCGGCCTGTGTTTGGCTTGGATTGGCTTTAATCGGTCAAACAGCATATTTCCAAACCTTGTTTTGTCGCTTGGCATTGAGCCTTCTACCAATAGCTTTGGGCTATCATTTTGCCCATTTTCTAACCAGCGCGATGGTCAATTTACAATATTTTCTTGCGGCGCTCAATGACCCGTTTGAAACCGGTGCAACGCTGCTTGGCTGGGATAGTTTTTATGTGACAACCAGTTTTTTTAATCAACATCACACCGTCGAGGCGATATGGCTGACCCAAGCCGGCTCGATTGTACTGGCCCATATTATCGCGGTTGTTTTATCGCATATGATCGCTCTAAATGCGTTTGGAGACCACCAAATGGCGGTTATTTCGCAGTTACCAGTCGCCGCTTTTATGCTGCTTTATACTGTTTTTGGTTTGTGGCTCTTGGCATCGCCAGTCGCACTTTAATAAAGAGCAAAATAAAAAACTGGACTTTTCATGTGTGCACATACAAACTTTCGACACAACAAGATCCCAATACAGGACTTAAACTCAGTCAACTTGGAGAATTAAGATGGCCATTAAGAAATACCTCGATGTACAGCCGACTCGCCGGAATGTTCTGACAGGCCTCGCCGCCACTGGCGCTGCCACTGCCTTACCGGGTTTTACGCCTTACGTTCAAGCCCAGAGCGCGGCACCGATCCGGATTGGATTTCAAGTCCATAGAACCGGCATTGGCGCTGCTTATGGGCGTTGGTATGATCGCACCACCACCGCAGCTGCCAAAGTGATCAATGATGCCGGCGGTATAAACGGGCGCCCTGTTGAAATCATCGCCGAAGATGACGGCACGGATCCAAAGCGCGGCGCAGAAGTAATCGAGAAATTTGCGACCCATCACAAAGCTGACATCGCTTTTGGAACCTTATTTAGCCATGTGGTGATCGGCTCTGCCCCTCGGGCAGGAGAACTTAAAATGCCCTATTTCGTGGTGTCTGAAGGTCATCATGTGGCCAGTGGCATGCTTAATCGTTATACTTTGCAGCCCGGCATTACCGATGTGAAAAGTCAGGTTCAGGCAATGGCGCCGTTTGTGGCAGATAATCTTGGCAAAAAAGTCACGATGATCTTCCCAGATTTTGCGTTCGGACATGACCACAGAGATTATTTTTCTGCCGCAGTTGAGGCGCAGGGCGGAGAAGTTGTTGCCAAAATCGCCATCCCGCCAACTGAGACTTCTTTTACTAAATATTTTCCCAAAATCCCCCGCAACACAGATGTGATTTACCACGTGATGGTTGGCCCTGCTGTGTTAACGTTTGTCAAGGAAATGGGCGAATTCTTTGGCTCATCTCGGCCAGAGATTTTTGGCTTTATTGACTCTCTGGAAGCGGTCGATCTTAAAACTCCGGGGCTGGAGTTTCTCGAAGGCACGTATTTCTGGGAGGGCAACCCGCGCTATGCACAGGCAAACCAATCTGAGCACGACAAGTTTTACCGTGCTGCGGTCGGTGTTGACCAGAATGGAGCATCGGTCAGTGATGGCAAGGATGTCTCGACCTATGCACATATGTTCGGCTGTTGGGAAACCCTGCATATCATAAAAGCGGGGATGGAGGCCTCTGGCTATCAAGGACCCTCGGATCGTGCCAAGCTGATCGAAGCCGTGGAGGCTATGACCGACATGCCCCTGAGCCAAGCGCATCCTCAGGGGGCCAAAATGTTCAATGGTAAAACCCATCAGGTGTTTGGACATCAGTATATCACGCAGGTAAAAGGTGGGCGTCTGGAATTGGCACATACCACATCCATCGAAGATACGATGTATCCCGATGAGGTCGACTATACCAGCCAGTCGTTTTAACACTGAAATCTCCGCAGATAAGTGCAGTGGTCCGGCTTTTGCGCCGGGCCATCTGATCCTTTAACCGCAGGCCAAGATATTTATGGAATTTGGACCCCACCTTATCCTTGCAATGCTGGAAGGGCTGGTACAGGCCTCTGTACTGACCTTGACCGCGCTTGGGCTGTCTTTGGTCTTTGGTGTGATGCGGGTGGTCAACGTGGCGCACGGCGAGTTTTTTATGCTTGGAGCCGTGTTCGCCTATGCGATCACCGACTGGTTGACCGGCAGTGCCGCTGTTGGCTTTCTCGCAGCTTTGATCATTGCGCCACTGCTGGTTGCAGCGCTGGCTGTGGTCTGTGACCGAATGATCTTAAGGCGGCTAGATTATGACCCTGAGCGTACCATCGTTGCCACAATCGGTATTCTGTATGTGCTGCAACAGGTTACCTTGATGACCTATGGGCCCGACGCACACCCGGTGACCCCACCGTTCAATCAGCGCCTCGCCATTCCGTGGTTTGAATTTACCGACACCGGGCTTGAATTTTATTTCCCTTGGGGTCTGTCGACTACATCTTACAAGTTGTTTGTGATTGCCGCCGCCTGCGTTGCCGGTCTGGGCATCTGGATTTTGATGGCCCGCAGCAAACTGGGGCTGATCTTGCGCGCAACCCAGCTGGACCGTGAAACAGCACAGGCCTTTGGCATCCCCGTAGAGCGGGTCTATGCGTTTGTCTTTGGGCTGGGTGCCGCGATAGCGGCCCTTGGGGCAGTGTTGGTGGTGCCGATCCAACAGGCGCATTACCTTATGGGCGGCGATCCGCTGTTGTTGTCGTTTATTGTGGTGATTATTGGCGGCTTGGGTTCTTTGCGGGGCACGGTGGTTGCCGCGATTTTAATCGGCATGAGCAACGGTGTGATTTCAGTGTTTTTCACCCCGACATTGGCCAAAATTCTGGCGACGCTGCTGGTGGCCTTTGTGCTGGTCTACCGCCCCGCCGGTCTGTTTGGGACAAAAGTCGCATGAGCCGGGAACTGTCGCTGCACCTGTCGCTGATTACCCTATTGTTTGCCCTGCATTTTATTTTGCCAGAGTACCATCACGGCAATCTGGCGCGGGTGATGGTGCTCGCGGTTTATGCGATGGCCTATAATGTGATGTTCGGATACACCGGATTGCTGTCGTTAGGGCATGCAATGTTCTTTTGTGCCGGCATGTATGGGATGGGCTTATCGATGCGCTTGTATGAGATCTCGGCCGGCCCCGCCTTTGTAATAGGCCTTGGTGTGTCGGCTGTCTTTGCCTTGTTGATCGGTCTTTTGGCGCTCAGGACCATCGGGGTGGGCTTTATGATCGTCACCTTGATGTTCAGTCAGGCGATTTTTCTGACAATTTTATATTTCAACCCAATTACCCGCGGAGACGAAGGTTTTGTAATCCCCCAAGCCGCGCGCCAGATTGCGGACATTGACCTGTCGGATTCAGGCAATCGCTATTTTGCCGCCCTAATTTTGTTTTCAATCTGCCTGTTGGCAGTATTGAAACTGGTCCGCGCACCAACCGGCCGGGTGTTGATTGCCATTCGCGAAAATGAAGAGCGCGCCAAGATGCTTGGCTATGATATCTGGGCCCACAAGCTGGGGGCGGTGGTGATGTCCGGAACGATGGCAGGCGCGGCAGGCGCGGCCTATGGTTTGCTGTTTGGGACCGTGGGGGCCAGCTTTGCCGAGGTACCCTTCTCAATTTTACCTCTGCTGTATGTTTTGCTGGGTGGGCCAGGCACGGTTATTGGCCCGTTTGTCGGTACCTTGTTTATGTTCTACCTGCGCGACCTGTCCAGCGCCCTGACCGATGCGCATATGCTGGTAGCAGGTGTGGTTTTGATCCTGCTGACACTTTATGCAAGGCGGGGCATAATGGGGCTTATCCGGGAGAAGTGGCTCAAATGGTTGCCGTAAGTCTGCTATCCACACAATCGGTTAGCCGCCATTTTGGCGGGTTAATTGCCGTGCAAAATGTGGATTTTGATCTGCCCAAAGGCGAGATCCGGGCATTGATTGGCCCAAATGGCGCCGGAAAAACAACTTTTGTTTCAATGCTCTGCGGGCGTATTCCGGTCAGCAGTGGCCGCATCATGTTTCAAGGTCAAGACGTCACCCAATTGCCCGCGCACAAGCGGATACAACAGGGGATGGCCTATACCTTTCAGATAACTTCGATTTTCGCAGAGCTGAGCGTCTATGAGAATGTGGCGCTGGCCGTACAACCGCGCCTGTCGAACGCGATCAACAAACTGGCGCAAGAGGTCGAAACCGCCCTGACGCGCGTCGGCTTGCAAGCGTACTCTGAGCGCACCGCCGGCGACATGGCCTATGGTCACCAACGATTACTAGAAGTTGCAATGGGGTTGGGTCAATCGCCGCAATTGCTAATTTTAGACGAGCCAACACAAGGATTGTCAGACGCAGAAGTCGACGATTTTATCACACTGATCAAAGAGGTGGCTGAAACCACCACCGTGTTGCTGATCGAGCATAACATAAACGTGGTGATGGCCTTGGCAGACCGCATAACCGTAATGAATTTTGGTGAGATCATTGCCGAGGGCAGCCCCGAAGAAATTCGCCAAAACGACGCGGTTCAAACCGCGTATCTGGGGGGATGATGCTCGAGGTGCAAGGGATAGATGCCGGCTACGGCAATGTGCAGGTTCTCAAAGACCTGTCATTGCGCGTGCAAGCTGGTGAAATTCTGTGCCTGCTGGGGCGTAACGGGGCTGGCAAAACGACGATCTTGAAAGCCATCATGGGTTTGGTGCGTGCCCAAAAAGGCCACATCCGGCTTGAGAGCAAAGATCTGCGTCTGTTGCCCGCATACGAGGTGCCGCGCCACGGGATCGGATACATACCGCAAGGGCGGCGATTGTTTACCGAAATGACCGTGGCGGAAAATCTTCAGATTGGACTGATGACCCGCGCTCAAGGGCCAGAGGTGCTGGATGAGGTTCTCGACATGTTCCCTCGCTTGCGCGAGCGACTGGATCAGCGGGCCGAGACACTGTCGGGAGGAGAGCAACAGATGCTGGCAACCGCGCGCGCGCTTTGCCTCAAACCCAAACTGTTGTTACTGGATGAGCCAACAGAAGGGTTGCAACCTTCGATGATATCGCTGATCCGCAACGCTGTGGTGGCATTAAAAAAGCAGAATGTCGCAATCATTCTGGTCGAACAGCGCGTTGAGGCGGTGCTGGAAATTGCAGATAACGTGGTGTTTATCGAAAATGGGCGCAATGCGCTGGCAACCACACCGGAGGCCTTGAAGACCGACAAAGCGCTGTTGCACCGCTATATCGGTGTCTGAGCAGCTGCTATTTCAAATTCTCGCAGAGCACAGCAAACGCCAGGGTGCCTGCCAACTTGTCCAAAAAAGCCGTCTAACCATCTGGTATTGTCTCTATGGGCTAGCACCGAAAAAGCCTTTGCAAAAAGACCTAAATTAAAACAGAACTTGAGGCAGAAAACAGACCATTTCTGCATTTATTTCCGCGGTCATGACATCATGATTTCTGGCCCCAAATTCTGGTGTTGCATACTACAGGGCACCCTAAAAAATACGCAGACACGCAGCAGTGCTCGTCGGTCAAATCAGTCCGGCACTGCCGGGGCACCAAACACTTCGTCTGAATTGGTATTGAGCAGAAACTGGGCAAAAATTGGCCCACTGGCAGCACCGATAGCCCGCGCATTGTCACCGATTGTTCCCTGGACAATTTGAGGTATTATCAGACCTCTGGCATCCTGCGTGGCCAGCACAGCTCTGACCTGTGCAACCAGCGCGGCTTTCACATCCTCAGGAAAGGAGCCGTCAATCACCACAGCCTCAAAGTCGATCACTGCGCAGGCCGACAGACTGGCCTTGGCCACCTCAGATGCTGTCTGGACAATCCAAGGATCAACGTAGGCCGTGAAGGTGCTCCAATCGCGCGGCAAATGCCAAAGTTTACGCGCATCAAGACCGTTCTGCGTCAACGTCGCGGCCAACACGTGAATTGAGGCGACATCCACCAGTTGACAGCTTTCACCTTGTTGGTTGCGCGCACGCAGCGACCCCAACGCCCCGGCATTTCCTCGATAACCCTCAAAGACCGAATGGTTCAGCACCACCCCACCCCCGATAAATGCCGAAATAAAAAAATAGGCATAATCGCGAAACTCTTTACCACGGCCATAGACATGCTCGGCCCAGCACGCCCCGGTGGCGTCGTTCACCACAAAGACCGGCAGCGGGCTGAATTTGGCAACTTCGACATCAAAACGAACGTCTTTCCACGACAAAAAACTCTCGGCTTCGGCCCCGGTAACCGCGCTCCATTTCCAGATCTCAAACGGCGCAGCAATGCCAAGACCACACAGCCGGTCGCGCAATTCAAGCAGGATATGTGCTTTCACCGTCTCCAGCCCGTTTTTTAAAAATTCAAAGATCATGTCCGGCAGCGGATAATCGTACTCTGCACGTATTTGGGCCCGGATACCGCCGCAAAAATCCATCAAGACCAGTTCGGCACTGCGCCGGCCAACCTTGAAGCCCACTGAGAAGACCGCATCGGGATTGAGCCGCATCGGCACCGAAGGCTTACCCACCTTGCCTTTGGTTGTATGGCCGCGCAGCAGGAAATTATCACTTTCCAATTTGCGTAAAATTACCGAGATTGTTTGTGCTGATAATGCGGTTTTGCGGGCAATTTCCTGCCCAGACATGGCACCGTGACGCTGTAAGACCGACAAGATCAGACGCTCGTTATGCGCCCGTATTCCGCGCTGGTTCACCCCGCTACCGACCGACCTTATGTGGGTTTTTTCGCTCATCAATTCACTTACACAGATCCATCCTAAGCATACCAAAGGTTGCGTTTACCATTCTAAACAAACGCTATCCTCAAAATGGACGCAGTCTGCCTAATAAATCAAGTTAATTGAATAATTAGAAGAAAAAATAAATCAAGTTAATTTATTAATTGACAGAAAACACAGAATCGCGCTTTGATGCACGCTGTGCTTGACGCTGGAACAAGCAAGAAGGAGGGACCAATGTCCTTCCACTTTACGCGTCCTGGGAGGACAATATGAAAAAGCTTTTAGTAAGTACCGCTATAACGATGGCGCTGATGTCTACGTCTGCAATGGCGGACGTCGCGGCCTGTTTGATCACCAAAACCGACACCAATCCGTTTTTTGTGAAAATGAAAGAGGGTGCGACCGCCCGAGCCGCCGAAATGGGGGTCAGCCTTAAAACTTATGCTGGCAAAATTGATGGTGACCACCAAAGCCAAGTCGCCGCAATCGAGACATGCATAGCCGATGGCGCAAAAGGCATTCTGATCGCCGCCT
>Ga0115559_1002934_pt1 | contig 10703 bp, 9 predicted proteins | sample COGITO_mtgs_1105_3_FD_87281 | JGI IMG/M metagenome (GOLD analysis project Ga0115559, IMG submission 87281) | Pelagic marine microbial communities from North Sea - COGITO_mtgs_110506 | ecosystem: Environmental > Aquatic > Marine > Epipelagic | place: Germany:Helgoland, sampling site Kabeltonne... | reverse complement strand
CATTTGAGCGATGTGAGATTCGTTGAAGGTGGAGACTACCTTTGTGTCGACGATGATTTGATTGCTTACGATTAAGTCCGGGATGAGTTTTCCTATGAGTTGACCTTCGTAGTGAACTTCATGGGATTTTTGTGTTTCGCAATCTAAACTCTTTTTCTTGAGGGCAATAACGAGTGCATTCTCATATAGCTTCTCGTCTAAGCCAGGTCTGAGAGTATTGAGCACATGCATCGCTGCTCCTATAATCTCTTGAGTCGTATGATTTGAGTCCTGCATTTTTTTGTTATGTCTGCTTTTTAACCACGGATTTCACGGATGGGCACAGATGCTTTTTATTTAGATGTCGCTTGCTGAAATCTGTGTTAATCTGTGTGATCTGTGGTTCTAATATTTAGTTTGGTGGCATAGGGGCGGTTGTTTTTTTAACCACGGATTTCACGGATGGGCACAGATATTTTTTTGGTATATGGGTGCTTGAGCGGTTTAGCTTATAGTTTGCACGGGGTATTCTTTAATCTGCTCATCGACAGTGGCGAGCGCCCAGCCGTTGACGATGCATGTGGCCACGAGCAGGCGGTCGAATGGATCGCGGTGAAGCTGGGGTAGTCTGCCAAGCATGAAGATGGCGTCATCCTGCAAATTCTGATAAGCGAGGCCGGATTGGCGAATGATTTTAGGGATGCATTCGCTGGGCGTGGTGGGGAGAGATAGCTTACCGATGTCATATTTAATCTGAATCTCCCATACCGAAATTTGACTTACGAACCAGCGAAACTCATTTGATTGTAAGCAGGATGTTATCTTATCGGAGAGTCGATCTGGCTCGTTTTGCATCCAGAGAAAAACATGGGTGTCGAGTAGTATCGTCTTCATGCCCTATAGTAATCCTTTTCGAAATCGGCTAGAGGTGCATCAAAGTCCTCAGTGATGATACATTGACCACTGAGCAGGCCTATTTGGGGGCATATGCCTCGTTCATCATCGTTCGCGGGCCCAAGTTTAGCGATTGGCTGGTTTCGGTTGGCGATCACAAAAACCTCCCCCTTTGCCGCTAGCTGGGAATACTTGCCGAGGTGGGCTTTGGCTTCACTTAGTTTAATAGTAGTCATCAAACAGACTATAAGTAGTCCATATTTGTATGTCAACGTCAGTAATTGGGATCCTTCTTCTGGCTAATCTTGATATGTATAACTGCATTGGTCGAAATGCGATAGCATGCGGCAATAGGTCTTCGCGTCTACGGTGCGAAGAACTTTTGAGCGACAATTTGGGCGATGCGGGCGGCTTCGTTGATTGCTTCGGGTTCTTTGAAGGCGGACAAGTCGCAACGGTTGGCATTGTAGGGAAAGACCTGTCCTTGCTGGATCAGCAAATCCACGCCGCGAATGACACGTGAGCTGCCGCCCTTGCGGGGTACGGGCAGAACGCCGACTTTCGCGCCAGAGCTGAGGGCTTCGTATATCATGGAGACACTGTCCTCGGTCACCCACACGTAGCTGGCCGTAGCCATTTGTGAGGGGAGCCAATCTTCATCAGTGTCCTTTACGGGCACGACCGTGAGATTATCCGCTTTTATTGCGGCGATTTCTGTACTAGTCGCTTTTGGGCTACGTCTAGATGTGGTCGCAGTCCAGTTGATTTCCTGTGAAGTTGTGGCAACCCGTGTTATTTGCTCGACGATTTGCTGCCCCTCCCACCCGTGGTGCTTGGAGCTCCCACCAATGAGGCAGAGGCCTTGGTTACTGATCTTATTCGGACTGGATTCGATGAGATTGAGGACGCCTCGTGTGGTGATGAAGTTAGCGCCGGAACGGTCATCGTGCTCCGGCACAATGCATAAATCAAAAAGGCGACTGATACCAGGGGGCGGCGCCATCATGACCACGGTCGGGGCTCGTGTTGCGCGTCCAGCAGCTAAAATTGTGGCATGTGTTTGACTCCCGGCTCCGATTATCAAATCAGGCTTCGGCAGTCCTGAGAAATCGGCACTGCGCCCCAAAAGATAATCGAGCCAAGAGGCACCAGCTATGGTGGTGTCGATCTCGACACATTCCACTGCCATCAGCTTCGAGAGCGCCCGAATTAAGCCTCGTGACTGGTTTTCGTGGCCGCGTTTGCCGTCTTTGATTTGCCAGATGATTTTCACTAGGATCGGTTCGTTGTCTTTTCGAAAGAGTAAACGCGGCGTTTTAGGTCCCGTAAAGTGTGGAGCGAGCCCCAATTGCAAGGGGGAAGGGGGCTCCCTGCCTTTTGGCGGTTTTTGCCGAAGGAAGAACGGTGATGGTTGAAGACGGATTCGACGAAGGGTTGTGTGCCGAGCGCGAGGCTATCCGAAAAGTATCGGATGCGGCACCGAAGCAGTTCATGGACGGGCACGTGTCCGCCCTCCTTGAGTGCTTGCTCTAAGGCTTGGGTGGAGATGCGCCCCTGGTCCGAGCCCGGAGTGCCCTTGCTTTGGTGGCCTTTGCCAAACAAAATAAGTCGATAGCTCTTAAGCGCCTCGGCATACTCGCAACTACCTGTAAACAGTTGGCCGAGAGCGGCTCGCATCGAGCGGTTGCCAGCGAGGCACGCAGCGTAGCCACACCAGCGGTAGTCTTTAGGATCTTCGACGATCTCGGCGCGAACTGGATTCAGATCGATGTAGGCGGCAACGCGGGTCAGGCTTTCCGGGCTGTTCTCAACGATCAAACTTTTATAACGAGCGGCCCAAATAGTCCCTTTGTTACCATTTTTATGGTTATACCAAATTGTGAAGCGTTGCTTCAACTCGCGCATGAAGGCTGGGAGGTCGCCCATTCGGGAGAGAATTCTTTGACGGGCCATTTCAGCCTCGGCACCGTTCTCCTTAAGAATGCCCTCGAGCGCACTAAATGAAAGCGAAGACTGGGGGATTTTGTCCTCTCCGTAATAGCTCTTATAGCGCTCCAGCAAGGTCTTGTCCGGCAGAGAATTGATCGGAAGGACGTGGACCATGAGGTGGATATGATTACTCATCACGCAGTAGCCCAGGATCTCAATACCCGCGAAAGCCGCTTGGTGAAAAAGCATTCGCACGAATACATCTTTAGCGTCCTCATCAAAGAGGAAAGATTGATAAGCAGTCCGGCTGATCACATGATAAACAGTCGGCTGATCTAGCATTAAAATTCGCTTACGTGTCTGCATAAATGGATCCATGGCAAATTATACACCGTGTCAATCTTTAATAAATACACAGGGTATTTATTAAAGAGGATTCTGGTTTAATTTAATTCATGCTCGTCTCGACTGATAATTTCGGTTTTGTGTGAAGGATTGCAATGACGACTACGACTCAAGGGAAACTGGAAGGGCTGGAAGGCTTCGAGAAACTGGATGTTGGTGAACTGTATTATATCGGTGATCGCCGGTTTGTGGAACGTGGTTTGTCCTATTATAGACAGTTCGCTGTCGAAAGTTTGGACTGGGACGGTGAGCATAAGCGGATGACAGCGCTTGTGCAGGGTCGACGTTACCTTGCCTACGAAGTGTCGCTGGAGGTTCGCAAGGGTCGGCTCGTTAATGAATGTGAGTGCCCGGCTTGGGACACCTATGGTGGTTGCAAGCATTCGGTGGCCGCTGCAGCGGCTATGTTTCTTTCCGTGCAGGGGATATCTGTGGGCGGCTACGAGATGCCTGACGATTATGCGCAAGAGTTGCGCAAACAACTCGGTTACCGTGATGTAGGCGGTGATGGACATAAGGGGGAGGTGGAAGTGCCAGAGTCAGCTGTGGAATTCATGCTCACGGAGGTGGATAGTTTCGGTGGGCTTGGCTTTACGATCGAGGGTTCAGTGCCTACATCGTTTTTGAACTCTTTCGGTATTCAGTTGGTGAGTGCTTATGGCTTCAGGCTTTCGAGGGAGTTTACCCTGAGTAGTCCTGAGCAGAAATTGGAGCCGTTTTTGCGAAAGGCTGCAGAGGCCCAGATCGCTGTCTCGACAGTTTTGGAGGGCGAAGTCTGCCCGCTGACTATGGCAGAGGGGGCGCTTCATCTGGAGGTGCAACACGATCTGTCGAGCGATCGCGTGGTGCGGCGCATGCGTTTTATGGATACCAGTGGCGAGCCGCTTGATGCAGTATATTTAATCCCCAAAAGCTCGCTAGTGATCCTTTCTGACGGCCGAGTCTGTAAAGTGTGCTCCAGCGACCTTGGCATGGCGGGCGACTTGGGACCTATCCGTATGGATTTGGAGGTCGAAGCCTTCAACGAACAAAACATCACTCCCCATTCTTCGAGTGCTTGTTATCAATTTACGCTCGGTTCTAAGAAAAAGAAGCTGCACGAGGTAAAGCCAGAACAGGCGAACATCGAATTGGATTTGACGGCAATGGAGAATGTGGCAGGGGAGTGGGAGGCCTTTGAGTTTGACCTCCATTTAAATCTAGATGGATGCCGAGTGGAACTCTACGAGCTGCAATCGTGCTTTCTCGCATCGGTCGTGCATGTTTATGGCGGTAAGTTGCTCAGTGCAAAGCGGCGTGTGCGCGCTCTGTGTGATCTTTTGCGGCGCGTGCTCTCCTCGGAGTGTAATTCGGATCATCTGGATATGTCCGTTTATGCTGAGGACTACGAGGAACTTTTCGATTCGAATTACCGCATCAGCGTCTGCGAGGCCGCTGAGAACGTGCTGAAGGTAGTGGAGCGTTTCGCAGAAGATTTTCAAGTGACCCTCGCTGACAATGAAAGAGGACGTTGGCTGCGTGGCGGCTTGGACCTGCGAAAGATCGCCATGTTAATGTTCAGCTTAAGCGATGCCTCCAGTCGCTCGGATTTACTGGCGCTGGAAGAAGGCCGGATCGAACTTTCGCACCCCGATGCTGGCTCCGAAGCCTTGCAGCGCATCGTCTCCGTCTGTCGGACTTTGGGCGTGCAGGTCCAGTTCAATGAGCAGGCTATCCGCTCTGAACCGCTTAGTATTTCGGTCGACACGCGTGCCTCCGGCTCCGATATCGACTGGTTTCAGCTGCATCCTTCGATCCGTTGCGGTGAGCGTACGATTGCCCCGGAGGAGTGGCAGAAGCTAATCCTCGGGCAACTCTTGATAGAAGACAAGGACGGCAGCCTCATTATGCCACAACTCGAAGCGAGTGAGGGCGGGCTGGAACTTCTGGCGGAGCTCTTGCGGCCACAGCGCAAGGGCCCTGAAGGGACAAAGCCCCCTGAAAATGACGCCCTGCAAGTCTCCCGCTTGGAGATGCTCGACTGGATTATGCTGCGCAAGCACGGGGTCAAAGTCACTTTGCCAGAAGAGGCGGAAAAACTCTTCACTAGTCTCGCTCACTTTCAGGGAGTGGGTGATTTTGTGCAACCAGCCGCTTTGGATGCGGAGCTACGCCCTTACCAACAGGAAGGTTGTGCGTGGATTGACTTTCTCTATCAACATCGCTTCGGTGCTTGCCTAGCCGACGACATGGGCTTGGGCAAAACCGTCCAGACGATTGCCTTTCTCGCGCGTTACTTTGAGCGCAGTGCGCCTTCTGGGACGGCCTCCGTGCTCATCGTTTTACCGCCGAGTTTGGTCTTTAACTGGCAGGAGGAATTCGCCCGCTTCGCCCCGAGCCTGAAGGTGGCCGAGTGCCTGAGTAAACCTTCATGGACATCATCGATCAAGGACGCCCAAATCATACTGACGACCTACGACCGTGTGCGCTTGGACATGTCGAGCATCGAACCCCATCGTTTCGAGATCGTTGTTTTCGATGAGGCACATAATCTTAAAAACGTTGCGGCTGCACGTACGAAAGCGGCTGCGCACATCAATCGCCGCTTCACGCTTTGTCTCACGGGCACGCCTGTCGAAAATAACGCATCCGAGTTTTACTCAGTCATGTCGGCTGCTGTGCCGGGCATCTTTGGTACGCTCAAGTCTTTCAAAGAATACTTCCGCGAGGCGCCGGACCGCATTCTTGGGCGTTCGCGTCCGTTTATTCTGCGGCGCACGAAAGAGAAGATCCTTAAAGAGTTGCCGAAGAAAGAAGAGCACGAACTCTTCCTGCAGATGTCGCCCCTGCAAAAGGAGATCTACACGCGCACCGTGGCCGAGGTTAAAGCCGAGGTGGCCGAGGCCTATGACGACCGACCCGAACAGCAGGCCGGCATCGTGGCGCTGGCCGCGATCCTACGCTTGCGCCAAGTTTGCGTGAGCCCCGAACTGCTCGGTAAGCACCTGCCCGAGCACGCGCCGAAGTTTGCCTACATGGCAGACAAATTAGAGGAGTTGCAGGCCGAAGGCCATGGGGCACTTGTCTTCAGTCAGTTTATTGGTGGCCTCGACCAGATGGAAACCGTCGCGAAGGAGCGGGGCATCAGCTACCTGCGCATGGACGGACGCACGCCCGTCTCGAAGCGCAAGGATATCGTCAACACCTTCCAAAGTGGAAATGGCCCGTCTTTCTTTTTCATTAGCTTAAAGACAGGCGGGGTCGGGCTTAACCTGACCCGTGCCAACTATGTTTTCCACCTCGACCCGTGGTGGAATCCCGCCGTCGAGAACCAGGCCAGCGACCGTGCCCACCGGATCGGGCAGACCCGCTCCGTCTTCGTGCAGCGCCTCATTATGCAGCATAGCATCGAGGCGCGCATGCTCGAACTCAAAGCCCGCAAAGCCGAACTCTTCCGTCAACTGGTGGAAGAACCGGGCGCGAAAGCGGCCAAGGCCGGGCTCTCGCGTGACGATTTCGAGTATCTGTTGAACGGGTGAGTTGTTATGGTGATTTCGGAAATGCGTGAATTTTCAGTTGATATTCAGTAAAAAATACATAGTAGTAGTGGGTATGGCTCGCTTAACATTAGATTTATCACCTGAGATTAATGAACGTTTGGAGGCCATTGCGCGTTCGAATGGAATTACCAAATCTGAAGCGATGAGACGTGCGTTTGCACTACTTGCTGTCGCTGATACCGAAAAGAAAAAGGGCTTGTCCCTTGGTATTGTGAAGGAAACCGAGGATCATAAACTCGAAGCTATTGGAAGGGTTGTTGGGCTGTAATGGGGCAGCAAAGTGACACAGATGTGAGTATTGATGACTCCTTTTCGGCTGGTGCAAGCGTTACCATTGATGAAGATAAGCGATTAGACTTCGCTAAGAAGATTTTGGCTGTAATGGGGTTGGTTTGTATCGCGACATTTGTTGCTTACGCCCTTTTTCCTGACAACACGGCTCTAAATGCAATTTTTGAGTTTATTAAAATCGGTGCGCTCCCGTTGATCACTTTGGTGATTTCTTTTTATTTCCCGAGTAGCAATAATTAACCGGAATTTGACTAGCTCCGCGATGCCAGCACCTCGGCGAAGGGCACTTCCGCGCAGCGCCCGAAGAGGAGGTTGCCGCGCAGCCCACGCACGGCGGACACCGCCGGCGAGCTGAGCCCGCAGAGGAAGCGGGCTTGCTGGCGGGGGCGTCCGAGTGCCGTGGGGTTCGATTCCACGAGGGCCTCGAATCCCGACAGGTCGCCTGCGTCTATGTCGGCGCGTTTCCTCGCGGGCAGTTCGCCGGGAGCTTCCCCTTGGCAGATACTGCAATGACCGCAGTCCTCGATTGTTTCGCCGAAATAGTCGAGCAGGTTGCCCGTTAAACAGCGTTCGCCCCGGGCGTAGTCGAGCATGCGGTGGATACGTTCGATTTCCATCTGTTCGTGTACCTCGAAGCTGGCGGCCATTTCTTCGGTCAACGCGTCCACGTCGGGTGCGCTTTGGAGTCTTTCAAAGCGTTGTCGGTAGCCCGCCAGTTGTAGCTCGGCGTGGCCTTTCTGTTCCATGCTTTCGAGCGCTCGGAGGATCACGCTGCGGCCTTGTCCGGTTGCCGCCTCGGCTTGCTCCATGTCGAGCGTGATCCATTTCTTCGCTTTGCTGCAGCAAGTAAAAATCTTTTTCAAAAAGGCCGCCTGGTTGTCCGGATATTGGCTAAGCAATGTCCGGCCGTCGTGCTTGGGCGCGAACCGAATGCTACCGTAGTAGTGGCCGACCGAGCGGATCACGCCCGTCAGTTCGAGGCGGGTGAGCAGAGTGCTGACGACCAGTTGGCGCATGTCGAAGCGTTTCGAGAGGTCGTAGAGTGCGATGTCGATCTCTTCACCACTGCAGAGCAATTCGTCGAGCAGACCGCGCAGGCTCATGGCGTCTGGCGTGTCACCGTAAACGAAATTTTCCAGTGTCGTGGCGTCGTCCGGGCAGGCGAATAGTTCGCAGACCGATGGGGCACCGTCGCGTCCCGCGCGGCCGATTTCCTGCATGTAGCTTTCGTAGCCCTTGGCCATGTGGTAGTGGTAGATATAGCGAATGTCTGACTTATCGATGCCCATGCCGAATGCGATGGTCGCGCAAATGATCGGCGTGCGGCCTTCCATAAAAGCCTCTTGTGTGGCGACGCGTTTTTCGGAGGCCATGCCCGCATGGTAAGCCGCCGCATTGAAGCCAGCAGCTCTCAGTTGCTCCGCCACGTCCTCCGCGTGGCGCTGGAGGCTGACATAGACGATGGTCGCCCCCGCTGGGCGTGCCTTGATGCCTTCGATCAGGAGAGCAGGACGCTCCGCGTCACGGCAGGCAGTCACACGCAGTTCAAGGTTGGCCCGATAGAAGCCAGTGTTCGTCATGTCCTGGGGAACAATGTCGAAGGCCATGGCCATGTCGGCGGCGACTTGCGGCGTGGCTGTCGCAGTCAGCGCGAGCACGCGCTCGACCTTGAGGGCGCGCGCAGCGTCGGCCAGCTTCAAGTAGTCCGGTCGAAAATTATGCCCCCAAGCCGAGATGCAGTGCGCTTCATCCACAGCGAGAAGGCTGATCGTCTGTCCGCGGATTAAATTAAGGAAACGCTCGTTACTCAAGCGTTCCGGTGCGACAAAGAGGAGTTTGACCTTACCTGCTCGGATGTCGTCAGTTACGCGGCGATAGTCGTCCTCTTCCAGACTTGAATCGAGGCGCTCCGCTTGAATGCCTTTTGCGCGCAGGCTGTCGATCTGGTCTTTCATCAGCGCGAGCAGCGGCGAGATGACCAGCGTCAGTCCGGGCAGGAGGAGTGAGGGAAGTTGGTAACAAAGACTCTTGCCTGAGCCAGTCGGGAAAATTGCCCCGGCGCTCCGTCCATCGAGCAGGCAGTCGATGACGGCCTCTTGCCCTGGGCGGAAGGCATCGAAGCCAAAACGTTCTCTCAGTAGGGTAGTCGGAACAGCCATGAACATGATTCAGCCAAGGTTAGCGGCTGCGGCAAGCCTCGATGAAAGCTTAATTGAATGATGGCTGTGAGGATGCTAGCTCCTACATTTAATTGTGCCTCCACTATCCCGCGCCTGCGTTTGCTGGCTTGACTGTCCGGCGAGTCTTGTCTGCTTACATTGACCTCTATTTCCCATGATCGATATTAAGTTACTTCGCGAGCAGCCGGACTTTGTCCGCGCTGCCATTGCCCACAAAAAATTCAAGACCGACATCGACGCGGTTTTGGAACTCGACGCCGCGCGCCGAGCCAAGATCACTCAGGCCGAGCAGGCCCGTGCCGAACAGAAGTCGGCCAACAGCGAAATGGCCACGCTCCCCAAAGGCTCGCCTGAGTTCATCGCCAAGGTGCAGGAGATGAAAGCCATCGCCGCTCAAGCCAAGGAACTCGAGGTCGCTGCCAAGGAGGCCGACGAGGCTTTTCAAGCAGCTTTCCTTTCGATTCCCAATCTGCCGGATCCGACTGTGCCCGTGGGGAAGGGGGAGGACGAGAACGTCATCGCCTCGACGTGGGGCGATACAGACGCCGATTTTCCTTACGCGCTCCCGCACTTTGACATTCCCTGGTTCGAGTCGCGCATCGACTTTGCCCGGGGCGTCAAGACGACGGGTGCCGGTTTCCCTTTCTACGTTGGCGAAATGTCGCGCCTCGTCCGCGCGTTGGTCAACTTCTTCCTCGAGGAAGCGCGTCAGAATGGCTACGAGGAAGTATTGCCCCCAATCGTGGTCAATGCTGAAAGCGCGACCGCAACGGGGCAGTTGCCCGATAAAGAAGGACAGATGTATGTCGATGATAACGAAGGCCTCTATTTGATTCCCACCGCCGAGGTGCCGGTGACCAATTTCTACCGCGACGAGATTCTTGAGGCCGACCAAATGCCGATTTACCGCTGCGCCTACACGCCTTGCTTCCGTCGCGAGGCCGGCAGTTGGGGCGCTCATGTGCGCGGGCTTAATCGCCTGCACCAATTCGATAAGGTCGAGTTGGTCAAATGGACGGACGCCGAGAGCAGCATGGAGGAACTCGAAAAGCTACGCGAGAACGTTGAGGGCACCCTGCAGAAGTTGGAGTTGCCATATCGCGTGCTTCGCATGTGCACCGGCGATATCGGCTTCCCCCACGCCAAGCAATACGACCTCGAAGTGTTCGCAGCCGGGCAGAAGCGCTGGCTCGAAGTCTCCAGTTGCTCGAATTTCACTGACTTCCAAGCCCGCCGTGCGGGTATACGTTACCGCGATCCTGAGGGCAAGCCCGTCACCGCGCACACGCTCAACGGCTCCGGCCTCGCTGTGCCCCGCGTGCTCGCCGCGATACTCGAAAACAACCTACAAGCCGACGGTCGCGTCAAGGTCCCTGACTGCCTCCAATATTGGATGCGACAAGAATTTATCGGCGAAGCCAAAGTAGATTAGCTGATTGCTGAAGCTTGCAGGCGCTATTTTAGGTGCGGGACGCGTTCTGGCAAT
>Ga0115559_1002932_pt1 | contig 10705 bp, 9 predicted proteins | sample COGITO_mtgs_1105_3_FD_87281 | JGI IMG/M metagenome (GOLD analysis project Ga0115559, IMG submission 87281) | Pelagic marine microbial communities from North Sea - COGITO_mtgs_110506 | ecosystem: Environmental > Aquatic > Marine > Epipelagic | place: Germany:Helgoland, sampling site Kabeltonne... | reverse complement strand
GCCAACTCCTCGTAGCCGGTGAAGGCGGCTTGCTGGTCGCCGTGGGAACCCGAGCCGTGGAAGTTCATGACCAGAGGAAACCCAGAGCTCCCGCCGTCGGCCATCGGGACATAGACCCGGACGTCGTGCGCTGCCCCACCGGCATCGAGAACAAACTCGGTCATTCCCCTGGGCAGCGAATCGCAGCCGATGCCTGCCTCGTCCGTCTCCTCCTGCGACCGCTCGGTCGTCGTCGGGGCACCCGTCGGGGGTGCTGTCAAAGACTCCCCAGATTCGACAGATTCCGGTGCCGCGTCTCCACTGCTACCGCAGGCGGTAGTCAGAAATGACACGGCTAACAGGGCGGTGACCAGGTGGCGCCGGTTCTTACGAGGTCGGTGATGGGAGGTGATGGTGATCCTCCACTTCTTGTCAAGAGACGTCACTTACGGACCGAGGAACTGGTTGCCCAATGGTATGACAGCGATGGCCCAGACCCATGCCCATCCCGTAATCCACCTCAGTGCGGAATCAGAGTCACCTGCCGAGGGCAACCACGAAGCTTGTGTGGGGCGGGTGGGGTTCGAACCCACGACCTGTCGGATTATGAGTCCGCCGCTCTGACCAGCTGAGCTACCGCCCCGGAACACCACATTGTGCCCGATGCGGGCAGCAACATGGCAGCGGCGCAAAACCTACCGTGCGGGCAAAACTTGGATCTGGGGCAGCGGGTAAAGCGGCGGCGATGGCTTATCTGCTGTTGCGGGGCCATCGGGTATCTCCCAGCGGACGACCTCGCCATTACATCGCTGAATGACTGGCACCCCGTACACCCCGGGTTCCTTCGGCCAGGAGATCTTCATGCGGAAGTAGGTCGGGGCGTTAAACGCAGGTACGGCGCCGGTCAATTTCCAGATCACCTTGCGGCCATCGGTGGTGCGCTTGGTCTTTGCGGTCCAGCCAGCAACGGCCCGAGGTTTGATCTTGCCGAATTCCTTGCCAAAGCGGGCCACAACCTTGTCGATGCCGAGTTGATTTCCCCCACACCCGTGCTGCAGTTCTATGGTGATGGTTGAGGACTTACCTGCATAGGCAGGCGCGCCGTCTAGCGCAACGATGGCGTGGGCAGATGCGGGCGCCGCGGACGTGATGATGAGCGCCGCGGCGGCGAGCACCGTCCCGGGCACGGCAAGTGAACGATGGCTCATGTCCTCAACCTATGCCACCGGTGGGCTAACCTGGCGACTTCTCGGTTGGCTCACCTGACGAGCACGGCAGTTCCGCCTATCAGGTTCGTTCTTTTCCATTCGTTCACCAATGCGCCAGGAGCACCCATGCCCACGATTTTCACCATGTCCACACGCCGACTCACGATGGCCGCTTTGAGTATTGTCGCCATCTTGGCGCTGGTGGTCGGGATCAACCTGTCCGGAGTTGGCCCGGCGCAGTCTGACCAGGGCGCAACCCTGCAATCCTCAGCAGTAACGCCGACCAAGGAACAAATCCTGGTGTTTGACTCCACCGTGTCCAGCATCGGCACCACCTTGAACACCCTGCCCGGTGGCATTACCTATGGCTGGAATCACCTTGAGGGGAAAACTCGATGGGGTAAGCGCAGTGCGAAAGTGGACTTCCTCGGCGATGTGGACTACACCAACGGTTCAGGGCCCTTCAGCGGCTATGTCACCGTCATTCGCTCCGATGGCACCAGGATCGCCTTCTCCGTCACGGGCTGGGCCGTTGCCCCCCAGGATGTCGGCACAAATGATGCCACCTTTACCGGCATCCTTGAGGTGATCGGTGGGTCTAAGAATTTTCAAGGAGTTCAAGGCACCGGCACCATGCGGGGCAGTCGGTCGGCAGATTTGGGCGGGGCGGTCAGCCTGCGCTTCTCCCTCGCCCTGCAGCGCTAGTCGCTGGCGGCAGACTTCGCCCTGAATTCATGGCGAAATTCAGCACGAAAGGTCACGGCTTCTTGCTATTTGCGACACTACTGTTACCATTTTGGCCGACAGGGCTTCACGGCGATAGCAAATCGAAAGGGCACTTTGTGACCGATCACCAAAAACGCTGGGCCCAGGGCTTAGCGGCTGCAGCAGCCGCTGGCGCACTTATTGCCGCTGACTGCTCACTGCCCCGGCTGCCACAGCCAACCCGGAACGCATCGTTGAGGTTGAGGCGTTTCTGACGAATCTGGAGATGGAAGCCGCTGCTGCCCACGGGCGGTTTGAGGACGCAGAGTATGAACTCAGTCAACTCAACGGCAAGATCGATCAGACCCAGACCAAGGTGAACAGGGCAAAGGACGATCTGAAAGAAACTCAGGGCTCCATCGGCCGGTACGCCGCTGCGGCATACCGCACCGGCGGCATCGACTCCTCACTTCAATTACTCCTCGCCGATGACCCCCAGGATTTCCTGGACCAGGCGGTGATCTTGGACATCGTGGCCAGCGGTCAAAACGCGGCTCTGCGTAAGTCACAGGTCGCCCGATTGAAACTCGCCCAGGCCAGCGCAGAACTCAGCCAGCAGCAAACACAGGCTGAGGATGTCGTGTCGATCATGCGTGAGCGCCAGGAAGAGTTTGACGCCAAGGTGGCCGAAACGCAGTCCTACCTCGGTCAATTGAAAGAAGAGGAACGTCAGCGGCTTGAAGAAGAGCGCAAGCGCCGGGCTGAGGCCGATCGTGCCGCTGCTGCCGCCGCCCTTGCCGCTGCTCAAGCCGCCGCCGCCCAGGCCGCCGCGAATCAATCGAATTCTTCAGGTTCTTCAGGTTCGTCCAGTTCTTCAGGTTCGTCCAGTTCTTCTGGCTCTTCTGGCTCGTCGGGCAACTCCGCCAACGGTGGACCCAATGATGGTGGCAGTTGGTCGGTCGGAAATGGTGGAAGCACAGCTGGTTCGGGCAAAGCCGCCATCGCTGTGGCTTACGCACTAGCCCAGGTCGGCAAGCCCTACAGCTACGCTGCCCAACCCCCCAACTCATGGGACTGCACCAAACTCACCGCGGCCGCCTGGGCTCAAGCAGGCGTGCGGTTGACCGCGTATTCCTACGTGCAGGCGCGCGAAGTTCGACAGATCCCCGCCAGCGATCTGCAACCCGGTGACCTGTTGTTCTTCTTCAAGAACGGCTCACACCACGCATCGATGTACATCGGTGGCGGTCAAATCGTGGAAGCGTCTAGCCCGCGGAGCGGTGTTCGCATTACCAGTGTCTGGAACCCTTGGAACACAGCCAACTTCTCTTGGGCCGGTCGGCCGTACAGTTGATCTTGATGCACGCCCGCGCTCGCGGGCGGCTGCTATAGCAACAACTTGCTCCCCCACCTGGACTCGAACCAGGAACCCTTCGATTAACAGTCGAATGCTCTGCCAATTGAGCTATGGGGGAATATGGCTAGCCTAGTTTAGCAACTGCGGATATGCCTCTTGCCTCGCCCTACTAGACCCCGAATGTGTTGCGCAAATGCGTGAGAGCCCGTTGCGCTGCAGCACCTATGTCCGGGTCCGAGCTGTCCAGGCCAGGGTCAAAGGTCATCGACCAGTCGTAACCAACATCAGCGTCTACATCGAACTCAGGGCGGCGGGCAACCAACCGCACGCCTTGATCGCCGGCGAGCAGCACGTGTTCAGACACCACGATCATGGCCATCACTCTCTCTCGCACAAACTCGGGTAGATTCCCGGGATTAAGCAGATCAATCCGCCAGGTGCGGTCCGCGCCGTCTTCACCAGCCACGACCGTAAGTATGGGCGACTCCCAATGCGCACGGTCAATCACCCGCCACGGCAGCCGACGCATTTGATCCGTGCCGCCCCACTGATTAAGTGACGGAATGTAAAGGGCTTGCGCTGACGCCACAACAAAAATCTCCGCCTCCTCGATGGTGGTCACCTGAGCCCAGGCCAGGATGCGCTCGCCAGACTTCACCAAATCCTTCGACGGCTTGCGCCCGCGCTTCCCGCTCATGATTCGGTCTGCTCTTGCAGTTCGCGGCGATAGGCCTCAAGTGCCATCAACTGGCCAAACAGGTCGTCGCGCTCCGTGGTGGTCTCAGCCGCTCGCTGCACTCGCCCCCGCAGTTCATCAATTCGACGAGAAGCGTCCTTCACCAACAGTGCCGCGATAACCGATGTGGTGTAGCGAGCATCCACCTGATCTCGTACCGGTAGCGGTTCCACAGCCAGGGCTCGCACGCCGCGTCGAGCGTCATCGTCAGCGCACGCGGCTAAGACCGCCTCTACCCAGGCCGCGCCCACTAGCCGATCGCTGGGGCCGCCGGCCGCCTGAATCGCCTCATGAACCTGGGCATAGGCGAGATTGGGATATGCCTGGGCTTCAATGGCGGCGTACCAGTCGGCAACGAGGGCCGGTTCCTGTAGGGCGCACTTCAGCACCTCCCGCTGTAGCACCATGAGCGGGTCTGTCGATTTCACAGGCACCGGTCGAGATTGTGGTGCATTCGACGCTAACGCCGAAGTCCGCGATGCGCCCTTCTTTCCTACTGCCTGGGCAACGGTGGTCTGTTCAAGTCCGAGCCAACCGGCGAGGCGGCGTACATATTCTGGACGTAGGGCGGGGTCCTTGATGCCCGCCACAATGGGGGCTGCTTCCTCAAGGGCATGAATGCGGCCCTCGGCGGAATCCAAATTATAGCCGGCCAGAGCGGATTTGATCGCGAAGGCGAACAGCGGTACGCGACCCGCAACGAGGGCTTGGATTGCTTCATCGCCGTGGTGGAGTCGAAGATCGCAGGGGTCCAGTCCGTGGGGGTCAACAGCAACATAGGTTTGCGACACGAAGCGCTGATCCTCGGTGAAAGCCTTCAGCGCCGCCCGACGGCCCGCTTCGTCGCCATCGAAGGTGAAGATGACCTCACCGCGCATGCGCTCATCGTCCATAAGCAGGCGTCGCAGCACCTTGATGTGTTCGGTACCGAACGCGGTGCCACACGTGGCAACCGCGGTGGGCACACCGGCGAGGTGACACGCCATCACGTCGGTGTAGCCCTCCACAATGACCACCGACTGGGACTTTGCGATATCGCGCCGCGCCAAATCCAGCCCAAAGAGCACCTGGCTCTTCTTATACAACGATGTCTCTGGCGAATTGAGATATTTAGGACCCTCGTCGTCATCGAATAGTCGGCGGGCGCCGAAGCCAATGACATCACCGCTCAAATCGCGAATCGGCCATAACAGCCGACCGCGAAAACGGTCGTACACTCCGCGACTGCCACGAGAGACCAGACCACCGAGAACCAGTTCGTCGTCGGTGAATCCAGCTGAGCGCAGGTGGCGAAGAAGTCCATCCCATGACTTCGGTGCAAAACCTAGCGAAAATGTAGCCCAGACCGGCTGGTCGAACCCACGTTCAGTCAGGAAGTCCCGAGCAATCTGGGCGGCAGGTAGATCCAGCTGCTTGCTGAAGAACTCAGCGGCCAACTTGTGGGCAGCGACGAGTCGGGCACGTTGACCCTGCTGGCGCGCCATGCCCGCATTGCCCTCGACATAGCGCAAGGTGACGCCGAATTTACCGGCCAACTTTTCGATCGCCTCGGTAAAACTGAGATGATCCATCTTCTGCAGGAAACTGATGGCGTCACCACCCTCCTGGCAGCCGAAGCAATAAAACATGCTCTTGCTCGGTGTCACATGGAAAGACGGTGAACGCTCATCGTGGAAGGGGCACAGACCTTTTAACGAGCCCCCGCCAGCGGGCTTGAGTGCCACATAGTCGCGCACCACGTCGTCGATCCGCGTGCGCTCCCGCACCTCGGCAATGTCGTCGTCATGGATGCGACCGGTCATAGTGGGGATCCTAGGCGCTGATGCCACTCACGGGCGCTGGCATCGGTAAGGCTGGCCACCTGGTCAATCACCACCCGAAGGCGTTGGGCATCAGTGTCGCTTTCGGCGAACTGTGGCGCGATCCATGGCTCCAGCATCTGCCCGTCCAACGACATGAGTTCCTGGGTCAGTTCAGCCAGAATTTGACGCTGTTCGGCGTATTCGCGCTCGGCTCCATCGCGCCCCATCACGTAGTGCGCCGTGACCGCTTTCATGACAGCCACTTCAGCTTGAACAGCCTTTGGCACAATAAGTTCGGCTGCGTAGCGAGTGAGCGGGAAACCGTCGTAGGCATCCTTCGTGGCAACTTCGGCGGCCGCACAGAACCTACCGATGAGCGCCGAAGTCATCTTTTTAAGCCGACCTAGGTCTTGATGTGTACCGGTGTACTCGGTCAGCCAAAACTCTTCGTGTCGCAAGCGTTCCAAAGCCTCTTCGAGGTCTCCCACTGTGAGCCCATCGGCGTAGTTGCGTACCGCCGAGGCCAGAATGCTGTCACGTTCATTTTCCGAAGAAAAAGCCTGCGGTACAACCATTCCGGTGTGAAACGCATCTTCGACATCGTGCACGGAGTAGGCCACATCGTCGGCCCAGTCCATCACCTGTTCCTCCAGGCTCCTGCGCTCTCCGGGTGCCCCCTCGCGCAACCAATGAAACACCGGAGCATCATCGGGGTAGTAGCCAAACTTCACCGTGTCGTCGCGCTTAGCCCAGGGGTACTTACACGATGCGTCTAGGGATGCACGGGAAAGGTTGAGTCCGGCACTCTGCCCAGTCGCCGGATCCCAAATCTTTGCCTCCAACCTGGTCAAGACCCGAAGGGTTTGCGCGTTGCCCTCAAACCCACCGATGTGTTCAGCTGCCTTGTTCAAGGCCGTCTCACCGTTGTGGCCGAAAGGCGGATGGCCCAGATCGTGGGCCAGCCCCGCTACGTCAACGATGTCTGCATCACAACCCAGCGCCGCCCCCAACTCGCGGGCGATCTGCGCCACTTCGAGCGTATGGGTCAACCGCGTCCGCGGGAAGTCGGCGAAACCTGCGGTAAGCACCTGAGTTTTCGCTGCCAACCGACGCAATCCAACCGAATGCAACACTCGAGCCCGATCACGTGCGAACGCGCTGCGACCCGGACGTAGCAGATCTTCATTAACCCATCGGTGTACGTCGTGATCGGTATAGCCCTCGGGCGGGGTGTCAGACATCAGCCACCACTGACAGCCAACTCAGCCTGCGCAACGATGTGGCCATCGGGTTCGGTGATGTGCCTGGAATCCAGCCAACGATCGGGTAGGGCCGTGGGGCGAGGGTTGCCTGTCCTCCCCCGCGGTGCGCTCATGACCTCCCGGTTGGCTTGCTGATTCACATTGATCATCGCGAGCAAATCATCAAGTTCGGCCAGGGATTTCACCGTGCTCAACGCCGCACGCACGGGCTGACGGACAGCAAAACCTTTGAGATACCAAGCCATATGCTTACGAATCTCACGGCAGCCGATGATCTCACCACTTTGCTCTACCAACAGCTCGGCGTGGCGTCGCAGGATGTGCAGCACTTCATCTAGACCGGGGTCGGCTGGAATCGGAACGCCGGCAAATGCTGCACTCAACTGGGCAAAAAGCCACGGGCGGCCAAGGCATCCCCGGCCCACGACAACGCCGGCACATCCGGTGAACTCCATCATCGCTAAGGCATCAGCGGCACTGAAAATATCGCCGTTACCCAACACCGGCGTGCCCGGCAGGTGATCTACCAGGGTCGCTATCGCAGACCAGTCGGCCTCGCCGGAATACATTTGTGCCGCGGTTCGTCCGTGGAGGGCAACCCAGGAAACGCCAGCACCGGCAGCAATCCGGCCCGCATCGAGATAGGTCAAATGGTCCTCGTCGATGCCTTTGCGCATTTTGACCGACACCGGCACCTCGCCCTGGGCAGCCGCAACGGCACCGTGCACGATGTTGGCGAAAAGATCGCGCTTCCAGGGCAGGGCACTGCCGCCACCTTTGCGGGTCACCTTGGGCACCGGGCAGCCGAAGTTGAGGTCAATGTGATCGGCGAGATCCTCGGTGACCACCATCGAGACAGCCGCTGCCACAACCTGGGGGTCTACCCCGTACAACTGGATAGACCGGGGCGTTTCGGCGTCACCGAACGCGACCATGTCCAAGGTGGCCGGATGGCGCTCAACGAGGGCACGAGATGTGATCATCTCGCTCACGTAGAGCCCAGCGCCGGCTTCGCGGCACAACTGGCGAAATGCGCGGTTGGTGACACCGGCCATAGGAGCAAGCACAACTGGCGGGTCAATCGTGGTCGCGCCCACGCGCAACTGCATTAACCGACTACCCGACACGGGCCTATTGTTCCCCCATGGCTTGCTAGCGGGAGAGGCTGCCCTGGGTAGTGGCCGGTCTAGCGACGAAAGAGCCGACCAAAAACGGAGTTCGCTCGATTGAACTCACTTCGCTCCTGCGCGGAGCATGCGCACCGCTCATTACGCGGCACCCCGGCCAGGGCTTGCTCCACATGCTGGCCGCAACCGGCCCAGGTGGCTTTTTCGCATCGCTTACACGTCGTCTGATGGCACATGATGGTTACTATATACCCCAGGGGGTATCTGAAACACCCTGGTTGGCGGCATTCGTGACCTCGGGAGCCCAGGCGACTCCAACGATGGTGGGTGCCACGGGTGGAAGGTTGGCGATCGTGGTTGTCGCGATACCGCTCACCTCAAATCCTGCCTTGGCGAGCGCGGCGAGGGTGTCTCGATCCACCTGGCAGCCCCCGGCCAAGCGTGGCCACCAGGGCCGAACGAATCGCTGGGCGCGGGCATGCCAGCTATCGGGTTGGGCTCGCACATGCTCCAAAGTACATACCGCTCCACCCGGCCGCACCACCCGATAAACCTCGGCCAAGGTGGCGTCCACATCGTCGACCGAGCACATCACGTAGGCTAGGAGAACCGAATCAATACTTTTGTCCGCCAACGGAATCGCTTCACCGCGTGCATCGAGCACCTCAACGTCGATACCTCTGACCTTAGTCGCAGCGACTCGCGATCGGGCGGCTGCACGCATGGACTCACTCGGTTCCAGAGCCACAACAGATGTGACTGCTGGCGGTAGGTGCACGAGGTCATGACCGGGGCCAAGCCCCACGATGAGTAGGCGCCCACGTGCGGGTTCGAGCACTCGAGCACGAAGGTCACCAAGCCCCGCGCGCTCACCCAACCCAGCTAGTGCGCGGTAAACACCGATAAAGATCGGATGGTCATGCATAAAGGCAACATACCTAGTGGTCCTCCCGCCTTGCTTGCCAACCGATCGCAGCGGCCGACGTGGTCGACCTAGCAGGCCGGCAGGCGCTGGGCCAGCCAGGCGTGCACCGCATCAAGGCCGATGCGTTCCTGGGCCATCGAGTCACGTTCACGCACCGTCACGGCCTGATCGTCGAGGGTGTCGAAATCCACGGTGATGCAATAGGGCGTACCGATTTCGTCCTGTCGGCGGTAGCGACGGCCGATCGCGCCAGCATCGTCGAACTCCACGTTCCACGTGCGCCGCAGGTGCGCGGCGAGGTCGCGCGCATTCGGGGAGAGATCAACATTGCGCGATAACGGCAACACGGCGGCCTTAACCGGGGCAAGTCGCGGGTCAAGGCGCAGCACCGTGCGCGTATCCACTCCGCCCTTGGCGTTGGGCGCGGAGTCCTCGTCGTATGAATCAATCAAAAACGCTAGGACACAGCGGGTAAGGCCCGCAGCCGGTTCAATAACGAAGGGCACCCATCGCTCACCAGACTCTTGATCAAAATAGGACAGATCGGTGCCGGAATGCTCGCCGTGAGTGGTGAGATCAAAGTCGGTGCGATTGGCGATGCCTTCAAGTTCGGCCCATTCCGATCCGGCGAAACGAAAGCGGTATTCGATGTCGACGGTGCGCTTGGAATAGTGGCTGAGTTTCTCTGCCGGATGGTCCAGCAAGCGCATGTTCTCTGGATTCATACCCAAATCGGTGTACCAGTCCCAGCGGGCAGTGAGCCAGTATTCGTGCCATTCCTCGTCCGTACCCGGCTGCACGAAGAATTCCATTTCCATTTGCTCAAACTCACGAGTGCGAAAAATGAAGTTGCCGGGAGTGATCTCATTGCGAAAACTTTTGCCGGTCTGCCCAATACCAAAGGGTGGTTTTTTTCGGCTGGCATTCATCACGTTCAGGTAGTTGATGAAAATTCCCTGAGCAGTTTCCGGGCGAAGGTAGTGCAGCGCAGCAGAATCCTCGGTGGGACCTACGGTTGTACGTAGCATTCCGTTGAACTCTCGCGGCTCAGTGAACTGACCCCGCGTTCCACAACTGGTACACACGATGTCGGCGAGGCCATTAGCCGGTGCAGCGCCATGCTTGTCTTCGTAAGCTTCGATGAGTTGGTCCGCCCGCCACCGTCGATGACACTGCTTGCACTCGGTGAGCGGGTCGACGAAAGCTGAAACGTGACCGGATGCTTCCCATACCTGCGGGGCCAAAATGATAGAGGAATCTAGGCCGACCACATCGTCGCGGCCGCGCACGACCGACTGCCACCACTGACGCCGAATATTTTCTTTAAACTCCACGCCCAGTGGGCCATAGTCCCAGGCGGATCGACTGCCACCGTAAATCTCTGAAGACTGAAAAACGAACCCGCGTCGCTTAGCGAGATTAACGAGTGCATCGATACGATCGGCGGCCATGATAGCTCCACTCCGGCTGGCTGTCGGCGGTCAAGAACAGGTGGAACTCTAGCGAAGCGGTGGCACTACACCCGCGGCTGCCTCGCCCAGACGCACCTGCTGGGCATCGGCGGCAATGAGTGAACCGAAATCGCGAATGCCATGACCGTCTGC
>Ga0115559_1002931_pt1 | contig 10709 bp, 23 predicted proteins | sample COGITO_mtgs_1105_3_FD_87281 | JGI IMG/M metagenome (GOLD analysis project Ga0115559, IMG submission 87281) | Pelagic marine microbial communities from North Sea - COGITO_mtgs_110506 | ecosystem: Environmental > Aquatic > Marine > Epipelagic | place: Germany:Helgoland, sampling site Kabeltonne... | reverse complement strand
CTGCGCCATGCTTGCGGGTTCCCGTTTATCATTACCAGTGGCTACCGCGATCCAGAAGGCCACAGCATTGAAAAAGCGAAGGCCAAGCCAGGCACCCACGCACGCGGAATTGCCGCAGACATTAAGATCAACAATGGCAACGAGGCATACCAGATCATTAAGCACGCCCAGGAGATGGGGTTTAATGGCATAGGGGTCGCCAAGACGTTTATCCATGTAGACACAAGGGACTCAATGCCTGTCATCTGGTCATACTGAGGTTCCACATAGAACATGCCCTGCCTAGTGCGGGGCTTTTTTTTGCCTGTTTGTTACTGAAAGTGTTGACACTATGGTTTGGTTATGTAATTATAATCCCACATTCAATAAAACAAGGGTTACAAAATGACTATTACAACTATCGAAGCAACCATTAACGCGCAAATTGCTGACCTCGAAGAGGCATTGCAGTCAAACATAAAGAACAATGATCAAGACCGAATCAAGGGATGCGAGTTTGCTCTAATAGAACTAAATATTCTTTTAAATACTTTTAAGCAAGCTGCTTAGTTTAACCGCCCCTTCGGGGGCATTTGCTGTAGGAGGCAATCATGGGAATAAACGATCTAAACGATCTGGAGCGCGGTGAGTACGACTGCGTTCTAGGTTATCAAGCCCTAGACGGGCAATCAGAGGCTTACTATGCAGGTTATGGTGAGCGGTACGCAAAAGAACAGACTGTAGGAGGTCAACATGAAATCAAGTGAATCAATTACCGAGTTAGCCAGCGCACTATGTGCTGCACAATCTCAGATGGGGGGTGCTGTTAAAGACAGCGCTAACCCTTTCTTCAAATCTAGCTATGCCGATCTAACGTCGGTCATTAAGGCGATCAAGCAGCCCTTTGCTGATAACGGCCTGAGCTATACCCAGTTCCCAGTTACCGATGAAAATGGAATGGGAGTTTGCACAAGGCTAATGCACGTTTCTGGGCAATGGCTAGAAGGTCAATTTACTTTGCCAGTGGTTAAACGTGACCCACAGGCGGCTGCAAGCTCCCTGACGTATGCGCGTCGTGTATCTTTATCTTCTATCGCTGGCATCCCTACGGCAGACGATGATGCAGAATCTGCAATGCTGCGCGGTGATGACAAGAAAGTTGTCTCTGACGATCAGATCATCGCCATCAAGAAATTACTTGATGAGACTGGTGCCGACAGTGATAAGTTTTGCAAGTGGCTGAAGGTGCGATCTGTTGATCAGATACTGGCTATGCACTATGACCGCGCTGTTGCCGCGCTAGAGGCTAAGAAGTGATCATCCTGGACCATGAGCAGGGTTCACCAGAGTGGCTTGCTGCAAGACTGGGCAAGCCATCCGCTAGCATGTTTTCCAAGCTAATTACTCAGACTGGGAAGCCTAGCACCTCTGCTGATGGGTACATCAATGAATTGATCGCAGAACGCCTTACAGGGCACTCTGAGCCCTTCCATGTTACTGAGTGGATGGAGCGTGGCACTGCATTAGAGCCAGAAGCCAGGGAGTCATACGAGTTTATCTCTGGCAATGATGTAATCGAGACTGGTTTTATTCTCGACACTAGCTGGGAGTTTGGCTGCTCGCCTGACGGTTTGATCAAAGAAGAGGGCGGCTTAGAAATAAAAGCGCCTGCTCCTAAGACTATGGTCAGCTATCTCAGAGACCCGCAAGTTGGTGTTAAGAAATACTGGCAGCAAATCCAAGGCTGTATGTGGATTACCAAACGTGATTGGTGGGACTTTTTTGCCTACCACCCAGAAATGCCGCACGTTTTAGTGCGCGTAGAACGCGATGACGACTATATCGCAAAACTGTCTGCCGAGGTCGATAAGGCCGTGGCGGAAATTTTAAACCAAGTGGAGAAGTTAAAATGAAAGTAGGATTATCTGTAAGAATCGATGTTACCAAGATCGACAAGTCACGACTGTACAAGGGAGCCAAGGGTACATACCTGGACCTGACTACGTTTGTAGATACTGATCAGCAGGACCAATATGAGAACAATGGATTTATATCTCAATCGGTCACCAAAGAAGAGCGCGACGCTAAGGTCCAGACGCCAATCTTGGGTAATGTGAAGGTGATTTACACTGACGGCCAGGCAAGCGCACCTGTAAAGCAGGCCGATATGAGCATTGAACAGCTCGATGAAGACATCCCGTTCTAGGTAAAAAAGCCCCCTTACGGCACAAGTGCTTTCAGGGGGCAAACTACCATAGGAGAATGTAGGACCGGGGGAACAGCCCTACGTCCCAAGGATAACACAGGAATACTGATTATGACTAATGCAGGACAGTGCTTAATAATTGCCCAGGAGCTAAACAACATCAATTCTAGCCGCCTGGCCACCTTAATGAACGTAAGCCGCCAGAGAGTGTTTCAATGGCGTAAGCAGGAAAACATGAAGCTGCACACTGTGCAGGGATTGTGTCAGATATTTGACTTGACGCTGGATCAGTTTTGCCAGCTAAAAGGAGAATAAAATAAAACCCCCATTGCGGGGGCTTTACAGTAAGCCGGAGAAAGGCTTATACTTGTTGTGCGAAGAACAAGAAAGGCAAGTTTACCATACTGTCCGATACAGTACACTAGGTCTCCCTTTCTTTTTCTCTCAAGTGTTCGGGTGTGTGGCGTGGGAATTAATAACCCATGATCGAGAGTGACCCCTCTATTAGCACCTCCTAATCGGTTTGACTGCCGAGCAGGAAATAACGACGGCCAGGATGGCGTGATTCTAAATACGAGCACAAATTAGTCACTGAGTCGCTATGCCCTCAGATTCAAAAATCTACTTTGCTAAGTAGAAAGGGTTATATCGTCTTGCAAATAATAAGAAAAAAAGTAAATATAAAGAAACATTTATTAAATACTGGGCGAGGCTTGCCGAGCCATAGGAGTGAGAGATGAGCGGTAAAGGAAGTAAACAGAGACCGACCAATAAGGTTGAGTTTGACAAAAACTTTGACAATATTTTCGGAAACAAAGATACTAAGGTTTCTAAACCAACGGGGAAGTGCGATGAAAGAGTTAAGCGAAAAACAGCTACTAGAAGAAATTAAGAAAAAGTTTGAGTACCGTGATGGTAACTTGTACTGGCGAGAAGGGCATGGCAAAAAGTCTGGCAAGCTAATAGGCGGCGGCATAGGTTTGTACAAGGTTTGCGCCGTAAACAGAGTTCCCTATTATCAGCATAGGCTCATTTTTTTATATCACCACGGGTACATGCCTAAGTACCTGGACCACATCAACAACGACCGGCATGATAACCGGATCGAAAATTTGCGTGCTGTATCTGCGCGGCAAAACCAGCACAACAGGTCGATCAATAAAAACAGCACCAGTGGCGTGAAGGGCGTATGCTTGCATAAACCTTCAGGCAAGTGGATGGCTCAGGTAGAATGTGATTATAAAAAGTATTATTGTGGGCTGCACGATAATCTAGGAGATGCGGCGCAGGCCATCAAGGATTTGCGGGAAAAGCTGCACGGCAAATTTGCTAACCACGGATAAGGGGAAAACATGTTATTAAATACTAAAGAAGACTGGCAGCCAGATGAAGCTGACACTATCGCCTGGCAGAGAGCGTATCCTGCTGTCAATGTTCACCAAGAGCTCATGGCAATGGAGTCCTGGTGCGACGCGAATCCAACTAAACGCAAAACAAAGCAGGGCATCAAGCGCTTTGTTAACTCTTGGCTAGCCAGGGCGCAGAACCAGGGCGGCTCTCCGATGGCCAAGAAGGCTGGCAAGAATGAAAGCATAAGGGCTAAGTCTATCGACATGCAGATGACTGATATTAGCTGGCTTAACACTGAAGACCAAATTTCGATGAAACAGTATTATCTTGACAAGTTTGGCTTTTATTACGATGGGGAGCTCAAGAATGCCTGACAAGCGATTAGAGCCCAGATCGTCTGGCAAACATCCAAGAAAGTACAAGTTCACTGGAACCCATGACAACCTGGTGACCGGCAAGCTGTACACGTTGCGCGAGATATCAACACTGACCGGCGTTCAGAACAAGACAATGCACTCCAGGATGGTAGGCAGGGCTGAGGTTGGCGACAGGCAGGTAAGGGAAGTTGACGACGCATATGGCGGTATTGGCAAGTCGAAAGACAGCCTATATGATCGCCTGGAGACCAGCACAATGAAGCTGTCGGACAAGTTTTTGAGGATGAAGTTATGAGCCAGGGAGACCACGTTAAAATATCCCACGCAAGTGAAGTGGAAAAAAAGGCTCCGCACCTTATCAAGCGCCTGCAGGACTGGGATTACTCTATCCCTTTATCAATCAAGCTGGAGCCGTGGGTGGATACCAGGACGCTGGACCAGAACGCATTATTTCACAAGTGGTGCCGGGAGCTGAGTGACAAGTTTATAGCGAAAATCCCTGACGCTACGCCAGATGGCGTTAAGTGGATGATGAAGCATAAGTTCCTGGTGACCAAAACAATTAAGGTTGGGCAGACCACCCTCAAAGACCAGATACAAAGCACCGCAAGCCTGAAGAAAGGAGAGATGTGTTTTTTCATGGACCAGGTATACGCCTGGGCGATTGAGAAAGATGTTTATTTATCTTTACCAGAGTACAATGAGTACACTGAATTAAAGCGAAAGCAGGAACAATAGAATGTCCAAACTAAGCGCCAGTAAGTTAATTAGCTTTGCAGCAACTGAACGCCAGGCCGATATATGCCAGGCTGTTATTAATCACGGAAGCAACAACAAGGCAGCGAAAGCCCTGGGATTGGATCGGCGCACTGTAGATAGGACTTTAAGAGCTATTGAGGGCAGGGCTGCCAGTAAGGCAGTGGCGCCGCACCGCAATGTAGACAATGAGACCATGGAGGGCTTTGAGGCTAAGCGAGTTTCGACTGCTTTCAACTCTGATGGCGACATCGCTCTGCAATGGGTTATCCAAGAGCCATTGAAGCGCAGCCTGCAAGAGAAGGTTGAGGCGATGATGGAGGGCATGAAGGATGACCTGGCTGGATTTAAGAAGCCGGTCAAGGCGCCAAAGAAAGTTAATGCTGATTACCTCGCCACTTTTATCATCGGCGACCACCATTACGGGATGCTCGCTGATGCTGCTACCAAGCTGGATAACGACGACTGGGATATCAAGATAGCGACCAAGGTTCTTATTGACGCTGTTGACAGGCTGTTAGCCAGGGTAGGTGACTGTGAGACCGCGATCCTGTTGAACGTGGGTGACTTTTTCCACGCCGACTCAAGCAAAAACGAGACCACCGCTGGAACCAGGGTAGATGTAGATACTCGCATTGGTAAGACATTTAAACTGGCTGGTAGGTTGTTTCAGATGTTGATCGACAAGATGCTGACGGTCCACAAGAACGTCATAGTAGTAAATGTGCGGGGCAACCATGACAGCGACATGGCCTGTCATCTATCTAGCTGCTTGGAGATTCTGTATCAGAAAGAGCCCAGGGTAAATGTGCTAGAAAACTACTCAAAGTTTTTGCATTACGAGTGGGGAAATAATATGTGGGTCTACCACCACGGGGACCGGATAAAGCCAGAGCAAATACTACAGACGGTTATCAAGAATCTGGACAACGAGTGGTCATCGCATAAGAATCGGTACTGTCTCCTGGGGCATATCCACCACCATGTCAGCCGGGAGTATGGCAGCATGCAATTCTCCTGGTTCGGCAGCCTGACTTCTACAGACCAATGGCACTCAGATTCGGGATATGGATCAGAGCGGAGCATGACGGCTATTGTCTACCATAAAAAATACGGTGAAGACTCCAGAGTGAAGATCACAGTGGAGGCTTTGGATGGGTGATGTTATTTCGCTGCATAAAAAGAAGACCCACATTAAAAGGCTTTATTGTGAATGTGGAATCGCTCTGTCGTATTGGATTGATGATCACGGTGATAGTTATGGTTTATGTCATCGCTGCGATCTTGATACGCCTGATGAAATTAAAATCCAAATTGAGGAGAATACAGAATGAAGCACGCTACAAACGAAGACTGGCGACGATTAAAGGAATCTATACCAGCTATCGAAGATTGGCCAGAAGATGATGCGGTCAACAGCCCCAGCCATTACAGAACCGGCGGCATCGAGTGCATCGAGGCCATTGAGGAGTCTATGACCCCAGAGGCATTTCGCGGATATCTAAAAGGCAACTGCATGAAGTATCTATGGCGGTATACCTATAAGCATAAGAACAACCCGGTCGAGGACCTGCAGAAAGCTCAGTGGTACCTGGCGAAGCTAATCAGCAGCGAGATATTCGACGATGCCGATTAAGCGCGACGCTGCAGACAAGTGGTTTAGTGACGTAGTAAGGCAGAAGGCGGGCTACCAGTGTGAACACTGCGGCAAGCAGGACGGAAGGATGGAGTGCGCCCACATCTGGGGCAGGGCGGCTAAGTCGGTTCGCTGGTCTATGGACAACGCACTATGCCTGTGCCATTACTGCCATAAAGTGTTCACGGCTAATCCGCTCGACTTCAGTGTATGGCTGGAGTCGCATCTGGGCCAGGGCCACCTGGATATGCTTAGGGAGAAGTGGCAGGTGCTGATGCCAACCAACAAAAAGCTCAGGGCAGAGATAGCCAAGCACTACCGGGAAGAGCACGCCAAGATGCTCCAGGATGAAGATTACCAGCCCACCTCATATAACTAAAGGCTCTAACCAGGGCCCTTTTATTCCAAAGTGTTGTAATCGAAAAGCTTGACAGTTTATTTGTTGGGGGGTATTATTACACCTCAATCAAAAAACAAAGGGCAGCAAAATGGAATATCAAATCAATCAAAAAGTTTGGGTAAAGTGCGCTGGCAGTGATTGCTGGGTGACTGGAATTGTTACTGGGGTAACCGCAAAAAGAGTGCGCTAGAAAAAATTAAAGGAGATTCAAAATGACTCGCACTCTACCGACTCCATCATTAGAGGACATATTGGACCAGTTTTTCTACGCGTCAGAAACTCCTTCACGCGAACTGTTGCATAAATTAATAGACAAATACCCTCAGTACAGCCATGAGCTTGCTGATTTTGCTTTGCATTGGAGTTTAACGGAGCCTACGGATGATTCGATTTTAGTTGGCAAGGATGTATCTGAAGAAGGGTTGTTATCTGTCAGAAGCAAAGTGCTTAATACTCTCTATGAGAATTCCAATGCAGATGCTATAGATGTAATCAAAACAAATATATAAGGGGAATAATATGAAAATCAATGAATGTTGTTTAAAGGATATCAAGGCCCGTGAAGCCAAGCTGCAAGAAGTGGCTGAATCTAGGGCTGGATTCGTAGGCGCGGCTATACTGCTTATTTTGTACGGGATAGTCTCTAACATGGAATACTATGACTGCGTTAATCTGGGGGTGTGCTAATGTCTTACAAAGTATTGAATGACGCTGTTGGCCTTATACGCGACGAAACCCCAATGTGGGAGGGCAGCTATCAGGAACTGCCAGACAAGACTAAGGACGGACTTATCGCTCTCTGGTTAATCACCCACCCGACTTGGATGGATGACGTATTTCCTCACACGGTTAGCGATAAGCCCTTGCTGGCATTAGAAGCGATATACAGTGAGGACGCTACCTCTAGGATGGCTGCAGCAATGTTCCGCGATGCTGCTGACAGGAACGCTAAAGATGTTGACAATGATGCTTACTTGTCGGAGGCTCTGGACGACTTTGAGGCAATACTGGATACCCCAGATTTTCTTGAAGAGATCAGGCATCAGTTATACATGTACCTGGAGCCTAGTATGGAAGAGCTTGTAATGGATTCGTTCCAAGACCTTAACCATTTAGACAGACTAGTTATGGGGAGTCACTAATGGACGTTAAAACGCTAATTTATGAGGCTAACGCTTACGCTGACAAAGCCATCAGGCAGTCTTACATCGAGGCAAAAGCCAGTAGTTTTAGAGCGTGGGTCACTGAGCCGGTAGTAGTGTATAAGATACACCTTATTGCCACGACCCTTTTGCTAGCCGCTTTTGTAGGGTACGAGCTAATGATTTACCCCCTAAGCTGAGGTCTCCCTTGACCTTTTGACCTGGCCTAGTCCACCAGGAGCTGCAACGGACTATTATTTACCAAGTCGAGTGATGCTATGAGAGTAAAAATATATCAATTGATCGAGCAAATAGTGGAAGTGGGTGCAGAGGCTGGCTACAACAGGGCGCACAAACATACCGATACGCCTAATCCTGAGACAATAAAGCAATGCATACAGGAATACATAATGAATGGCTTTGACGAACACTTTGAGTTTGATTTAGAAGAGTAGTATCCGACACAATTTTCTAGGCTCGTTAAAAGTCGTTGCGAGCCTTACCCCCACCCCTCAGACCGTTTTGTACTTGGCTGGGGGGTTTTTTATGCATTACAATGTATATTGCAGCATTCATTTAGGTAGTTTTAGTCATTATTGCACACCGAGACTGTGCATATCATTAATGGTATAAGCTAAATAATAAACTGTCATTTCCGATCATATCTGGGTATCTATACAATGCGCACCTAATTAACTGAGAGGTGTATTGTGGTACTGTACGGAGTAATTGTAGTAACTATAGGTCTTCTGGCAATAGCGAGGGAAGACCTGGTCTAATCTGTGATCCGAAAGGTTTACATCCGCAGCAAAAACATGGACAATGCCTTTATTCTATTGACATAGAGGTGTCTTATGGAAAATTTAAACTTATCAAAAAGTCTTGAAGACTGCTTTGAGTGGGAGCTCAATGATCAGGTCATTCGCTTTGACTCGATAATTGAGTCGCTGATGAGCACTGACGTGCCACGATCACAGTTCCGCGATGAGCTGATTGACTGGCAAGACGACGTAGCCAACCTGGTGGATGAGGTATCAGCCCTGGAGCCTTACGAGGGATTCCGGGATTTTGCGTTAATGGCAGAAGAGCTGTTTGGGACTGAGGTTTAGTCTAGTGCGTAAATTATCTGTTGGGGGTATAATCGGATGATGATTAAACTGACGACAGATGAAGACGTCCATGAGGCCGATATGGACCTGGTCCGAGACTACGCTGAGGCGTTAGTGGACCGGGATAAGCAAATGATGATTGAGGTGCTGTACCTGACTCACCAGCGCATGGAAAGAATATGCCGGTGTTTTGAGGTTAACTGCACTTGTGACCTAAAATGAGACCTTCAATATTTACAGATGAACTAGCCGCTGACATATGTCGCAGGCTATCCCTTGGTGAGAGCGCCAGGCAGATATGCCGGGATGACAGCATGCCTGTTATGTCTACGTTAATGAAATGGTTGACAGAACCTGACAAAGTCGCATTTTCGGAGCAGTACGCGAGAGCCCGTGACTGCCAGGCTGACTTCTACGCTGATGAGATCATCGACATAGCAGATGAGCTGGGTGAGGGGGTGGATTCTAACGCCATCAACATAGCCAAGCTGCGCATTGACGGAAGGAAGTGGAAGGTTGCCAGGATGTCGCCCAGGAAGTATGGAGACAAGCAGCAGATTGATCACACATCGTCTGATGACTCGTTCAAGCCCACGGTGATTAAGCTAGTGGCAGAGCCATTACCAACCAATGACTGATACTGCAGAGATTCGGCTCCCTCCCAAGATAGTCGAGGTCTTTGAAGGTGAGGCCCGGTATAGAGGCGCATACGGTGGCCGAGGGTCAGGCAAGACCAGGTCTTTTGCCCTGATGACTGCAGTGGCTGGGTACAGGCATGGCATGGCAGGTAACAGCGGCCAGATACTCTGCGCACGAGAACACCTAAACTCCCTAGATGAATCATCCCTGGAAGAGATCAAGTCTGCCATCAAGGCGGTCCCCTGGCTTCTGTCGTACTATGAGATAGGCGAGAAGTTTGTCAGGTCCAAGGATGGCCGTATCAACTATGTATTCGCCGGTCTACGCCGCAACCTGGACTCGATCAAGTCAAAGGCCAGGATCATTATCGCCTGGGTGGATGAGGCTGAGGGTGTATCTGATGCAGCCTGGCAGAAGCTAATCCCAACGGTCCGAGAGGACGACTCTGAGATATGGGTGACCTGGAACCCTGAGACCAAGCACTCAGCAACGCATAGGCGCTTTCGCGTCAACCCTCCCCAGGACAGCAAGATATGCGAGATCAACTGGCAGGATAATCCTTACTTCCCAAAGGTCTTAGACAACGAGCGCAAAGAAGACTTTAAGCTGCGCCCGGATGATTATGGCCATGTCTGGGACGGGGAGATGAAGATACACGCCGATGGCGCCTACTACGCTGTAGAGATGCGAGAGGCTAAATCTGAGGGCAGACTAACTAACGTGCCATACGACCGCGCTGTTGGCGTTGTAACGGCCTGGGACTTAGGGGTAGGTGATAGTACCTCTATCTGGTTTGCGCAGTTTGTAGGGGCTGAGGTGCGCCTTATCGACTACTATGAGAGCAGCGGTGTAGGTCTGGACCATTATGTCGCCCTGTTAAACTCAAAAGGCTATGTATACGAGAGCCATGTACTGCCGCACGATGTCAGGGTAAGGGAGCTAGGCTCAGGTAAGTCTCGCCTGGAGACACTTGGCGCCCTGGGGGTGAGGCCAATCACTATAGCTCCGCAGTTGATGGTTGATGATGGCATACAGTCTGTGCGCTCTATGCTCCCCAGGTGCTGGTTCGATGAGGAGAAGTGCGAGCGAGGCATTGATGCTATCCGGCAGTACCG
>Ga0115559_1002929_pt1 | contig 10716 bp, 6 predicted proteins | sample COGITO_mtgs_1105_3_FD_87281 | JGI IMG/M metagenome (GOLD analysis project Ga0115559, IMG submission 87281) | Pelagic marine microbial communities from North Sea - COGITO_mtgs_110506 | ecosystem: Environmental > Aquatic > Marine > Epipelagic | place: Germany:Helgoland, sampling site Kabeltonne... | reverse complement strand
GTTTGCCAGCGGCGAGATGCCCGACGCCATCGTCGAAAAAAAGGGCCTAAAGCAAAGCAACGATAGCGGCGAGATCGAAGCCCTCTGCCGCGAAGCGATCGCCGGCAATGCCAAAGCAGTCGGCCAATATAAAGATGGTAACGAAAAGGCGCTGAACGCCTTGAAGGGCCCCGTGATGAAAGCCACAAAAGGTAAGGCAAGTCCTGCGATGCTGGATCAGCTATTGAAGCAGCTGATTGATGCAGGCTAGGGGCTTTAGAGTATATCATGAATCGAATGCGAGGGTTCGACTAGTATGCCTGTAATCGCCAATTGCGGCGTGGCCTAATTACTTACAGAAACCGCATTATCGGTGACAGAATTTTTTAATTGGTCGAGTAGTTCGGTATATTTATGCGGTAACGCATTTGCTGCGATCAAAACTGACATCTCGTCCAGTATCCTCATTTCATTTGTATTATTTTGCAGGCATGCAAGGCCCCGTAGCTTGTGCATGCAGCTATGCATTTCACTCTGTTCTCTTTGTTTAATAAGCTTGGTTAGTTCTGCTAGACCATGGTTGAACGACTGCCGATAGCGTTTGTTTAGCTGCGCAACCTTAGCGCTATCGCCCCCTCCGAGATAATCTAGCAAATCGCCTTGAGGTGGAATCGACTTAGATTCTTTCGAGTTAAATTCTTTCGAGTTAAACAGAAGGCGTAGTTTTTCATTTGTGAGAGGTTTTTCGATGAAGTGGTGAAACCCTGTATTTAGACAATTATCTGCAGTTTCTTTATCATTTAGAGCACTATATGCGATGAATACAGGGGGATTGATTGTGGGCGTTAAAAAATATTCTCGGGCAACTTCGATGCCACTCATCATGGGCATATTAATATCTAATATAACCAAGTCGAAGTGTTCAGATTGTAGTTTCTCTAATGCCTGCTGACCGTTACATACCTCTGAGACTATCGCGCCCATTCTCTCGAGTAAAATACGATAGGCGTAGCGATTGAAATCCATATCATCCGCAAGCAAGACTCTTTTGTCGTTAAGAATTTGCGGAGTGGTGCTGGGTCTGATATTTAAATCAATGGACGCACCTAATTTGAAAGGGAGTGTTAGTTCGAAGACGCTGCCAATTGCAGGGCTGGATTCCTTGAGGCTCAGTGTGCCTTGCAGGGTTTGCGCAATCCTTCGAGAAATCGAAAGCCCCATTCCAGAGCCTGGTTGACTATTTTGGTTTTCTGTCAGGCGAGTTAGTGGCTCGAATATGTCTTTATGCCGGTCAGTTGAAATTCCTGGCCCGGTATCTGAGATAAGGAAAGTAGCAGTGATATTATCATCAAGCTGCTGATAGCTCAATTGTAAGCTCACAGACCCGCTGGTGGTATAATTAATCGCATTAGATGTCAGGTTGATGAGTATCTGCCTCAGTGGAGTGACTGCCCCGATCCAGTTATTCCGCACTTCAGTTGTACTCATGCTTATCTGCAAGCCCTTGCTTTTCGCCTGGTGAGTATGCATGGCTATTATACTTTTGAGGATGATATTTATATCAAACGTTTCTTCAGTACAATTATAGATTCCAGCTTCGAGGCTGCTGTAGTCTAACGTGGGTATAATTAATTGCTCTAGATGCTGTTTGCAAGAAATGAGGTAGTCGATTAGTTCGGATTGAACTTTAGTTAAGCCTTTTTCTTCAGCTAACAGTTGCGATATGTTAATTATACCATTGAGAGGATTTCGAATCTCGTGGCTGAAACTGGTTAAGAAATTATGCTTTTCTATGTGTGCCTTCTGTAGTTGTTCATTGCGCTGTTCCAATTCGGTACTGCGCAGATCGACGATTTTTTCCAATTCCATCGTACGAAAATGAATCCCTATTTGGGCACTCAGAGTGAATAAAATCGCAGTCGTTTGATTGTCCCAATCTTGCTTGCTCTTAAGTGGCCCGAGTAAGATCAGACCAAATAGTTGTTTATTTGAAAAAATCGGGATGAGCATCGAAACATTCGATGCATTGCGTAGATCAACTAAGCTTTGATAAACTGGCGGGTCGATGCTCTTAGTTACTTTGTTAATGTCTAAGGCTCTTGGGTTGTTAGTGAGCGATTTTATCAGCGGATCATTACTGGCTAACTCATGAAGTGGCGCTGCATCGGGAAAGTGACCACGCTTAGCCACTGTGCGATAGCTGTCACTTTCGGGTTCTTTTGTGAAAATTGCTAAATTTTGGGTCGGAACAAATTGCTCAAGGCTGTTTGCAACAAAGTTAAGCAGCGACAGGTTGTCATTAAATTCAGCAAATTTAGCCGGCAGTTCATTTAACTTAGTTAAACCAATCGTTGGTTCATTTAGAAATACAGCTTCTAGTGCACGTTCGACCTGATATTTAATGGTGGAGACGACCCAGGAAGTTAAAACAATTAATAGGAATGCGCCGATGCCATGGATCCAGGTCGACCCGGTTGAGAGGGGGGTGTTTATCGTATTAAAATAGTAGGTTATAAATAGCACGTAAACCAATGCTGCAGAGGCACATAGAATTAGATAAAATAAATTTTTATATATTTGGAAGCGCACAGTAAAAAAATTACTGTATAGAGCTTGAGATAGGAATATTAAGAAAAGACCAAGAAATACATTTCCATAAGGTTGCACAGGGATGTCAAACCAGAGTGGGAAATTCGTCATACCTCCAAGGCATCCTGCAATCCATGTACATAGAAAGAAAAGATTTCCTGCTGCACGATTGCCTAGATGCTCTTTCCATCCGCGAAGGAATACCCTAGCACTTAACAATAAATACCCGAAAAAGTAAGTCAGGTATAACCAAGCTAACGGACCTGCTTCTGGCCAATAACGATGCCCAAATTTAGTCTTAACACCCTGCAGGATTAATCCTGATGGCAGCATTAGGCATAAAATAAGTGCTCCGAGGTAGCCATATTGTAGTGGTCGGTTTACTTTTTCACCTGATAATATAATCGAAAAATGATATGCTGTAATCGGCATGAAGATTGATGCGGCCGTCAGTAATCGACAAAAATAATCCGCTTGAATTTCACTACTCGAGACGCGCCATAAGAAATAACCCATCGACCATATCGCTATTGATATCAAGAAATTCACATATTGCTTACTGTAAGACTCTTTGGTTTTTGCCGCAGTAATAGCAGTTGCGTAAAAGATGGCCGTTAAGCAGGTCAGTAGCGACGATAGGATGAGATATGTATTCACTTAAAATTTACGATATAGTTACTGACTTAAAGATTGTAAGGTATCGCGAGAAAAACGAAGTCGGATCAAATAATCAATAGCAATAGGACTTTAATCGAGTCTTACCGAAAGACCTGCGGCCAATTCCCTTGGTCGAGGGTTTTTTGAGTTATAAACTGGTGCGCACTGCGCATTCCGAAGATGCGCGGCGTTTGCTCGTGGAATTTCATCAAACAGAGCGCTTTGAAGCGTTTCCTGGTAGTGAGCCGGTTTGCGACTTGCTCGATGGTGTGTCGCAGATACGTCGCTACAATAAGCCTGTCTGAGGTCTACTCTGCTCAGCAGTGCTGACTGTACTTGAATGGTGGTAGCGAACGACTGCGCCATTCCTTAACCTGAAACCGATTTCGATTCGGGGTGGAAAACACTTCGACATCGATTGATCTCTGAGTTCTGCTATAAACTTTGAAGTCCGCTGCTATGATTTATTTCAAGCGCTTTCATATTATTATTTTGCTTATGCCATTTTCTCAATTCGGACTTGCGCCATTCTTCTCTAAGTCACTGGCGCACTTTGACTATGCCCAGCCGACGCCGATTCAGTCTGCGGCGATTCCAGCGATCCTTAAAGATCACGATGTTCTAGGGATTGCGAAGACCGGCTCGGGAAAAACGGCGGCCTTTGTTTTGCCAATCTTACAGCAACTGGAAGAGGCACAAATCTCACAACATCGAGACCCTACAGTGTTGGTTCTAGTGCCGACGCGTGAGTTGGCGGATCAAGTGACGCAGGTCTTTCGTGAATTCTTGCCGAGCCTGACTGCCGGCGTGAGTTGCGTCGCGGTGTATGGCGGTGTTTCGATCAACACGCAGATGCAGGCCTTGCGGCGCGTGGATGTCTTGGTGGCGACGCCGGGTCGACTGCTCGACTTGCTCGATAAAAATGCTGTGCGGCTTACTAGTGTGCAGACGTTGGTATTGGATGAAGCGGATAAGATATTGAGCCTTGGCTTTCAAGATGAGGTGGATCAGCTGCTGCGGTTGCTGCCCGTCAAACGTCAGAACTTACTGTTCTCGGCCACGCTCAGTGAGGATGTATCTGCGATGCAGCGACTGATCCTAAATGATCCTGTAGTGTTGCAGATTGATGAAGTGGGAGAGTCGCTCGAGCAAATTCACCAAGAGGGCTATTTTGTGACTGAAGAACGCAAGGGTGTATTGCTGCGCTATCTGATCAAGCATGAGCAGTTGCAGCAGGTGCTGGTCTTTGTGTCGTCACACAAGAAGGCGGATAATGTGGCTGCTAAATTGCTTAAAAATAAAATTAATGCCTGTGCGATTCATTCTAAGATGGGGCAGAACGTGCGACGCGATGCCCTGAAAAAGTTTAAGGATGGGCGAGTTGCGGTGTTGGTGTCTACCGACTTATTGGCGCGCGGGATTGATATCGATTGCCTGTCGCACGTGATCAACTACGAACTTCCTCGTTCGCCAAAAGACTACATTCACCGTATCGGTCGAACCGGCCGTGCTGGCGCCTCAGGTGCGGCGATTTCGCTGATTACTCCAGGTGAAGTGCATCACTTTAATGTCATTCAAAAAAAGATGGGCCAGCGCGTACTAATGGTTCAGAGCGACGGCCTCGACTTACGTGGCTACTGAAGTGCTCGCTGGGTTCGTGACAGTAGTACAATTTTTGCAAAGTAGCCTGCGCTCACGTCGATGATGCCAGTAGTTGCTAAAGCAGGCCACTGATAGCAGTTCGTAGTATTCAGACTCCATCAGCGGCGCAGATACCGTGTAGGCTTAGCGGGTGGCTTGATGTGAGCTGCAGAGTTTGTCAGGCGTTGGACTAAATTGAATCCACACCTCCTCTTCGCGTACGCGTGACACTCGGTCAATGAAGTAGGGTGGGAGCGAAGCGATCTGCATGAGTCGTGCATCTGAAAGGGTAACTGCAGTGAATGCAGTGCCTAGGGTAGTAAATTCTTGGATGAATGCGTCTGCGGAAATTATCTTTCGGTCAAATTTGATATGCTGCTGTCGGCTCGTTGAATGGTTTTTAAATTACCTGCCTTGAGTGTTCCGAGGGAATCGATGTATAATCGAAATCATGAGAGCATATTTAGGTATTGATGGTGGTGGCACACACACGCGCAGTCTTCTTATTTCGGAGTCCGGCCATATTCTCGGCCGTGCTGTGACTGGTCCGTCAAATGTTCAACAAGTAAGTAGTCAGGCGCTCCGGGGGACTCTTCAGCAATTATTGGATCAGACATTTATAAACTTACCCGATGAGATTGAGTGTGTCGCTTCGTGCTTTGGTCTAGCGGGTGCTGCTTCTGCTCATAACAAAAACGATATTCGCGACATCTTAGGCAGCTTAATTCCAGTGCCTTCTGAGCCCCCGATACTGACTTCCGATGCGCACATCGCATTGATTGGGGCGCTTGGTGATTGCCCAGGGCTAATGCTAGTTGCTGGTACCGGTTCGATTTGCTTGGGACGCGATGCCGATGGTATCATTCATCGAACTGGAGGTTGGGGGGCTGCCTTCGACGATTTGGGCAGCGGTTATTGGATTGGCCGAAAAGCCGTGCAAATGACTTTTCAAGAGTCCGATGGACGTCGACCCTCGGGGCCATGGCAAAGCAATGTCTTAAAGCTGCTAAGCTGCAATACGACTGAGCACCTACTGTGTAAATTAAAGACCGGCGAGATTAACAATTCACATATCGCTGCACTTGCGCCGATGGTGATACAGTTGTCTCAGGAAAGAGTCAGTGACGCAGTCGACATCCTGAATCATGCAGTCCGCAAATTGGTCGCGGCCATCTCCACGACTTACGTTAAAGTGAAGCTCCGCCCCGCGCCGCTGATCCTAGTGGGCGGACTGCTCGAGCAGTCTAAGCTCTTCCGTGACCAGCTAAGCGCCGCCCTTAAAATTGAAGAGCCGGATATTCAGATACAGAATATTTTGATGAGCCCGATCGCTGGTGCCGTTGTCGTTGCCTGCAAGAAATCGAACAATAATGTCCCGAATGAACTCGAACAGGCATTGGTTGCTCTGAGCACTGATTCCTCGGTGATCAGATGATAAATTAAATACTGAGAACGTCAGTTCGAATTGGGTCTTATTGTGGATGCCTACTTATTGTTAATCGTCATTTACCTTCATCTTCAGAGGCTTCGGCCTGAAAGAAGCTCAAGGTGATGTAGGTGAAGACGCCGATCACGATGCCACAGTCTGCGACGTTAAACGCGGGGTAGCGGCCTGTCGGCAGCACCCAGGGAATGGTGAATGCGAAATGGAAATCGAGAAAGTCGATCACATGGCCATGCACTAGGCGGTCGATCAGATTGCCGATTACTCCGCCGATCAATAGGCCGAATGCGTATTGCATTGGTATGCGGTGGAGTTCGAGTGTGTGGCGAAATTTGTAGATCGCAGAGAGTGCGATCAATGCGAATAGGGCGAGAATCTCGCCGTGGCCTGAGAACATTCCCCATGCCGCCCCTTCGTTGCCAATATGTACGATGTAAAAGAAGTTTTTGATCACTTCGATGACATCGGCATCGTGTGGATAAAAATAACTATCCAGCGCCATAGTGTTGAAAATCCAGATCTTGCTGAGCTGATCGGCCGCAAACACGATCAGCGCAGTGATAAGAAGCCGCTTATAAGAAGTGTCTGGAATGTTTGAGTTCAATGTGGAATGGGGCTTTTTTTGTGGTGCAGGATATCGCGGGATAAACCCGCTCGCTACAAAAACCTGTAGTGACTGGCTTTACGCCAGGATAAGTCGCTTTGGTAGTGACTGGCTTTACGCCAGGACCGCATCAAACTATATTGAAGTTAGTATCAGGGGCACGTGTGCCGTCCGATTAATCGTCATCGTCCGACGTGATCTTTGGTGCATCGGCACTGTCAGCGAAAAGTCCACCTGCAATGCGTTCGATCTTACGGCGTTGGTTTTTTTCGAATTCAGCTTGGCCTTCGATTGAGTAGCGAGCGAAGGGCACGGCTGCGAGGCGATCTTTACTGATCGTTTTACCTGTGACTTCGCAGACGCCATAAGTACCTTGTTTAATGCGAAGAATCGCTTCTTCGACTTCGTTGAGGGCTTCTTGCTCACTTGATACGAGGCTAAGTGCAAAGTCGCGGTCAAAAGCATCGGTGCCAGCATCGGACTCGAGTTTACGGTCTCCTTCATCGCGCGATGCGTGTTGCAGCGTGTCGGAGGTATGGAGGTCGAGTTCATCGCTGACATGTTGACGCAGATTGAGCAAAAGCTTGTAATATTTCTTCCACTTTTTAGGGATCGATTCATCTTCGAGTGAAGTGACTTTTTTCTTCTCTGCTGGGTTGAAGCCTAAAATGTCTGCGAGTGAGGCAGCGCCGAGTACGCGTTTTTTAACAGGCTTATCTTCGACGACTGCCTTCTTTTTAACCGGTACGAGTTTCTTTTTTACCGAGGCTTCATCGGGTATCGACTTAATTTCTTTTTTACGAGTTGCAACGAGAGCCTCGACGTCATCAAAAGAAAAAGCGATCGGTGTGGCCTTGTTACTAGCAGCTTCGCGTTCGCGTGCGACCGACGGATTCTTGGCTAAAGGAATAGGGTTAGTGGCTTGATTCGTTGCTGCTTTTTTAACCGGAGCTTTCTTCGCAACAGGCTTAGTTGCAGGTTTTTTAGCGACAGCTTTTTTTGCCTTAGCCTTAGTTGCAGGTTTTTTAGCGACAGTGTTTTTAGCCTTAGCCTTAGTTGCAGGTTTTTTAGCGACAGTGTTTTTAGCCTTAGCCTTAGTTGCAGGTTTTTTAGTCACAGTCTTTTTTGTCTTAGCCTTAGTCACAGGTTTTTTAGCGACAGCTTTTTTAGCCTTAGCCCTATCCTTAGTTGCAGATTTTTTAGTCACAGTCTTTTTTGTCTTAGCCTTAGTCACAGGTTTTTTAGTCACAGTCTTTTTTGCCTTAGCCTTAGTTGCAGGTTTTTTAGCGACAGTCTTTTTTGCCTTAGCCTTAGTAGCAGGTTTTTTAGCGACAGTCTTTTTTGCCTTAGCCTTAGTAGCAGGTTTTTTAGCGACAGTCTTGTTCGCCTTAGCCTTAGTAGCAGGTTTTTTAGCGACAGTCTTGTTCGCCTTAGCCTTAGTAGCAGGTTTTTTAGCGACAGCTTTTTTTGCGGCGGATGCCTTGGTCTTCTTGGTAGTCATTGATAGGATAGAGTGGGGTGTTATTTAGTAGAGTCTGAAATTTGTTTAAGTGCTTTAGCGCAACGAGGGGAGACGGCGCCCCAAGTGTCAGTCTGGACCAGCGCAGGCACCCAGCGCCAACTGCGTGGGCAGCGTACGCCATCAGCATGCGCGACTTCGACTGTAATCTCGGTTACAGTGGCATCTTCGACGACAGTGACCTGAGAAAGAATGAAGAGTTCTGGTAGATCGGATTCATATTGTTTGAGACGAGCGAATTCTGGATCACTCAACGAACCAGTAATCGTTGCTTTCGCGTCGAGGCTTTGTCCGATTGCCTTCTTTTGGCGCAGTTCTTCTAAGCCATCGTTGAGCTTTTCGGAAAGGAAAGTGCGTAGGGCGCGGATGTCGCTGGCGACTTCGGGCTGATCCCATGCGCTATCCACATACGGCCAGTCGCTGAGTGCGATCGGTTTGTCGGTGAAATCGCTATCGTTCTGAGCATAGCTCCATGCCTCGTCGGCGGTGTGTGGGATCAATGGCGCGACTAAGCGTGTGAACACGTTAAATATGATACTGATCGCAGTCTGTGAAGAGCGGCGCAGTGGATCATTAGGCGCACAGGTATAGAGTCGATCTTTGAGGATGTCATGGTAAGTGGCCGAAAGTACATTCGCGCAGAATGGATCAATGATATCCTTAAATGCGCGGTGGAATTCGTAGGCTTCATAGGCTTCGGTAACCTTACGCACGAGTTGTGCGAGTTCGTCGAGCGCCCACTGGTCAATAGCATTGAGCTCGGCGAGTGACACCGCATTGATGGCTGCGTCGAAATCAAATAGGTTACTGATCTGGAAGCGCAGCGTATTACGCATGTTACGATAATTGTTTGAAACATTACGCACGATCTTATCGGATACCGGCACATCGCCACGGTAATCCTGCGAGCAGATCCATAGGCGTACGACATCTGCACCGTAACTTTGGATCCATTCAGGAAGTGGGCGGGCCGCTCCGTCGCTCTTGGAGAGTTTGGTGCCATCTTCTTTTACGACGAAACCGTGGGTGAGCAGGTTTTTATAGGGCGCTGCTTTGTCGGCGATAACGGAAGTCCAGAGTGAGCTTTGGAACCAGCCTCGATGTTGATCACTGCCTTCGAGGTAGAGGTCTGCAGGCCAGCTTAAGTTGGCGCGCTTCTGTAGTACGGCGCGGTGGCTAGTGCCTGAATCGATCCACACATCTAGTGTATCTGTGCCAGATTTGAGCTGATCCGCAGTTGGCCAAGTGCCTGGCAAGGTGATGCCCTCGAGTAGTTCGACGGTCGTTTGCTCAAACCAAATATTAGTGCCACCGACGGCGACTTTCTTAGCGATGGCGCGGATGACGCCGGCGTCGATGAATGCTTCGCCGTCTTGATTGTAAAACGCTGGAATAGGCACGCCCCATGTACGCTGACGGCTGATGCACCAGTCTGGGCGGTTTTCAACAGCCGCCCGGATGCGTTTCTCACCCCAAGCTGGGATAAAGTTCACATCCTTGAGTGCGTCGAGTGCGCATTGGCGGTCGCCGCCTTTGTCGAGCGCGATGAACCATTGATCCATGGCGCGAAAAATCACGGGAGTTTTGGAGCGCCAACAATGCGGGTAACTGTGGGTGATGGTCTTTTTGGCGATTAATGAGCCGTTTTGGCCGATAATTTTCAGTACGCCACGGTTGGCATCGCTGATCTTACCATCTTCGAGCACGGAGAGACCGACCAATTCGGCAGGCACTTGGCCATCGTCGACGTAGCAACCATTGTCATCGAGTGGGCAATACACTTCGATGCCGTTGTTGATACCGGTAATATAGTCGTCTTGACCGTGACCTGGTGCAGTGTGCACGCAGCCTGTGCCACTTTCGGTAGTGACGTAGTCGGCGAGTAGGATAGGGCTCGGGCGGTCAATGAATGGGTGACGCGCTTCGAGCTTCTCCATCGCGGTGCCGAGGAAAGTATTGATCGTTTCAGCATCTTCAAGGCCGCAGGCTTCGATGACCGCGTCGCGTAGAGCAGTGGCGACGATGATCGTGCCTTGGTTGCTGGTCTTGATCGCGCTGTATTCGATCTTTGGATTCACCGAGACTGCCATGTTAGCGGGCAAGGTCCATGCGGTGGTGGTCCAGATCAGCACCGAAGCAGGCTCTTCGAGCGCGAGTGCCTTGAGTGCCTCAGCGGAGAGGCCGAGCTTTACATAGATCGAAACGCTTTTGTGGTCGCGGTATTCGATCTCGGCTTCTGCTAGAGCGGTCGCGCAAGGAATTGACCAGTAAACTGGCTTTTTG
>Ga0115559_1002927_pt1 | contig 10717 bp, 9 predicted proteins | sample COGITO_mtgs_1105_3_FD_87281 | JGI IMG/M metagenome (GOLD analysis project Ga0115559, IMG submission 87281) | Pelagic marine microbial communities from North Sea - COGITO_mtgs_110506 | ecosystem: Environmental > Aquatic > Marine > Epipelagic | place: Germany:Helgoland, sampling site Kabeltonne... | reverse complement strand
TTAGCACTACTAGACCATACGCTGGCGTAGTGCTTCGTAGAGACATACGCCAGTAGCCACACTTACATTTAGACTCGACACGCAGTCTCCCGCCATTGGCAGGCGCATTAGAACGTCGCAAGCCTGTTCTGTTAGGCGTCTCATACCCTTGCCTTCCGCGCCCATCACTAGAGCGATAGGCCCGCGCATGTCTTGCGCGTAAAGCGAATCAGTCGCTTTGTCGGATGTGCCTAACAGCCAAATACCTTTTTGTTTCATATTATCGAGACTGCGCGACAAATTGCTGACTCGAAAAATATCGACCGTTTCTGCTGCCCCGCTCGCCACTTTATGCACGATTGGCGACAAAGGCGCAGAATTGTCCTTAGGCACTATTAAGCCGTGCGCTCCAGCCGCATCTGCAGTACGCAAACAGGCTCCCAAATTGTGAGGGTCTTGTACTTGATCCAACACCAAAAACAGCCAAGGCGTTGAAGACGAACCCGCATCAATTCTTTGTGCTAACTCACGGTCCCCTAACTCTGACTTAGCTCGCACTTGCACTGCAATACCTTGATGTTGGTCAGATTCGACAACGGCCGCCAATCTCTGCTTATCAAGCACCTCAAGTTTTAAGCCCAAATTGTGCAGCAATAGCGCTATGTCTTCTTGATCATTGTTGAACCGGCCAACGGATAGAACCTTTAGAACACGTTCTGGACTCAACTTCAAAAGGGTTCTGACCGCATGATTACCGACTACCCAATAGTTTTTGGAACTCATTTTTTACCCGACTTCTTTGTGTGCTTGGGCTTTCCCTTGCTGGATCGCTTAGCGGCAGCACCGCGCTTATTGCTCGGCGTACTTTCATTTGAACCGCGGCCTTTACCTTTACCGCCGCCACCTTTGTTACTTGCATTACTGCCGCTGCGGCCTTTGCCACCTTGGTCGTTACTTCCACGGTGTTTAGAGTGTCGGCTTGAGCGTTCTTGTGCAATAACATCAGCCAAATCAAAGTCGATTTTCAGCTGCTCCATGTCAACACGACTCACCCTTACCTTCAACTGATCGCCAGCCGCAAATTCTCGACCTGAGCGTTCACCTATAAGTTTTCTATGTGTCTCGTCAAACCGGTAGTAGTCTTGCCCTAAGCCAGTGATATGGACTAATCCTTCGATATAAAAGTCATTAAGCTCTATAAACAAGCCAAAATCGGTCACCGTATTAACGGTACCCATTAGCTCTTCACCCACCTTATGGCTCATAAACTCACATTTCAACCACTGCGTGACTTCGCGCGTGGCTGTTTCTGCGCGACGCTCTGTCATTGATGCCTGTTCAGCCGTGAGCTCTAAGCGATCAAGCAATTCGCTGCCGTCTTCAGCATTCAGATTAGCGACCAAGCGTTTTAACTGACGATGTACTACAAGGTCGGTATAGCGTCTGATCGGCGATGTGAAATGCGTGTAGGAGTCGAAATCTAATGCGAAATGTCCATTATTCTCTGTGCTGTAACGAGCCTGTTTCATACTTCGAAGTAAGGCGGTTTGTACAACTTTAGAAACCAATGGGTCAGTCACCTGGTTTATAACTTCAGAGAAGTGTTTTGGTCGTGGTGAATCACCACCGCCGAGCAATAATTTAAATTGACGTAAAAAAGCACGCGCGTCTGATATGCGGTCTTCATCAGGGTCTTCATGAACCCGAAAAATTCCGACTAGCGACGATTCATCAAGCGCTAAAGCGGCGCAAATATTGGCCGCCAACATACACTCCTCTATGAGTTTATGCGCATCGTTACGATGACGTGCTACGACTTTTTCGATCTTACGATCTTCGCTAAATACAATGACGGGTTCTGGAATTTCAAACTCTACAGTGCCCGTTTCGCGTCGTTTTTTACCTAAGATGGCAGAAACGTCAACGAGCGAGTCTATAGCCGGGCGTAACGCTGCTTCAATGGATTCTGATGACCCTGTCTCCATGTACTGGGCGACCATCGTATACGTTAAGCGCGCGTGCGAATGCATAACCGCTGCGTAAAAGTCATACTCCAGTATTTCGCCTTGCGGTGAAATTTGCATCTCACAGGCAAAGCACAAACGGTCTACTTTCGGTTTAAGCGAGCACAAACCGTTAGACAGCTTCTCTGGCAACATAGGAATTACGTTGCTAGGGAAATACACCGAGGTGCCTCTTTGCCATGCTTCTTGATCTAAAGGTGTACCCTCTTTGACGTAATGTGACACATCAGCGATCGCGACAATCATGCGAAACCCGCCTTTTTCTTTGCGCTCGCAAAAAACCGCGTCATCAAAATCTCTGGCATCTTCACCATCAATTGTCACAAGGGGCAGCTTGCGTAAATCCACTCGATCTTTTTTGTCCACTTCTTGCACTTCGTCAGCAATACGCGCCACCTGATTAATGACCTTTTCTGGCCATTGGTTAGGTAGGTTGTGTTTGCGCAGTGCAATCTCAATTTCCATGCCTGGTGCTAAGTAATCACCTAGTACCTCAACAATTTCCCCAACGGGCTGAAAATGTCTGCTCGGGTATTGCGATAGCTTAACTACCACGACTTGACCTTGTGATGCGCCTTTAACGTTTTCGGGCGTTACTAAAATATCTTGCCCTATCCGTTGATCATCAGGCACTACAAAACCAACGCCGCTTTCATGAAAATAGCGTCCGACAATGGTTTGATTGCCGCGCTCAATAACCTCCGTGATTTCGCCAAAAAGGTTTTGGCGTCGGTCCCGTCCCGTAACACGAATGCGTACTCGGTCATTGTGCAAGACTTCGCGCATATCTTGAGCGCGTAAAGATATCTTTTCTTTGGTGGCGTCGCTTAAAACGTAACCATGGCCATCGACATGACCTATCACTCGCCCTTCGTGCTCCTGCACGGCGTGTGGCATCGCCCAGCGATGTTTACTCAGCTGAGATACTTTGCCTTGATCTCGTAATTGTTCGAGTATCGAGAAAGTTTCTTGTCGGCCATCTTTGCCAACCCGTCCTAGGGTCTCGGCAATGGCCTTAGTGTTAGCCGGTTCGCGGCGTTGAGACAAATATTTGAGCACAATATCTGTGCTCAATTTTTTATGCTTGGTGGCCTTCCCAGCCTTCTTGTTTTCCTGTGTTTTTTTATTCAAGTCCTTGAATTTCCTAATTTATTTTTATATTCCTATCCGTAGGGGTCCTTTAAGACCATGGTTTCAGCACGATCAGGGCCTGTGGATACAATGGTTATTGGAACTCCGACGAGTTCCTCGAGCCGTTTAATGTAATCGAGTGCTTCTTTTGGTAAACCGTCGATACTTTTGACTCCTTGGGTTACGCCACTCCAACCAGATATGGTTTCGTACACGGGCTCACAGGCCTCTAAAGCCTCTGCGCCAACGGGGGCAACGTCTAGTATGCGATCGCCCATTTTATATGAGGTGCATATTTTAATTTCTTCAAGCCCGTCTAAAACGTCGAGCTTAGTAAGGCAAAGAGCGGTTAAGCCATTCACCTGTCGAGAACGGCGCATCAATACGGCGTCAAACCAACCGCAACGTCGCGAGCGTCCTGTTGTAGCGCCAAACTCATGGCCCTTTTCGCCAAGGTGCTGACCCACATCACACGACAATTCTGTCGGGAATGGACCCGCGCCGACGCGCGTAGTGTAAGCCTTAACAATGCCGAGTACTTCGTCGAACGCGCATGGGCCAACACCACTGCCCTGGCGGCATAGCCTGCTGACGTATTCGATGATGTTACGTACGGATACGTACCATGATCAACATCTAGCATCATGCCTTGCGCGCCTTCAAACATCATGGCGCGGCCGTCGCGTGTGTAATCATCTAATAACTGAGTTACATCGACTGTTAGCGGCGTTAAGCGTTCTTTAAAGCTGAGTGCTTGGTCTAGCACTTGCTGATAATCCAAGGCCTTGCTGTGGTAGTAATGCTCTAGAGCAAAGTTATGGTATTCCATAACCGATTCTAATTTTTCGGCAAAATTGTAGTCATAGACTAAATCACCCAAACGCAATGCGCGTCGGGCCACCTTGTCTTCGTATGCTGGCCCAATACCGCGACCTGTCGTGCCAATCGCTGTTTTTCCGCGTTTCAGTTCACGCGCCTGATCTAGAGCAATATGGTAAGGCAGTATTAATGGACAGGCTTCAGAAATACCTAAGCGTTCGCTTACAGGTACCCCTCGAGCTTCCAATTCATCAACTTCGTCAAATAGAGCTTCGGGAGACAGCACCACACCATTGCCGATAAGACAATGTGCTCCTTTTCGTAAAATACCTGAAGGGATTAAGTGCAGTACCGTTTTGTGGCCATCAATGACTAACGTATGCCCAGCATTGTGACCGCCCTGAAAGCGTACAACCACACTAGCGGTTTCAGTCAGCAGGTCTACAACCTTGCCTTTGCCTTCGTCGCCCCATTGAGTTCCTACTACAATGACCTTTTTGCTCATAATATTTATTCTGGTCGTATTTCTAAACAGTTATTGTTCTTATCTAATTTCTAAAAAGCGATTTAAGATCCGCACTGAAGCCAGTGGCAGGTCTGGCGCGGCCAAATTGCTCGCCAACCGCATCGTATCGACCGCCCTTAGCTATAGCGCGGCCATGATTTTTAACGTAGGCCGAAAACTTAAGTCCAGTATGGTATCGATAGCCCGAAACATCGGCTAAATCGATATGAATGTCTAGTTCAGGATGCGTTTGTACCAGGCTATTAACAACTGTATTGAGCTGGTCAAACGCGGCATCTATAAGCGTTGCGTCTACAAAGAAAGGCTCAAGATCGGTTCTGGCTCTATCTAAAACGTTGGCATTGCCTTGCAAGTCCAACAACACCTCAAACGGCGTAATATCAATCAATGCACTCATTTCCTGCAAATCTGGCAATGACTTACGCGCTAGAACATCAAAGAGCTGTTCCTCTAACGAGGACTTAATATTCTGTGCTTCGATGAGAGCCGTATAAATACCGGCATGACTCAAACTAAGCGTCAATGGCCCCGAAACGCTAATGGCCAAAGTGGCAAGCATCGCTTCGAGTACTTCAAGGTCGGCACTTTCGTCCGCAATACCAAATATCTCTGCGCCCAATTGCATTAATTCGCGTTGCCCACCCATTTGATCTGGGCGAGTGCGCAAAACCGTACCGACATAACAGAGCTTGTTAACGGCGTTATCACCAAGATGATGCGCGTCTATACGAGCAATCTGTGGCGTAATATCAGCTCTAATCCCCAACATGCGTTGGGTATGCTGATCCATAAACTTATAGGTTTGAGTATCGAGTTGTTTGCCGGTGCCCGTTAGCAGTGCGTCTACAAACTCCATAACTGGTGGCATGACCAAACTAAAACCACGTTCGATCAAATTGTCTAAGACGGTACGCCGTAGCAGTTCTAATTGATTTGCTTCAGCGGGAAGTATTTCTTCGACGCCTTCTGGAAGCATCCAGCTCGCGCTATACACCATGACTATAACTTGGGGAGTTTTTTGGCTTGATCACGGTAAGCGATTATACGTCGTTAATCCGTGCGTGGGGGAGGTTTATCGCTCCATTGGAGCATTTTCGAAGAGATAAGCAATACGCCACCTTATTTAGGTGGCGTATTGCTTACAGGCTATTGCGAGTTCTGCTTAAAGTACTTAAAGAACTCTGAATCAGGCTCAATGACCATAATGTCGCCTTCAGACGCAAACGTTTGTTTGTACGCTTCTAGCGAACGGTAAAGCTCATAAAATTCAGCATCTCTTCCGTAAGCTTCAGCGTAAATTCGAGTTGCTGTTGCATCGCCTTCACCGCGCATGATATTAGAATCACGTTCGGCATCGGCAATGGTAACCACTCTAGTTGCATCAGCTTTTGCGCGAATTTCTTCAGCAATTTTCTGACCTGTAGACTCTTTCTGTTGCACAAGAACGTTACGTTCTGACTCCATATCCAAGAACACGGATTCTCTAATTTTGTCTGCGTAATCAACGCGCTTAAGGCGTACATCGATTACTTCAACACCAAACTTAGAAGATTCTTCGTCAATAGCTTTCTGAACTACGTTCATAATAACGGCTCGATCTCCAGCTACTACTTCAGAGATAGAGCGCTTACCGACTTCGTTTCGCAAGCTACTGTTAACTTGTTGAGCTAAACGAGATTCAGCAACGTCACTGCGACCTGCCACAGCAACGATGTACTGCTTAATATCTCGAATTCGCCATTTAACAAAACTATCGATTACCAATTCCTGGTTGTTCTCTGTAAGAAAACCTTCTGCTTCTGAGTCCATGGTTTGAATACGCAAGTCGAACTTTCGTACTGTATTAATCATGGGTAACTTAAAGTGCAGGCCAGGCTCTAATTCTTCAGAGACAAACTCACCAAATTGAAACAATACGGCTCGTTCGTACTCTTTTACCGTGAAGAGCGTTGATTGCAATGCAACGATTGCTAGCGCGACAAGTGCCGCAATAAACATGATTCTACTTTCCATTTTATCGTCCCCTTCTTACAGCGTCAGCAGCTTCTTGAGCTTGCTCGGCTGGTGTTGACAAGCTACCTCCGCTCGAGCTGATTCGCTCGCGTGGAGTATTGCGCATGATCTGGTCGAGAGGCAAATACATCATGTTGTTGCCGCCTTCTTGATCGATAAGAATTTTATTGGTGTTGCCCAATACCTCTTCCATCGTTTCGATGTATAAGCGCGTTCGCGTAATTTTAGGCGCCTTCTGATACTCGGTTAGAATCTGCGTGAAACGCTGTGTTTCACCTTCTGGTTTGGCTATGGTTGACTCTTTATAACCCTCGGCAGTCGCGAGCAGTCTAGCCGCTTGGCCTTCCGCTTGAAGAGTCACTTTTTCTTCGTACGCTTTGGCTTCCTTAATCAGTTGTTGCTCTAATTGGTCCGCTCTGTTCACGTTATCAAACGCTGTACGCACTTCTTGTGGTGGCTGCGCAGCCTGCATTTCAATCGCGATAACATTGATACCCGTTTGATATCGGTCCAACACTTGTTGCAACAGCTCCTTAGTACGTATTTCTACAATGGTTCTACCACGATTAAATAGATCATCCATTGTTGTACTACCAACGACTTCGCGAAGAGCACTTTCGGTAGCACCCCTGACGACCTGTTCGATCATGCCGGCTTGTTCAACACTACCAACTTGAAACAGCAGATCTTCTACATTGCGAATGTTGTATTGCACGGCTAAACTAACATCTGCGATGTTTTCGTCGGTGGTCAACATTTGCGCTTCTGCACGCACCGAACGAGAGGTGCCACCGGCTTTTCTAAAGCCAACTTCTACCGTTCGTACGTTTTTTGAGTTAATTACAATATTGGACTCAATGGGCCACATTACAAACTGTAAACCTGCTCCTACGGTTTCATGGTACTTACCAAATCGAAGTTCGATACTCTCGAATCCCTCTTGGACCGTATAAACAGACCGAAAGCCCCAGAAAATAAGCAGCGCTAACACCACTAAAGCAATTTGAGGGAACGCTAGGCCTGACCTTCCTCCACCACTTCCGCCGCTTCCACCACCAAAGCGCTTACGCACGTTGTTGATTACTTCTTCAATATCGGGGTTGCCGCCGCTATTGCGGTTGCGATTTCCCCAAGGGTCTTTGTTCCCTGATCCTGGTTCATTCCAAGGCATTTTTTATCTCCAGTACTGGACTAATTAGTTAACAGGTTGATGGTATCAAAATCTCGTGATTTCAATGCCTACATTTGGTATTAATTTGGTAATGAACAGAGCGAATTCTGTGGTAATTGCTTCTGAAGCCATCCCATATCAGCTTTTGATAACTCTAATTGCAAGAAAAACGAGCCATCGTCATTAATTTGCTCTTCACGAATTACACTTTTTTCATAAAGTTCTGCACGCAACTTTCCTTCGGCCGCACTCAGGGTAACTGTGCACCGAGTGTGCAATAAAGATAGGCGTTCGGTGATTGCCTCTAACAAGGCGTCGACGCCCTCGCCCGTGTGTGCCGATAGCCATACTTGATCGATTAGCTCGTCGGTATTGCGGGTGTGATGTGCTTTCGCGTCGAGCAAGTCCACCTTATTGTAGACCGTGATAGTGGGCACCCGGTTCGCTTCGATCTCGCTAAGAACCTTAGCTACTTCAGCGGTATATTCGTCTCGATTTTCATTTGACGCATCAACAACGTGTAATAGCAGCTGGGCATTCGTCACTTCTTCTAGCGTCGAATGAAATGCTTTTACCAACGAGTGAGGCAAATCACTAATAAAACCAACAGTATCTGACAAAATGGCGTCACCATATTCAGCGAGCTCAATTTTACGCATAGTAGTATCTAAAGTAGCAAACAACTGATCTTGTGCGAGCACACCTGCATTGGTTAGCCTATTAAACAGCGATGACTTGCCAGCGTTGGTATAGCCCACTAAAGACACTGTAGGAACAGGCACTTTGGCGCGAGATTTACGCCTAAGCTGGCGCTGTGAAGCGACTACTTCTAAGCGCTTATTGAGCATCTTGATTCTATGCCCAATTAGACGTCTATCGGTTTCAAGCTGTGTTTCGCCCGGACCACGTAAACCAATACCACCTTTTTGTCTCTCAAGATGAGTCCAACCACGCACCAGTCTAGTGGATAAATGTTCCAACTGCGCCAGTTCTACTTGCAACTTGCCCTCGTGGCTCTGCGCTCTTTGAGCAAAAATATCTAAAATCAACCCGGTTCGGTCTAACACACGCGTTTCGAGGCTGCGCTCTAGATTACGCTCCTGAATAGGACTAACGCTGTGATTTAATAGGACTAAATCGATGCAGTCTACTTCGATACGTTCACGTATTTCTTCAACCTTGCCTTTACCGACAAAAGTCGAGGGATCAGGAGAACGACGAAACGCAGTTATAATATCAACCACGTCAGCACCCGCCGAACTCGCGAGCAGACGTATTTCTTCGAGAACTGAATCATCACCATGAGCAGAATCCCGTTGATACACAATCAGTGCGCGAGGGTTGCTAGGAAGTTCGTCTAATTCGATCAAGGCTTTATTGTTGTTATATTAATTAGATAAGAAATTGAAGGTATTAGCTCTACAACTTGGTATCGGAAAGATGTTGGGTGTGGGTAGCCCAAGCTATCATGCAAATAGAGAACCCATCACGCTATACAAGTAATGTATGGCAGGCACATAACAACATACCCGCCTCTGTACTTATATAGGCACCGCTAGTGAATAATCAAGTAGGGAGATCGACGAAGATTTTACGCTCAAGCGCAGAAGATCGGCCTTTGGCTGAAATGCTTGACCAGAATCGGTTGGTCCGAGAGACTTATTCCGTCCCGTCATCCTCATAATCTATTTTAACCGCTTTGGTTGGCACTACAGTCGAAACCGCATGCTTATAGATCATCTGATTGACAGTATTACGTAGAACAATTACAAATTGATCGAATGACTCAATCTGTCCTTGTAGTTTTATTCCATTGACTAGGTAGATCGCCACTGGGATTTTTTCTTTGCGAAGAGCATTTAAGAATGGGTCTTGAAGAGCTGTCCCTTTATTTTGTGCCATTGTTCTGTGCCGTAGCTTTATTTTTAAATTTTAGGGGATACCGACAACCGTTGCTGTCGGCATGCTAATTTGAGAAATACTATATGCTATGCGGTGATTCTATAGTAATTTACATAAGTAAGTTCTATAAATAGACCGTTAGGTATACGCATAGGTGACTTCTCGACTTTAACTTTATCGTGAGCTTTATGAGCAATACATTCGCAGTTACCGGGGCTGTATTCGAGGCTGTATTTGAGACCAAAGTCGAACCCTTTATCGAGACGAGAACCGCAATAAAGATTAGAGCTTTACTGTCATACTTCTTCGTATGAAAACCAGAGTATATTCGATTGCGAGTGAGGGTTATCTCAAATATTGCTCACACAAGTTACCAAATTGGATAAAGTTCTTATCTTTCAGACCTGTATCTACCCACCAAATCAAATTACTTTGGTTGCGCATCCACGTCAATTGTCGTTTCGCGAGTTGACGTGTCGCGGCTACTCCTTTGAGTTGCGCCGCCTTAAAACTAATGTCGCCATTTAAGTATTCGAGTGTTTGGCGATACCCAATCATGCGCATTGCCGTTGTGTCGGGCTGAACTCCCGCCGCAAGAAGCCCTTCAACCTCGGCCACTAGTCCAGCATCGAGCATCAGTTGATAACGCAACTCTATGCGCTTATGCAGCTCGAGACGATCCGAGAAGCCCAAACCAATCTTTATAATCTGACAATCTGCAAGCTCGGACGACCGGCGTTTAGTGCGATCAATTGGCATGCCCGTAGTCATTACAATTTCTAAAGCACGTTGAACTCGTTGCGCGTCATTAGGTTGAATTCTTAACGCTGACTCTGGATCCAATTTTGCTAATCGTTCATGCAACCCTGGCCATCCTATTTCGCCTGCCTGCGCACTGATCGATTTACGCAAATCGTCTTGCGCTGCAGGCAACTTGTCTAAACCTTGCTCTAAAGCATTAAAGTAAAAAAACGTTCCACCAACTAAAACTGGAACCCGACCCTGAGCGTGCGCTTGCCGTATCAGTTCGATGGCATCGTCATGAAATTCAGCGGCCGAATAGGTTTGCATTGGTTCTCTGACATTAACTAAATGATGTGGATAGCGCGCTAAGAACTCGTCGTCAGGCTTGGCCGTGCCAATATTCATTCC
>Ga0115559_1002926_pt1 | contig 10718 bp, 10 predicted proteins | sample COGITO_mtgs_1105_3_FD_87281 | JGI IMG/M metagenome (GOLD analysis project Ga0115559, IMG submission 87281) | Pelagic marine microbial communities from North Sea - COGITO_mtgs_110506 | ecosystem: Environmental > Aquatic > Marine > Epipelagic | place: Germany:Helgoland, sampling site Kabeltonne... | reverse complement strand
TAGCAATTACCGATTTGGCCAGCGAGACAAAGTTGCGTGTCGCTGCGCTGGCTGGAGCATAGGTTATCAGGGGCTGAGAGGCCTTAATGGATCTGAGAACCATTTCGTCTTCAACAATGCTGTGTAGGTAGTCTACCTGGCGACCCAAAAAGTTCTGGATCACTGAATTGATGCTGCCGAACAGTCGCTCACCCTCAGCCTGAGAGGACACCGCATTGGGAATCAGGCTAATGTTACCCAGGTCATAGTCCTGAATCATCACCTTGATCGTGGCATAGGCATCTGCAATAGAAGAGGGCTCATTTTTGAGCACAATAAAGCGGTGCTGACAGGCACCTAAAAAGGTCATTACCGTATCTGAGAGTCCGGCAGCCAGATCGACAATAAAATAGTCCAGATCCTCTTCAATTTCTGAGAATGATTGAATAATGCCCGCGGTCTCCGCCTGACTTAGAGCCGCCATATGCTGGATACCGCTGGCGCCAGGCACCAGTCGCACCCCCACGGGGCCTTCGACAATAATTTCTTGCAGGGTTTTTTCGCCAGACATCACATGACTAAAATTAAAAGGAGCTCGACAACCTAGCGCCAGCTGTGCATTGGCAAGGCCGAGGTCGGCGTCAAAGACCATGACCTTTTTGCCCTGGGAGGCAAGGGCAATGGCAAGATTGGCTGATACGGTAGTTTTACCCACACCGCCTTTACCGCTGGCAATGCCGATTATCTGAGTCGCAGTTTTATTTGTCATTATTATGCCCTGGTAAAATCCTGCCTGACATCAGAGATATCGCCTGTTGGCTGAGTTTATTCATTCTCGTTCATCCATTATGGGTAGTCAAATTTATGCAATAGGTAAGTTAGTCAGGCTGTGATCTGCCAGATCATGACCTGTCAGGGCAACTGGTGCTGCTGCTATTGAGGGCTCTGAAGCAGACACCGAGATTGGAATACGGGTGTTTAGTAGTGCATTGATTACTGGCCAGGGACGGATCTCATCCTCGAGCCGTGACAACATTATCGAATCCCAGTCTCCCGACCCCGCCTTAAGTTGGCGGTTAACCGAAGCTTCAGAGGCGTCCGCTGCAACCACCAGATGCTTTTGCGCCTCAGGTAGCAGTTTGTTGAGCTCTTTAATCTGAGCCTGCACATCAACCCCTGCGGTATCAATAAGAATCAGGCTGCGCGAGCCCAGTTCCTGTAATAGCTGTTCAAGCATTTCGGGCGTATTGGCGCGGAAGCAGTCCACACCAGCCTGGGAGCCAATCAGTTGTGTTTGATTCCATGCACCAAAACGACTGTCGTTGTAGCTGATAATAGCCACATCCTGGCTGTCGCAGCGCAGAGCTTTTTGTTTGGCAAGGCGGCCGGTCATCAGAGACTTGCCCGAACCAGAGCTGCCGGCAATCAGATGAATACCCTGCATATCGTCCAGCAAGGGCAAATGGTCAATACCATTGCCCAGAATCTGAGTTATTTCTTCCAGTGCCGAGTTGAGATCAGCACAGCCATTGATGGTATCGCTGAGCAGGGCGCGCAGCCCAACTGGCATACCGGTTTCATTAAAGGCTTCAACCAGCGGGCGCATAAGGTCACTGACCGCTCTGGTACCGCTCCAGGCATCTAGCTGTTGGGACAGCTTAAATTCCCGGCGCATCACCTCGAATTCCTGCTTTACTAGATCGACAATCTCTCTGGCCTGTAGATGATCGCGATCATTGATTATAGGGATGCTGGCCGCTGCGAAAGACCTGTCTGCCTGCAGACTTAGATCGGGAGCTGAGGTATAGCAATGATCATCGGCCACTGGGATTGTCTTAAACACATGAGATTCCATCACCTGATCGAAATCCACTGCATCAGAAAAGTCGAAGTCAGGTAAGTCGACTGGGGCCACCTGCATTTCGCTAAGAGTCTTCTCGGTCTCCGGAGGAACCTCAATTGCGACAATAATTTCAGTTTTCTCATTGGCTTTTTTATTGGATACCACCAGCGCGTCCTGGCCATAGAGCTCAAGTACCTTGTCCATTGCCGCGCGGCTATCTTTAGCGAGAATTCTTTGTAGTTCCATTGTCCTGTTACCTTCTATTAATTTGTGACATCAACATCGACTGTGGCCACAACCTTGACGGCCTGGTCATCGGGAATTTCGCTGTAGGAGAGAACAGTGAGATCGCTGAGTCTATGTCTTATGATTTTAGCTAACCAGGGGCGAATACCAGGGGAAACCACCAGTACGGCGGGATGACCTTGATTTTCGACCTCTTCGGTATTCTCGGCCAGGGCTTTAAACAGGCCCTCAGCCAATGTGGGTTCTATCACCAGTCCCTGGGTGCTGCTGCTCTGTTGCAGAATATTGTGCAGCATCTGCTCAAGGGATGGATTTAGGGTAATCACCGGCAGACTATCATTGATATCTACCAGGCCCTGGACAATCATGCGCCCTAGTCTAGGTCGCACAGCTGCAGTTAGGTCATCGGCATTTTGGGTATTGCTGCTCTCTGTCGACAGCACCTCAATAATAGTCCGCATATCTCTTACCGATACGCCTTCGTCGAGGATGTTCTGCAGTACCTTGGTAATGGTTGCCAGTGGCAATTTGCCGGGCACCAGATCCTCAACCAACTTGGGTGATCGATCTGCCACCTTGTCGAGCAACTGTTGAGTTTCGTCGTGGCTCAGCAGTTCCGAAGCGCTGCCCCGCAGCAATGTATTGAGGTGAGTGGCAATCGCAGTGGCAGCATCTACCACCGTATAGCCAAGTGTTCTGGCGTAATCTCTCTGAGAGGGGTCAATCCAAATTGAATCCAAGCCAAAGGCGGGCTCTTTAGTGGGCGTGCCTTCGACGGTGCCATGTACCTGGCCGGGGTTGATGGCCATTTCTTTGCCCACCTTAATCTCACCTTTGCCGCGCACCACGCCATTCATCACAATATGGTATACATCCGGAGACAGATCCAGATTGTCGCGGATGCGAATAGGCTGCACCAGAAAGCCCAGTTCAGCCGATAATTTTTTGCGTACACCTTTAACCCGGGGAAGCAACTGGCCCCCAGTTTCCGGGTTCACCAGAGGAATCAAGCCGTAGCCTATATCCAGAGCTACCAGATCGACTTGATCCACATCGTCCCAGCCGAGCTCCTGCTCCATGGGATCTGTGGCCGCCTCTTCACGGCTGACGGCAGCATCGATCAGTTCGCCCGCCTCCGCCTGTTTAAACATAGATATACCCAGGGCGCCAGCGCCAAGACCCAGGGCTAAAAAGATCCAGGTTGGCATGCCAGGCACCAGACCCAACAGCACCAGAATGCCGCCGGCAACAATCAGCGCCATAGGATTATTCAGCTGGCCCTTTACTTGCTCGGTCATGGATTCGGAGGTAGTCACTCTAGTAACAATAATTGCCGTGGCCAGCGACAGCAGCAGCGAGGGAATCTGAGCGACCAGACCATCACCAATGGTTAACAGTACATAGATGCGGCCGGCGTCGGCAAAACTGAGATCATGTTGCCCCAGCCCTACAATAAGGCCGCCGACAATATTGATAAGCAGGATAAGCAGGCCGGCAATAGCGTCACCTTTAACAAATTTCGAGGCACCGTCCATAGAGCCGAAGAAGTCAGATTCCTGAGAAATTTCTTCGCGCCGCTGTTTGGCCATTGCCTGGTCAATAACGCCAGCGTTTAAGTCGGCATCAATTGCCATCTGTTTGCCAGGCATGGCATCCAGGGTAAAGCGTGCAATCACCTCTGATACGCGGCCCGCACCTTTGGTAACAACAATAAAGTTAATAATCATCAGAATGGTAAAGATGATAAAACCGACCAGATAGTTGCCGGCGATGACAAACTCACCAAAGGCCTCGATTACTTTACCCGCAGCATCTGGCCCCTCATGGCCCTTAACCAATACCAGCCTTGTGGAAGCCACATTTAGGCCCAGCCGCAACATGGTGGCCAGCAGCAAAATAGCCGGGAAAGAGGAGAAATCCAGGGGTTTGGTACTGTTGATGGCGATCATAATAATCACCACCCCGAGTAAAATATTGAAGGTAAACAAAAAATCCAGTAAAAATGGCGGCAGCGGTAGGATCAGCATCGACAGAATCAACAGCACCAGCAGGGGAATGCCCAGCCCGGAGAGTTCGATTTTTGACATGTCCTGACGTATGTTTGACAGTATTGCGTTAGCCATTTAACCAAAACCTTATTAAAAACAGTTAGTTACATTTCAGGCCAAAAGCGGAGTTGCAGGCTTTTGGGCCTCTACACCAAGGAAATGCAATATATATGCCAAACTGCTTACGGCTGATTTTGTCAGGCTTTAATTCCACGGTTGCTTCAATTCACCCCGCGGCAGATAGATCAATATAGGGCTCAAGACTCTGCCGCTCCTGCCGATACTACTGTTAATGAAGAAACAAATTAATCAGCCGAAATAGGAAAGACGATGAAAACGAGTTTAAGCCAAGCGCTGCAAGTGCTAAAAAAATCAATTGCAAGAAAAACCCGCTCCATTGTTCTGGTAGTTATAGGCTCAATCGTGCTGACCGGCTGTGCTACTAGCATAGAGGACTACAATGCAGCAGTGATTCAGGGCATCGTCGATCAGAACAATAATATTTTGGCTACTGGCTATGCGGTAATTAGCGCGCAGAAGAGTGATATCCCTGCCCAGCAACGAATTCTGTCAATCCGGGCGTCAAAATTAGATGCCTACCGCGCTCTGATGGAACAGATTTACGGCCAGTACCTAGACGCCAACACCACAATCGGCGAGATGGTGATGAAGAGTGACACATTGAAAGCTCGCGTTCAGGGTATGGTCTACGGCGCTCGACTGGTTAGCATTAATCCAGTAGGTGATGACACCTACGAAACCACATTGTCTCTGGACAAAAATATTGTCAATGATCTGCGTCGTCTGTTTTTAGCGGCCAGAGCCAATCAGAGCCTGGCAAGCTCCTAGTCCATTTCCGGAGCCCGACTATCCCATGCGTTTCCGCTCATACATAACAGCCTCGCATCCCAGTGGTCCCCCGATCACTGCTCTGGCTGTTACTTTGGCACTGGTGCTGGGGTCAAGTCATGCCCTGGCAGCAGAGACGCCCACAGTAGAGTCTCTAATAGCGGATTTTAGCCAGCGCTATACAGTGCAAGAAAAGCCGCAGCAGGACTCAGAATTTCCAGCCATTGCCTCCGCTGAGCAAAAGCTGGAAGCCGTAAAACAGGCCCTGGTAGACTTGGCTCTGGATACAGATCTGCGTCTGGATAGCACGGCCTTTTTGGATAGTTTAGGCATGCTGCATGAATCGTCGCTGCTGTCGACTAGCAGCGCTATCTCCGGGTTGAGAATTCTCGATATCAAACGTGACAGCGGCATCGATGTTGCCGATCTTGAGGCAAAAATACGCGCGGGGAAGACCTGCCCGGGAGCCAGGCCCAATAATCGCCGCCAGGCGCTGGTGTCTGTGGGCAGCAATCTCACCAATGCCAGCCCTGATCTGCGAATGGGCGACCATTATTTAGGCGAGCTAACTAGCTTGACGGAACAGGCTCTTATTGCAGCTCTGTACGGATCTGATGATTGGTCGGTCAAAGCCCAGACTCAATATGAGTCTGCCTATGATCGCTTCCTAAATGGTACCTCAGCGGATCAGGCCCGCTACAGATTTCATATTGTGCTGCGCGCAGAGTATGCCGAACATGAACAGTTTGCCAACCAGCCAATCTCTACAGCATTTGAGTCAGGAGCACTGCTCTCTGGACTCTCTTATGGCGTTCAGGCCGGCTATAACGGCCTGGCGAAACTGGCCGAAACTGTTCCGGCCCTAAGCTATTCCAAGCCCTGGCCTGAACAGAAATACTCTTATCAGCTAGCGCTGTTTGATCGCGAGCAGGGCGCCGCTCTGTGGAGCAGCAAAGTGGCAATGCGCTATCCTGAGGTACCCCGGGGTTATTCCAAATCGGCCATGCCAGAGCCGTTGCAGCAGCAGCTTGCAGAGATAACCCAGAATTTTGTGACCCAGGTATCTGGCTTTATGGAATGTCGAGAAGAGTTCTACAAGCTTATTCCGCAGCCAGGCAGCGCAGAAACTGTAAAAATTAATGCGGGGCGGATTGCCGGCATTAATGTGGGCGACCAGTTTTTAATCAGTGCAGATAAAAATATACTCAACCAGTCTCTGAGCATGGAGGGTCTGTCAGGCCTGGGGCTTGCGGAGGTGGAATCAGTGACTGCCCATGCCGCCACACTGAAATATCTGGCTGGACCGGAATGGTCACAAAAGAACCAGCTGGCCCGCAGTGTTGCTATGCATTTTTAACCCATTTATTGAGTGTAGAAGCTTAGAGCTGGCTCAGAGAACAGAACGACTTAAAGTAAGCAAGGAAATAATGATGAAATCAATTGCACAAAAATTTATCGCTGTCCGGGAGTTTATAGCCAAACTTTTCTGGCTAAGTGCCATCTCTCTGGTTGCTACAGGTTTGGTGGCTACTGCAACCGCTGGAGCGGCCTTTGCCGATGCTTCCGATGCAGAGGCAGCACTGGCTCAGTTGATGCAAGATATCAGCTCACTTCAGGAGGGCCTGGAGCAGCCAGTTATGGTTTCGCAAAACGGTTATTACAAAACCCGCTTAGGCGATACTCTCAGTCAGATTATTGAGCGCACTGTGCCCAATGTTCCGGTGCGCAAAAAAATTCTTCAGCAGGCTATAGTGCGGGCTAACCCCCATGCCTTTAAACGCAGTAATCCCAACTGGATGTTTGCTGATCGCAAACTCAAGTTGCCGGACGCCGCCGATATTCACAAGGTGGTGTTTACCGATGCAGCGGGCAAATCCAGCAAAAAAGCCTCCCATTATGATGAGCGAGATGACTGGGTACAGTTCCCCTAAATAGCTTAGTGAGCAGTACCCCAGACAAAGGCACAACGCCAAGGTCGACTATGTGTTAGGCCCAGAACAGATTAATCTAAGCCCGCGACCACCCCCAGTTCCAATGGAGGGTATCGCGGTTGCTCGCGTATCAGAACAGGTAGCCAAAGCCATAGGGCTAAGGGACAATCAGATAGTTCGCGGTATTATCGAAGACCGCGGCGGACTGTTAAAGTTGGTGCTCAATAACCGCGAGCTGGACTGGGATGACAGCAGGCGCTTTAAGCCAGGCGACCGCATAGATTTTCGCGTTGAGAGCTCAATCTATGGCCGCTCTCTGAGACCCATTTTGGGCGCTGAGGTCAAAGTTGCATCTGCTTCTATTCCGGTACCTGCAGCGCTGGGCGCGTCCCCGCGACTGCTCAGTTTGCTCTACAGGCCAGTGATGCCATCCATGGTCAATCAATTATTCCGTCCGCAAACCATGGCACCATTTGTTGATCAGCTGGCGGCAGCCAATGCCAGACAGATTGCGGATCAGTTGATCACCAGTATGCAGCGCATTACTCCAGATGTGGTTCGCAGCGGGTTGCTGAGTTCTGGATTGTTCGGTGAGTATATGCTGATGCAGCAGGGAGCATCCAGGCCCGATTTAAAACAGTTTTTGCGCAATCTTTTAAAGAGTACAGCGCCCAATCAGGCGCGCGCTATCGCGGAGTTGACCGGCGCCATAGATGAGATTGAAAGTCGCCAAATCGAGGGTCTGCAAGCTCAGCAGAATCGCGAGCTGTCCTACCATTTTGTGTTGCCTTTTTTTGATGCCAACCCGGTGTCTGTGCATATAGAGCGAGAAGCTATGTATGCTGACAATGCCGATGTCGACTGGGTGATCAACCTTCATACCGAGACCGATTCTCTGGGCGAGCTGTGGCTAAAAACCACCCTTAAAGCCAACTCGCAACTTGAGATGATACTCTGGGCAGACCAGCCAGGCTCGGTGGATATAGCTCGCACTGCGTCTGCTGACCTGAAGGGTCGTCTGAGAGACTTTGGTCTTGAGTTAACCAAGTTGACACTGCTTGATGCCCGTCGTCCGAGCATAGATTCCGCTCTATCTGGGCCTGGGCAGGTGGTGGATGTTCGCACATGACCTATAAATTTATACGCAGAGCCATAGCGCTTGAATACGGTGATAACCCAGCACCCATACTCAGTGCCAAAGGAGAGGACGAGTTGGCGGAGGCGATTATTGCCGAGGCCAAAAAGCGCGGGGTACACATTGCTGAAGATCCTCAGCTGGCAGCGCTGCTAAGTCAATTGGAGATCAAGGAGGAGATACCAGAAAACCTCTATGTAGCCGTGGCCGTAGTTTTATCCTGGGCCTATTGGCTTAAAGGTATGGAGCCTGAGGGCTATAAGCCTAAATAGAATTTAGCCAGAGAGCCCTCAGGCATCACCCATGGTTTGCCGAGATCTATTGGGGCGTATTTTGCCCAAGCGGTCATAGACCTCTACTGTATTCATAGGATCTGGCGACTGAATAGTCTGCAGAGCGCCGCGAATGGTTTCCAGCTTGCGGCTAATAAACATCTCGTTGCGGCTGTGCATATCTTTGCAATCAGCAATCAACAACATAATGTCTTCCCAGGCGGAGAGATTGGCCATAGCAGTTTTTTTGTTGCTGTCCTGGGTGTATATTTTGACCCGCTCTAATAAATCTTCGCTGGCAAGAAAGCTGAGAATCTCTAACTTCTGTTCTTGCAACTCGTCAAAGTGCGTCAGGTCCTGATCTTTGAGCGCCTGAAATTCTTTTTCCAGCACCTGTTTCAGCACCTGAGCCTTGTGGCGTGTCTGGGCGAGATATTCCGAGTCGGCGTCAGTCATAGTTTTCGATATTTTGATTAGTGGTTAAAACAAAGAACTATTATCTAGGATGGAAAGCGCAGTTGGAAGTCCCCCTGCGCCAATAAGTTGTAGGCCGCCAGCATTGCGCTGGTCAGATAAATAAACGGTTTATTTCCCGCCAATCATGCGTTCGAGGGAAGCAAAGCTCTCGGCGATACGGTCTGCATCCAGCGGATAGTTGCCAGCTTCAATTGCCGCTTTGATTTTGGCGACTTTCTCCGCGTCAAACTCAGCAGTAGTCATGGCTGTCTCTGTAGCATCGCTGAGAATCAGCTCGTCATTAACTGGCGCAGCTGCCTTGGGCGCAGCAGCTTCTGCTGCTTCGCTAGCCTTGTTGTGCTTGGCCTTTTCGGCGCCGGGATTTAACTGTACCTGACTGCGGCTAAGCCCTGAAATTGGATCTGTCATGGTCGTCTCCTTTAGGTGGGATACCTAAAAATTCTTTTCTTCAATGAGTATATCGACAGCAACTTAAATTTCTAGAGTAAAAAAATGAAAAAAATAAGTATTTATTGCCTTTTAAAGTCCTCTAGCCTCCCCAGGCCCCGACACCACTGCTCTCACTGTCTCATTAGACTCTGGATTTAACAGGCTTATTTGCTGGTCGAGTTTGCCATTTTCCAGTGCAATCATGGTGGTACTGATATTGAGCAGGCCAGAACCCACATTCAGCACCACTGTATCACCCTTATTGACCATGGACATCAGACGCACATCGGAAGACCGCAGCAGCTGACCAGCTCTCACTGTATGAATGGCTTCCATCTGATTCAAGTCTGCGGCTTCAAGCAGAGCATCAGAGGGCAACTTACCATAATAGGCCTTTAGCTCAGTATTCTGCGGTGACAAGCGCTGCCCGCGGGTGACAATGGTTTTGGCCATCATCACCATATGCTTAACACTGAGGTCGCGTCGCGAAATGATTGCCCCGGCCCAGAGGTCCTGCGCTGCAACAGACTGGCTGATCAGGCGCATTGGAAACCGTTGGTCTACAGCGGTTCGCGGCTGGCTCATACTCAGCTTGGTAATATCCTCAGATCTAATCGCTTCGCCCTGCAAAATATCGCGCTTTAGCTGATATACCAGCACGGTGTCAGCCAGGTAGCGCTTCAGCACCAAATCTCCCGCTTCGACCCCTCGCACCAGGCTTTGATTGTTCAGCTCCTCTACACTTGTGACCACACCTTTAACTGGCCGATCAAAGGTTTTCTCTGTGACCTCTGCCGCGGTAACAGTCTGATTAACCTGCATATCTTGTTTAAATACAAAGCCTTTGCTGCTGCGATGCAGAGAGACTCCGACAAATATCTGCCAGCCCGTATCGGGGCACTCCACTTTGATCGTCTGCTGGCTGGAGGCATAGGGAAAGCTGAATATAAAGTCCCCGCTGCAGTCTGGTACCAAAAGCCTTCTATCTATGGCGGCAATTTCAATCTGCTCTGGGGCCACAGCAGTTTGCTGGGATACCCAGCCCTGGGCCTGATCAATCAGACGCTGTTTATTAATCGGCAGAGTTTGTTCGGTCTGACCCTGGGCAACAGAGGCCATCAGCAGAGTAAAAATAAGAGCTATAAAGTTGTGCATTGGCCGAGTATGGGCCACAAAGGGGGGGTGACGCAATACCGACATAGCGGCAAATAACAGCGGCAAAAATCTGCCGGAAAACCGGCAACCCACCTTTCAGCAGCCAATGCCAAAAAAAGCTAACCAATTGATTTTATTGAACTTTAATATTAAAAAGTGGCGGTTGCCGCTAAGTTGGCACCCGTTTTGCATTAAACGAGGTATTCGCGGTGTTTTACAAGTAGTTAAAAACATCGACACATGATTTAAAAACTTTAACGGAACTGATATGAAATTGTTTGATTCAGCTTTTGGCATTCACGAACAGGCACTGGACCTGCGGGGACAGCGGATGGAGGTAATTGCTCGCAATAT
>Ga0115559_1002901_pt1 | contig 10763 bp, 8 predicted proteins | sample COGITO_mtgs_1105_3_FD_87281 | JGI IMG/M metagenome (GOLD analysis project Ga0115559, IMG submission 87281) | Pelagic marine microbial communities from North Sea - COGITO_mtgs_110506 | ecosystem: Environmental > Aquatic > Marine > Epipelagic | place: Germany:Helgoland, sampling site Kabeltonne... | reverse complement strand
TGCGCGTTTCAACCACGATAGGCTCTGCCCACTGGGCACCTTCTGGCCGAGGCGGGATCTTGCCCATCGTTTCAGGCTCATAGGCAACGGGCATGGTGAATGCCAACCATTGTCCATCGGGTGAAAATGAAAGATTGGTCGGCTCTGAGAAGTTCTTGCCGAGTTCGATTCGTTCGCCGGTATCGAGTTTTTGAAGGTAGATGTGCGATTTCTCATCTTTGACGGCTGAAAATGCCACCGCATCTCCTAAATGTGTAAAAGTGGCCGGGCCCGTGACATCAAATCCGTGGGATACCTGCTGTAAACCGCTACCGTCAGTTCCGATGAGCCACAGATCGTGCCGCCGGGTGTCGGTCATGATATCCATGTAGACGCGATCAAACGCGATGACCTGACCATTGGGCGAGACAACGGAGTTCGCTGCGTAGGCTATTTTGAACACATCTATCGCAGAAAACGGCTGCTTAGCCTGAACACAGACGCTCATGGCTGCTAAGGTGAGTGGCAGGGCTAGCAATGAATAAAGGTTTCTCATCGGATGCTCTTCATCGGTTCTCATCACCCAACATTACGCCATACGTAGCAGAGAGTCCGATTAGACGCCGCGCCAGTTGGTGCTCACTCGCAGTACGAAACTTATTCACCCGTGACTTACCAGCGGTCTGTGGCTCCTGAGTGTCAGGAGCAGCTGATGGTCACAGCCCTTTGCGTCAGCCCAGGTCACCAAGAAAAGCCTGAATGCCTGAGGGTTTCTGATACGTTGGTCTACCGAATTTTTCTAAAGTAAACGCTAAGCAAATTTCTACAGAGCTGTGTGGTGGACCATCCTTGGCCCACCTGAGAAAGGGGTATCCGTGCTGCTTGAACATGGTTTATTGCCCAAACAGTGCTCGAATTTCAACACCAATCGTTCTGGGCCTAATAAAATTGGCGCGACCGTCACCAATCTCTGTTTCAACCCACGTGAGGCCCTCTTCATCGGTTAGGTTGCGTGCAAACAAGTCGAGGGAAATGCGCTCGCTAATGTCAGCGCCGATACGCAAGTTGATGGTTGTGAAGTCTCCGGCGCTGGGTCCCTCCTCCTGCAAATTATTAAAGTACTCACCAGCATGGGCAATATCGGCTCTAGCAAACATAGGACGTCCTGCCACGCTGAAGTCAGCCTGCATGCCTAAAAGAGCCTGGAATTCCGGTGTTCCGGGAAGGCGATCACCGGAGACACCTAGTCCCGGAGCGTCGGATGTCAGTTCGGTTTTTACGTAGGACAGGCCGTAATTCACTCTCCAAATGTCTGAGAGCAACCATTGGCCCTCAACTTCCACGCCGCGATTTTGTGCCTCACCCGCGTTTAAAGTTACGCCAAAACCACAGTCAGCCGTTCGCGCGACAGGAATTCCTTCCCACTCTACTTGATACGCTGCTACGTTAAAGATGGCACGACCGTCAGCCAGCGAAAACTTTGCGCCGACCTCAAAACTGTCCAACTCATCCGAATCTATCTGATCGGGCAGGGCAACACCTAGCCCATCAACCAGCCCATCGCCATTAAGATCGCAGAGATCTGAGGGAACGTCGGCTTGGGGGCCGCCCAGCCGGAAACCCTGTGCGAAGGTGGCATAGTATGTCGCCGAATCACTTGGGATATATGTTAATCCCAATTTATAGGTTTGACCTGAATCTTCGGCCTCGAGGGTATTTGAGGAGCTGCCCCCGTTGAAAAGGCCGTCAGCGCTATCTGATGCCGTCTGGTCATAGTCGTAATGGCGAACACCGGCAACGGCGGTGAGTTGATCTGTTATGTCGAAGGTTACCTCACCAAAAAAAGCGAGTTGCTCTATGTCTTCATTCAGCTTCGATCCGAACAGCAGTGCTCCGCCAAAAGGGTCTGCTGCAGGATCGCCTTCAAACAAAAAGTCTTGTCGTTGTTTATTCTCAATGTCCTGATAAAAGGCGCCCAATAAAAACTGCCAGGGACCATCAAGACGCGTATTGAGCCGCAGTTCTTGTGTAAAACTCTCTATTTCACCCGAGTCTGTCAGAAACAGAGGGATGTCATCTACACCGAGTAGTGGGCCGAAGTACAAGCCGAGGTCACGGTCTTGAAGACTTGTTGTCTCAGCCATAGACGTGGATGAAGTGATCTGTATCTGGCCTAAATCGAGATTCATCTCGAGGTTGGTCACCTCAAAATCCATCCCAAGGGCCTCATCGCTGCCGTCGAGTTTTTGGAAGGGCGCTCTCTGCGTGCCCCCGAGGTTCATAAAAGATTCTGGAATACCTGATTGCTCGATATCTTGCGTAATGTAGGAGAGAGAGACATCAAAGCTATCGGTGACCTGCCAGAGGGCAGAGATTCTGCCTCCGGTGTATTTATCGCTCCCAACATCATCTTTATCCGTCGCTACGCCACCAAAGGCCCCTGCCCATATTTGCTTGTCTGCGTTGCTGCCGGAAACGCTTTTGTAGTAGCCGCTGTTGTCGTAATCATAGGCAACAATGCGAATGGCAAATGTGTCTTCCACCACCGGAAGGTTGAGTACCCCTCGCACCATGGTATTGCTGCCACCCTCATCTGCGGTTGATGAGACGTTTCCAGTTATCTCACCTGAAAACGCACTTAGAACGGGTGCGTTGGGTATGACTCTCACTGTGCCGGCGATGGACCCATCTCCATAGAGGGTGCCTTGGGGGCCTCGCAGCACTTCAACTCTTTCCATATCCACGAATTTCAAATCTGGATTACCACCGCTGCCAGGCGATGACGACCCCAGACCGGTCAATGGCGTTTCGTCTATGTAGACACCGACGGTGGCATCTGTCTGCGGTGACGCTGTCACCCCTCGGATGATAATGCCGTTGCGACCTGCTCCACGATCCAAAAAATTCGTTGCAGGTGTTGAACGTAGGAAGTCATCCATCCCTACAAGACCTTGTTTGGCAATCATGTCTCCCGACACGACCGATATACTCATTGGTATCTCTTGCAGGCTTGCCTCCCCTCGCTTGGTCGCGGTGACGACAACCTCCTCTAGGGCCAACGGGTTGTCATCGGCACTCATTGCCTGGGTGCTCATGCCGCACGCACATAAACTTGCTAGCGCTGCCGTTACCTTAAACTTCTTGCTGGAATTCATAGTGTTACTCCAATTTTCACAAGCGCAATGTAACTGGTGAGCTACTACGTCGCGGCTTATTTTTATAGTCGTCTACATTTATTTATATGATTTATAGATCAATTAATACGATATAACCTGAATTAAATGCCATTTATTGTTGTCTTACGAATATTAATTGTGCTTTAAATTGTAGTCAACTACAATTTAAGGCCGCACACCCGCCAAAAATGAAGCAAAATCACGTGAGCCTAAGACAAGCCAATAAACTCGATCGACAGAAGCGTATCGTTGCCAATGCCTCGCGACTTTTCTCTTCCATAGGCTACGAGAAGACCGCAATAGAATTGGTAGCAGAGCGATCAAACGTATCGCCCGCAACGATTTACAACCATTTTGAGAATAAGACTGGGCTGCTGTTGGCTGTTTTGATCGATGAGGGGGAGGGTGTTCAGCAAATTGGGAAAAGGATTATTGATCAACGGCAGCCGCATGATGCCCATGTTATCTATCGCTTGCTCGAGCTGTATGTTGATCACCCGATGGAGTTCATGAACAAGTCCTGTTGGCGCCAGGCCCTCGCGGCATCTATTGCGTCATCAAACGAGAAGTTTGCTCGGGAATATCAGAATGTCGAAAAAAAATTACAGAACCAACTGATCGAGCTGATTCATTGCCTCTACGAGGAACAGGTTTTCGTCGATCTTGTGGATCCCCAATCATTGGGCGAAATTATGTGGAATAACGTGGATCAAATGTTTACCGATTTTATTTCAGACAATGGAATGTCCCTGAAGTCACTCAAAGAATCCATCGAGGTACAAACAAAAGCCCTAATGGCATTAGCTCTGAGACCAACTTGATACTATTTTCTGAGACTCACGTCTAAAAAGGTGAACCATCGATGCTGCATATCATAAAGCGCCCATCTAGGACCGTTTATGATTTCATTATTATAGGATCTGGCTCTGCGGGTAGCGTACTCGCGGCCCGACTTGCTGCGGACACCAGTAACAGCGTGCTTTTAGTAGAGGCTGGTCCCAGCGATAAAAATATCTTTATTCAAATGCCGGCGGGCTTGGGTATTCCGTTAGTAAAGGATCGCTACAACTGGAAGTTCTTTGCTGAGAAGGAAGACTTTGCCCCTTCTGAAGTGGGTACATATACGCCTCGCGGTAGGGTTTTGGGGGGCTCATCCTCGATTAACGGTATGAATTGGGTGCGAGGAAATCGACGCGACTATGATCATTGGTGCGAGTCCGGACTGGAAGACTGGAGTTATGCCCACTGCCTCCCCTATTTTAAGCGCAGTGAAAACTATGACGGCGGTGAACCGCTATATCGGGGACGCAGCGGGCCAACGAAAGTTACCAAGACCGAGGTGACCAATCCGCTCTTTCGGTCTTTCCTCGCTGCGAGCCGTGAGTATGGCCTGCAGCTGAATCCTGACCACAACGGAGCGCAGCAAGCTGGGGCTCATGAAACGCAAAGGAATGTGGCCGGAGGGATCAGACATAGTGCATGCCAAGCCTATCTATATGACCAGCCGGGGAAATCTAACCTGGAAATCTTGCTGGAGACGCGTTGTACCTCAGTAGAGTTTTCAGGGAAGGATGCAGTGCGGGTTCATTTGACTCGTCGAGGCGAAGTATTTCATATAGACGTGGGCGAGGAGGTAATCCTATCTGCTGGCGCTATCCAATCGCCGCAGCTGCTCATGCTCTCCGGTATTGGAGATGCCGACATGCTCATGAAAAATGATATTGCGCTAACGGAGCATGTGCCGGGTGTGGGCGAAAATCTACAAGACCATCCGGCTTGGTGTTTTGACTATGGCGCAACAAATCCGCGAGATTCGCTGGCGTCACAGCTGGGATATGTTGGGCGTCTTAAAGTGGGTCTGGATTGGTTGTTGCGCAAGCAGGGGCTGGGAATTTCTAATCATTTCGAAGTTGGAGCCTTCTTGTGCCTGCTCGAAGACGAAGCCGTACCCGACGTTCAGCTAGAGTGTATTGCCATGCGCGGTGATTTTGCTCCAAAGGGCATTAGCCTTGAACCTGGGTACCAGTGCTTCGCCAGCCTACAGCGGCCTACTAGTCGCGGTAAATTGTGGATCGATGGCGCTGATCCTGCGCTCGCGCCTAAATTCCGATTCAACTATCTGAGCACAGATAGCGATAAACAGGTAGCAATCGATGCGGTAAAAGCGACTCGGGAACTGTTTCAGCAAAGTGCATGGCAGGGGCGGCTATCGCAGGAGTTATCTGGAGTTAATGGTCTTGAGTCTGATAAAGACATCATGAAGTGGGTCTACGCCCATGTTGAATCTAACTATCATCCGTGCGGAACTTGCAGCATGGGTCTGGACGACAAGGCCGTGACTGATGAAGAAGGCAGGGTGCACGGGATCAATAAGTTGCGGGTTGTTGATGCCTCAATCATTCCGTCTATCCCAGCGGGCAATCTCAATGCCGTGACCATCATGCTCGCCGAAAAAATCGCCGATAGTATTTTGGGCTTATCTCCACTTGCACCCGAGTATCCCGCGGTGGCCAGATGTTAGAGCACATGAGTTAGAGGAGGCAAAAGTGGAAACGATGCCGCACGCTAAAGAAGAGAGCGAAAATATCATCGCCCATAGTGTCAATGTATTTGATAGGCCTTCCGCGATCTTTGCTGCAGTTGTGCTTGGGTTTGCAGGCACCGGAGTGGCAATGGGCATGCCCTTGCTTGTTGGTTCAATGGCCAAGTCCCTTGGCTTCAGCGAACAGCAACTGGGTTGGCTGGCTTCTTCGGACATGGCTGGATTATTTTTTGGCTCGATACTCGCAGCCCTGCTTGTAACCCGAATCAATCGGCGGGTTCTTGCTGCAGCTGGATTGCTGTTGGTGATGCTGGGCAACTATGCCTCAACTCAAAATCCAGACCTTCTCGCGTTAATTTGGTGTCGGTTGTCTGCGGGCATCGGTGCCGGGATATGTTACTCAACCTGCACGGCAAGCCTAGCAGGCAGCCACAATACTGCTAGGACATTCAGTATCTTGCTTTTTGTGCTTGTGCTAATGAACGCCTTCATCTTTTATATTTTTCCAATTATAGAAGGTAAATGGGGCGTCAATGGGCTGTTTATGTTTTACCTGCTGGAAGCGGCTCCTATCCTACTGGTGTTGCCATGGCTGCCCCGGCGCTGCATTGACGCTGGCGATGAGGTCGTATTGGATGATGAGACCGAGGGGCCTTCAAGCCATTTGCACGTGCCCAAAGTTCTACCGCGTTTATGTTTGGCTGCGGTTTTTAGTTTTTACTTATTGGTGGGTGCGTATTGGGCGTTTATTGAACGAGCCGGTGCAGCGGCCAACATTGCCCCTACACTTATATCCGGGACGCTAACCTGGGCGCAGCTGTTCAGTATTTCTGGCACCGCGGTAACGATATGGCTTGCAAGGCGCTTTGGACAATCAAAGCCTTTGTTGTTTGCTTTGTTGCTTATGGTGGTGACCATGTTAGTACTGGCAGGGAAGGTAGATAAGGCGACTTTCGTCTTCAGCGTTTTCTCGTTTAGTTTTTTCTGGATATTTATTGATGTGTTCCAGTTGGGAACCCTCTCCAACATCGACCATTCTGGCCGTTACGCAGCTCTGGTTCCCGCTTTTCAAGGGATTGGACAAGCGGTGGCCCCCACGCTCGCTGGCACGTTGCTGTCATACCAGCTTGGCTATAGCTCGGTTATGGTGATGTGCGCATTGGCTTCCGCGGTTGCACTGCTTATTTATGGTTATGTTTATCGGGAGCTATTGCGGGTGTCTCCAGATATAGCGGATAAAGATTAGGTGTAAAAAAAGCCATTGAGCTTTATTTCACAGCCAGAACGATAAGGGCCTTCGTTTGTCTATGAAGCGCGTTTTTCAATGCTTTTAGGGACATTGCCTCATTAGAAATAAAGTCTGTGAACATTTGATTGACATTATTCCAAATTATTTCGCCCAGGGATTGGGGGTCCACCTGTGCGGTAAAGACCTGTTCTTTGTGGAGCGCGTGCATTAGGTCAATGAGCAGGTTCCCTAATTGATTGTCTACGTTTTGATATTCCTGAGTGAACTTTTTGTTTGAAGATGCCGTCGATGCTGCCAGCGCTTGGCGCCAACAGGTCTTGTTCATAAATTCCATTGGATGGGAGACATACATGTCGATTAGGCGATAAATAATGCTCGAGTCATTGGGCTGGCGTTGGGCAATAATCTTCTCGCCAATCTGTTGTGCATCTTCGCCCTCGTCAATTAACACGGCGAGTAAAAGGCCGGTCTTATTTTCAAAATTGTTATAGATCGTTGCGGGTGAAACGTTGGATCGCTCCGCCACCATTTCTATTGCCGTCTTCTCGTAGCCAATTGATGAGAACAATCTGGCGGCGTTTGCGACGATCAGCTTTTGCCGATTGGCTTTGTTGGTTTCTCTAAGATTCATGCGTTCCATTATTCATTGCATTACCGCACAAGTGTAAGACTGCCCGAATGAAGACTGATTTGGTAGGACCCACGCAACTTCCAAGGGGGTGTCATTGCGTTGGGCTCTTTTTATCTTGGTGGTGCTGGGCTTCGCGTTCTTGAGTCAAGGGTGGCTGACGTTGTAATAGCTCAACGGCGAGTTTAGCGGCAATCGACCTTAAACACCCTACCGCAGGGTGGTGTTGAAAGGTTTTTAGAAAGCCCCCTAGCGCCTATGATTTTCATCTACTATAACGGTCGCTTCACCCCTGCCTTATGTGCTGCAAAATCCTATGTCGCTTAGATTCCGCGTAGTGAACTATCTGCTCTTCACCAACGGCGTGTTGGTTTATTACCTGCTGCCCTACTTTTTCGGTGTCTTTAGTGACGAGCACCAGATTGGTGCTAATCAACTTAGCCTCCTGATGTCGGCAGACATGGCAGGCGGCGCGTTGGCGGCATTGGCCGCGAGATACTGGTTGTCAAAGTGGCATTGGCACGGCGTTTTCATACCAGCGACGATCGTCGCCGTTGCCGCCAATGTCGCGTCTATCTATGCAACTACCGCTACGGAGTTCATGGTTTGTCGCGCTTTGGCTGGCCTGGCTTCGGGTTCACTCATGGCGTTTGCTTACGCCTGCCTGGGTGGTGCTGAAAATGCTGATAAAGAGTTCTCCTTAGCACTGGGGGTCCAGACAGCTGTTGGCGCGTTGCTTTTAACGTTTACTCCGAATTTGTTGGAAAGGTGGGGTGGGGATGCATTGTTTGTCATTCTGGCGCTGCTGTCGCTGTTACCTTGGCTGCTTCTAACATCGCTCCCGAAGCAAAACCCAGTGAAGGAGGCGGCAGAAAAACAGGTTGGATTGCCGCTCTCTAACATTGCGGCGCTTTGCTCCATCATGATTTATATGACCGCCCTAACAGCGATTTGGGTGGTGGCCGAGCAGGTGGCGGGGGATTTGGGGTTTTCAACAAAGCTCATTGGCCTTGCGCTCTCGGCCAGTTTGCTCTTTAGCTTTTTGGGGGCGGTGGCTCCCGCTTTGGTGCTTGAAAAAGTAGGCCGCTTTCAATTAATCACGTTTTCCTACAGCGCGCTGGCCCTGGCATTGCTACTCGTAGAGCAAAGCGCCGTACCGTTACTGTTCGCCGTTGGGTTGTGCCTGTACAACTTTTTCTACAGTTTTACGATGCCCATGCAAATGGCTTGGTTCTCGGCCTTTGATGCCAGCGGCAGGACTGTGGTTTTGGTATCACTAGCCCAAGGGGTGGGTGCGTCTCTTGGTCCATCATTAGGGGTTTACCTGTTTAGCCATTACGGAGCAACGGCCGTGTTTGTTTGCTGCTTCATGCTACTTATCCTGAGCTTCGGTTTGATATATACGGCCAATAAAGCCCATCCTGATCAGGCTAAGTAGAAGACGTGTTGGCTGATTCCTCGGTACTTGTTCCATCCCTGCGGTGAGCCTTTGTTACTGCAAACACACAAAAACAATGCTCGGCCTATCAGTAATGTTTTAGGCTTAGTGGGGCATGCGGTTTAGCCAGCGCTCGGTGATTACCGAGCGCTGAAAGCGAGCAAGTTTGCTGGTTGCCAGCCTTAACTTGGGCACTTCCCAGCGGCCATTTGAAATAAGGTCAATAGTGCTCCTCAAACACAAACGGGAGGCGTTTTACCGATGCCTTCAAGCAATTCATTATTACCAATCCTCAAAACGCTAAGTTTGTGCAGTACATTAACCCCAGAGATTTCACGGTGGATGATGATGCGGTCGAAGCAAACTTGGCTGGCCCGCTTGGCCCAGAGGATGTTAAGTTCATTACTCAGGACGGCGAAATGTATCTTTTGGTGTCGAATGAGGTTTCGGGAACCTTGTCAATTTACAGCGTGACGCTGCTGTAGTTTTCGACTGAGGTAATGGAATAGTGTGATGGGTGTATTTGAACGTTATTTGAGCCTGTGGGTCGCACTTTCCATTGCTTTGGGCGTCGCTCTAGGCAGTTTTTTTCCCAAAGTATTCCAGGTTTTTGCGAGTTTAGAATACGCCAGCGTCAATTTGCCGGTCGCAGTTCTGATCTGGTTGATGATCTACCCGATGATGGTGCAGGTAGACTTTGCGTCGATTAGAGATGTCGGTAAGCGGCCAACGGGATTACTGCTGACGCTCGTAGTCAACTGGTTAATAAAGCCCTTCACCATGGCAGCCTTGGGTTGGCTGTTTTTTCGCGTGCTGTTCGCCGATCTTGTTGATCCCGCAACCGCTACTGAATACATTGCTGGAATGATTCTCTTGGGCGTCGCTCCGTGTACTGCAATGGTATTCGTGTGGAGCCAACTCACCCGGGGCGACGCCAATTACACGCTCGTCCAAGTCTCAGTGAATGACATTATTATGATCTTCGCTTTTGCGCCGATTGCTGCGTTTCTTCTAGGCATGAGCGACGTTTCGGTACCGTGGGAGACCCTATTACTGTCCGTAATTCTGTACGTGGTCTTGCCGCTACTTGCTGGCTATTTCACGCGCCGAAGCCTGGCCTCAGCGACCGACCAGTCTAGGTTAAATCACCTATTAGCCACGTTGAAGCCTGTTTCAATTGCGGGTTTGTTGGCCACCATTGTCCTCTTGTTCGGTTTTCAGGCTGATACGATTCTGGCACAACCTGTGGCTATTGGGCTCATCGCCATTCCTCTGTTGATACAGACTTATGGCATCTTTGCCATCGCCTATGGGGCAGCGAAATATCTTCGTCTTCCGCACAATATTGCGGCACCGGCCTGCATGATCGGTACATCAAACTTCTTTGAACTCGCGGTTGCGGTGGCGATCTCGCTCTTTGGACTGCAATCCGGCGCGGCTTTAGCGACGGTGGTGGGCGTTTTAGTGGAGGTACCGGTCATGCTTTCGCTGGTTGCAATAGCCAATCGCACGCGCCATTGGTTCCCGACTTCAGTTTAGAGCGTTAGTTAAAGGCACCTCTGTCTTTAGGGTTTCATTCACCTACGTTCTATAACTTTTTGAGCACTACCTTTGTAGAGGGGTCCAGGGTTGGTAGCTGCCGGGCGTATTACCCGGCGCGCGGTGCTTGCCGAGCGCAGAAAGAGGGCGGGTCAGTCTACTACCAGCTCTGGCTTGGGCACTTCCCAGCTGCCATCAAAGTACGCTGCCTG
>Ga0115559_1002900_pt1 | contig 10764 bp, 5 predicted proteins | sample COGITO_mtgs_1105_3_FD_87281 | JGI IMG/M metagenome (GOLD analysis project Ga0115559, IMG submission 87281) | Pelagic marine microbial communities from North Sea - COGITO_mtgs_110506 | ecosystem: Environmental > Aquatic > Marine > Epipelagic | place: Germany:Helgoland, sampling site Kabeltonne... | reverse complement strand
GTCTGGATCTCTGTAATCTGTTACAGGAACCCATGTACCATTAATAGTGAGTCCGTAACGACCAAAGGAATGGTTCAACAAAGTGTATATACCATACTTTTCATAGATGTATTTTATCCATTTGGGCTGTACTCCTGTGTATTGTCTTATGACATTCACCCCCATATTTTTTAACAATCCCATTTCGGCGTCCAGAGCTGCTTTAATAACATCGTCCGATTGCTTCCACAAACTATAGGTGAAATTTGTACCTATTGGAAAATAATCCCAGTTCATCCCATTAATCATGAAGTGTTCGCCATTGACAACTAACTTCATTCCATCATCATCATTCAAAACAGATACTTTATCTGCTTGAGCAAAAATTGATGTTATTAATAAGAAAAATACTATTCTTATAAAATTGTGTTTCATAATTTACTTGAGTTTTTTAATTGTTAATGTTAAATTGTTTTAATTTTAAAAGCTAACTATTTATAATATTTAAGTAGTATGTAGTTATAACAAATACATATTGGAAAGTTATATCAATTTATTGAGAAATTAGCAAAACCTACCTCAACAAAAAACATACATGATAATTTTAAGAGGGTTTTATCAACGATATCTAAAAAAACCACCCATAAAATTGAATTAAAAGACCATGGGTTTCATAGTAATGTTGTGGGAATGTTTGGGTATGTATTGGTATGTAGATTTTTAAATTATATTTAAACTCTATAAATCAAGATATAATATGATCGAATCAAAAGGTAAATTCATTTTCACTAAAAAATCTGTATTGTTCAATTATAGCACTTATTTGAGAGAAATTATTAAAAGTTGAAATTGATGTTATTAAGTAAATTGGTTTATAATATGAACATAGACGTGAATTTTAAATTGATTGATACGTACCGTTATTTTTAAGTCATAAATTTTTCTACTCGTCGTCAATTCTTAGATCATTTTTTAAACAAAACAATCCAACCACTTTCGTGATTGGATTGATTTAGTCGGGGTGGCAGGATTCGAACCTGCGGCCTCCACGTCCCAAACGTGGCGCGATAACCGGGCTACGCTACACCCCGAGTTGATTATCATTTCAATAAATCTATCTATATATAGATTTAGAACTTATAAATATCCTAAAAAATAGATATTTCATTACTTTTAAAAATACTAACGCAATAACTAGAGTACTTTATTTTGTCGTGGTGAGATAACAATGCCTTTGGCTTTGCATGCCGGGCTACGTCCTGTCACACATTTTTGCGTGATGCACTGAATTGATTATCTATTGTGACTTTACTAATTGCGGAGAGACAGGGACTCGAACCCTGGCGACAGTTACCCGTCGACAGATTAGCAATCTGCTCCATTACCACTCTGGCACCTCTCCTATTTAATGAACTTAAGCAATTAAAATTGCGGTTGCAAATGTAGCTGTTCATTATTAAGAACGCAAACTATTTTTTTAATTTTTTAAAAGAAAATTAACTTAGTCTGGGTATTCAATACGTAAGTGATAGATATTAGCCAACTTACGTTTTAAAACCTTCTTAATAGATTGTATTTCTTTGAATGTAATATTTGCATTTAAAAACTGATTTGATTCCATTTGCTTAGAAATGATCATATCTACAAAATCATTGATTTTTGTAGAGGTTGGATTTTTCAAACTCTTGGAGGCTGCCTCAACACTATCACACATCATAAGTATGGCGGTTTCTTTACTAAATGGATTTGGACCCCTATACGCAAAATCTACTTCATCAAAATCTTGATTGGTCTCACTTTGTTTGTTCAAAAAATAATACACCACACTGGTGCCGTGGTGTGTCCTAATAAAATCGATGACTCGGTCCGGTAGATTGTTTTTCTTTGCCAACTCTATACCATCAATGACATGATTTATAATAATTCGGGCACTTTCCTTTGGCGATAATTCATCATGCGGATTGGTACCCGTCGATTGATTTTCGGTAAAATAGGTCGGGTTGGTCATTTTTCCAATATCGTGGTACAAGGCTCCTACTCTAACAAGCATGGCATTGGCACCAATTTCATTGGCAGCCGCTTCGGCAAGATTTGCTACGTTTAACGAATGGTGAAAGGTTCCTGGGGCTTTCTCAGACAATTCTTTCAATAACTTAGAATTGGTATCCGAAAGCTCTAACAACGACACATCGGACACCAGTCCAAAGAGTTTTTCGTATACATAGATCAGCGGTTGAACAAACAGAGTTGCCAATCCACACAAAACGAACAATAAAAAAGTTTCCCATTGTAAATTATCGATACTCCCTTCATGAATTACAAAAAACGCAAAATAGGATACAATATAAATGAGAGTAATTTGACCAACAGAAATAAATAAATTAGCGCGTTTATAAAGTTCGGAAACCGTTAATATGGTGACAATCCCTGCGATGATTTGCAAAAACATATATTCATAGTTGTTCGCGACCACAAAGCCCAATAACAACACTGTAATAACATGAGTGAATAATCCTAAACGAGCATCAAAAAATGCTTTTAAGATTAAGGGTAAAATACAAAGCGGAACTATGTAAATATAAGACGAATTATAATTCACTACCAGCGTGGTCAGAAGGACCATCAATACGATGTTGAAAAAAATAAAGGTGACTTTGGTATTGTTTGAAAATACTTCAATTCTATATTTTTTCATAAATAACAATAGCATCAACAACGCTAAGGAAACCAAAACAGTATATGCAATGACCACCAGAGTATAGTTTGAATCTGTCCAAACTTGAGATTCATATTCAGACTCTAACGAGTTTAAAACCGCATAGTTATCTCCTTGAACCACTTCGCCTTTTGAAATAATAAGGGTTTGCTTATCGACGCGACCTCTGACTAATTTTAGTTGATTTAGTCGTTCATCGAGTGAAATCTGTGTCAGGGCTTTATTGAGTCCAGCATTGGGTTTTACAACATCAAAAAATAAGGCTAAATAACGCTGGCGATAGGCCTCTAATTGTAATTTGTTTATATTGGATTCTACAAATGATTTTAAATTGGTTTGAAGAAAAAAACTATCAAAAGGTTTAACACCACTTTGCGTTTTATTGACTAAGATCGAGATGGGCTGGTTAGGATCATAATCATATTGGTCTTGAATCACCCCACTTTTATATATTTGTTCTAAAAGTTGAATGCCGTTCTCAAACAAATCAAGTTTAATTTGATCCTTTGGTAGCTCAAAAAATAAGCGTTCAAATGCAGTTGCATATTCGTTTTTTACATTTGAAAAAACGAGCGTATCTACATCAAAAAAAACAGGGGACTGCTTTGTAATTTGTTGTTTTTCGGCCTCAATTTCTTCTACTGTTTTTTTAATCGCAAAATCAAAAGGGGCGTATAAATTTTCAGATTGCCAAGGTTTTCCTTTTTCAAAACTGTATCTAAATGTTCCACTTTTCGGAAATAAATAAACAATAACAAAGGTGGTTAATACAAAAAGAAAGACCTTATAAATTAAGGAATGATTTTTATGGAAAATATTAATTAGGTCTTTCATCGCAGTTAAATAGACAGTTTTAAAAATTAAAAAATTAGTTGACTCTTAAAACTAAAGACCTCAACCAATCCAACTATTATGATCTTGTTAATACCCAAAAGTAATAAAAAGAAGTGCATTTTCTTCCCATATTAGGAAAATCCTACTTTATATATCCTAAATTTTAGTTATTTTCGCAAGGAACATCTGTAAATAGTGATCTATGAATAAAGACGTTGTCATTGTATCCGCTGCAAGAACCCCTATCGGAAGTTTTTTGGGAGGTCTATCCTCCGTTTCTGCACCGAAATTAGGTGCCATCGCAATTAAAGGTGCTCTCGATAAAATCAATTTAAATCCCAATTTGGTAGAAGAAGTTTTAATGGGTCATGTCGTCCAAGCTGGCACAGGACAAGCGCCTGCAAAACAAGCCGCCATTGAGGCGGGTATCCCCGATACTGTCCCTTGTACTACCGTTAATAAAGTATGTGCTTCTGGCATGAAAACCATTATGCAAGCGGCTCAATCAATCGCTCTTGGCGATGCAGACATTATTGTTGCTGGTGGGATGGAAAACATGAGTTTAATTCCGCATTATCAACAGGCGCGTTCGGGTCAGAAATTTGGCCCAATTTCAGTTGAAGACGGTCTTCAAAGAGATGGATTGGTAGATGTCTATGCACAAGAAGCCATGGGCGTATTTGCCGATAGCTGTGCCGAAAAATACGACTTAACTAGAGAAGATCAGGATGCTTTTGCCATACAATCCTATAAACGATCAACCGATGCATGGAATTCAGGTAAATTCAATTCCGAAGTGGTACCCGTCACAGTCCCGCAACGAAGAGGCGAACCAATCATTGTCGATAGAGATGAAGAATATACAAACGTCCGTTTAGATAAAATACCAAACTTGCGTGCCGCATTCACAAAAACAGGGACGGTTACTGCTGCAAACGCCTCTACCATAAATGATGGTGCCGCTGCTTTAGTACTCATGAGCAAGTGCAAAGCTGATGAACTCGGTCTAAAACCTTTAGCTACAATCAAAGGGTACGCAGACGCTTCGAAAGCACCCGAATGGTTTACGGTCGCCCCCTCAAAAGCATTGCCAAAAGCACTTGCGAAAGCAAATATGAGTATTTCTGATGTTGACTATTTTGAATTCAATGAAGCCTTTTCAGTCGTTGGTCTTGCGAATATGAAACTTTTAGAACTCAATGACTCAAATGTTAATGTTAATGGCGGCGCAGTTTCTTTAGGACATCCTTTAGGATGTTCGGGAGCAAGAATTGTGGTGACTCTGTTAAGTGTTCTGGAACAAAATAATGGAAAAATTGGAGCTGCAGCTATTTGTAATGGCGGTGGCGGTGCTTCGGCATTAATCCTCGAACGAAATTTATAAGCAATGCAATACGGCCTTTGCTATTTAAGCGTTGTCGCTTTAAGATCTGAAGCTTCTAATTCAAGTGAATTGGTTTCTCAAGTACTTTATGGCGATTATTTTAAAGTTTTGGAACATCGTAAAACGTGGAGTCGAATTCGATTGGGCTTTGATAAGTATGAAGGCTGGATTGACAATAAGCAATTTCAATTCATCGAAGAAGCAGACTACAAACACCTTCATAAATCTCCACCTTCAATGTCCACAGATTTGGTTGATTTTATATCCAATCAAGAACAGCAATTACATCCCATTTTATTAGGCTCATCCCTCAATGGGCTCTCCTATTTAAATCACACTTTTGAAGGGGCTAAATCGGTTGGACATAAGGTTAAGTCTAAACTTGTTGAAACCGCAATATTGTATCTAAACACTCCGTATTTATGGGGTGGAAAAACACCTTTCGGAATTGACTGTTCGGGGTTCGTTCAAATGGTTTATAAACTCAATGGTTTTAACGTTTTGAGAGATGCCTCACAACAAGCCTCACAAGGCGAAGCCCTCAGTTTTATAGAAGAAAGCGAACCAGGAGATTTAGCGTTTTTTGACAATAGCGAAGGGGATATTATCCATGTTGGTATTATCATGGAAGACCATCATATTATTCATGCGCATGGCAAAGTCAGAGTGGACCTCTTAGACCAGAGTGGGATCTATAATGTGGATACTAAAACACATTCCCACAAACTAAGAGTGATCAAAAAAATAATTCCATAAAAAAGCCATTCAACTTGAATGGCTTTTTTTATACTAGTTGAAAGAATTCTTATTCTTCAAGAGATTCAGCAAGTGCTTTATACTCTTTAAATTTTTCTGTATTTCCGGTCGCACTGTAAATATTAGACAAGGTTTTAACCGCTTGAAAATTAGTTGGATCTATACCTATTGCTTTTTCTAAATATGGAATCGCATCTAAATACAATTGATTTCTTTCTGCTTTGAGTTGATCATACTTTCTGTCATCCGAAGCAGATGACCCTAAAGCATTCATTTGACTCAAAATACCTTCTTCTTGTCCCAATATTAGCGCTGCCAAGTTGATGAAAGCGTTGATATAATCAGGTTTTAACTCAATTGCCTTTTGGTAATATTTTGTGGCATTTTCAAAATCATTAGATTCTGCTGAAACAACACCTAAGTTATATTGAAGCTCCGCGTTGTTGGGATCCATTTGAGTTGCCAGTTCTAAAAGTTCCTTAAATTTTTCAACATTGCCCATTTTGTAATGCACATTCGCTTCGGTAAGAATTAAATTTACATTATCTGGATTCTCAGACCGCGCTATTGACATCGCTTCTAGAGCTTTGTCATTATCCCCTAAATCAACATAAATTAAGGCAATATTTTTGATGATTTCAGGAAACTTAGAAGCGGTTAACTTTTCTGTTGGAGACGAATGAGTTCCTGATTTCACAGACACATCTCTTAAAACTTTACTATTAAAAGACTCCTCTTTTTGGTCTTCATTATTGATTGCAAAATATTGTTTTTCAATGCCTGTAAACCCTAACGATTTTAGTTCTTCATACATAGAAAGTGATCTGTCATATACTTTGGCTGATACTGCTGTAGAAGCCGCATAATACAAATATACCGTGTCTTTTTGAGACAAACGATAAGCGTTTTCAAAGTATTCAGAAGATTTTAGGTAATCTTCTTTTTCATATAATTTACTTGCTTTGTTTACTAAATGCGAAAAAATCAATTGTTTCTGATCATTTGCTTCTTGTTTGAATGATGGATTTGTGATAGAACTTAAAGCTTCTGCAGCTTTTTGGACATCGCTAAAATCAGCTTCTCCATTATTAAACAACGATTTACTTCTTAATAAATAATATTGACTCTTAGATTTATCATCCATTTGAGACAAAAACGCTTCGGCTGCATTTAGAGCTGTCACTGCGGCTTCTAAATTGTTTTTCTTCAATTCTTTAACTGCTGTTTTTAATTCTTTTTTTTGTGCAATGGCAGAAAACCCAAGCGTTAATGCTATTACAAATACAAAATACTTGTTCATAATAATATAAATTTAATTGTTATTCTTCTTCTTGTTTATCAATAGTTGTGCCATCTGTTTGATCAGCATCGGCTTCAGGGGAGCCTTCTTCTGTTAAACCTTCAACTCCTTCGATGTCTTCTTCATCTTCACGCATCACTTTTGCAACAGCTGCGATGGAATCATTCCCTTTGAGGTTAATTAAACGAACCCCTTGTGTGGCACGTCCCATGACTCTTAAATCTTCCACAGCCAATCGAATGGCAACACCCGATTTATTGATGATCATTAAATCATCTTCATCGGTGACATTTTTGATGGATACTAAATTACCTGTCTTATCAGTGATTGAAATTGTTTTAACTCCTTTTCCACCTCTATTGGTAATTCGGTAATCTTCTAAACTCGAGCGTTTTCCGTACCCATTTTCAGAAACGACTAGGATATTACTTTCCATATCATCCACTGCAATCATTCCGATGACCTCATCTGAATCATGGGCTAAAGTAATTCCACGAACCCCAGAAGCACCACGACCCATTGGACGGGTTTTGGCTTCTTCAAATCGAATGGCTTTTCCAGATTTTAAGGCGAGCATCACTTGGCTTTCGCCAGTGGTTAGTTTTGCTTCTAATAATTCATCATCTTCTTTAATAGTGATGGCATTAATTCCGTTGGTTCTTGGACGAGAATATTGCTCTAAAGATGTTTTCTTAACCTGACCTTTTTTGGTCGCCATAATCACATAGTGCGAGTTGGTATACTCTTCATCTTTTAGATCTTGCGTACAAATAAAGGCTTTGACCTTATCATCTTGCTCAATATTTATTAAATTTTGAATGGCACGCCCCTTAGAAGTTTTACTACCTTCTGGGATTTCATACACCCGCATCCAGAAACATTTTCCTTTTTGAGTGAAAAACAACATATACTGGTGGTTGGTTCCTACAAATAAATGTTCTAAGAAATCTTCATTACGTGTGGTCGATGCTTTTTGTCCAACACCGCCTCTATTTTGAGTTCTATATTCCGTTAAGGACGTACGTTTGATATAGCCTGCATGCGAAATTGTAATGACTACTTGCTCGTTCGGGATCATATCTTCGATTGATAAATCGCCTCCTGCATATTCAATCACAGAGCGACGCTCATCGCCATACTTGTCTTTCACGACCGCAAGTTCTTCTTTAATAACTAACATTCGACGTTCTTTTTTATCAAGAATATCTTTCAAGTCTTCAATCGTTTTCATGATCGCTTCATACTCTGCACGTAGCTTATCTTGTTCTAAACCAGTTAATTGTCTTAATCGCATTTCAACAATCGCTTTGGATTGAATCTCGCTGAGTTTAAAACGTTCTATTAATTTTTCTCGGGCTTCATCTGCATTCGAACAGGCTCTGATGATGGCAATAACTTCGTCAATGTTGTCGGAAGCAATAATTAAACCTTCTAAAATATGAGCGCGTTCTTCGGCTTTTCTAAGTTCGTAAGTAGTACGACGCACCACCACTTCGTGACGGTGTTCTACAAAATGATGAATCATATCTTTCAGATTCAACATTTCTGGGCGTCCATTTACTAACGCAATATTATTAACACTAAAAGAGGATTGTAGTGCCGTATATTTATAAAGTTTATTTAAAACAATATTAGGAATGGCATCTCTTTTTAAGACATATACTATACGCATTCCGTTTCGATCTGATTCATCACGAATGGTAGAAATACCTTCCATTTTTTTATCATTTACCAAATCAGCCGTTTTCTTAATCATATCGGCTTTATTGACTTGATAAGGAATTTCGGTTACGATGATACATTCTCGTCCATTCACTTCTTCTATATTCGCCTTGGCACGTATGACCACTCGACCACGTCCTGTTTTGAATGCTTCTCTAACACCATCATACCCATAAATAATTCCACCTGTTGGAAAATCGGGAGCTTTGACATGGGTAATCAATTCGTCAATATCAATATCTTTATTGTCAATATATGCAGTAATTCCATCCACCACTTCCGAAAGGTTGTGAGGTGGCATATTGGTTGCCATCCCTACTGCGATTCCTGAAGCTCCATTGACTAATAGTCCTGGAATTCGGGTTGGTAAAACGGTTGGCTCTTGAAGGGTGTCATCAAAATTTAACTTATGATCGACTGTCTCTTTATCGATATCTGCAAGCATATCTTCCGATATTTTACGCATTCTGGCTTCCGTATAACGCATAGCTGCAGGGCTATCGCCATCAATCGATCCAAAATTTCCTTGTCCGTCGACTAACATATATCGCAAGCTCCATTCCTGAGCCATACGAACCATGGCGTCGTACACAGAGGTATCTCCATGGGGGTGATACTTTCCTAAAACTTCTCCAACAATTCTTGCTGACTTTTTATGAGCAGTGTTTGACCTCACTCCAAGTTCGTGCATTCCAAACAGGACTCGTCGATGAACAGGCTTCAAGCCATCCCTTACATCAGGAAGTGCTCTAGACACAATAACTGACATCGAATAATCGATGTAAGCCGACTTCATTTCATCTTCAATATTAATGGGGATTAACTTTTCGCCTTCTATCATTTTACACTATATTTTTGTTTATTTTACAACCAAGCTAATATACTACTTTTCAAATTGTTATTAAGCGAATTTTAGTGGCTTTTTTAATCAATTTTATCAACAATTTAAAGAAGCAAAATGGTTAATAAATACAGCTCATAAAATTTTGATTTTAATTAGTTTTTACTATCATTTGTATTTATGAAAATAAATGAGGTATAGTTTTTGATTTAATGCCTCTGAATTTGTACTTTTAACCAAAGAACACTTATGGATGATAATTTTTCCCCTCGAGTTAAAGATGTAATTTCTTTCAGTAAAGAAGAAGCATTACGTTTGGGCCATGATTTTATTGGTACCGAACATCTTATGCTTGGCCTTTTAAGAGATGGCAACGGCAAAGCAATCGATATTTTAAATGCGCTAGATGTGGACCTTAGTCACTTGCGTCGTAAAGTTGAGATTCTAAGTCCTGCCAACCCCAATGTGATGATTTCTTCTAATGAAAAGAAAAATCTACACTTGACTCGGCAAGCAGAGCGCGCTTTAAAAACAACTTTTTTAGAAGCCAAACTATTCCAAAGTAAATCTATAAATACGGCACATTTACTTTTATGTGTTTTGAGAAATGAAAACGACCCTACAACGAAACTTTTAAATAAACTAAAAGTGGATTACGAGGGTGTAAAAGAACAATTTAAATATATGATCACAAACGACGACTCTTACACTGATAGTACTCCAAAAGCAGAATCTTTCCCAAGTGAAGACCTTCCAAAAGACGATGACAAAGACAATTCTTTTGGTCAAAGTGGAACTCAAAAAGGAACCAAAAAATCTAAAACACCTGTTCTAGATAATTTTGGTAGAGATCTTACAGCTATGGCTGAAGAAGGAAAATTAGATCCAGTTGTGGGGCGTGAAAAAGAAATTCAACGAGTGTCTCAAATTTTGAGTCGCCGGAAGAAAAACAACCCTTTACTCATTGGCGAACCTGGAGTCGGCAAATCAGCTATCGCAGAAGGTTTAGCCATTCGAATTATCAAACGAAAGGTCTCAAGAATCTTATTTAATAAACGCGTCGTGACTTTAGATTTAGCGAGTATTGTGGCCGGTACAAAATACCGTGGTCAATTTGAGGAACGCATGAAAGCAGTGATGAATGAGCTTGAAAAAAATGATGACATCATTTTATTTATTGACGAAATTCATACCATTGTCGGAGCTGGTGGTGCCACTGGCAGTTTAGATGC
>Ga0115559_1002888_pt1 | contig 10789 bp, 11 predicted proteins | sample COGITO_mtgs_1105_3_FD_87281 | JGI IMG/M metagenome (GOLD analysis project Ga0115559, IMG submission 87281) | Pelagic marine microbial communities from North Sea - COGITO_mtgs_110506 | ecosystem: Environmental > Aquatic > Marine > Epipelagic | place: Germany:Helgoland, sampling site Kabeltonne... | reverse complement strand
TGGTGTTTTGCATTTCCATTTGATTTCGAACGGATATCGATTCAACAAAGAGAATGAACATCGGATACCAGGCTTGAATAGAGGCACGAAACCAATTGAGACCTCCTCTATCACTGTAATTCCATCGTGTACTCTACAACAAGAGGTGCGTGGTCTGAAAGTGTTGGTTCTTTATGAATGACTGCCGACGTTGGGGATCCCCAATTTGAAGAAATTAGTTGATAATCGATGCGCCAACCCACATTCTTTTCACGAGCCGTTTTGGAGCGATTGCTCCACCAAGAATACACCTCCATTTCTGGATGAACTACTCTCAGTGCATCCCGCCAGCCAGACGCCAACTGCTGGGTCATCCAAGCGCGTTCATTTGGAAGAAACCCGGATTTGTTCTTATTGGCTTTATCGTGAAAAATATCGAGAGCAGTATGGGCAATATTTACATCACCACAGATAATGACAGACTTTTCTCCCTTCAAAGCGGTTGACATCCATGGAGTCAAATGGGCCAAAAAGTCATCTTTTCGAGCCTGACGAACTTGACCGGATGTTCCAGAGGGAAAGTACATGCTCCACACGATACACTTTTCAAATTCCATACCCACAACACGTCCTTCATTGTCTGCCCAATCAAGACCGATCGTCCTGTGAACTTTCAATGGTGGTTTCTTACTCCAAATGGCTACTGAAGAATATCCTGCTTTTTGAGCATCTACTTGTACCCAACTCCATTGTGATGGGGGCTGAAACTTTCCAATTAGCCTCTCTTGAGCAAAACGCACTTCTTGTAAACACAAAATATCGGGATCAGTATCAGACAACCACTCAAAAAAACCTTTGCGCACACAAGCTTGAAACCCATTGCAGTTCAATGTAGCCACTTTCATTTGTTGCTCCTTAGAATGTCGTTAAATCTCACAATCATATCAAACGATATCAGGAAAGTATTGTCCTTTATCGTCTACCGTTTACAAAGATTGATACCAACCCGTCGTTGTTTCAATGGCTTCTAATTCAATCGTTGTCACATCTACATCTATCGACTGACCTGTACGAAGGGTGTACTGGCGATCCTGAGTATGCACCACACAAGATCCTTGGTCACAGGTTATTCGATATGGAGATACCGATGTTCGTTGAACCACAGGAAGACGCTCTCCCTCTTCCAACACAATACGCCCTCTTTTAAGCATACGACCGGATGTTGACGAACTCGTGGAATCTTCTGCAAGTCCAAACAGATTGTGACTGCCACTTAATAAATCTTGGGGAGATAGAACTTTCACTTGAACATGTGGATACAGTTCGTCTTCTTTTAAAATACCATCATCATCCAATATTTGAAATTTAGATCGCAATGTTTCTTTGCCATCATCGTCTGTACAATCATTTGATAGATGCGCTATGGTTAAATTGTCTTCGCCATCTCTTTTGTCTCCATCCAAAATTGTAATCTCTGGCTCCGTTCCAATATCTGGAAGCCAAAGTCCCATCGAATCTCGTAACGCTTCTTTCATAGCCTCCTTAGACTCAATATCAATACCGATCATCGAAACATCCAACTCATGTAAAATATGCTCGATGAATGGGTTGTCTTCGGGTGGACGTTTGGACATCAGACCTCCAATTGAATACACAGAAATGGTGTCTACGCATTCTAACATATCTGGTTGGCTCAAACCACTCAACGACTTGTTTCATCAACCCAACACGACGGGATTTCATCGTCTTAACTGGGTCGTTTGGGTCTTGGTGCTCTCTTCTATTGCCTTATTGTTTGGAACTCTATATCTTGGAGAGGCACATCCATGGGTTCCACAACTAGATTCTATCGATCAGATTTTAATTTGGGTGTTTACCATTGAATATGGATTGAGAGTTCTCTCTTACCATCCTGCCGTCTTAGACGTCATGGAAATGTCTAAATGGCGAAGGGTTCGGTCTCACATTGTGGATCGATTCATCTTTGCGATTCAACCACTCAATTTAATCGATCTAATTACGATTCTAGGGGGAACACCAGCCCTAAGAGCCCTTCGAATCTTTCGCATGCTCAAACTGTTTCGCATTGTTAAAACCTTTGATGTACTGCGATACAGCAATCCTTTTTATGGCATACTCGATGCCTATGAGAAGAATCAACTACTGTATGCTTTTGGTTTTTTTATTTTATTGGGATCTACCACGTTGGGTGGAATTTCCATTTATATGGCAGAACACCATTTGAATGAAAACATCACCACACTCGCCGATGGACTTTGGTGGGCAATGGTCACCATCACCACCGTTGGATATGGTGACATCTCACCTGTGACAGGACTTGGAAGAGTTGTCGGAGGGTCTTTGATGGTGGTTGGAATGTTTACCTTGGCGTTGTTTGCTGGGATTGTAAGCCAAACACTATTGTCATCTGTATTGAGTTTAAGAGAGGAGCAATTTCGTATGAGCAGCACCATGAAACATTTGGTTATTTGTGGATATTCACCCGCCGCAAGACTTTTGTTAAACACATTGGAAGAAGAATTCGATTTCAACACCATCAAACCAATCATCTTTGCTCCCTTTGAACGACCTTCTGATATCCCCGTAGAATACGAATGGATACAAGGAGATCCAACAAAAGAACATGAACTCGACAAAGTACGGTTGGTGTATGCTGAAGCGTGTCTTGTTGTTGCTGATCAACACAACAACCCTCAAACGGCAGATGCTCGAACCATATTAACGGTCTTCACCTTGCGATCCTATTTGAAAAAGCACCCTCTCACAACAACCAGACAACATCCCCTCGCCATCTCTGTCGAAATCTTAGAAGATGAAAATGTGGAACACGCCAAAACGGCTGGTGCAGATGAAATTGTTGCCTCTACAAGAGTCGGGTACTCCATGTTGAGTCATTCTGTCACTCAACGAGGCAGTGCGAAGATCTTAAACTCCATTCTGTCTGCAAAATCTCAGAATCTTTATGTTGCAGATTCCATTGAGGGATACACTCTTCCGAAACCCTTTCTGTTGGTACAGCAAGAACTGAAACAACAATTCGACATACTGGTCATCGGGATCCACAATGATGAGCAGGATCACATCAATCCGTCGAATGATACCATTGTTCAACCAAATGATGGCATTGTGTATTTGGCAGCAGAGCGAATCCATGCTCCGTATACACAGCCCCCAACCAATCAAAAAGACGACTCTCCAAATACACCGTCTTGAATATAACGGTAAAAAGGGCTACACAGTACCCATATTACTTTCAACACCACTCAATTTAGGAGGCCACAATGGCACGAGGATTGTACTTTAGCGAATACACTGTCGGGGATTCATTTACCACCATACGACGTACCATCACGGAAACAGACGTTGTAATGTTCGCAGGATTATCTGGGGATTTCAACCCACTACACACCGATGCAGTTTTTGCAGAAAGCACCCCTTTTGGACAACGGATTGCACATGGCATGTTGGTATCAAGTATTTCAACAGGCTTGGCTCAGACACTTGGTATTTTTGAAGAAACCACCATCGGATTGTTACAACAATCATTCAAATATACTGCACCAACATTCTTTGGGGATACCATCCATCTCAAATTGACAGTTGCACAAGTGAAAGCATCTTCCAAAGGTGGAAAAGGCGTCGTGACATTCGACTCTGAAATCATCAAACAAGATGGTACTGTAGTCAATCAAGGACAATGGGTCGTCATGTTTAGAGATAAGAAATAATCATCGCATAAACGATTACTGCTCTCCGAGTACATCCAGTTCAAGGGGTTGTGTCTCATTACCAGACCAATCCCGAACAACTGCCCAAAATACAAATTCTGTCAGTTGACGACAAGGCACCTCTGGGATTTGCTCAGCAGTAAAAGAGTAAATGCATTCTTGGCCATCACAATATAAGGCGTCGGATGCTATCAACTCATCACTACCCAAATTGTACGCAAACCAATCACCTTCTTTCAAATCTGAGATTCCCTGTGGGTCATCCGCCGTCACATTGATGAATGTAAGAACCACGCCAGATTCATCCGTTCCGCAATAAACTTCACCATTTTGTATGCGAGGCTCTGTGGCACCAGGTTCCCATTGATAATCAGAAATGGCATCACCACTTTGCTTGGCTTGACCAGGTGTACACCCAATCAACATGCTTGCAACTATCAATACTTTTTTTCTCATGCCAGACCTCTGTTCTCTACTGTGAATCCATCAATGGTTCTTGTATGCAGGTGATTCCAGACACAGTATAACACACCACAGTATACCCAAACGCTACAGATGTCCCAAAAAACAAAAGGCCCTACCGAAGTAAGACCTTTTTTCAACACTTAATTTCGCAATAAATTAGGAATCTTTTTGCAAAGTGTACCCTGTATTAACAAGTTCTGTTTCCAATTTGGTAGCATTCAATTTTGATTTATCAAAAGCGACTTCTACTTTACCAGTTTGATAGTCAACAGCACTCGCAAGAACACCGTCTACACCGTTCAAGTGGTCTACGACTTTTGTAGAACAAGAGCCACACGTCATACCATTCAATACAAATGAAGCATGTGCGCCTTCTGTTGCAGCTACTTTTTCAGCAGCTTCTTGAAATGCAGCAGCATCTGCCATGGGGCAAGCATCTGCAGAATTGAGGGTGGCTAATCCCAATGTGATTGCCATTACGATTGTTCGAAACATTTTTTCTCCAAAGTTTTAAGATGGTTAACAGTTAGATCCTGTACATCAATTGTATCTGATGTTAGAAAAATACCAAGCCAATCGCGTTTTTTTTCTAGAACCATATTTTTTGTGATGCATCATGCTGCCTTGTTCTATTCGCCATCTCCTAATATCTCAAGATCAGACACTGCGAACCAATCTAATCGAAAATCTTGACGGTGAGATCTTTCTAACAGAGCATGCAATTGAACAGATTCACCACACGATAGAATCACACTTGCCACACACTATCATTGTAGATACTGCAAACACCTCGTTGAAACCGGCCTTCTTCTTTCGAATTCGAACACTTTTTGATATTGCTGAAATACCAATGGTGATCATTGTACACGAGTCCAATCCAGACTTTGAAGAGCAAATATCCCTATTATCACGCGTCATTATTTTCCATGCACAGGAAGAATCTTGGAATACATTGCCCACCTTTGTAGAAATTTTAGTGGATGAATACTTACGTGATCCTTTTTACGAACAACACCCAAACCTCCAAACAATTCATCGTCTAAGCCAATTGTGGATCACGCAACAAAGTGCACGCATCTACTACGGACGCTTAAATACAGATGGCACTTGGCAAGATGGTTTTGGTCTCACTCTTCATAGAGGTGGCGTAACAACACCAAATGGCCTGCATGATCTTGATCATGTACTGTGCGATCCCAATCCAGAAATCGTTCTACAATCCAACAATACACTGGGCGATTGGCTCAGTGTTGGAGAGTCTTTATACAGCGCCCTAAAGCATTGGACACGACCTGGATTCCTTAGAATTCGACAATGGTACTCCTTACAAAGTCGTGGAACGACATCTGATGTGGCAAAAGATCTTCCTCTATCCTTGCCCACACGAAAGTTTTTGTTCGGAAAACATGATCCCTTGGACACCATCGCTGCTCGGCTACGTTCTTTGGGGATTCGCAACATGCAGATTGAATCTGAAATTGAAATCTTAGTACGCATGGGTCTATACTCCATCAATACAAATACCGTCATTGAAAAAAGTCTAGAGCAACACAAACAGGTCAACTTACCACAAGTTCCAGCTGAACGATGGCACTCTTTTTTAGAAGACTCTCTCACAGAAGCCTGGAACCAAGCACAGATTCCCAATAAATGGAAACGGTTTGACTGGAACGCTTCCGAAGAGCCGACGCCTCAACTAGAACGGACACTTCAACAATGGACCATCTTTGAATCCCTACAGTCTCCTGACTGCCAAAGAACGCTGTGCCAACTAAAAGATGTTGCTCATGAAACGCACCAACAAATCCAACGATGGCATCAAGCATTTCAGGCCCACCATCCACCAAATGATAGCGAACAAACTGATTTTTGGCTGGCGCTCTCTGCGATGGGACGAAACGATCACAATACAGCACGACAACAACTTTCGGAGCACGAACACCCAGTGTTAAAAGGGGTCTTTCTGTGGCTTCAATGCATGAAAGATCAACAAGATAAATCCGCTATTCTCGTGCACTTTCGAAAATTCAATGACATCCTCCAACAAACCCATCATCGCATTCCAATTTTTGAAGCATACGCATGCGTCATGCACATGATGTTGGAACATTGGCCAATGGCGAAAAGCAAAGTGAACACATTACACAATTCTCATCAAACTCGACTGTTGCGCAATGCCATTCAAAACCACCACATCCCTTCTGCACTTTGGGTGTTTCACGAGTGGTAACAACCCACACCATTTGAATACGACAGAATGCATTACTCTGTCGATGCATTGAGACGTACCCAGAAGATACTTCCATGAGGACTTGCAGAACGGACACCGACTTCTCCACCCATGGCTTCTACCAAATGCCGAACAATAGCCAATCCTAGCCCCGTACCACCTTCGTCACGACTTCTTCCTTTATCAACCCTATAGAATCGTTCAAACAGTCGCTTTTGGTGCTTCAGTGAGATTCCTTGACCATTGTCTTCAACTTCGATCAATAAATGCGCACCTTCTAAATGGGTTCGGATTATGATCACGGATGTTTCTGGGGCGTACTTGATGGCATTGCTCACCAGGTTCGTCAAAATCTGTTCTAAAGCCTGCACATCCACAACAGCCAAACACCCTTCTGGAATGTGAACATCAAGCCGTTGTTGTTTTTTTTGGATCAACGAATCCAAGGTTCCACAAACACGATCGACAAGTGGACGCAGTTCCAACTGTTGAAGTGTCAACTCGACATCACCAGATTCAATCCTCGATAAATCCAACAACCCATTGACCAACAAACTCAACCGATCGGCATTTCGATGAATGGCATTCACAAACCAGTCATCTGTTGACTCATCCATCAAGGCTTCTACGTTCATCAAAATCGTGGTGATCGGTGTTCTCAGTTCATGAGAAATATTGGCAATAAAATCACGACGTACACGTTCTAAATGTCTAATTTTTGTGATGTCACGAACAACAAAAATAGCGCCTCCATGATCCAACGGTAAACCCACCATTGCAAAGTACTTGCGATGTGGCTTTTCTCCTTGATACCAGGTCACCTCACCTTCTATTCCTGAAAGGGTTTGCCGAATGAGTTTCATGCCTTTTTTGTGTAGCATCAGTTTGTCAACGTGCGGTTCTCCTCGAACTTCCAACAGTTCCACTGCACGTTGATTCATCAATAAAATATCGCCTTCTGAAGACACCATGACAACCCCTTCTAGAATCCTGTCTAGAATCAAAGTCATCGTCTCAAATTCTTCCCACACTTGTAGAACCCGCTGAAGAACATCACTCGGTGTTTGTGTTCCAATACTCAAAGACGTTGGCAATCGTTCAATAATGCGCGAAATGGTTTGATTTTTGATATTTTCGGGGAGCGTTCGAGTGTATTGTTGAATGCCAAGAAATATGACTATGCTCAACAATCCTGCCGAAACCCACGGCCAATATCCCGTTGTTGACTGAACGATTGCTGTCTGTACACACAGGATGACCGCAAATGCGAACCAACCAATATTACGACTGAACATCTTGCTTAAAACGATAGCCAACACCTCGAATGGTTTCAATATAGTCTGCACCCACTTTCATCTTTTGACGCAATCGTTGAACGTGCTTGTCAACCGTTCGTGTATTCATATTGGGATCCATCTCCCACACATCTTCGAGTAACTTCTCACGAGTTTGCACCAACCCTTTCCTCTTCAACAGCACCACAAGCAGTTTAAATTCTAATGCCGTGAGAGAAACTTCCTCTCCAGCAATCCACACGCGATGAGCCGCTCTGTCCACTTTAAAAATGGCATATTCTATGACACTGGAAGCACTCCCTTCCACCCCCATTTGACGACGCAAAAGCGCTTTAATTCGCAAAACCAACTCTCGACTGGAAAAGGGCTTCACCACATAATCATCTGCACCGACCTCGAAACCAATCACCCTATCAATCTCCTCACCTTTGGCTGTAACCATAATGACCGGTAAGTTTTGAATCGAAACATGACTCCGAATGTGACGACAGATTTCTACGCCTGACATGTCCGGCAGCATCAAATCCAACAACACCAAAGCAACATCGACGTTCTCCAGTGCATCAAGCGCAGCTTGTCCATTGGCGGCTCTCAAAACAGTATAGCCTGCCTTGTCGAGATGATATTCGACAATGCTTGCCAAATCATCTTCATCTTCCACCAATAAAATTGTTGGTTTCATATTGTCGTCCTGTTCGACTGTGCGCATCTTCGGTGCTTTAATTAGCGTGTCAAAGATTTGTATTTGATTCGTTTGGGGGTGTTTGCGTCTTCACCATGTCTACGTCGGCGATCAGCCTCATATTCATCGTATGTACCTTCGAACCAGACCACTTTCGAATCTCCTTCAAAGGCCATAATGTGCGTCGCAACACGATTGAGGAACCAACGATCGTGACTGATGGCAATCACACAACCACCAAAGCCTTCCAACGCATCTTCAAGCGTTCTCAATGTCTCTACATCCAAATCATTGGTTGGCTCATCGAGTAAAATAAGGTTTCCACCAGTCTGTAACATCCGCGCCAGATGAACTCTATTTCGCTCTCCACCACTCATGACGCCAACTTTTTGACTTTGCTTGGATCCTCGAAAACCAAAAGCAGCAACATAGGCTCTTGAATTGATTTCTTGAGCACCAACCCGCATCAAATCATGACCGCCTGTGATGTTTTGCCACACAGATTGATCATCTATCAATTCATCTCGACCTTGAGATACATAGGAAAGTTGCACCGTTTGTCCAACGGTCAGTTCACCTTGATCTGGAGTTTCATCACCCGCAATCATACGAAAGAGCGTTGTTTTACCAGCACCATTGGCACCAACAATACCAACAATCCCACCACGTGGCAAGTCAAAGTCCAAATCTCGAATTAACCAACGCTCGCCAAATCCCTTACACAGTCCTCGTGCACGAACAACAGTCTCGCCCAAACGCGGACCATTTGGAATCGCGATGTCCAACTTCCGTTCGGCAATTTTACCGGACTCAATATCCATCAACAAGTTCTCATACTGTTTCACGCGGGCTTTATTTCGTAAAGAACGTTTCTTGGTGCCCATTTGAATCCATTCAAGCTCTTTTGCCAACGTCTTTTGCTTTCCACGTGCACGGTTTTGCTTGACCAATTTCTTTTGTTTCTGCTCCAACCAAGAAGAATAATTTCCTTCCCATGGAACACCCTTGCCATTGTCGATTTCTAAAATCCATTTGGCCACATTGTCTAAGAAATATCGATCGTGTGTTACAAACACAACAGTCCCTTCGTACTCTGCCAGATGACGTTCAAGCCAGGCAACAGATTCAGCATCCAAATGGTTTGTGGGCTCATCCAACAGCAACAATTCTGGTTTTGATAGCAACAATGCACACAGTGCTACACGACGCTTTTCACCACCGCTCAAATGTTCGATACTGGCATCCCCATCTGGTACACGCAAAGCATCCATGGCGATATCTACACGACGATCCAACTCCCATGCATCAGATGCATCAATTGCATCTTGAACAGATGCCTGACGGGCAAGTAGAGCATCCATCGCATCCATGTCTTCATAGTCAATTGTCTCAAATTCATCGTTGATTTGATCGTACTCAATAAGCAACTGTCGCAAGTGCGACAAGCCCATTTCAACATTTTGACGAACCGTCAAACTGGCATCCAGTTCCGGTTCTTGTCGCAAATATCCAACTTTGGCTTCAGGCTCAATCCACGTGCGACCTTCATACTCTTTGTCCACACCTGCCATAATTCGTAAAATCGTCGACTTTCCAGCACCATTGTGACCAATAATACCAATCTTCGCACCGTGATAAAAGGATAGCCAAAAATTGGACAGCAACTCGCGACCATCGTCCAACCGTTTGGTCAAGCGTTCCATTTGATAAATGTATTGTTGTGCCATGAAAACTCCTCATTGCAATGCAAATTCAATTGTCTTTTCTCTAACGTATTTTGAACGACTGTTCATACGAATGTACAACTTGATTCGTAGAGACTCTCAATACTGACGTTGAACCCTTCGAATATCGTCGGCATCAGTCTCTTTTACAACCGGTTTCCAGTACGATGTGGCATGAGGATCTCCCAACCCTCTATCAATTGGATCCGAGACGAAAGCTCGAAAAACAACTGAAACAGGTGTAACAGCAAACACATAGGTAAATACCATCAACACTGTGGCTACCGCTTCATTGATACCATGAACCAAACGTTGCCAACGTCTCCACAATGAAACCAAGATGTCCGAAACTGTAAACAGCATACTTTTTCACGTCCTCGTTGTAAGAGTATTGTTAACCGAGATCTTTAGACTTGGATAGAATATTTTCCATTTGTCTATACAAAGGAATACGTTGTCGAGTCAAAGCCTGTGGTGGTAAAGAGTGAATCCGAATGGTTTCTTGTTGAAACCACTCTGTAAACATCTGGGACGATGTCTCCCAAGTGTTGAATCCAAACTCTCGATGCAATGCTGATATTTTACGTTCATCGATAGAACGCTCGCTCAAAACAATCCAACGACTGGTCCAAAAAAACTGCGCCCCATCTTTGATTAGGGTTTCC
>Ga0115559_1002880_pt1 | contig 10812 bp, 12 predicted proteins | sample COGITO_mtgs_1105_3_FD_87281 | JGI IMG/M metagenome (GOLD analysis project Ga0115559, IMG submission 87281) | Pelagic marine microbial communities from North Sea - COGITO_mtgs_110506 | ecosystem: Environmental > Aquatic > Marine > Epipelagic | place: Germany:Helgoland, sampling site Kabeltonne... | reverse complement strand
TCACCATCTGAAGCTGCCAGCTCGCGGTGACGCTGCGGGGATTGATTGCGAGGTAATATTTTTGGCGCTGGATACGCCGCAGTCTGTTCGAAAGCTGTTGTCGCTGGAGATTACGGGTGCCTGGTGCAATGAAGCGCGGGAACTGCCCAAGGCTGTAGTTGATGGATTGACTCACCGCGTGGGCCGATACCCAACGAAGGCTGATGGCGGGCCGACCTGGTACGGGATCTGGATGGATACGAACCCGCCGGACAATGACCACTGGTGGCATACGCTGTCCGAGAAGGAACCGATCAAGGGTGACTTTCCGTGGACGTTTCATCGCCAGCCTGGTGGTGTGCTGCCTGTTACCAAGGACGATTTGCCTGAGAACCCAGAGGCGAATGGATTTATTTTTTCTGGTGGTAAATGGTGGATGGTTAATCCCAATGCCGAGAACCGGAATAACTTGCCGCCTGGTTATTATCAGCAGTTATTGGGTGGGAAGAATGCTGACTGGATCCGGTGCTACGCCCAGGGTATGTATACCTTTGTCCAGGAAGGACGGCCAGTATGGCCTGAGTACGATGACGAGATGATGAGCGCGGATCTGGAGGCTGATCCGTATTACTCGATTCAGATTGGCGTGGATTTTGGGTTGACTCCGGCTGCTGTCTTTGGCCAACGAACTGCTGGCGGCGCCTGGCGTATACTGGAAGAGCTTGTGACGTTTGATATGGGGCTAGAGCGTTTCGGCCAGGAATTGTTGGGCAAGATTGCCGAGAAATACAGTAAGCATGAGATCTTGATCTGGGGTGATCCGGCGGGTAACAAGCGAGACGAGATCTATGAGGTGACGGCCTTTGACCACCTAAGATCAATAGGGTTCAAGGCGCAGCCGACTGATAGCAATGCGTTCCAGGTACGGCGGGAGGCTGGTGCATCGCCAATGACTCGGCTGATATCTGGCAAACCTGCACTGATGGTTGACAAGAAATGCTTACGCTTGCGTAAAAGCTTATCCGGCGGTTACTTTTTTAAACGGCAAAGCCTGGGCGCGGGTCAAGAGCGGTTCAAAGACACGCCGGTCAAGAACGATCACTCGCACGTTGGGGATGCTTTTGGGTATCTGATGCTGGGTGGCGGCGAACAACGACGACTACGCCGAGGCAACCACCAATCCTCTGGTCAAACCTATACGGCTAATACTGACTTCGCCATATTCTGATGATGCAACTGCCTACCATTAGGATGTCGAACGACCAGATACTTGTGCCGTTTAACCCTAAGCATGTGTACTCTATCGAACTAAAGCCGTTTGAGGTTGAGTATGTCGAAAACATACCGAACTATTACGAGTATGTCATCGATAATGCAATGCCTGGGTTCTCCTGGACGTTCATCTGTCAAGGTAGACCTACTGCCATCTTCGGCGTAAGACCTTTATGGTCTACCAATTTCGAGATGTGGATGATCCCAGGCGAGGGCATTGAGAAGAATGCGATAGCGGTGTTGCGTGGTGCCAGGCACATTATTGATGGTATTGTCGCAGAGTTCGATGTATTGCGATTGCAGATTACGGTTAGATGCGAAAATGAGATAGCATATAAATTCGCCAAAAGACTTGGTTTTAAGGTAGAATCGGTGATGCGGTACTTTGGCCCTGAAGGGGCTGACTATTATCTGATGACGAGGATTACCGAATGAGCGGGTTATTTAAAACACCAAAGGCTCCTAAGCCTGACCCAAAACTGATTGCCGCCCAAGAAAGGGCCGAGGCGAGAGCCGAAGCTGCCGAGCAATCTCTGCAAGAGCAAATTTCAGCGCGTAAGAGATCTCGGCGCACTGGTGGCTTGCGTATGCTGCTATCGCCTAGCCGAGTTCAAGGCCAGATAGAGCAAAGGAAAGCAACGCTAGGCGCTGGTGGTTAAAGTGCGGTGGGCTGGGGCGCTCTCGCTCCTCTTCCCCTTAGCTCCGGCTCGCCGCACGCTATTAAAATATTAGGAGATTCAAATGACAATTTTGAGCAGAGACACTGGACTGGTTGAGGCTTCGTTGAGCGCTGCCAATACTTTCAGTGATGGGCTTTATACTGACGATGCGTTTAACTTCTCGGTTGAAGGAACATGGGTTGGCACGATTACCGCCCAGCGCAGCCTAGATCTTGGCGTGACCTGGCGTGATGTGGATACTTTCACGTCTAACATTGAGACATACGGCTTTGATCCAGGTCCAACGGTTGCGTATCGTGTTGGCTTCAAAGCAGGCGAATACACCAGCGGCACTGCCAATGTTCGTATAGGTCGATAACATGGTTGCTAAACGCCACCAGAACCCTAAAGGCGGATTGAATGAAGCTGGAAGGAAGCATTTTGAACGAAAGCAAGGGGGTGATCTAAAGCCGCCAGTAAAATCTGGTGATAATCCCAGACGAGCCAGCTTTCTAGCAAGGATGGCTGGCAACTCTGGACCTGAGCGTGACGAAAAGGGACAGCCCACCAGGCTGTTATTGTCATTGCGAGCATGGGGCGCATCATCTAAAGCGGATGCTAAGAGCAAAGCTGCTGCAATGAGCAAACGATTAAAGGCGAGAAGAGATGCCTAGACTAAACGTAAACGATTTGATGGAGCGAGAGGCAAAAGCCCAGGCTCGAAAAGATTTGTGGCGATCCATTTACGAGGATTGTTACGAGTACGCGCTACCACAGCGCAATTTATACGATGGATATTACGAGGGCAGGGTTCCTGGACAGTCGAAAATGTCGCGGGTCTTTGACTCGACAGCGGTTCATGCAACGCAACGATTCGCTAATCGCCTCCAGGCGGGTTTATTTCCACCATACAAGCAGTGGTGCAGACTCGAAGCTGGCACTGGAATCCCGCAAGAGCAAGCGGCGCAAGCCCAAACCATCCTAGATAACTACAACGTCAGAATGTTTGACGCGTTGCGTCAGTCTAACTTTGACCTGGCTATGGGTGAGTTCCTGCTGGACATGGCGGTCGGTACTGGTGTGATGATGATTACGCCTGGCGATGAGGCTACGCCGATTAGATTTACCGCTATCCCACAGTATCTTGTTGCTATTGAGGAAGGTAGCCACGGCAATGTCTCTAACATTTATCGCAAGCTGCGAGTAAAGGCTGAAGCGATAATGCGGGAGTTTCCTGACGCTCAGATGACCGTTGAGCTTGAAGAGGCAATGACCAGATCTCCAGAGAAAGAACTGGATCTGACTGATGCTGTAATCTTCGATAACGAAACTGGTCGATATCATTATCATGTCTTGTGGACTACAAAAAGGCAAGAGCTGGTGTATCGTGAAATGCGATCAAGCCCATTTATTGTTTCCAGATACTTGAAGGTTGCCGGTGAGGTATATGGTAGAGGCCCACTTGTTACTGCGATCAGTGATATTAAAACGCTGAACAAAACGCTGGAGCTGGTTTTAAAGAATGCGTCTCTAGCGATTGCTGGCGTATACACTGCGGCAGACGATGGTGTATTGAATCCACAGAACATTAAGATTCAGCCAGGTGCGGTGATTGCCGTTGCAAGAAACGGTGGTCCACAGGGTGCTTCATTGTCGCCATTACCCAGAGCTGGGGACTTCAACACGAGTCAGATTGTGGTCAACGATCTTCGCATGAACATCAAGAAGATCATGATGGACGATACCCTGCCGCCAGATAACATGAGCGCCAGGTCGGCAACTGAGATTGCAGAAAGGACCAGAGAGCTTGCATCGAATCTTGGGTCTGCCTTTGGCCGATTGATTACTGAAACGATGGTTCCCATTGTTACCAGGGCGTTGTTCGTCATGGATCAGCAGGGTTTGATTGACTTGCCGCTAAAGGTAAACGGTGTTGAGGTTAAGGTCGTACCTGTATCTCCGCTGGCGCAAACGCAGAAATTGCAAGAGGTCAATGATGTTGTGCAGTATATGCAGATTGCCAATCAGATGGGGCCAGAAGGCCAGGCTGTAATCTCTGTGCCGAGAGTATTGCAGTTTATTGCAGAGCGACTTGGTATTGATCAGAATCTTTTGACTACTGAAGAGGAGCAAATGATGATGATGCAACAGATGATGATGCAGCAGGCAGCGGCGCAGCCGCAGCAGGTAGATGATGGGGGCGCAATAGAGGAAGCGATTCAATGAGCGATGGATGGGAAGGGTTAAACGAGGCTTTTTATGAGGCACCAAAGGCAGATGACATGGATATTCTGTACGGGCGTGTCTTTAAAAGTGAAGAAGGCCAGAAGGTATTGAGCCATCTTCGAGGGATTACAATTGAGCAGCCGAGCTGGAATCCAGGAGAGGATTCTAGTTTTGGTTATGTCAGGACTGGCATGGCAGAGATTGTAAGGATGATCGAGAAGCGAATAGTAAGGAGCGAAAATGGATAACGCAGCACAAGAGAGCAACACAGAAGCACAAGAATCTTTGTTAAATTTATCTGTCTCGGAAGATGCAGAAGCAAGCCAAGAGGCGCCGATCCCATTGCATGATGATTCGGATGCGCCGGTAGGCCAAGAAGCAGATTCAGATGAACCCGCCCTGGAGCGGCCAGACTACTATCCCGAGAAATTCTGGGACGAGGATGGCCCTGATGTTGAGAAACTAGCCAAGTCTTATGCCGAGCTGGAGAAGCAATTCAAGCAGGGTAAGCACAAAGCGCCTGAAGAATACGATCTGTCCTCGTTAGAGAATGCCGGTTTATATGCCGAAGATGATGTGATGGGCATATACAAAGACTGGGCCAAAGACAATGGCATCAGCCAACAAGCGTTTGAAGAATTAGCCCAGGCAGTGTTGAGCACAGCTCAAGAAGGCCAAGAAGAGATGACGGTCAATCACCAGGAAGAGATGAACAAGCTTGGTGAGCGTGCTCAAGAAAAGATCCAAATGGCTGAAAGATTGTTGCTCAAAGCCCCGTTATCTAACAATGAGCGAGAAGCCATGTCGAATAGCCTCAACAGCGCAGATTCAATCAATGCGTTCTTGAAGTATCACCAGGCTATTACGAATGAGAACATCCCGATTCAGTCGGCGCCCAGCACGCCGGACATGACCAGGACTGATCTGGAATCTGCCATTGCGGATCCTAGATGGCATACTGATGCAGCCTGGCGCGGTAAGATTGAAAAGCAGTGGATGGCTTCGCAAAAGTAGATTAAATCTAACGGTTGCGTTTTCTTACAAAATATAGTTATATTCGTTTTTGATGGCTAACCGCGTTCGCGGCCCTTCTATACGGTGATTCCGTTGGTGGTGGAGACAGGCTCCACAAGTAACCGCCCGATTTCGGCTAACGGTAGCGTTTGATAAATTCACTTTATTGGAGGTTCTGTCATGGCACAGGATGTAACTACAGCGTTTGTTACTCTCTTCGAGTCAGAAGTAAAGCAAGCGTATCAAGCAGAGTCGGTTCTTCGTGGAACGATGCGGACTCGCACAAACGTACAGGGCAACACGGTTAAGTTTCCTAAAATCGGCAAAGGTGTAGCAACGGTTCGCGTACCGCAAACTGATGTAACCCCTTTAAACGTGCAGTACAACCAAGTATCAGCCAGCATGACTGATTACATTGCTGCGGAATACAGCGACATTTTCCAACAATCACACATCAATTTTGATGAGCGTCGAGAGTTGGTTGAAGTTGTATCCAAGTCAATTGCTCGTCGTCTTGACCAGCTTTGTATTGACGCAATGGTTGGTAATGCAAGCTCTACTATCGCAACGAGTGTTGGTGGCGCAGCCTCTAACATGAACATCGAGAAGCTTCGAGCGACTGCAAACGCAATGAATACGAATAACGTACCTGCTGAAGGTCGATATTTGCTCATGCACGCAAGCCAGTTAGATTCATTGCTGGGCGACCAGGAAGTGACTTCTAGCGATTTCAACACAGTGAAGGCTTTAGTCCGAGGTGAAGTATCCTCATTCATGGGCTTTAACTTCATCACTATGGGTAATCGTGACGAAGGCGGCATTCCAAAGGCAGCTCCTCCCATCCGAACTTGTTTCGCATGGCACAAAGACTCAATGGGCTACGCTGAATCAATGGCTCAGAGAACTGAAGTCAGCTACATTCCAGAGAAAACCTCGTTCTTGGTTAGCTCTATGTTTAGTGCTGCCGCAGTAGCGATCGACTCTGAAGGTATCATTCAGGTTAACTGCACCTAATCCTAAAGGAGAAATGACTAATGGCATTTTCAATTGCTACAGACCTGCCTGGATGGGCAACAATCGGGGCTTCAAAGAGTGGTAACGCTCCTAGTGTTTACAGCTACCTGACCGGTTCAGACAACAAAGCGGCTGTTGCCGCGTCTGGCTACTTCAATGCAATTGAGGGTTTGATCACGACTGGTGATTTTATTCTCAATAAAGCTAGCGATGGCGGTCAGCTCTTAGTTGCGACTAACACTGCCGGTGTTATTACGACAGCTGCGATCTAAGTAAAACGGGGCGGCTTCGGTCGCCCCATATTTAGCGAGAGGCGTTGTATGGCATCAGGTGATACTGATATTTCGATATGCTCTGACGCATTAATCCTGCTTGGAGCTGCACCGATAAGTTCATTTGCAGACGGGACGGACATTGCCCAGGCATGTGAGCGCCTATATCCCGACCTTCGGGACTCTTTACTTGCCAGGTATCCCTGGAGCTGGTCATACCAGAAGATTAAATTAGCTCGTTTGGCGACCGTTCCGGACAACGAGTTTAGATATTCCTATCAATTGCCAGGCAATATGTTGTCTGGTATCCGAGCAGTCTTTGCTGATTCATCAACCAATCAATTACCAGTCCGTTATGGCTGGCAGATCTTTGGGGATCAGTTGTACACCAATCTGGAAACGGTTTACATTGATTATCAAACGTCTGTAGCCGAGGAAAGAATGCCCGCGTACTTTGTGCGGCTGCTGCGTACAGTGTTGGCTGCGGAATTGGGCTTGGTTGTGACGGATCAAATCAGTAAGACTGACTATTTCAATTCACTTTCATTCGGGACACCAGGCGAGAATGGTCGTGGTGGTTTATTCCGAGAAGCGATGAATGTGGATTCTAGGGGCAATTCGCCGCAAGTTATCGAGGATTACTCCCTAATATATGTAAGAGGGTAGCATGGCTCGTTATACGCAATTCCAAACAAACTTCAGCGTTGGCGAGATGGATCCTTTGCTTCGGGCCAGAACCGACCTTGAGCAATACTCCAACGGTTTAGAATCCGCAAAAAATGTTGTCATTCACCCGCAAGGTGGCGCCACTCGTCGTCCTGGGCTTAGATCTTTAGGAACAAATGTTTCTCAAGCGGATCAGCCGTCCAATTTAATTGCTTTTCAATTTAGCAGGACAGATAAATATCTCTTGGAGTTTGTGGGTTCTGATGAAATCGGCACTAGCGGCATATTTGCCAGCGGTAAAATAAATATTTATAAAGATGATGTTTTTAGATTTGTCATAGATACAGGCTTGACAATTACAGCAGCGATGATTCCTGACTTAAAGTTTACACAAGCCGTAGATACTTTAATCGTAGTTCACCAAGACTTGCACCCAAAAAGATTAATTAGAAATTCCGATACTGATTGGGATTGGGAAGACCTGCCACTTACTTTTATTCCCACTTATGCGTTTAGTCCACATTTTCATTATCCGCAGTTTACGATTACGCCATCAGCGGTGGATGGAAATATTACACTTACTGCTTCTGGCGGGACTACCGATACAGGGACCGCGCAAGGCGGTAGCTCCAACACTATCCAGCTAAAAGCTGCAACAAGCTTTACAGGACTCAATACGCCTGTTGGAATGAATGTAACACTTACAGGCGGTACAGGCAGCGGTCAGTCAAAGCATGTTCATGCGTATGATGTTGCAACAAAAACAATCACTATTGATGGCACATGGACTACCGCTCCAGACGCAACGACTGGATATAAGGTTGTTCGTTTCGGGCCATCTAGTGTTGGCGAAATTATTACCAGAAGACAAGGTGGTTCATTCAATGGAGGCCAAGCAAGAGTTGTTCAGCATGTCTCGGATAATGTTGTAGATGCTGTAGTCCAGATACCTTTCTTTGATGCAACTGCTTTGACTAATCCTATATTTGGGCCGGCGGTTCCCACGGAGTTAAACAGTGCATGGCAAGCGGAAACGGGTTATGAAAACACTTGGTCAGACACGCTAGGATGGCCCAGGACCGCATCGTTTTATGAGGCTAGGCTTTATTTTGGTGGAACAGCATTGCGCCCAAATACGCTTTGGGGATCTAAAGTTGCTCAATATTTTGACTTTGATCCAGGCACAGGTCTTGATGACGAGGCTGTTGAGGCAACGCTTAATGTTAATGAGTTTAATGAGATTACCAATCTTAATGCTGGGCCTGATCTCCAGATATTTACGTCTGGCGGTGAGTTTGTCGTTATCCAAGAAGCAAGCCAGCCAGTAACGCCAGCGACCTTTATGGTCAAACCGCAAACTCAAATTGGATCTAAGCCGGGATTGCCTGTTGTTAATATTGGTGGTTCAGCTTTATTTATACAGCGCCAAGGCCAATCGCTTGTTTCTATGCAATATAACCAAGAGCAAGGCGGATATGGCACACTTCCTCTGTCTACACTCAGCTCGCATCTTCTCAAGACGCCGATTGACATGGCAAGGCGCAGAGCGGTATCTACGGATGAAGCAGACCAAATATATATTGTAAACAATGACAGCACTATCACGTTGTACTCGATTCTGGCCGATCAAAATGTTATTGCGCCCAGCAGGATTGAATTAGGGATTAGTGCTGCTGAATACTCGTACTACAAGATAGAAAGCATTGCCACTGTTGTCACTGACGTTTATATAGCTGTTAGATATAAAAGCCCTTTAACAAATTACCAAAGAACTGTCTTGAAGTTCGACAGCTCGGTCTTTACTGATTTTGCTGTGACAGGCACAAGCTCGTCTTCCGGCCAAATGCAAGCTGGAAACCCATATCTTTCACCTTCTCAGCCAAACGCCAACGAACCCGTTAAAGTTATTGGCGATGGCGTTGTTGAGCCTAATACAAAAACAGGCCCAACTGTAAACTTTGATCGAACATATAGCACCTGGGAGTTTGGGATAGACTTTGATGTCGAGATCAAGACCATGCCGGTTGAGCCGAGACTGGCATCAGGATCAGTGTTTGGCTTGAAGAAACGCATTGTCCAAGTAGACGCTCCGGTTTATGAAAGTCAGAACATGGTTATCAATAACCAGCCGGTAGCCTTTAGAGAGTTCGGCGCTGGTATACTGGATGCTCCGGTTGCCGAATTTACAGGAACAAAAACGGTGAGGGGTCTGCTTGGGTTCTCGCAAACTTCTCAGATCACAGTAACGCAGTCCGTCCCATTAAAGCTAACGCTGCTTGGGTTGGAATATAGAGTGAGTATAGGTAACTAATATGGCTCAAGTAGCAATGATTGTTGCGGGTGTTCTGACGGCGTATTCGTCCTTCAGGGGTGGGCAGTATGCTAGGGCTGAGTATGACGCTAAGGCCGCACAAGAAAGGCTTAGGGGGCGTTCTCAAGCACTGCAATACAAACAGCAAGGCATTAATGTTTTGCGTCAGTTAAACGAAAACCTGGCATCCACGGTTGCGCGAGCTGCTGCTGGCGGTGTTGATCCGTTATCAGGCAGTGCATTAAATCTGCAAAACTATGCGATGAGAGAAGGAGTCAGGGATTATAACCAGTCCAGAGATAACGCGACTATTGCGACAGGAATGGCAGAGTACCAGGCGAAACAATACAAAGCTGCTGGCAGTGCTGCGTTTAGGCAAGGTGTTTTGGGAGCATTAACTTCTGCGGCAACGACTACTTACGCAGCAATGACGCCAACTCCGGCAACAACGACAACAACACCGCCACCAGCGCCAGTAACGTAGAGATTAAAGATGGCAAGATTACCAAGATATGAAGCGGGAAGAGTTCAAGCTGCTGGGATTGGGCAGATTGATTTTGCCGGTATGCGCGAACAAGCCAGGTTCTCTGAAAGCATTGGCAAGATGGCTGCGTTTGTTAATCGTGAAGTGCAAGAGCGTGAGATTAAGCGAACCAGGGAAGAAGAAGAGCAGAACGCCACCTACCAGAGAATACAAGCGGATTCCTTAAAGACTGCTTATTCGATTCAAGTCAACGATATAGTTGCTCAGGCCAAGCAATCGCCAGAGCTTGTATCGATGGATCAAGTTGTTGGAAGCTTGGCAGACTTGACTGACGGATTCATGGCGTCTGCTGAAAGCTTGGACAAAGAGACCGCCGCATTCTTGCAGAACGATCTGTTGTCAATCTCGGCAATTCATGCAGAAAACTACACAACCTATCATCAGCAAGAAGCCGTTAAGAAATTAAAAGCAGAATCGATCCAGGGCTTAAACCAGATAGCGATTAACTCTGAACTGTACTCTTCATCCGACTCATTTTCACCTGAAGGGGTAGAAAAATTGGCAGCAGAGGCCGAGCAATACGCTTTGGATCATGGCTACAATGCAGTATCGGCAGCAAAAGAAGCGCAAAACCTTCGTGAAAAGATGTCAAAGAATAATGCTGTATACCGCTATAGCAAGCTTGTGACGCTGGAAGACAAAGAAAATTATATTAATAACTTGAAGATTACTGGGCTAACCATAGAGGATATTGCGCCAGTAAAGCGGGAGTTGGAAAGCCAGCTTAACCAAGAGCGCAGGAATTTCGAGGTTAAGGTCAAGACGACCAGAAGAACCATACAAGACACGATCACTAATCTTGAGATGGGAGCGCAAGCATCTCCAGAAGCCATGCTTGAGATTGAACAAAATGTT
>Ga0115559_1002878_pt1 | contig 10816 bp, 9 predicted proteins | sample COGITO_mtgs_1105_3_FD_87281 | JGI IMG/M metagenome (GOLD analysis project Ga0115559, IMG submission 87281) | Pelagic marine microbial communities from North Sea - COGITO_mtgs_110506 | ecosystem: Environmental > Aquatic > Marine > Epipelagic | place: Germany:Helgoland, sampling site Kabeltonne... | reverse complement strand
CCATTGTTTGGTCGGTTTGTCAATCTAGAAAATGCGACCATGATGAACAATGCGGATTGGTTAACGTCTCTTAATTACATTGAGTTTTTACGTGACATCGGGAAACACTTTAGTGTAAATACAATGATAAAAGCAGAAGGTGCAAAGCAACGTTTGGAACGTGGTCAGGGCTACTCCTTTATTGAATTCAATTATCATCTTCTTCAGTCGTATGACTTTTTACACTTGTTTAAACATGAGGATTGTGTCCTTCAGGTTGGGGGTGACGATCAGTGGTTTCATTTCACTGGTGGAGCTGAGTTGATCCGAAAGGAGACAGGTAAAGAAGCGTATGCATTTACCATTCCGTTGTTGGCGACGTCTGATGGCAAGAAGATGGGTAAAACTGAAAAGGGTGCTGTTTGGATTGAGTCGTCTCGATTGTCTGTATATGATTACTATCAATATTGGGTAAATGTTACCGATGATGATGTGATTAAACTTATGAAACTCTATACCTTCATGCCTCTCAAAGAGATTGCAACATATGCAACCTTACAAGGCGCGGATATTCGAGAAGCCAAGCACAAGTTGGCACTGGAAGCAACCGCTTTGGCACATGGTATGGAAGAATCAATAAAAGCACAACAAGCAGCCAAATCTGCATTCTCCGGTGGTCAAAATACAGAAATGCCCAGTGTCGATGTCATAGAGTCTGAGAATGTTGTGGAACTATTGGCTCGAACACTGTGTAAATCCAAGGGTGATGCCCGTCGACAGATTAAAGGTGGGGCGATTAAATTTGATGCTGGTGAAGGAAAATCACCAGTGAAAAACCATGAAGAAAATATTTCCATCAACGGAGTATTGTGGTTTGGTAAAAAGCGGTGTGTCCGAGTGTTAATCTCCTAGAGTGTTGAATCGGAGAATGCCAACAAGGTTAAGATAGAATCGGATTCAATCCTTCAAATCAATGAATTTGGTGTCAAAAATCGTACCATGGTCCATTGTGGGTCGTGAATAGCTTCATTCCAAGAATCACTATGATGTTCCAACAGAACGAGATTGGCCGTTTGTAGTTCTATGGCTCGGTTGCTCAAGTGGTATACGATTGCTGACCAACCTGGATTGTGTCCCAAGATCAAAACATTTCGGACTTCTTGTGTTGCTAAAATATCTTGTATGGTGCCCAATCCCGTTAAGTAGAATCGAGGTTCAAAAAGCACTTCGATTGATGTCGTATCCTGGCACAATACTCGTTCCATAACAGTCCAAGTTTCAGTTGTGCGGGTAGCATCGGAAACGATTGCCAAGTCAATCTTCCAACCCTGTTCCAGAATCTTTTGAGCCATTTTGTTCGCTTCTTGACGACCTCGTAAATTCAGCCTCCGTTTGTGATCAGAGAGGCCTTCTTGTAAGTCACTGTTTCCATGCCGCATTACAAACAATCGTTTCATTTGAGCCATTCTCTGGGACGTAAAAATTCTTGTAAAGATGCTTCGGGCGATGTGGGATCTGGTGTGTATTTGTATGTCCATCGTGACATTGGAGGCATTGATGCCAGTACAGATTCTACTCGTCTTCCCGATTGCAATCCATATTTTGTACCCCGATCGTAGAGAAGATTGAACTCAACATATCTTCCACGTCGTACGGTTTGATGATAGAGTTCCCGATCTCCGTAAGGCATAGAATTTCGGCGTTCAAAGATCGGGAAAAATCCAGGTATGAAATGATCACCGACACTTTGTACCAATGCAAAATCTTTTTCAAAATCACCGGTATTCCAATCTTCAAAGAATAGGCCGCCAACACCTCGTGTTTCAGAACGGTGTGGCAAAAAGAAATACTCATCACATTGGCGTTTAAATCTTGGATACAAACCTGTTCCAAATGGCTCGCATGCCTTTTTTGCATGTGTGTGCCAATGTACAGCATCTGCTTCAAATCCATAGTAGGGGGTTAAGTCAAATCCACCGCCAAACCACCATTGTTCGGCTCCACTTTCTCCTGCAATAAAGAAGCGTAGATTTCCATGTGTGGTTGGAACATAAGGGTTTTTAGGGTGGAAGATCCAAGAAATGGCGACCGCCTGAAAAGGCGTGTTCGCAAGTTCAGGTTTTCGTTCTGTGGCTGCTGGTGGCAATTGTTGTCCAATGGAGTGTGTAAATTGAACGGCAACTTTGTCAAAATAGGCGCCACCTTCTGCGACTCGTGGTCTAGATATGCCACGTGAACTTTCAATGACATCACCTTTGAATACCAGTCCTGCATCAACGGATTGCAATTGTTGTAGGAATCTTTCTTGCAGTGTCCGAATATAGCGCACAACGGGTTCTACTGATTGTCCCATTTTCACCTCCTGAAGATGAAGCAATGTAACCATATTTTGATTGGGGGCGAGTGTATTCTGTTTATGACAACTGCTTCGATTGGTGATAATCTAGTGTAAAGGAGATTTCATGCCCACGAAAGAAATGTTGATAGTGTTAGAGACTCTAGAGTCTATTAAACAGAATGGGACTGTAGGTTCGATCCACAAAAGTGGATTGGGCTTTGTGACATCTGAAGAAGTCTTGGCACTTGAAGGTATTGCTGGTCGCGAAGGTGGCTTGGGATCTATTATGCGTTCGTTGGTTGATGTGTTGGAACTTCCCGAAGGTCATCCTGATTTACCAAGTCATTTAGCCAAAATGGCAGGTGTATTTTTAGCTTGGAGTCTGAACAGCAGTCAGCCACTGGAAGAATCTAGATTTTCACCTGGAGATAAGGTGCGCGTACGATTTCCTGGAAAGTCTTTGGTATATTTGGGTACAGTTGTAGAAGAAGAGGGTCGTGACATGATTGCGATTCCGTTGTTGGGAACTGTGGTAGAAATTAAAGATCTTCATATCCAAGAAAAAGTGGCAAAAGAAAAACCGAAAGCGACAGAAGTAGCAGCATTTCAACGGTTGTTAGAAGGTAAACTCGAAGAGATTTTACAGAATGTTGAAGCCAAGTGAGAATTCGATCCAACTCAGCCAAACCACTTTGTTTGTGTTAAGATTCGTACCGTAACCCTCTATGAATTGTGTAGAGAATACTTAGATTGGGAGAGAAGATGGCAAAAGTCACTGATATGTTTGGAAAACCAGTCTCAGGACTGATGAATGGTGTTGTAGAAGCAATCGTTGTGGACAATGTGGATCCAGATCAACTGGGTCGAGTCAAAGTAAAATATCCATTGCTCCCAGAAGCACCAGAGTCAACTTGGGCCCGCTTGGCGATGCCTATGGCTGGACAAGAACGTGGATGGATGACCATTCCAGAAATAGAAGACGAAGTACTTGTTTCTTTCGTTCGGGGAGATATTAATAACGCAGTCGTCGTTGGTTCTTTATACAATGGTGTAGATACCCCCCCTTATGCAAACGAAGATGAGGAAAACAATCTTCGTGTGTTTCAATCTCGTTCAGGACATCGTTTGACTTTTGATGATACAGAAGGTGAAGAACGTATTGAGCTGATTTTACACAATGAAGAAATACAGGTGATTTGGGATTCTGCAAACAAAGTCCTTTCTGTCTACTCAGGACAAGACATTGTGATTGAAGCGAAAGAAACCATCTCCATGAAATGTACTGATTTTACGTTGGAAGCCTCAAACAATGTCTCTGTCAAATCGGGTGCCGATACGACGATAGAGGCCGGTGCAAACTTAAATCAAGAAGCGGGTGGAACCCTCTCTATGGATGCCTCTTTGATTACGCTGAATTAAGAGTACACTGAATTGAAACGTATCGTCGGGCACGTTGATTTGTTGACTTGTTGATATTGAAAAATATGTGTGACACACTTGGAGAAACAATATGATTTCAGGAATGGTAGTAGGGATAGTCAAAGACAACAAAGACCCTGACAAGATGAACCGAGTATTGGTTGAGCTACCAACAGAGTCAACCAATGGCGCGACGGAATCTTATTGGTGTCGTATGGTTTCTCCAATGGCTGGAAAGAACCGCGGTTGGGTTAGCATTCCAGAAATCGGTACAGAGGTCGTGATCAGTTTTGCTTATCGTTCATTGCAACCCTATATCATGGGGGCTGTGTACAATGGTGGTGATGATAAGCCTGAACCTTACAAGAACGATGATGGTAACAATGATAAACGAGTGTTTTGGTCTAGAAATGATCACATGCTCATTTTTGACGATACAGAAGGTGCAGAGAAAGTTGAAATTGGGGCTCAGGCTCCCACAAGATTGGATGTAACTTCTGCTCCGATTTACCAACAGTTCGACTCTGCAGAAAAGACCATTACAGAGTATTCTGACGGAAACATTGAATGGGAAGCCGTTCAAACCATCTCCATCAAATGTAAAGATTTCAACTTAGAAGCTTCAGGTAAAATAGAGATGAGTTCAGGTGCTACAACGGCTCATAAAAGTGGTGGCAATCACACCGCATCGGCAGGTGGGCAATCTGTGAATAACGGGGCAACCATTCATGGGAATTCTGGTAACTCAGCCAGTCCAGATCCTGTTTTGGCACTCCCAGAGTATAAACATCCGCCGACCAAGCCTTAATAAACTGTACGCTCTAATCGGCCCATCATCTTTATAGAAGAAACGATGTGTTCTGTCGGGTATGTTTCGTTAGTGGTGTTCTTTTTGTATTTTAACGTTGTACATCGTATATTTATTCACGAAGTATAGTGTACCCCAGTTTACCGAGCCAAAGTGCACAGACTGTTGATGGAGTTAAGAGGTCCAGTACCTCTATAATGGTTACGTCTTCATGTTGTCCCCAATATTTCTCTATAACCTTGGTACCTTCTAAAATAATACGACGTTCTTTGTCGAACTGAATCGACCATCGCTTAAAAGGGTGTGGGGTGTACCAATTTGGAATTAGGGTTTCGGGACTGAAACCTTCAATTTTTGATATGATTCCGGTATGTCCATTGAAAGTGAAGAAAACCCATGTTCCGATGGTGCTTTCAAACCCAAACTGGATATTACCAGACCATGAAACTGTAGGGAATATTCGAAAAGTGGTTTGTACTTTCAAAACAGATTCAACAACAAGAAGACTTAGTAGGGGCGTTGTGTAACACTAACGGGGACTTTTTCCCCTTCCAATCCAATTGTCGTATGTACATCTGTAAGAACTGCAACAGAAGAGTCTTCCTGTACATCTACAATCACTACGCGGCCGATGACGGTTGGGGGTAGTTCATAGTTGTCTTTGGTATCATCAATAAATGGGTCACGTTGAGATGTAATGTAAAAACTGTCACCGACCATTACACCATCTGCAAAGCCTCGATCAATAAACAGAGTGTCTCGCTCTGTACTGAAAGAGTGTTCTTGATTCATTCGATCAATTACAACGCCTTGTAAATCTCCCATAGGTTTATCCACCTCGAGTTGTACCATGGTTGGACGAGCTGGAATCACCAAATCTGCACGTTCAATTTCTTGAAGTGAAGAGCGAATCTCACCGACGACATAGTTTCCATAGGTATGTAGGATACGAACATCCCCAACAACTTGATACAAACTACCGTACTTTTTGAAGAATGAATTTGGATGACGTACGGTGCGTTTGACTTTTCGCACGATGGTTACAACATCTCCACAATCGTATATTTCGGGATCAGCCAGTCGCATATAGACACGGTCATTCTCTACAACAAACGATTGGTTTTTAGGGGATGCATCAACAGTTCCTAGAATGTCTACCGTATCAGACTCTGCGATGAAGCCTGGTACCATAAAGGTTCCTGTTGGTTGTTTGAAGTCGAAACGAACATCTGGTCCACACAATCCCTCTGATGTAGAGAATTGCTGTTGATCAACCACATATCCAATCTCTTTGTTTGAGATAATATCAATTTGTGGAGGTTCAATAGTTGTACCAGGTGTGAATTGAATGGCATTGCCTGGATAGATCCAGTGTGGGTTCGTGATGTATTCGTTGATAGACCAGAGTTGGGGCCAATACTGTGGATCTCCAAAGTTGTCTTGGGCTAGATCCCACAACGTATCACCAGATTGAATCATATATTGATTCATACTGGCCTCTTCTGTTTCGGAGTCCTCGACAACGAAGGTTCCTTGCTGTGCAAATGCAACCTGCAATCCAATAAATAATGAGAACATTGTTCCTCCAAAATCTCACCCAGTATTCTACAATCGGGTATTTTTGTCAACAGTCTTTACGGAGCTCGAACGACAATATAATCAAACTCGTTCATCTGTCCTTGTAGTGTTTCTTTAAGTGCTTCTGCTTGTGCTTTATCCGACAATCCCGATAACCGAACGCGGTACCAAACTTCTCCGTCTACGCTAGCGGTCACAACATAAGGTTTTTGTCCAAGTTCTTTCCATCGAGCGACTTCTGTTTGAGACTCTTCGAGGGTTGGATATGAGCCTACTTGGATTGACCATCCTGTGGTGGGAAGTGGATTGGGAGCCACTTCTGGAATTTGCAAGGCTTCAGGATCCGCTTCTATTACCGTTTCATTATTCAATTGTTCTGGTGCAGAAGGAATCGATATCGGGGTGTTCTTTTGTAACTCATTGACAAACTGATAGTCATTGTCTGAGCGAATGTGCTTGGTTTGTTCTATTTCCAACAACAATTCTTCCAAGGACGATTGATCATCAACATTTGGTAACAGTGAAGCCACAGTCGTGTCTTGTGCTCCCATATGCAGTTTTCGACCACTTTGATAACCAACAACACCTGTATATAAAGAAAGCATCAACGTTGTGATTGAGACAGCAATGATGTGTCTTTTGGTAATGATGAGAGGATTGGGATTCTGAATTGAGTTCGTACTCATGTACACTCCAATTGGTGTCGAGAGGTAAGAACAGTGTAGGTTTATTCTATTGACTTGTCAAGAGTAAATGTAAAGGAATTCGGCGTGCAGTACTTTTGTGTGGTATGGCACAGCCGTTTTCTTTACGTTTGTCTTTGTGCAAGTCGCTCTATTCAACCTCTTGTTCTTCCATCATAAAGGCCTCAAGTTGATCTCCAACTTTGATATCATTGAATCCATCTAGATTCATTCCGCATTCATAGCCTTTTTCAACATCACGCACATCGTCTTTGAAGCGTCTGAGAGAGGCCAACTTGCCTTCCCACATAATGGTACCATCACGCAACAAACGGATTCTGTGTTTTCGAGCAATCGATCCATCAAGAACAAAGCAACCAGCCACTGTACCAACCTTCGGAACATTGAATGTTTCTCTGATTTCTGCAGACCCTTTCCATTGTTCTTTGATTTCCGGCTCCAGAAGTCCTTTGAGACCCTTTTCCAAATCTTCCAATGCTTCATAGATTACACTGTATGTCCGAACTTCAACATTTGTTTGATTGACGACTTTACGGGCTTTCGCATCTGGACGTACGTTGAAACCAATAATGATTCCATCGTATGTGTGTGCCAATGAAACATCGCTTTCAGTGATACCACCAATCGCAGCATGTAAGACATTGATTTCCGTTCCAGGAACTTCAATCTGTCCAATAGAGCCTTTCATTGCTTCTAGTGTTCCACCTACATCTGACTTGATGATTAAGTTCAGTTTTACAGGCTCACCTTCGACTTGACGACGGAGTAATTCCTCCAAACTTACAGAGTTGCTAGCAGCAAGTTGTGCTTTTGTTCTAGCTTCTTCTGCACGGTGTGCAACCAATGCCTTTGCATCTTTTGGTTTCTTAACGACGACGAAGTCATCGCCGGCAGAAGGAATATCTTGTAAGCCGATTAGTTCTACAGGTGTTGAAGGGAGTGCACTTTTGATTACCTTACCCTTATAATCATACATTGCACGAACTCGACCCCAGACATTTCCTAGCACAAGAGTATCGCCTTTTTTCAAGGTTCCACTTTTGACCAATAATGTTGCAACAGCACCACGTCCTTTTTCTAGACGCGCTTCCAAGACAAATCCTTCAGCATGATGGTTGACTGGAGCTCTATATTCACCCATTTCGGATAGAAGTGTGATGTTTTCAAGCAACTCGTCAATGCCGTCGCCTTTTAAAGCAGAGACATTTACAAAGATTGTATCCCCACCGTATTCTTCAGAAATCAACTCGTATTGCATCATATCTTGACGTACTTTGGCAGGGTCTGCACCCGGCTTATCACATTTGTTTACTGCAACCATTAACTGAACGCCAGATGCCCGAGCATGATTGAGTGCTTCAATGGTTTGTGGCATGGGACCATCATCTGCAGCAACAACCAAGATGACAATATCTGTTACTTGAGCACCGCGTGCACGCATTGCTGTAAATGCCTCATGACCTGGAGTGTCAATGAATGTTACCAGTTGATCGTTGTGCGACACTTGATAAGCAGAAGTATGCTGCGTAATTCCACCAGCTTCACCACCGGCTACATTCGCTTTTCGAATGGTATCCAATAGTGTTGTTTTACCATGGTCAACATGTCCCATGATGGTAACTACAGGGGCTCTGAGTTCACCATCTTGTTTGGTTTCTTCTGTGATGAGAAACTCATTTTCTTGAAAGGATGTATCAATGGCTTCGTATTCGTATTCAGCAGCAACTGTTGATGCTGTATCGAAGTCTAAAGTATCGTTAATTGTGGCCATTTCACCAAATCCAATCAACGTTTTGATCAGTGCACCGGACTTTTGAGAAATTGCATGAGCCAAATCAGCAACTGTAATACTACCATCTATCATTACGCGACGTTTGATGGCTTTTGCTTTTGGCGAAGGCTTGGCCACTCCTTTTTTACGACGATTGTTACGACGTCTATTGTTGTATGGAGTTGACGGAGAGTCAGAATCTGTTGAAGCCATAGAACTCCAATTTCGACTGCGTCTCTTACCTGAGCGTTTTGACTTTGTAGATTTCAGTTTTTCTTTGCGAGCTTCTTCCTCAGCTTCCCATTTACTTTTAGAGCCCTTACCACTTTCTGCATTGTCAGCTTCAGTACGTACAGGAGGAGGGGTTACAACCGCTGAACCAAGTGTGTTTTGAGCTATGGCTCTTTGTGCCCTCAGGTATGCTTCAGGAGGTGCTGCATGAACAGTAGGACGTTTCCCTTTTGTATTTGCAGAACCAGCACTTTTAGCCTTCTCTTCGACCGCAGCAACTGTTGCGTCAATAATTTCAGACACTTCTGGAATAGACTCAACCGTTGATTGATCTGATGTCCCATCAGCACCATCTGAAGACGCAGTCTCCACTGTGCTTTCTGAAACTGTTGTAGAATCTGAAACTTCAGTAAGTACTTGTTCTTCTTGAGCAGGTTCGGCTTTTCGTATTCTTGGTGGTGCAGCATGAATACGAGGCTTGGGAGCATTGTCTTCAAGCGTACTTTCAACTGACACACCTTGATTTTGTTCTACGGCGTCATTCACTACTGATGAATCAGCGACAGACTGTAGTGACGAAGTGCTAGAAGATGTCGGTTCACTACTGTTTTCTACAGCTGAATCTGAACCAGTCTCTGAACCTGAACGTCGTCGAACTTTTGGAGCAACTTTTTTCGGTGAAGCATCCTCGGGAGCCAAACTATTTCGACGTGCACGAAGTCTACTACCACGAGCACTCTTTGGGCTACTCGTGTTACTCGCGTTGTCGCTGTCTGGTTTTGCGGCATCACTCGTCTTATTTTGCAGGTGTTTTCGAAGTCTTCCCATAATTCTCTCTAAGGTATGATCAATCATTTGCCGATGAGGCTGACCGTCTCAAATACGGTTTTGACACATAACATAACGTGTCTTGAACTCTTTTTCCACTCAATTACGGAAATGAAGGCAATTTCATTGTGTCTTGAGTGCTTCAATGATTCCGAGGTTGATGTACAATTGTGAGATTAACCTGTGTTGTTTTGACAACGTTAATTTGAATGTCGATGTTGAGTGTACATTAGATGATTGTTTCTGTGTCGTAATTGTATAGTTTGACCACTGTTTTGGATCTTGAAACAATCTAAATGGGGTACTTGTTTCAATGTGGGGCCAGATGTAAAGTGTTGCTTGCGTTGTAAGAGTCGTTTCTAGATTCAATACGCCATCATTGTACAACTGAGACAGGATGATTTTACAACGATGTTCTGTCCATTGTCCGACTGTTCTTTTGAAATTTATCATGTTAGGCGTCGATTTCAGAGATCGATGTAGTTTCTTAGGATGTTTAATAATGCTCTGAATACACTGAACGTTGAAACAGACCCAAGCTGATCTCCCTGATTGTTTTTTAATCAGGGGAATCAAGGTATGGGTCTGTTTACAGATCTGTAGGCGAATGAGATTAGAGGTAGATTGTTGGGTTCTGCAACCACAGCACATTCGCATAATTGATAACTCTTCTGTTGTCGGTTACTCAGCAGATCCGTCATCAGCGACATCCGAGTCATCAGCAACATCCGAATCTTTCGAATTATTCAATTCTTCCGCGGCAGCCAACTCTTCTGCGGCTCTTTGAGCACTGAGACGTTCTTGCTTCTCTTCTTCGGTAAGTTGGTCCAATGCCGTTGCAGCATTGTCAACGATGACTTGCGCTGCTTCTTCTGAGATCTCCAAGAGATCTGCAATTTCAGCAGTTTCTTCATTGTACACTTGAGATACTGTGTGATAGCGTTGGCTCAACAATACTTCCATATGTTCTGGACTCAAGCCTTCGATTCTAGACAGTTGTGACATCGCATCATCAACGATTTGTTCATAGTTGCTTTCAGAGTATACGTCGATTTTAAACCCAGTGAGTCTACTGGCCAACTTCACATTTTGTCCACGTCTACCGATTGCTTTTGATAATTGATTGTCTGGTACAACTACTTCAACAAATTGACGTTCTT
>Ga0115559_1002875_pt1 | contig 10824 bp, 11 predicted proteins | sample COGITO_mtgs_1105_3_FD_87281 | JGI IMG/M metagenome (GOLD analysis project Ga0115559, IMG submission 87281) | Pelagic marine microbial communities from North Sea - COGITO_mtgs_110506 | ecosystem: Environmental > Aquatic > Marine > Epipelagic | place: Germany:Helgoland, sampling site Kabeltonne... | reverse complement strand
GCGAAACGTGCAGATGGAAATCCAAACACACATGCATTTGTTGCGTCTCCAGAAATGGTGGCGGCAATTACCATTGCAGGTCGTTTAGATTTTAATCCAATGACAGATTCTCTAATTAATAAAGAAGGTGAAAAGGTGATGTTAGACGAGCCAACGGGATGGGAATTACCTCCAAAAGGGTTCGAAGTCAAAGATGACGGATACCTTGCCCCAGAAGAAGATGGAAGTAGAGTTGTGATCAATGTGAGTCCAGATTCTGAAAGATTACAATTATTGGCCCCCTTTGAGCCGATTGGCAATACAATTTACGGTGCAAAATTGTTAATTAAAGCCCACGGAAAATGTACAACCGACCATATTTCTATGGCGGGACCTTGGTTGCGTTTTAGAGGGCATTTAGATAATATTTCCAACAACTGTTTGATTGGTGCTGTAAACGCATTCAATATGAAAACTAATTTCGTGAAAAATCAGTTGGACGGGGAGTATGATGCAGTCCCTTTAACGGCTAGAGCTTACAAAGCTGCCAATATAAAAACAATTGTTGTTGGTGATCATAACTATGGTGAAGGTTCTTCAAGAGAACATGCGGCGATGGAGCCACGTCATCTTGGAGTTGCTGCTGTGCTTGTAAAATCATTTGCGCGTATTCATGAAACCAACCTTAAAAAACAAGGAATGTTAGGATTGACGTTTGCAACGGAATCAGATTACGATTTAATTCAAGAAGATGATACTTTTAATTTTGTGGACCTGAATGCATTTGCACCAGGAAAACCTCTAACCATTGAAGCGATTCACGCTGACGGTTCTAAAGATATTATCATTGCAAATCATACCTACAACGACTCTCAAATAGAATGGTATAATGAAGGTTCTGCATTGAACCTGATCAAAAAACAAAACTGCTAAGAAGTGAATTAACTGACCTTAGTATTCCGAAAGTTAGTTGTGACTTTCGATAAAAATTAAATCGAGACCTCTTTTAAAATAAGAAAGGTCTCGATTTTTTTTGTGCACTCGTCATTGCGAGCGTAGCGCGCCAATCTGTTGATGTGAAAAGTGAAAAGTGGAAAGTGAAAAGTGGAAAGTGAAAAAAGACTAACGAGTATTAAGTATAGAGTACAAAGTATTAAGAAATTAGAAAAAAGACAATTAGGACTTCCTATATCACACTGAGCTTGCCTATCTGCATACAGGTTTACCAGCCGTAGGTGGGCGCAGTCAAAGTATAAGTATTCAAGCGTAAATTCTCCTACGGTCCATGGCAGCTTATCGTCATTGCGAGCGAAGCGATGCTATCTCATGAACTTCTCGATAAAAATTTGTACAACCTTAAAAATTCACTCGAATTGACATTCCCTTTGTCAGTTCGAGTGTTTTTTGTTTACAAAAAATGTATCGAGAACTAGGAAGCATAATCAATAAATTCTTGTAGTATTAAGCATTTTGTTTATGAAATCTCTTCACAAAAATCTCTGTCAAAAATAAATTACAAAGAATCATGTTATAGGCATAAATTGTATCTTCAACAGGAATAGTCCCCATACGAATGCCTAAGTTTTCGGCATTGTTATACCAAACCACTTGGTCTTCAATAAAACTTCCAGTTAAGATGCCATTCACAATAAAAAACGGAATCAGCATCACCAAAAAGGTCAAGAAAAAATGCTGAAGCAATTTGGTGTTGTATTTATATACAAGAACCGTTAACGGAATCGCCAAGCCAAAATTAATCACTGTGTACCATTTGTCATAATTAACAACCGCGAGGATGAACAACAGAAATACAAGAACAATACTGATCTTTTTTGTGGGTATTTTATTGACTTTTAAATTTGGAAAATAGAGCAGGAGAGCATAGTGAGTAAACACACAAGCAAAAGGAATACAAATGAAAAACAACCATTCTTCGATAGGAAGGCTAAAAAGTTTGATCCCTAAAAAGTAGGTATCATTAAACCCCCAGATTCCATTCATTGTAAAAATAACATCCCACGGAATAAAAACCGCCATGGTTAAAAGGATCGAAATGAAAATCCATAAAAACCGTTTGTGGAGTTGTAGCCTCGGATGAAAACTGTACAAAAATGGCACTGAAACTGACCCTAAGTTTAACAAAAGATAGAGTGTATTCATGTGTTAGCGTTTAAAATATTTGAACGGTACAAACAACATTCCAAAACATTCTCCATCGCCTTTTCCAAGATGTTTATGATGGATTTTATGAGCACGTCTGAGCCCTTTTGCATACCAGTTATTAGCGTTTCTAAAAAATTTGAAACGTTGATGAATAAAAATATCATGCACCACAAAATAGGTAGCGCCATAGGCCATAATCCCTAAGCCAATTGGGAGTCCTGCCCAAAAGCCTTCATAACTCCAAAAGTAAAAACAAGTCATACTAACCACTGCATAGAAAATGAAAAAGGCATCGTTACGCTCAAACCAGCTTTTGTGATCTTTGTGATGGTGGTCTCTGTGAAGGTTCCATAAAAAACCGTGCATCACGTATTTATGCGTAAACCACGCCATAAACTCCATGGCTGAAAAAGTGCCTAAAAAAACGAGTATCCAAAAAAATGTATTCATAATAGAGGTTATAATAGATTGAGTTGATATTTAACATAACTACGGGTCAGTAGTTCTACTTTTTTATAGTCTGGGACTCGAATTCGAGTGCTTTTGATTTCGAGGGCTGGAGTCGTTTTTAGTTTTTTGAGAAGTTGATTGTAATAACGATACGCCATAAACACCCCAAATTTAGCTTCTAAAGGAAGTTGCTTAATTCCTGATAATCCTTCTGAGAAATCTTTTTCAATATCATCAATGATGGCTTTTTTAGAGTCTTCATCTAAATTATTTAAATCTGTATTTGGAAAATAAGTTCTATTGAGTTCATCATGATCGGCTTTTAAATCTCTCAAAAAATTCACTTTTTGAAATGCCGAACCCAACGCCATTGCGGTTTGCTTGAGCGTTTTATACTTTTCAACATCTCCTTTTACAAACACCTTTAAACACATCAAACCAACAACATCTGCCGAACCATATATGTAGTTTTTATATTCTTCCTCTGTATGATAGACTGTTTTATGTAAATCTTGTCGCATAGAATTCATAAAAGCATCAACCATTTCTTTGTCAATCCCATAGGTGTGATAGGTGTGTTGAAAGGAATTCAAAATAGGATTAAGGCTGATTTTATTTAGGAGTGCCGATTCTAAATCAGCCTCAAATAAAATAAATAAAGCTTCTTTATCATAGTCGTGAAACGAATCTACAATTTCATCGGCCAAACGTACAAAACCATAAATATTATAAATATCCTGACGAATAGAATTCGAGAGCATTTTTGTAGCCATCGAAAACGAGGTGCTATAGGTCTGTGTAACAATTCGACTACAGTCTTGTGATACAGCATCAAATATTGACTTCATAAACTTATTTTTTTAATTTCATAACTAAGTTACTTAACATTTGTCTAGCATCTTTTGTATAAGCTCTGAGGTCAGTTTTCCGGAGATTAGAGAAGGGGGCACTCCTGGTCCAGGGACGGTTAATTGTCCTGTAAAATATAAATTTCCTACTTTATTACTCTTTAATTTGGGTCTTAAAAAAGCGGTTTGTAATAGCGTCATTGCCATGCCATAGGCATTTCCTTTGTATGAATTGTACTCGGTTTTAAAGTCTTCTACACAAAAGGATTGATTAAATATAATATTATTTTGAATTTTTTGCTTTGTTTTTTCTTCAAATCTTTCAATTATTTTTTCAAGATAGTGGCTTCTGAGTTCAGGAGTGTCTTCGATATTTGGAGCAATTGGCATTAAAATAAACAGGGCTTCACAACCTTCTGGCGCCATTGAAGGATCCGTTTTAGATGGCACATTGGCATAAAACAATGGATGGGTTGGCCATTTTGGATCGTCATATATTTCTTCGGCATGTTTCTCAAAATCAGCATCAAAAAACAAGTTGTGATGCTCTGCATTTTTAAGTTTTTTATCTAATCCGATATAAAACAATAAAGAGGAAGGTGCAAACACCTTTTGGTCCCAGTAAGCTTCCGAATGTTGTCGGTATGTTTTGTCTAGTAAGGTTTCGGAGTGGTGATAATCTGCACCACTCAATACAATGTCAGATTCTATGAAAACATCTTTTGTAACGATTCCGCTCACAATGCCATTTTCAACCACAATTTTATCAACAGGATGATTGGTATGGATTTCGACTCCTAATTCTTTAGCCAAGGCTTCCATCGCCTTAATAATTTCATACATACCGCCTCTTGGATGCCAAGTTCCTAATCCGAAATCAGCATAATTCATAAAGCTAAAAAAGGATGGTGTTTTATTGGGTTTAGCGCCTAAAAATAAGGATGGAAATTCGAGTGTCGAAATTAATTTTGGATTGCTAAAGTTCTTTCGAACTTCAGAACTGATCGTTTTAAAAAACTGATCCAAGCGCATCACAGTATCTTTAGTAACGAGTTCTAAAGGCGATACTCCAGGGGCTTTGTACAAAATTTTATTGACGGCAATGCCGTAATTATTTTGTGCTTTTTCTATAAATTTTTTCAGCTTTTGGCCACTTCCTTTTTCAATGCGTTCAAATTCGTTACAAATTTTATCCATAGAATCTCCGATGGTTATGATGTCATCATCGAAAAATATTTTATAGGCGGGATCAAGTTTATCGATGTGATAATAATCGGAAGTTTGTTTGCCAAAATCTGCAAAAAATCGATCAAACACATCGGGCATCCAATACCATGATGGACCAATATCAAAAGTAAACCCATCTTTTTTTAGTTGTCGTGCCCGACCACCTACAGTGCTGTTTTTTTCATAGATAGACACACTGTTTCCAGCTTGTGCTAAATAGCAGGCTGCAGACAAGGATGAAAACCCAGATCCTATGATTTGTATTGTCTTTTTCATTTCGCTTATAAAAATAGGTAAAAGACAATACAGTTAGTATGTGTCTAACAGTTTTTTACAAATCTTTAACTAAATTTTCTATAGAACGATAGAGTTTCATTTGTTTTGGGAGTTTTTTAGAGTTGAAATCTTTAAATCGTGTTCCAAGCAATAAAACAGAATTATCGGTATTCTCAATTAAGGTACTACTAAGATTATCTAAGTAACTTGATAAGTTATCTGAGATAGGCATGACCGTAAAATAAGATACATAGGTAACTTCTGAATACAAGTTGTTTATTAGTTGAAGGTCCTCAATTGGGACGTTTTCGCCTAAAAATATCGTGTGGTATCCTTTACTAATTAGTTCATAGTTTAAAAATAAAAGTCCAATATCATGTATTTTGTTTAGTGGTAAAAACAAGACAAATGTTTTGGCATCAGGCCTTGGGTTCAAACTTTGGAGGCGTTCAATATGAATTAATATTTTTTGACGTATATGAACTGTAATAAAATGTTCATGAGCGGGCGTAATTGTGTGTGTTTGCCATAACAAGCCTAAATCTTGAATTATGGGGACGAAGATTTCATAAAAAATTTCCCGAAAACTTTTTTCTTCTAATAATTGGTTATAGGTGTTATAAAAAAGAACTTGATCAAAATTTAGCATTGAAAGTTTAAAGGCATTAAACGCGTGTTTTTCAACATTGCCTAAAAAAGACATTTCTCTTACTTTCACGGCAATATCAGATTCTTCAAGTGCAGCGATTTTAGATATTTTAAAACCATGTGTGTTTAAGAAATTAATATTGAGAAGTTTTCGTAAGCTGCCTAAATTGTAGCTTCTGATATTTGTGTCAGATCGTTCGGGCTCCAGAAGATTGTAACGTTTTTCCCATATTCGGATCGTATGGGCTTTAATTCCTGTTAGGTTTTCGAGGTCTTTAATACTGAAGACGGTTTGAATAGTGTTCATGATTTTAATAGATTTGGGTCAACTAAATTAACCTAAAAAAAATTAAAAACAAAGCAGAATGTGTAAAAACGTCAAAAAGTGCGCACGAGAAGACTCGAACTTCCACGGGAATAATTCCCACTAGCCCCTCAAGCTAGCGCGTCTACCAATTCCGCCACGTGCGCATTTTGAATGTTAAAGATAAAAAAAAAGTTAAGAATTAACTTAACTTTTTTAGTGACCTGGCTGGGGCTCGAACCCAGGACCCTCTCCTTAAAAGGGAGATGCTCTACCAACTGAGCTACCAGGTCAATCGATTGTCTTAATGCGGCTGCAAATATAGAGGGATTAATTAATTAAACAATGCTTTTTTAAATTATTTTTTGTTTTTTTGTTGTAGTTAAATTTAGGAGGCTTAAAATCAAATTTTTAGAGAATTATGATCATTGTTTTATTAGGGTATATGGGATCTGGAAAGTCTACACTAGGACGAATGCTTGCAAAAAAATTAGACTTTAAATTTTTGGATTTAGATGCATACATTGAACAAAATGAACAAGCAACAGTTGCCGAGGTTTTTAATTCAAAAGGCGAAATTTATTTTAGATCTATTGAAGCTAAAGCCATCAAACAACTTTGTAATCATTCCGATTCATTAGTATTGGCATTGGGAGGTGGTACGCCTTGTTTTGGTGATACTATGGCGTTTTTGAATGAACACCCTAATGTAATGACCGTGTATTTAAAAGCATCCGTATCGGAATTAACACAACGACTTATCAACGAAAAGTCCACCCGCCCGTTAATTGCACATCTCGACGCACAAGCTATTCCAGAGTTTATAGCCAAACATTTATTTGAACGTTCATTTTATTACAATCAATCAAAAATAAGTGTGAACACAGACCGTCAAACAATAGAAGCGAATGTTGAGGCTATAAAATCAAAATTAGTTTAGGACAACTTTATTCATTTTTCCTTTTAAAACAACATCCACATGCTCATTTAATGATGTGGATAATGAGATCCCTTTAAAATCGGCTTTGACAGGGTATTTCTTGTGATTTCGATTTACCAAAACGGCTGTTTTAAATTGCTTTAATGGCACATCTAAAAAATGTTTCACACCATAAATTAAAGTGGTTCCTGAATTTAAAACATCATCCACTAAGACTAATGATTTATGGGTGTATTTTTCTTTAGTTAGAGAAGTTGTAATGGGGTTTGTTGGGTTTTTCTTATCAATTTCAACCTTGCAAAGTACGAGTTTGATATCGCAAATTTCCTCCAAAGAGGCGCACAGCTTTTCAGCAAACAAATAACCATTAGACGCGATTCCAGCAATAATAATTTCTTCTTCTTCTACATTTGACTCATAAATCTGATAAGCAATTCGTTTTACTTTATGATTTATCTCGTCGTGATTTAAAATACAATTTTCAGTTAAAGCCATAGTGTTTATTTGTTCAAAGATAAAAAACTGATTTTATTCTATTGGGATTAATCCTCTTTTTCATCGCTTTCAAGATAACCATCAATTTCGCGGCGGTCTTTTTTGGTGGGGCGTCCTTCGCCTTTTTGTCGGTAATAATCTTTAGAATATTTTAATAATTCTTGTGCTTCAAACTCAGATTTTGGGGTGGTATCAATCCGGTAAATATCAACCAACTTAGCTCCAACTCGGCTGGGAGGAATATCCTGAACCGTTAATTGATAATTCACTTGATTAATACGAACGATTAGTTGGTCCGTTACATACACCTCTCTACTAGGTTTTACAGCGGTACCATTGACCTTTACATGTCCTTTTTTACAAGCTGTTGTAGCGATATTACGGGTTTTGAAATATCGAACACACCATAAATATTTATCAATTCTCATAAAATGTTTAAAACAACGTTAATGTTCCTTACAAAAATAGTATAAAATTGTATCTTGCGCCATCAAATATAGCTTTATGAAATTTAATTATAATATTCTTTTTATTTCTTTAATGATTGTGGCGATCATGTCTTGTGACGATGATGATAATGCGGGTGATGCCCCTGCGGTAGTAGAAAAAGATCGTACGGAACAACAAGTTGTAGATGGAGATGCATTACTAATTTATTTGAACACTCATTATTACAACTCGACTGAAATAAATGCTTTAGAAAATCCTACGGTTGACGATTTGGTTTTTACAACGCTTTTAGAAGGCGAAACAGTTCCTTCGGATGCTACCAAATTAATAGATGCGGTTGAAACTAAAACAACGACTTACAAGGATGTTAAATATGTATATTATATTTTAAAAATTAATCAAGGAGGTGGCGCATCGTCTCCTGTGTTTTCTGATAAAGTCCGAGTCAATTACTCGGGGTCATTAGAAGATGGCACAACGTTTGATAGCTCTTCTAACCCTGTTAATTTTGACTTAGTTTATGTTGTTTCTGGTTGGAATCGAGTCCTGCCGGAGTTTAATGTCGCGAGTTCTTTTGGCTCAAATCCAGATGGTACCGTCGGGTTCTCTGATTATGGAATGGGGGCAATGTTCTTACCCTCCGGACTAGGATATTTTGCCGATTACTTACCCTCGATTCCTTCTTATTCTAATTTAATTTTCAAGTTCGAACTATTACAAACCGAAGTGAATGATCACGATGGGGATTATGTATCTTCTTATCTTGAAGATATTTCTTACCCTGCAAATGAAGATGTTGATGGGGATTTTGATTTGTTTAATAATGATACCGATGGCGATTTAACGCCCGATTTCGTAGATCCTGACGATGATGGTGATGGCACAAATACGGCTGATGAAGTTGAAGTTACCAAATACGCTAATACATCTTTAGTGGATCTTAAAAATGAAATTCAGGAGGTTTCGTTGAACAATATGCAGTTTTTTACAGCTATTAAGGAAAAAAATGACGGTACTTACTATGCACACCTTGTTACCTTGGTTGACACCAACGGCAATGGAATCCCAAATTATTTAGATGCGACTGAGTCTCAAAAGGTCAATTAAACACTAACAGATACACATAAAAAAAGAGTCGCAATTGCGACTCTTTTTTAGTTAAAATAGTTTGTAAAGCGTATTACTTTCTCTTTATAACTTTAAGGACTTTCTCAACAATGCTATCACTGTTTAAGCCGTATTTTTCCATCAGTTGCGCAGGCGTCCCAGATTCGCCAAACGTATCATTCGTCGCCACAAATTCTTGTGGAGTTGGATGGTGAAGTGCCAAGACTCTCGCTACACTTTCGCCCAAACCTCCTAAGAAGTTGTGTTCTTCGGCAGTGACAATACAGCCTGTTTTGGCAACAGAATCTATTATAGCTTTATCGTCTAAAGGTTTAATGGTGTGGATGTTGATCACTTCTGCAGAAATGCCTTGTTCGTGCAATACTTTAGCCGCTTCAAGTGCTTCCCAAACAAGATGCCCTGTTGCTACAATTGTGACATCAGAACCTTCTTGAAGTTGAATGGCTTTCCCGATTTCAAAGACTTGATCTGCAGGTGTGAAGACAGGCACTGCAGGTCGTCCAAATCTTAGATACACAGGCCCTTCATAATCGGCGATCGCTATAGTAGCTGCTTTGGTTTGGTTATAATCACAGGTATTAATGACCACCATTCCAGGAAGCATTTTCATAAGACCAATGTCTTCTAAAATTTGATGCGTTGCCCCATCTTCTCCTAAAGTTAATCCGGCATGCGATGCACAGATTTTTACATTTTTATCAGAATACGCAATAGACTGTCTGATTTGATCATAAACACGTCCGGTAGAAAAATTAGCAAAAGTTCCCGTGAAAGGTATTTTACCTCCAATGGTTAATCCTGCTGCAATGCCCATCATATTGGCTTCAGCAATTCCAATTTGAAAGAAACGCTCTGGATTTTCGTCAATAAATTGATTCATTTTCAAGGATCCAATCAAATCTGCACAAAGTGCGACGACATTTGGATTGGTTCTTCCAAGTTCTGCAAGACCTGCTCCAAAACCACTTCTCGTATCTTTTTTCTCTGTATATGTGTAAGTTTTCATTTTTTCTTGGTTTTGAATTTAATAGTCTCCTAAAGTTTCTGGGTTTTGATTTAAGGCGTCAGCCAATTGTTCGTCGTTAGGCGCTTTTCCATGCCATGCATGTGTATGCATCATAAAATCGACTCCATTGCCCATCATCGTTTTAAGGAGGACACATACGGGCTTTCCTTTTCCAGTCGCAGCTTTGGCTGTTGCCATCCCTGCCAAAATAGCCTCTATATCATTCCCGTTTTCAATTTCGATAACCGTCCAATCAAAAGCTTCAAACTTTCCTTTGATACTTCCCATTGGAAGCACATCGTCTGTAGCGCCATCAATTTGTTTGCCGTTTAAATCGATGGTTGCTATTAAGTTGTCAATATTTTTTGCAGAAGCATACATAATCGCTTCCCAATTTTGACCTTCTTGTAATTCACCATCGCCGTGAAGCGTATAAATAAGACTCGAATCGTTATTTAGTTTTTTTGTTTGTGCAGCTCCTAAAGCCACAGAAAGCCCTTGACCCAAAGATCCAGAAGCAATTCGTACACCTGGAAGTCCTTCATGTGTTGTAGGATGTCCTTGTAACCTTGAGTTTAATAATCTAAAGGTGTTTAATTCTTCCACAGGAAAATAACCTGAATGTGCTAAAACGCTGTAAAAGACAGGTGAAATATGCCCATTTGATAGAAAAAATAAATCCTCATTGATGCCATCCATGTCAAATCCTTCTTTGCGATCCATGATGTTCGTATAAAGAGCAACTAGAAATTCTGCACAGCCCAATGAACCACCTGGATGACCAGAGTTTACTTTGTGAACCATTCGTAAAATATCTCTACGAACTTGGGTTGTTAAATCTTTTAAATTTTCATTCGACATTGGCTAGGTTTTAGATGTTAAAAAATCGATTTTCAAAGATAATTCTAAT
>Ga0115559_1002871_pt1 | contig 10830 bp, 10 predicted proteins | sample COGITO_mtgs_1105_3_FD_87281 | JGI IMG/M metagenome (GOLD analysis project Ga0115559, IMG submission 87281) | Pelagic marine microbial communities from North Sea - COGITO_mtgs_110506 | ecosystem: Environmental > Aquatic > Marine > Epipelagic | place: Germany:Helgoland, sampling site Kabeltonne... | reverse complement strand
TACCCACTGAACATTGTAGCTTAAGGTACGAAGGGGGCCTTAAGACCTTATAGACATTTATAGTCTATATGGAGAATACAGATATTCTGTGTGGAGTCTAATGCCCCCTTCCCCCTAGGGACCTTAGGAGCCCTTTAAGGGTAAGGCATCCTCGACACGGCTAGATACCTTAGAGATACCTATAGGATAATACTTCCTATGGTTCTTCTCTCTCTGGTAAACTTTAGGTCTGGGAGGACTAAAATGAATAACAAACAGAAGCTAGCATTAGCTAAAGAAGTCCAGAAGCGTAAGAAGCTAGCGGACTATGAAGGGGACTTTGAGTTGTTCTCTAAAGAACAGATTAAGATATTAACTAAAGATTCCTCTATGGGATTCATACCCTTTGAGTTCAATGAGGCTCAGAAGATAGTTAATGAGAAGATAGATGAGCAGCTTAAGAGAACAGGCCGTGTCAGGGCCATAGTCCTTAAGGGTAGACAAATGGGTCTATCAACCTTTGCAGTTGCAAGGGTATTCTGGAAGTCTTACTTCAATGCACACAACAAGTCAGTTGTAATGGCACATGACTCAGCCACATCTGACTCCCTCTTTAACATGTCCCGGAATACTATTTCCAACATGCCCGAAGAGTATAGACCAACCTTTAAGAAATCCAATGCCAAAGAAATTATGTTCGAGCACAATGAATCGGGCTATAGACTCTACACGGCAGGATCCCCTGAAGCTGGTCGAGGTACAACTCCAACCATTGCACACCTATCCGAGGTAGCCTTTTGGACCCATGATGAGAAGATCCTTGCAGGTCTCTTTCAGGGTATATCAGAAGCAAATGGTACGGAAGTTATACTTGAGTCCACCGCTAATGGTGTTGGTAACGAGTTCCACAGATTATGGAAGGGTGCAGTAAATGGTGAGAACGATTACGTTCCTATCTTTGTACCGTGGTATTTGATGCCGGAATATAGAAGAACAGTACTAGAACCCGAAGAGTTCCAAGAGACCCTTACAGAAGACGAGCAGAAGCTACAGACCTTACATGGTCTTGACCTAGAACAGCTTTACTGGCGTAGACTTAAGGTAGCGGAAGGTGGTCTTAGTAAATTTAAACAAGAGTACCCTTGTACTCCTGAAGAAGCATTTCAGGTTTCAGGGTCTAATGTGTTTGACATTGAGAAGTTGCAGTCATTGATTCCTTCAAAAGTAATGAAGAGTCAATCTTTCAATTTAGTATCATCAACCTTTGAGGATCACTCGGAGGGTAATTTAGAAATCTTTCAGTATCCGAAGTTTGATGAGAACTTTGTTATCGGTGCTGACTGTGCATTAGGGGTGGGTCAAGATTCCTCCGCTTGTGCTGTGATGAATATTGATAATGAAGTTGTAGCTTTATTTAGAAATAATAGAATAGATCCAACCCAATATGGTGACTTACTATTCTATTTAGGAAGATACTACAACAATGCTTTGTTAGCTGTTGAATCTAATTCCTTAGGTATAGCAACACTGAACCGTCTCAAGCAGATGAAGTATGTGAACCTGTACCATCAAACCAAAGTAGCTAACGTGTCTAATGAGGAAGGCAACCGTCTTGGATGGCGTACAACGCAAGCTACTAAACCCATGATCATAGGGCATCTTAAGAACGCAATCGAGAATGATGACATTAACCTTGCGTCCGCACGAATCATCCAAGAATGCATGGATTACGTGTCTGATGCCAATGGTCGTACCAATGCCATATCCGGTGCTCACGATGACACCGTTATTGCAACAGCTATAGCACTTGAAGTCCTTAGGACTCATAGAGATAGGCTGACCAATACTAGGGTCGGCTTCCAAAACCAACAGTATGTGGAGGACACTACTGCTTGGCTATAGTTGTAAAGTTTCCCCATTAGTCCTCCAGCTAACGCTGTGGTTTAGGGTGACATACGTGTTTCGGGAAAAAGAAGCTACAGGAACCTATTTTAACGAATGAATGATGGATTGTGTTAATCCAATATAAGAGGATATGAAATGACAGACCCCCAAGGATATAAGGAACAAGTAACAGATGATGAGCTGATGGACATCATTAACTCAGAAGTAACTAACTCGCAAGGTAACTTCCTTGATTCCTCTGAACTTTCAGATGAACGAGAGAAAGCAACATACGAATATGCGATGCAGCCTGTAGGACATTTGGCCCCACAGGGTGTATCTAAAATTGTATCCTCAGATACCGTTGAGGCTATCGAGGGGTACTCTGCAGTTCTATCTGAACTGTTGTTAGATAATAAAAAACTAGCAAAATTTATACCATGCAACTCCACACCTAAAGGTGTTCACGATGCTCGTGCAGCGTCTGACCTTGTTAACTACTGTATCTTTAAAAAGAACAGTGGTTGGGGTTTGATTAATACTTGGATGAAAGCAGCTCTTCTATGGAAGAATGCTGCAGTAGCTTGGGAGTACGTTGAAGACTTCGAGCTAAGCTTTGATGAGTATGAAGAGATCACCCCTGAGGCCCTTGACATTCTACTAGCTGATGCTGAAGTAGAAGTAGTCGGTGACCTTTACATGGATGAGACTGGTGTGTATAAAGAAGTACGTGTAAAGCGTACCCACAATAAGAGTGGCGTAAAGATCCGTAACATCCAGCCTGAGTCTTTCCTTATTAACCAAGGGGCTTCTTCTATTCAAGATGCATCCTTCGTTGGTGTCCAAGAGGATATGACTCGATCTGAGATTCGTAAGATGTACCCAGAGTTTGCAGATGACATTGACTGGGAATCTACTGATGACCGTTACACCTTTATGTCTGCTATAAATACTGAGAAAGCAGCCCGTAGGACCTCTGTGGGTCTATCAAACCTTACACACAACCAAAGCCAAACAACTGAAGCTAACATGATAGCTAGTGTCGTTGAGTGCTGGTTACGTGTTGATCGTGATGGTGACGGTATTGCTGAGCTTAAAAGATTTATCACTGTGGGCGATAACATTCTGTTTGAAGAAGATGTTGAGTCGGTTCAAGTGTGTGAGCTAAAACCTTTTGACATCCCACACGAGTGGGCTGGTCTATCTATGGCTGACATGACTCGACCTTCAACCCTAGCGTCTACAGCTATCCTGCGTGGTTTTGTTGAGAATACTTACTTAACTAACTACTCACCGAAGCTAGCTGACCCTAACGTTGTTGACTTCTCTGCTTTGCAGAATATGAAACCAAAACAAATTGTACCTACTAATGGTAACCCAGCTCTGGCTGTGCAGAACATGCCACCAGAAGCTATGTCCACAGGTACAGTGCCTCTGCTTGAGTTCTTGCAGAAGCATAAGGAACAGGCTAACGGGCTTTCAAAAGCAGCCCAAGGTCTAAACGATACTCTCTATGTGTCTGGTAACTCAGAGCAGAAAGTGTCATCTGTGCAATCCGCAGCACAAACACGTATCCAACATATCGCCAGAAGATTTATGGAGACAGGCTTAGCCGATCTCTGTGAAGGTGTGTATAAGACGATGATTAAAGAGATGCGTGGGCAGGAAGTAGGGTACTATGATCGTAATGATTTCTACTCTACCATTGATCTTAAGACACTACCAGATTCTATGATGCTTAAAGTAGAAGCAGATGTTGGTGATTCAAGCAATGCAACTGTAATGAAAAAGATGCAAATGATTGGTGAGCAAGTGCTACCCGGTCTAGTTAAAGTTGGTTTCCAAGGGGCAGTAAACCCCACAGCACCAGCTACTATTGCATTTAAAACCATTGAGGCTTTAGGTGAAGACCCGTTAGACTACATAGTAGACTACACTTCCGAAGAGTATAAAAAGTCAGCAATGGAGGGCAAACAACAAGAGGCTAAGGCAGCTGAGATGAAGAAAGCTATGGAAGAGCAAACCATCCAAACTAAGATGGCACTCGACCAAGCAAACGTCGATTACACTAATGTGCAATCTCAGAATGCTATTCAGGATAACCTGAAGCAGCTTGTTGTAGCTTTAGATAAGTCATATCAAGAATGGGCAAAGTTAAGTATTTCTGCAGGGAAGGAAGGACAAGTCATTCCGGAACAGCCGAACGTACAGGAGATGTACGCAACGGCGCAGGATTTAATTCAGCAAACAATGACCCAGCCACAAGGTAACGGAAAGCCGAAGGAAGAAGAAGGCCCTCAGCAGGAAGAGATCGCCCCTACTCCTGATGCTATTGAAGCTTTCTTAGGACAAGGTGGTGGAGGTATGATGTAAGGGGGTGATTCCAATATTTAAATATACCACCCCAGTTTAGTCTGGAGCGTATCTGATAAAGCGTGTGGTATACTTTAATGAACTGTGGGGCCCAGATGGGCCCTGCAAACTTACGACACTAACTGAGGAGATATAGTGAATAAGTATAAAGAAGGGGCTAAACGAAAGTTTAAGCCAAAGATGGATCATAAGACCGGAGAGTATAAAGCTAATCCGTTTATTGATTCTCAAGAAGCATTGTCAAGTGCAATGTTTGCTAAGAAAGAAAGAGACGAGTTCTTCACAGAAGCTTACTCTGACATCCTAGTAGACCTCTTCACACAATGGTTAATCACAGAACCACACTGTAACAAAGAGCGTGAGTATCTGTATCATGTCGCCATGGGCCTTGGCTCAGTCAAAGAACGTCTACTTAAAATTGAAACCTTTGGCTTTAACCAAGAGCAAATGGAAGTTAATAGATCTCAAGAAGGAGACGAATAAGTGGATTATAAGAAAGTAAATGAAAAGAAGTTAGAACGAGCACTGGAGAACGCTGAGAGATCTCTTTGTGCTATTGTTGATGAGATAGCTATCGGACCCGGTAAAGCCCGGTTTTTCGCTGGAGATCTAGTTAATGCAAGTCGAGCCCTAAGTATCTTAGAGGATATCGATAAAGCCCGAGCGCCTAAGAAGAAGGCTGCGGTTAAACAGGACTAATATAGGATAACAAATTATGAGCAATAAAAACAATACAGCCTCTACCCGTTCGGATGACGCTGGTTTTACTGCTGGTCAAGATAGTCAATCATTCGATGACATTCCAGTTCCCATGGGCCCAATGGCTGAGGCTTTAGGTCTTACCATGCCTGAGAAGGAATCTCTACCAGATGATGATGAATCTGATCTTGACCCGGAAGATTCTGTGAATGACGAAGGACCCGAGTATGACGACACAGATGAAGACGATACCGATGATTATGAGGAAGACGCTGACGACGATGAAGAGTATGAGGATGAAGATGATTCTACCCGAGATGACGATTTGCCGGATGAAGAGGAAGTAGACTGGGACTATCAAGTTCCTGTCAAGATTGATGGAGAGATTGAATATGTTTCTTTGTCAGAACTTCGTAAAGGTTTTGCTACTGATCAACACTTGTCTAAGAAGGGTAGAGAAGTTAGTGAACTTGAGAAGTCTTTGCAAGAAGAATATGAAGGCAAGACTAATCAGGTTGTAGAACTTGGGACCGCTTTAGCTACACAGCTACAACAACAAGAAACTGTGTTAGCCCAAGAGTTCCATGACTTAGAATCTAAAATTAAGACAGCCCGTGAAAACGGAGATACTTACGAGCTTAATGAGCTAAAAGATAAACGAGAAACTGCACAGGCAAAATACTGGCAAGCACGTAATGAACGTGAAGGTATTTCTGGTGCAATTCAAAAGCAACAGCAAGAACAACTTCAGCTACAAGTTGATGGCCTTATGGAAACCTTTGAGTCTGAGATTCAAGACCTAGTGCCAGACTTTGATGCTGAGTCTGTTCGTGACTTTGCTTTAGGAGAAGGAGTTCCCGAAGGGTTCCTTGATATTATCTTTGATGCCCGAGTAGTTAAGTTTGTTGATGACTATCGTCAACTTAAACAAAAGACTAGCTCAGGCTCTGCTAAACGTAAGCGAGTAAATAAAGCTAAGGGTGTACCTTCTAAACGTAAAGCTACTAAAGCTCAACGTGCTAAAAGGGAATCTGGAGCTCGTCGAGACCAAGTGCTTTCGGGCGAAGGTAACGATGCTGATCAATTAGAGTTTCTTAAGTCATTAAGCAAGTTCCGCTAACATTAATAAGATTCAATTAAACTATTAATTTATAAGGAATAATAAAATGGCTGCATCAAATTTTCAAACTACAGGTACTCTTTCTGAGAAAGAAGATCTAGCAAACTTCATCTCCATGGTAACCCGTGATGAGACTCCATTCATGGCTTCTATTGGTAAGACTAAAGCTAAGGCTATCTACCACGAGTGGCAGACTGATGAGCTTCTAGCTCCAGGCTCTAACGCTGTTGCTGAAGGTTCTACCTTCTCAACTGTTGCTGGTGCTCAGGCTGCTGGTGGTGATCGTACTCGTCTGGGTAACTACACTCAGATTAACTCTAAGACCGTACAGGTTTCTGGAACTAAGCGTTCTGTAGACCAAGCCGGTGTTGCTGACGAATACGCTTACCAGCTGAAGAAAGTCGGTACTGAGATGCGTCGAGATCTCGAGCTTGACCTCGTACACAGCTTTAACGACAAGAACGGCTCTGGCACTCGTACAATGGGTGGCTACCAGGCTTACGTAAACGACAACGTAGTTAACGCTGGTGCTGCTGGTGCATACACTGCTCCGGGTTCAACTGGTGAGGGTACTGCTGGTACTATCGACCGTGGCGCTGCTGACGCTAACCTTGACGCTATCGAACTGTCTGACGTTGATGACATCATGCAGTCTATCTACGAGCAAGGTGGTAAGGCTACTACTCTGATGACCTCTCCGAAGAACAAGCGTGAGCTGTCTTCTAAGGCACATGGTACTGGTCAGAACACTGTACGTAACTTGGACGATTCTGGTAAGATCCGTCAGAGCATCGAGCTGTTCGACTCTGATTTCGGTTCTATTCAAATCGTACCTAACTACATCATGGGTCTTGATTTCAACACTGGTGTTGGTGCTACTACCAACAGTAAAGATTTCAGTGCTCTTGTGTACGATCCCTCGTTCTTTAAGATTGCTACTCTGCGTCCCCTTCAGGAAACTGAAGTCGGTCAGCAGGGCGACAGCACTATCGGTCAGATCGTGGAAGAGTGTACTCTTGCCGTTTCTAGCCCGAAGTCTGCTGGTATGATCGTTGGTCTGGGTGGTGCGTAACCTAAGACTATTGGGGTCCCTAGCGGGGCCCCTTCTTTTTACCTATGGAGGATAAAATGGATAATAAATTTATGAATGTGAATGCCGATAAGAGTCGGTTTTCTATAAACCAAGATGTGTCATCATATCTTAAGTATGCTAAAGAGTCACGAGATCAGCAAGCTATGATGGGTGATTCATCGCACTACAGATCCTTTGCTATTATACCCGATATTATATCATTAGAGATCTACACAAACCATGGACTAAATCTCCATGAGTCAGAATTTATGAGCAACAAGGAAGATGTTGCTAAACTTAAAAGAATAATTAAATCAGAGTACCCCGACCTGTTAACCTCTAACATCTCAAGGGCTCGTGGTTAAAACAGGAGACAAACAATGTCAACTCCACTATATGATGCTATTGTAACTAAAGTTAGAAACTGGGTTAACCGGGATGAGTCTATCCTCACAGATTCCTTAGTGTCAAACTTTTTAGATTACTCAGCAGATTACTGCTACCGGAATCTACGTATTCCACCGCTAGAGCATACCTTTGTCTATAATGCTATTACTAGCGAGACTGAAGGTGAGGATTCTATCTTGATGCCCTCAGACCTTTCGGAACTCATCCAGTTCAGCAAAGTAGATAACCAAAGTAATCGCACTGTGTTTAACGAACGTCTTTCTTTGTTTGCAATGCAAGATAAGGATATGATTAAAAACAATAACAACTTTGCAAGGAAAGGTAGAGCACTTGTCTTTGAACCTAAAGCCGAAATAGGCGACCGGTTTGAAGTGTACTACTATCGTAGACTCCCTGACCTTGATGCTAAGTACGTAGTTAATCAAGCTAACATCGATGCAGGCTTAGCTGTGCAAGCGGAGTCGGGTACAGAGTTCCCAGCTGGCAGCGGGGTTTTCTACACAGGTACTGAAGTTCCTAACTGGCTACGTGATGACCACGAACGCATGTTACTGTGGGGTGCAGTTGCACACGCATTAGATTATATTGGGGAAGACGAAAGAGCTGCTAAGTTTTTTGCAAAACAAAAAGAAGCTATTATCGAATTAAACAATGAAGAAACAAAACGAAAAGTTAAGGGTGGTTCTATGGTGGCTACTTATTCTAACGTAGCTCAATTTTAAGGAGAGCATAAATGACTATTGATTATATCCCCGGAACTACCTCAAACCTAGTTGGTGATCCAGCAGAGGGTGGAGCTTTTAGTTCTGGCAACAAAGGAGAGATTGCTGGGGCTAATACTGCAGCGGCTAATGCTGCTACTTTAGCTACTGCTGCTGCTGCTTCGGCTACTGCTGCTGCTCAGTCAGCATCTGATTTAAGTGCTGCAGAGACTAATGCTGCTGCTTCAGCTACTGCTTCTGCTGCTTCAGCTACCGCTGCTGCTGCTGACCGGGCATCTACACAAGGTTTCCTTGGTAGTATTAATACTATATACGATAACTTTGATGATAGATACTTAGGCTCTAAAACAGCAGACCCAACTGTAGACAACGATGGTAATGCTCTTATAACAGGCGCTATGTACTTTAACTCTACAAGTAGCCTTATGAAGGTGTACAATGGATCTGCATGGCAAATAACAGCAGTTGATAGTAACGCTGTTGCTTTTCTTGCTGGAGCAACATTTACAGGTGATGTAAATATTGAAAGAAGTGATTCTTCGGATGTGGTTTTTAATGTGCATAACACTGCACCTAGTGGTGAGGCAGATGCTATAGTGAGAATAGACAGCTCTGCAGAGGGTGAAAGTATTGTTGAATTTTACCATGATGGCACAATAGCAGCTGACATCCAGCTTCTACCTAGCAGCAACCCGAACCTAAATATAACAACCCATGATACTGGTTCTGTAATTGATATCCAGCCAAATAATCAAACTGTTGCAAGGTTTGAGACTAACGGTCTTACTGTTTTTGGTGACGTAACAGCTCCAGAGTTTATTGGTGTATTCCAAGGTGAGACTGTGTTTAAGGCTAAAGCAGGAGAAGCCTTGAGTAAAGGCGATGCTGTGTATGTTTCTGGTATTAGCGGTAACACCCCAGTAGTGAGTAAGGCAGATGCTGATGGCGCAAGCACTTTCCCTGCATTTGGTTTAGCTTCTGCAGATGCAGCGCTCAATGGTACTCTTGATGTAATTACTGCAGGTCAGCTTAAGAACTTTGATACTTCAGGTTTTGCACTTGGAGATACATTGTACCTCAGTACAACCCCCGGAGTCCTTACAGCTACCCCACCTACAGGTGAAGGTTCTGTTATTCAGAATATGGGTAAGGTTGAGCGAGAGCATCCAAGCGTAGGTTCTATTCTTGTAGTGGGTGCAGGTCGTGCTGCAGCTACCCCAAACCTTAATGACGGCAATGTCTTTATAGGTAATAGTTCAAACAAAGCTGTTACCGGTTCTTTCAATACCCTTGCAGATGCTAGAGCAGATGTTAGAATTGCAAATAATATTATAGACGAAGATAGCTTTAGTACTAACAGTGCTACTCGTGCGCCTTCTCAACAATCTGTAAAACAATACGTAGCTGATCAAACCGCTAATATCCAAGGTGACATTACTAATGTTGTTGCTGGTAATGGATTGACTGGTGGTGGTACTAGCGGTGCGGTAACCGTAGCCGTTGATACATCAGTTGTGGCTACAGCAAGCAATATTCTTACTTTAACTAATAAAACACTGAGCACCCCGGTTATTAGTACTCCAGATATTAATGGTGGTACTGTTGATGGAGCTGTTATTGGTGGCACTACTGCAGGTTCTGGTACGTTTACCAGTTTAGCAGCTACTACTGCTGTTGCTACTGGTACAGTTAGAGCTGACGGTGGTATGTATATTGGTGGCAGCAGCGCTGACAACTTAATGGATGAGTACGAAGAAGGTACGTTTACTGTAGAGGTTGCTGATGCTGCCATTGGAGGCAACATAGCTTCTTTGGGCTCTGGGACTCAAGCTTACTACACTAAAACTGGTCGTGTAGTTAATCTTAATGTACGAATAGTTAATATAGATACAACTGGACTAACAGCTGGTAATCAAGTTCGTCTTCGTGGGCTTCCCTTTAACACTAGGAGTAGCCATATACCTTCTAGTTTAGTCTATGCCGTACAGCTGGACATGGGGTCTAGCATTGACTTAGCTGTACAAGGATCTGGTAATAATGCAACACTTCAAATGATTAAAGTAAATGCTAGTGGTGGTAACTCTCAGCTGCTGGTCTCAGATATAAATAGCGGAAGTTCTCAAATTATTTTCAGCTTTCAATACATTACACCCTAGTAGGTTAAGTGGATTCTTAGCCCGGATAAAAGGATAAAAACATGAGTTTAACAAAAGAAACAATCGAAGATAAAATTGAAATTGTAGGTACATACAAAGCTGTACAAGTTCGAACTGCTACTGTAATTAAAGAAAATGGCGTAGAGCTTAACCGTTCTTTTAGTCGAAAAGTAATAAACGCAGGTGAGGACTATAGCGGCGAATCATCTGAAGTACAGGCTATCTGTGCAGCAGTACATACAAGTGAAGTGGTTTTAGCTTATGAAGCTTATAAACTAACCCAAGTATAAGGAGTTAAACCATGGATGGCAATACAACAACGTTGATGACAACTCTAAAGGTCCAACAGGAAAACATGTCAGAAGACATGAAGGATGTTAGATCTGCACTTAAAGATATAGCACAAAGCTTAAAAAC